>Ga0164242_10003665_pt1 | contig 17444 bp, 20 predicted proteins | sample OricomgcompostMG_FD_108783 | JGI IMG/M metagenome (GOLD analysis project Ga0164242, IMG submission 108783) | Miracle-Growth compost microbial communities from Emeryville, California, USA - Original compost - Miracle growth compost (MG) ...
ACCCCGCGCAGCATCCCTCGAGACGTCGTCGCCTCGATGCCGTCGGTGACGGCGCGGCTGCGAGGCTTGATATCGACCTCTGCCTCAGACATGCTCGCAGTCTATTCCGCCGCGGGCGCCCCGCTCCTCCGCCAGGCGCGCCAGCAGCGCCGCGAACGCGGGGATGTCGCCGACCACGACGGTGGCGGATGTGGATGCCGCGGGCCCGACGTGTACGCCCAGATCGCCCTCGCCCAGGCTGCGCAGGGCGTCCTCGTCGGTGACGTCGTCTCCGGCGAACAGCACCGCGTCGGCACCCGTGAGCTCGCGCAGGTGGGCGATGGCCGTGTCCTTGCCCTCGTCACGGAACGCGTACTCCACGATGTTGTGCCCGGTGCGCCGACGCCAATGCGGTGCGGCTGCCGTCACTATCTCGTCCACCGCGCTGTCGGCCTTCTCGGCATCGGCCGGCGCGGCCTTGCGCGTATGCACTCCGAAACCGAACGTCTTCGGCTCGATCCAGACGCCGGGCAGCGCGGCCGTGGCCCGTTCCGCCTCGCCGCGCAGCCGGTCGCGCAGAGCCACGTCGGCGGGGTCGTCGGTGGGCTCGACCGTGCCCGACTGCGGCGTCCAGTACTCGGCACCGTGCGATCCCGCCAGCAGGACCGGTGAGTCGTCACCGTGCTCGGCGATGATGCGCAGGTCCGACATGCTCCGCCCCGACACCAGGGCGACCCAGGTGCAGGGCAGTGCCGTCAGCGCGTCGACCGCCGTGCGGGCAGCCGGCAGCATCCGCGCCGCCATCGGGTCGTCCTCCAACGGTGACAGCGTGCCGTCGAAGTCGAGCGCCACCAACAGGCGCGGGGCGGTGACGAGGCGGTCGAGCGACGTGTCGTCCGCGCTCACGAGGCGTTCGCCTTCCGCGCCTGGGCGAGCGCGTCGAGGAAGTCCCGCGACCACGCGGCGACGTCGTGTTCGAGCACGCGTTTGCGCAGCGAGCGCATGCGACGGCCCTGCTCCGCCGGCGTCATGTCGACGGCGCGCGTGATCGCATCCTTGACGCCTTCGATGTCGTGCGGGTTGATGAGGATCGCGCTGGTCAGCTCATCGGCCGCACCCGTGAACTCACTGAGCAGCAACACCCCACGGTTGTCGGTGCGCGTGGCCACGTACTCCTTGGCGACGAGGTTCATGCCGTCGCGCAGCGAGGTGACGAGCATGATGTCGGCGGCCAGATACAAGGCCGCCATCTCCTCCCGCGGGAACGACTGATGCAGGTAGCGGATCGCCGTGTGCTCCATGGTGTCGTGCGTGCCGTTGATGCGACCGACCATGAGCTCGATCTCGTCGCGCAACTGCACATACGCGTCCACCCGCTCACGGCTGGGGCTCGCGACCTGCACCAGTGTGGCGCGCTCCACCGAGAGCCGCCCGTCGCGCAGCAGCTCGCCGAAGGCCTTCAGCCGATGCCGGATGCCCTTCGTGTAGTCGAGGCGGTCGACGCCCAGCAGGATCTTCTCGGGGTTGCCGAGGTCCGCACGGATCTCGGCGGCGCGCGCACGCACGTCCTCGCGCTGCGCGAGTTCGATGTACGACGACGCGTCGATCGAGATGGGGAACGCCTTGGCGATCACCAGGCGCTTCGACCCGTCGTCGTTCGGAACCTGGATGCCGCCGGCCCGCGTCTGGTAGCGCAGCTGACGACGCGCGGCCCGAGCGAAGTTCGACGCGTCGGCGGGGCGTTGAAATCCGATGACATCGGCGCCGAGCAGGCCCTCCACCACCTGCCGTCGCCAGGGCAGCTGGGAGAAGAGACCATATGCCGGGAACGGAATGTGGTGGAAATACCCGATCGTCACATCGGGCCGGCGCTCGCGGACCATCTTCGGCACGAGCTGCAGCTGGTAGTCCTGGACCCACACGGTCGCGCCCTCGGCCGCGGCATCCACTGCCGCATCGGCGAACCGCCGGTTGACCTCGACGTATGTGTTCCACCATTCACGGCGATAGCGCGGGGCCGCGATCACGTCGTGGTAGAGCGGCCAGATCGTGTCGTTCGCGAAGCCCTCGTAGTATTCGGCGACGTCCTGCGCGCTGAGAGTGACCGGCACGAGGTGCACGCCGTCGAAATCGAACGGTTCGAGTTCCATGTCGGGCTTGCCGGGCCAGCCGATCCAGGCACCGTCGGCACGGCGCATCACCGGCTCGAGGGCGGCGACGAGCCCGCCCGGTGAGGTACGCCAGCCGCCGTCGTCGTCGCGATCGACGGGGAGGCGGTTGGCGACGACGACGAGGTCAGCACGGTTCATGACAGGCCTGCCTTTCGGTGCACCGATGGCCTTCAGGCTACCGCGCGCCCACACCGTGTCGTGGCATCACGGGGTCACCGGCGGTACCGTGGGGGGATGCGCAAGTACCTCTTCGGCACCGGCATCATCGGAGCGTTGACCAGCGGCCTGTCGATGCTCAAGGCGATCCGTGAGGGCGAGCCGTTCACGTGGCGCACCGCCCTGGCCTGGCTGAGCTGGGCCATCACCGCGGCCCTCGCCGTCGGTGCCATCGTCGACATCCGGCGCGCCGGCACCGGACATCTCGTCCCCGGCGACTCGCCGGTGGCCGGCCACGAGAAGAAGTACCTCAAAGAGCACCTCGAGAAGTGACCGGCCGCCCGCGCTCCGTGCTCAGCGCGTGAGGATCAGCGCGTCGCCCTGACCGCCGCCGCCGCACAACGCGACCGCCGCGGTGCCGCTCCCCCGGCGCATGAGCTCGTGCACCATGTGCACGACCAGACGGTTGCCGCTCGCGCCGATCGGGTGGCCGATCGCGATGCCGCCGCCATGGATGTTGACGATGTCATCCGACAGGCCGAGCTCCCGCTGCGAGCGTGCCACGACGGCGCCGAACGCCTCGTTGATCTCGACGACATCGAGATCCGTGACCTCGATACCCTGCTTGGCGACGGCCTTGGCGATCGCGCGCGCCGGCTGTTCGTGCAGCGAGTTGTCGGGGCCCGCGACCTGTCCGCTCGCCCCAACGACGGCGAGCACTTCCCAGCCGTTCGCATCGGCGTGCGACCGCGTCGTCAGAACGACGGCAGACGCGCCGTCCGAGATCTGCGAGGAGTTGCCGGCCGTGATCGACCCGCCCTCAGCGAACGCAGGGCGCAGCCTCGCGAGCGAGTCGACGGTCGTCTCGGGGCGGATGCCCTCGTCACGCGAGGCGACGACCGGCTCGCCGCGCCGCTGCGGGATCTCGACCGGCACGATCTCGGCCTCGAACACGCCGGCGTCCCACGCGGCGGCCGCACGCTGGTGCGAGCGCGCCGCGACCGCATCCTGCTCCTCACGCGTCACCGCGAACTTCGCGTTGAGCCGCTCGGTCGACGCGCCCATGCTCTCGCGGTCGTACGCGTCGGTCAGGCCGTCGTACGCCATGTGGTCGAGCACCTCGACCGTGCCGTACGACCACCCCTCGCGAGAGCCCATCAGCATGTGCGGCGCACGGGTCATCGACTCCATCCCGGCGGCGACGACCACCGTGGCGTCGCCGAGCCGCAGCATCCGCGCGCCGTCGATCACCGCGGTCAGCCCCGACAAGCAGACCTTGTTCACCGAACCCGCATGCACCGTCCACGGAATGCCGGCGCCGATCGCCGCCTGGCGCGCCGGGTTCTGCCCCGCGCCGGCGGGCAGCACCTGCCCGACGAGCACGGCGTCTACGGCGTCGGCCGGGATACCGCCCTTCTTCAGTGCGCCGGCGATGGCCGCACTGCCCAACTGCACCGAGGTGAGAGGGGCCAGCTGGCCCTTGAGCCGCCCCTGCGGGGTGCGGGCAGCGGCGACGATCACCACGTCATCGGTGTTCATACGTTCTCCTTGAGGTCCTCAGAGATGGTCAGTGCGGGTTCGGTCGCGGCCACGACCTCATCGACGCTCACGCCGGGCGCGAGCTCGACGAGCTCGAGGCCGTCGTCGGTCACGTCGATCACGGCGAGGTCGGTGATGATGCGGTCGACGACGCCTCTGCCGGTCAGGGGCAGCGAGCACTCTTCGACGATCTTCGGCGAGCCGTCTTTCGCGACGTGCTCCATCAGAACGATCAGGCGCCCGGCGCCGTGGACGAGGTCCATCGCTCCCCCGGGGCCCTTGACCATCTTGCCGGGGATCATCCAGTTGGCGAGGTCACCGGTGCGCGACACCTGCATGGCGCCGAGGATCGCCGCGTCGATCTTGCCGCCACGGATCATTCCGAAGCTCGTCGCCGAGTCGAAGAACGACGCGCCCGGCAGCAGCGTCACCGTCTCTTTGCCGGCGTTGATGAGGTCGGGGTCGACGTTCTCCTCGGTCGGGTACGGCCCGACGCCGAGGATGCCGTTCTCGGACTGCAGCACGAGGGTCACCCCCTCGGGCACGTAGTTCGGTACGAGCGTCGGCAACCCGATGCCGAGGTTGACGTAGGCGCCGTCGGGCAGTTCGCGGGCGGCGCGGGCGGCCATTTGCTGGCGGGTCAGGCCCATGATCATGCTCCTTCCGCGGGCGTCGCCACCGTGCGACGCTCGATGCGCTTCTCGATGTCGGTGCCGACCTCCACGATGCGGTGCACGTAGATGCCCGGCAGATGCACGGCGTCGGGGTCGATCTCACCGGGTTCGACGAGCTCTTCCACCTGCGCGATGCACACGCGGCCGCTCATCGCGGCCAGAGGGTTGAAGTTGCGTGCCGCCTTGTTGAAGACGAGGTTGCCGTGCCGGTCGCCGCGCAACGCGTGCACGAGGGCGAAGTCGGCGAAAATCCCCTCTTCGAGCACGTACTCGCGCTCGCGGCCAGCGACCGTGAAGGCGCGGGTCTCTTTGACCGGCGATGCCACGGCCACCCCGCCGTTGCCGTCGTAGCGCCGCGGCAGCCCGCCCTCGGCGACCTGGGTGCCGACGCCGGTCGGAGTGAAGAACGCGGCGATGCCCGCTCCCCCGGCACGCAGCTTCTCGGCCAGGGTCCCCTGGGGTGTCAGCTCCAGCTCGAGGTCTCCCTCAAGGAACTGTCGCTCGAATTCCTTGTTCTCGCCCACGTACGACGACGTCATCTTGCGAATGCGACGCTGGTTCAGCAGCAGTCCCAGCCCCCAGTCGTCGACCCCGCAGTTGTTGGAGATCACCGACAGGTCCGTGGTGCCCTGCGCCAGAAGCGCCTCGATCAGTGCCATGGGGTTGCCGCTCAGTCCGAACCCGCCGACGGCGATGGATGCGCCGTCGGGGATGTCGGCGACGGCCTGCGCCGCGCTTGCCACCTGCTTGTCGATCACACAGACCTCCTCGTCGTGATGCGCCACTGCGGCGCCGTCTCCATCGTCTCCCCGCAGCGGCACCGTCGCACCCCGTCGTTTGCGATGTGGATGCGACACGGCCTACCGTTCACATTATGGACACACACGCCACCGTGCCGGGCGCGCAGGCCGTCGCCCGTGCCGCCGCCCTGCTGCGGCTTGTCACCGCCGCCGGCGATGTCGGCGTGACCACCGCGGAGCTGGCCCGCCAGGCTGACCTGACCCGCCCGACCACACACCGGCTGCTGGCCGCCCTGCGCCACGAGGGGCTGGTCGACCAGGACGATCGGACCGGATCGTGGATGCCGGGGCCCGAGCTGTTCCTCATGGGGAACGTCGCCGCGGCGCGGTACGACATCACCGAGATCGCCCGCGATATCGTACGCTCGCTTTCGGTGCGCACGGAGGAGAGCGCGTTCCTGTCCGTGCGCCGCGGCGATGAGACCGTCTGCCTCGTCAACGAGGAGGGCAGCTTTCCCATCCGCTCTTTCGTTCTGCACGAGGGCAAGCGATTCCCCCTCGGCGTCGCGTCCGCGGGCCTTGCCATCCTCGCGTTCGTGCCGCCCCATGATGTGGACGCCTATTTCGACCGGCATCCCGAACTGTCCGACCGTTACGGCGCCGCACACGGTGAGAAGCGCATGCGAGCACGGCTGCGCGAGACGAAGGAGCGCGGCTACTCCCTGAACCCCGGCCTCATCGTCGAGGGCAGCTACGGGATCGGCGCCGCCGTGTTCACCCGCGAGGGTCACCCGCAGTGGGCGCTGAGCCTGAACGGCGTCGAGTTCCGGTTCGGGCCCGACCGCCTGCCCGAGCTGGGGCGGACGCTGCTCGCGCACGCCCATCAGCTCACGACGCGGATCGCGTCGGCACGGCGCTGACGGCTGCCTCGATCCCAGACGCCACGACGTCGGCCCCCTCGGGAGACATCACGATCGTGTAGTGGTTGAAACCCTCGATGCGGCGATGCGCGACCGCTGGGTACGCCTCGAGAAGGCGGCCGAGATATGCGGGCGGGTACAGCCCCGGCTCCTCATCCTGCAGCCCGCGCGGCACCGTGAGCAGCCGCATGGGCTGCCGCAGCCGCCGAAGAGCGTCGGGAACCGTCGTGCCCGTGTTCATGTCCACCGTGTCGTCGACGACCGTTGCGTACGCAGTGGCCGGGCGCAGACCACCATCGCCGTCGTCCACGAGGTCATAGGCCAGGTAGGCCTCCAGCTCGGGCGTCCACGCGTGCACGAACGCCGGGTGCGCCCGCCAGAAGTCGAGGTAGTCCTCGGTGGAGGCGAACCTCATGTCCAGCCGCTCTGCGGTGGGACCGAGCACGAGACGGATCGCCGTGTCGGGATCGAGGCCGGCGGGCACGTCCAGGGGGAAGCCGCCGTCGATGAGGACCAGCGACGAGACCCGGTCGGGGTGCAGATCCGCCAACACGACCGAGACAAACGCCCCCATCGAATGACCGACCACCACGGTGCGCTCGATGCCAAGCGCGTCCAGAAGCGCGACCATGTCGGCCGCGTGTGCCGCCATCCCGGCTGGGCCCGGCAGCGCGTTGCTGCGCCCGCGTCCGCGCAGGTCCGGTGCGATCAGCCGCACCCCGGGCAGGCGATCGGCGACGAACGGCCAGGCGAGGTGCGATGAGGTCACGCCGTGGATGAGGAGCGCTGTCGGCGCGTCGGCGGCCTCGGCTTCCCAGACGCCGACGTGCAGCATCCCTCCGCTGACCGGGACGTCGATCTCGTGTCGTTCGCGGGTCATCGTGCCGTCCATCCGCCATCGATCGTGTACGAGGCGCCCGTGGTCATGCCGGAGTGCGGGCCGACCAGCCAGCCGACGAGCGACGCGACCTCCTCCGGCTCGACGAGACGTTTGACGGCGGTCTCGGTGAGCATGATCTTCTCGATGACCTCCGATTCGGGAATGCCGTGCACCGCCGCCTGGTCCGTGATCTGCTTCTCGACGAGCGGCGTGCGCACGTAGGCGGGGTTGATGCAGTTGCTCGTGACACCGTGCCCGGCCCCCTCCAGCGCCGTGACCTTCGACAGCCCCTCGAGCGCGTGCTTGGCGGTGACATAGGCGACCTTGAAGGCGCTCGCGCGCAAGCCGTGCGCGCTCGAGATGTTGACGACGCGCCCCCAGCCGCGCTCATACATCGTGGGCAGCGCCGCACGGATGAGCAGGAACGGCGCCTCGACCATGAGCCGCTGGATGAGCCGGAAGGCATCCGGATCGAACTCGGTGATCGGCGCGACCCGCTGGATGCCGGCGTTGTTCACGAGGATGTCGGCATCCAGCGAGAGCCCGTCCAGCGCGCCGGTGTCGGAGAGGTCGACGGCCCAGACCTCGCCGTCGAGGGTGGATGCCGCGTCACGCGCCGCATCCGCATCGAGGTCTGCGATCACCACGTGGGCGCCGCGACCCGCGAGCTCGCGTGCGCAGGCGAGGCCGATGCCGCTCGCACCGCCGGTGACGACGGCGCGCTTGCCGTCGAGGTCTCGTTGGGTCATGACTCGTCGCCTTCCTTCGTGGTTCGTGCGTTCGTACGCGATGAGAGCGCATTGTCGATGAAGTGCATAAGCGCTTCGAAGACCCCGTCGGGGAGAGTCGCCGGCCCGGAGCCGTCGGCCGTGCGGTCCCACAGCAGGTACCGCATCCCGATCAGCTCGCCCATGCCCATCAGGGCCCAGGCCGCAATCTCGGGATCGAGGGCCCGATCGATCTCACCCTCCCGCTGGGCCTGGCGCAGGCCGGCCTCGTATCCCTCGACGATGCGCGTGTAGTGCAGCTTGAGCATGTCGGGTGAGACGAACTCCGCCTCGCGGACGACGCGGTAGAGGGCGGGATGCTGCGCCGTGAAGCGGAAGAAGCCGGCGAAGCCCGCGCGCTCGGCCTGCAGTCGCGAACTCGCCCCCGCCATCGCCTCGGCCATGGAGTGGCGCACGCGCTGGTTCAGGTCGACGACGAGCGACTCGAAGATCGTCTGCTTGCTGTCGAAGTACAGGTAGAACGTGCCCAGCCCGATGCCGGCGCGCTCGGTGATCTTCACGATCGATGCCTCGTGGTAGCCCTGGTCGGCGAACACATGCTCGGCCGCCTCCAGCAACCGTCGCCGGGTGGCTTCGCCGCGCTTCGTGAGCGGCCGACCGGTCACCGACGACACGTTGAGTGCGATCTGTTCATCCTGCAGACTCATGGGCCCCCTCTTCCCAGATCGCCCGGGCACGCTCTTTCAGACGTGATCGGGCGAACTTGTCTATCGCCGAGCGCGGCAGCTCGTCCACCGCGATGATCCGCACCGGCACCTTGAACGACGCGAGCCTCTCACGCGCGTGGGCGAGCAGTTCGTCCTCGCCGCACGACGCGCCGGAGGCGATCTCGACGAATGCCACGCCCCGCTCGCCCCACACCCGGTCGGGCACACCGACCACCACCGCCGCGCGCACGGCGGGGTGGGCGTTGAGAGCCCGCTCGACCTCGGCCGGTGCGACGTTCTCGCCTCCGGAGATGTAGATGTCCTTGATCCGGTCGACGATCCGGTATCTGCCGTCCTCGCCGCGTCGCGCCAGATCACCGGTCCGCAGCCATTCCCCGGCGAACGCACGGCTCGTGCCCTGCGGGTCGTCGAGATAGCCGGCGAACACGCTCGGGCCGCGCACCCACAGCTCTCCGACGGCGCCCTCGCCCATCGGTAGACCGGTGGCGGGATCGACGATGCACACGTCGACATGCGGGTACGGCACGCCGACGGTTCCCCTCGCCCGTTCGGCATCACCCGGAGCGACGGAGAGCACATTGGGTGCGGCCTCGGTCAGCCCGTAGCCGGCGAGCAGCTCGACCCCGCGTTCGCGCCAGACGGCCTGCAGCGCGTCGTCGGCGGGTGCGCCACCCACCTGGGCGATGCGCAACGACGTGAGATCGGCCGTGGCGAACCCCGGATCGTCGGCGAGCAGCCGGTACTGCGTGGGCACCCCCATGAGCGCGGTGACGCGACGCTCCGAGATCAGCTGCAGCACGCGGTCGGGTTGGAACGAGCGTTCCAGCACCACCGTGGCACCGGTCCACCATGCCAGCAGCGGCTGCACGTTCCAGGCCGCCACATGGAACTGCGGCAGCGCCGACAGCACCACATCGTCGGCCCGCAGCCCGATGGCCCCGGCCAGTGCGAGATTGTTCCAGAAGCAGTTCGCGTGACTGAGCATCACGCCCTTGGGCGTGCCCTCGCTGCCGGAGGTGAAGATCACAAGAGCGACATCGTCGTCGCGGACCGAACGTGACTCCGGTCGCGGACCGAACCGCTCCGCGCGCTCGGGCGCATGCGTCTCGACGCCCGCGACCCCGAGCGCCGCCTGCGGAATCGCCGTGGGCAGTCGACGCTGTGCGTCGGCGGCGGGTCCGGCGTACTCCTCCTCGATGAGGAGCAGCTGCGGTTCGGCGCGTGCCATCACCTCGGCGAGCTCGGTGGACACCAGTCGCCACGACAGCGGGATGAACGCGATGCCGGCCTTCACACAGGCGAAGAACGCCACGACGTGGTCGATCGTGTTGCCCGAGACAGTGGCGATCCGGTCGCCGGGTCCGTAGCCGGCCGTCCGCAGTCGCTCGGCCAGGTCTCGGACCCGCTCTGCGAGCCGCGCATAGTCGATCCTGACGCCGCGGTCGTCGATCGCCGTCTTCGCCGGCGACGTCACGGCACGGTCATCGAGCCACCGACCCAGCGTGTGGGCACCGTCGGTGCCCACCGGCATCCCGTCGTCGTCTCTCATACCCGCACGTCCTGTTCGGCGACGTCGTCCGCACGATCGGCCTCGACGAACGATACCGGGGCACGGCGCGCGCGACGCCGGCGGACCAGCGCGTCGGCGGTGCCCGCGATGCCTCCGGGCAGGAACATCACCACGATGATGAAGAGTACGCCCAGCAAGAACAGCGGCTCCGAGAGCGGAATGCGCAGCACGTCGGGCAGCCCGGCGATCGCGTCGGAGCGCGCGAGGACCGTGAGCCGCTGATCGAGCAGCGTGTAGACCACCCCGCCGACGACGGCGCCCCAGCGGAATCCGACACCGCCCAGCACCACCATCACCAGGATCGTGATCGTGAGATCGGCCGACACGGCGTGCGGCTGCGTGCCGCTCTGCAGCAGCAGATAGGCGATGCCCGCGAGGGATGCCGCAACCGCCGCTGCCACGAAGACCACGAGTTTCGCCCGATAGGGGCTCAGTCCCAGAACGCGCACGCGCAGCTCGTTCTCACGCGCGGCACCGGCCACATGGCCGAGGCGCGACCGATCGATCCACAGAGCGATGAGGTAGGCCATCACCACGACGACCAGCGCGAACCAGTACAGGTTGCGGGTGTTCACGACACCGACGAGCCCGTCGGGCACATGCGCCGTCGGCAGGCTGAGTCCTTCTTCTCCCCCTGTGATCTGCGCGTTGCGCCGCACGAGCACCGAAGCCGCCTGCGCGAAGGCGAGCGTGACCATCGCGAACGGAATGCCGCTCACCCGCAGGCTGACCGCTCCGGTGACGACCGCGATCACGAGTCCCCCGAGCACGGCGATCAGCACCGACGGCCACAGCGGCATCTGCAGGGACTGCAAGACGATGCCCAGGCCGTAGGCGCCGGCGCCGAACGACAGCGCATGGCCGAACGAGAGCAGCCCGGCGGTCCCCAGCAGCATGTTGTAGGAGAGCGCGAGGGCGGCGTACACCATGCACAGCGAGAGAAGGGCGAGCGTGCCGGGCGTATACGTGGGGCCGGGGAGGACTCCCGGGATGCTGACGTTCAACAGCGGCAGGATCGCCAGGACAACCACCACCGCGATGCCGACGATCACCGGCACGAACGTCGAACGGGATGTGCGGGTCATATGGCTGCCCTCCCCAGAAGGCCGGAGGGGCGGATGAGGAGCACGACGGCGAGCAGGACCACCACGATGAAGTCGCCGGTGCCCGCGAGGAAGAAGTTCGCGAACTGCTGCAGCACGGCCACGAGCACTGAGGCGATCGCCGCCCCGGGCAGCGAGCCGAGCCCGCCGATGATCGTCACGATGAACGCGAAGATCAGCAGCGTCTGCCCGAGCCCGCTGGAGACGTATCCCGCCCATTGCGCCGCGAGGACCCCGCCGATGCCGGCGGCCGCTCCCCCGATCGCGAAGACGAGCGTGAACGAGCGGCGCACGTCGATTCCCAGCGCGGTGACCATCGCGCGGTTCTCGACGCCGGCCCTGATGATGATGCCGTAGCGGGTGCGGCGCAGGAACAGCACCATGAGGCCCAGCACGATCGCCGCGACGACGATGAGCAGCCAGTAGACGTTCGGCACCTTCGCGCCGAGTACCGATGTCGTGGCATCGAGCCAGGCAGGACCGGCGATGTACACCGGGTCGGTGCCCCAGATGCCGTTGAACAGGGCGATGGCGGCGAACGAGAGGCCGACGGTGACGAGCACCTGTTCAATGTGCCGCTCGTACAGCGGACGGATGAGCGCGAGCTCGGTGAGGGCGGCGAACAGCGCGCCCACGACGGCCCCCACGAGGATCGAGAGGACGAAGCCGCCCCAGTTCGCGGCATCCAATCTCCGCGCCACTTCCCACCCGATGAACGCGCTCAGCGACAGGAAGGCGCCGTGTGCGAAGTTCAGCACGTGCATGAGCCCGTAGATGAGGCTGAGACCCGACGACACGAGGAAGTACAGGGCGCCGAGGCCCACGCCCGTGAGGAGTGCCAGGACGACCGTGCTCATGCTCCGGCCCCCTGCTCCGCGTGGACGCCGAGAAGACGGCGCGTGAGGTCGGCGTCGTCGAGGATGTCGGCGGTCGCACCGGTGTGCACGACCCGCCCAGCCGCGATCACCACCGCTTGCTCGGCGAGCCGGCGCACGACCTGCAGATTCTGCTCGACGAGCACGATCGGCACGGTCTGCGCGGCGCGCTCGAGTGCGGCCGCCACGTCGTCGACGACCTTCGGCGCCAAGCCCTTGGTCGGCTCGTCGACGAGCAGCACACGGTTCTCGTTCAGGAGCGCGCGGGCGAGCGAGACCATCTGCTGCTGACCCCCGGAGAGCGTGCCGGCGCGCTGTGCCATCCGTGCCGTCAGATCGGGGAACAGCTCGGCGACCAGCTCGCGTCGCGGGGAGCGATCGCGTTCGGCGAGGGCGAGGTTCTCGGCGACGGTCAGCCCCGCGAACACCTCCCTGTCTTCGGGCACGTAGCCGACGCCGCGTCGGGCGATGCGGTGAGTGAGAAGGCCGTCGATCCGCTCGTCGCCCAGGCGCACCTCGCCGCGCCGCGAGATCAGTCCCATGATCGCCCGCAGGGTCGAGGTCTTGCCGACCCCGTTGCGACCGAGGATCGCCGTCACCCCGCGCTCGGGCACGTCGAAGCTCACGTCCTCGACGACCTGCTGGCCGGAGATCCACGCGCGCAGGCCACGCACCTGCAGGATGTCGGTCATGCCGCGCTCCCCAGGTAGGCGGTCTGCACGAGCGGATCGGACATGATCGTCTGCGGCTCGTCGAACGCGATGATCTGCCCCGCGTACATGACCGCGACCTTCTCGACCAGGCCCATCAGCACATCGATGTGGTGCTCGACCATGAGCACCGTGCACCCGGTCGCCCGGTGCAGATCGCGGATGCTGTCGACAAGGCCCGCGACATCGCCCGAGGCGACGCCGGCCATCGGCTCGTCGAGCAGGATCACCCGCGCACGCATGGCCAGCAGCACCGCGATCTCGAGCTTGCGCTTGTCGCCGTGCGAGATGTCGCCGGCGCGGGCATCGGCGCGGTGCGACAGCCCCACGGTCCCGAGCATCTCGTCGGCCACGTGCGTGGCCTCGTCACCGCGGCGCGGGAACCGGACCAGCGAGTAGCTGCCACCCAGCCGTGCCTGCGCGGCCAGCCGCACGTTCTCGCGCACGGTCAGCTGCGGGAACAGACTCGACGTCTGGAAGGTACGTCCCAATCCCGCCCGCGCACGTCGCGCGACCGAGAGCCGCGTGATGTCGTCACCGTGCATCTCGATGCTGCCCTCGGTCGGACGCACCACACCCGAGATCGCGTTGAACAGCGTGGTCTTGCCGGCTCCGTTCGGGCCGATCACGCCGACGAGAGCGCCCGGCGGCACGTCGAGGGTGACGTCGTCGAGGATGCCGATGCCGCCGATCTGCAGGCCGAGGCCGCGGATACGCAGCGCGGGCGGGAGAGGGGGCGTCATCTCACTTGCCTGCTTCCGCCGGAGCGACCTCGTCGGCGGACACGGCACCGATGAGCTCGGGCACGTACGAGCCGTCCTTCTTCACGAGCTTGGCCTGGTACATCTCCTGGACGAGCGCGTGGTCGGAGGCCCGCACAGTCGTCTTCCCCTTCGGACCGTCGAAGCTGAAGCCCTCCAGCGCCTTGACCATCGCGTCGACGTCACCCTTGCCCTCCTTGACCGCGTGCACAAGCATGATCGCCGCGTTGAAGCCGTCGGGGCTGAACAGGTCAGGCGTTCCGCCCGCCTTCTCGATGAGGGAGATCATCTTCTCGTTGACCGGGTCGGTGTTCGCGCCCGGGAAGTAGTGGCTGAGGAAGTTGATCTTCTCGCTCGCCTCGCCGTACGCGTTGAACGTCGGCGAGTCGCCGAGCCCGGTCACCACCGGGATGCCGTCCAGCACGCCCTGCTGCGAGAGCGCCTGCCACATCGCGCCGCTGGTCGCCCCGGCCCACGCGACGAACACGAGGTCGGGCTTCGACGAGAGGATCTGCTGCGCGAACGGCGTGAACTCGGTCGCGTCTTCGGGAACGAGCACGCTGTCGACCGTCGCGCCCTTGGCACCCAGAATCGCCTTGACGGCGGCCTCGTTGCCCTGCCCGAACGCGGTGTTCTGCGCGAAAACCGTGATCTTCTTGCCTTGGATGTCGTCAAGGAACGTACCGGCGGTGGCCACGTCTTGTGCGCTCTGGCGGCCCGAGCGGAACGTGTACTCGTTCAGACCGGTGAGCGTGTCGACCGCGGCCGGACCCGAGATGAACAGCACCTTGTTCTGTGCCGCCTGCTCGGCGACCGCCAGGGCGACGCCCGACGAGGCACTGCCCATGAGGATCTTCGTGCCCTTGCCGATGAGGTCCTTCGCGGCCGTCACGGCGGTGTCGGGGTCGCCGGCGTCGTCCCGATAGTCGATCTTCAGGGTCGTACCGTCGACGGCGCCGGTGCCGTCGGTGGCATAGTCGAGCCCCGCTTTGAATGCATCGAGGTACTGCTTGCCGTATCCGGCCAGCGCGCCGGTCTCACTGGTGATGACGCCGACGCTGACCTCACCGCCTGCCGCAGACGGATCCGTATCGCCGGAGGCCGTCGGTGCGCATGCTGCGAGGGCGACGGCCGCTGACGCCGTCAGTGCTGCGAGGAGCACGAGTTTCTTGGTGGCCCGCATGGGAGTGCCTTTCGCCGTTGAAGGTTTATGAAACCCGATTCAGGTACTGGGAATGGTACGGACCGCGGCATCCGTCTGTCAACATGGTCTCGATAGATTCGCCTGTTATATAACTGCGGTATATACTTTTAGGATGCCGCCGCGTTCACAGGACATCGCCGAGATCGTGACGGCCGCGCACACCCTCACGCGTCTGGCCGCCCTCGAGACGAAGAACGATGCGCCCGCCACCCAATGGCGCGCGCTCAGCGTGCTGGACGCGGAAGGGCCGATGCGCCTCGGTGAACTCGCCCGCGCCAGTCGTGCGACGCAGCCGGGCATGACCCGCCTCGTCGGCCAACTCGCCGAGGCCGGGCTCGTCACCCGTGAACATGACCCCGCAGACTCCCGTGCGACCGTCATCGGCATCGCGGATCACGGTCGCGAGAGCCTCGCCGCGTGGCGGATCGAACTACGTGACGCTCTCGCGCCGCTGTTCGCCGACCTCAGCGACGAGGAATGGGCGGTGCTCTCCCGCGCCGCCGGCATCCTCAAATCACACATCACCCCTACAGGAGCCGCTCGATGACATCCGCTTCATCAACAGGATCGATCTGGCGCCAGCCGGCGCAGGTCTGGGCCGTCGCGTTCGCGTGCGTGGTCGCCTTCATGGGAATCGGTCTCGTCGACCCGATCCTCCCCGCCATCGCCGAGTCGTTGAAGGCCGACGCCGTCCAGACCGAGCTTCTGTTCACGAGCTACCTGCTCGTGACCGGTGCCGCCATGCTCATCACGAGCTGGGTGTCGAGCCGCATCGGCGCCAAGGCCACCCTGTTGACGGGGCTCGCGCTCATCGTCGTCTTCGCGCTGCTGTGCGCGCTCAGCGGCAGCGTCGACGCGATCATCGGCTTCCGCGCCGGCTGGGGGCTGGGCAACGCCCTGTTCATCTCCACCGCCCTCGCGACGATCGTCGGGGCCGCGTCGGGCGGCAGTGAGGCGGCGATCATCCTGTACGAGGCCGCGCTCGGCGTCGGCATCGCGATCGGCCCGCTCCTGGGCGGCCTGCTCGGCGAGATCGCCTGGCAGGGACCGTTCTTCGGCGTCGTCGTGCTGATGGCCATCGCCTTCATCGCGGTGCTCGTCCTGCTGCGCACGAAGGGTGAGAAGCGCGAGCCGATGCCGCTGTCGGCGCCGTTCCGGGCCCTCCGCATCCCGGCGCTGGCGATCCTCGCCGTCGCGGCGCTGTTCTACAACATCGGGTTCTTCGTTCTGCTCGCGTTCTCGCCGTTCGTGCTCGGGTTCTCTGCCATGGGCATCGGCTTCACGTTCTTCGGCTGGGGCGTCGCCCTTGCGATCACGAGCGTGTGGGTCGCACCGATCCTGCTGCACCGGATGTCGCGCACCACCGTCATGTTCATCGTGCTGCCGCTGCTGGCGATCGATCTGGTCGTCGCGGGCATCCTCGTCTCGTCGATCGTCGCCCTCGTCATCTGCATCATCGTCGGCGGCCTGCTGCTGGGCATCATGAACACCGTGCTCACCGAAGCCGTCATGGAGGCGACGGATCTCCCTCGTGCCGTCGCCTCGTCGGCGTACTCGGCCGTCCGCTTCATCGGCGGCGCCGTAGCCCCGCCGATCGCCGCGGGCCTCTGGCACGCATTCAACGCGTCGATCCCGTACTTCTTCGCGGGCGCCTCGGTGCTGATCGCGACCCTCGCGATCCTGCTGGGTCGCAAGGTCCTGTCGCGCATCGACATCCACGAAGCGGATGCCGCTGAAGAAGGCGCCGCCGTCCTCATCGGCGACGCGGCCTGAACGAGCGATCCGCGCAGCCAACGGCGTCTGCGCGGACGCTCTTTTCCCCGCCGCGTCTCTCGCGAGACCATTACTCACGGTCGCGGCCGGGACCGCGGCATCCCGTCTCGGACTAACCTGACTGCCCAGGCGGGGTGAGCGGAGCAGATCGTGCAGGTGCCGGTGTACTTCTCCTCGAGCGGGTCGGGGATGGTGAAGCAGTTCGCGACGCGCCTGGGGCGCCCTGTCTTCGATCTCGGCGACCGCGACGTACGCCGGTCGGTGCCTGAGGGCCCGTGGGTGCTGCTCACCCCCTCGTACAAAACCGGCAACCCCGACAACGACACCCTGCCCGAGCCTGTGCGCAGGTTCTTGCGCAATCCGTTGACGCGTCGGCGCCTCGTGGGCATCATGGGCTCGGGCAATCGCAACTTCGGCGCGCACTACCAGGCGGCTGCGCACCATATCGCGCGTGCATCGCGCCGGCCGATCCTCTTCGAGTTCGAGCTGCAGGGCACGCCGTGGGATCTCGAGCGTGCGCGCGAGATCCTCGCCGAACTCGATGCGCGTTACACCCGCGACGAGGGCCGATCCCCCGTATTGTGATGCGCATGAGTGCCGATCTCGTCAGCGAACTGACCGCCCTGCTCTATCGCTTCGACCTGCTCGGGCTCGTGCCGGTCGGCGTGCCCGCCGACGAGTATCGGCCCGAGGCCGAGACGATCGCGCAGCGCCTCGACGAGGCGCACACCGTCGAGGATCTCGAGCGGATCGCGCACGAGGAGTTCACGGCGTGGTTCTCACCGGAACTCGCCGGTCCACGCGAGCGCTACGGTGCCCTTGCGCGCGAGGCCTGGGCGCTGATCTGACACGAAAACGCCCGGTCGGATGAACAACATCCGCCGGGCGTCTCTCTGTGGTGCGCCCCCTGGGATTCGAACCCAGAACCCATTG
>Ga0164242_10003666_pt1 | contig 17433 bp, 20 predicted proteins | sample OricomgcompostMG_FD_108783 | JGI IMG/M metagenome (GOLD analysis project Ga0164242, IMG submission 108783) | Miracle-Growth compost microbial communities from Emeryville, California, USA - Original compost - Miracle growth compost (MG) ...
ATTCGGCCGCATTCGGCGCTGGACTACCTGACGCCCAACGAGTTTAAGCAGCGGTATTGTTCAACTGAAGCAATCGAGGCCGTTCTCCAAGATTGAGCCGGTCCGAAGAAATCAGGCAGGTCAGCTGCCCCGTCGTTCTTTGATGTGTGTCCCCCAAGGCGATAACACATAAAATAATGTGCATCGCCCACAAAAAGATGTGTAAACTCTCTTCCTGTGCAGGCTAGAATGCCGCATGAACTACGAAGAGTTCCAAAGGCAGCTTGGGAAGGCCGGTATTACCGTCCGTGAATTCGCGGAACTGCTGAGAATGAATCGCAATTCCGTGACGAACTGCGCCATGCGAGGGGAGGTACCGTCCCACCTTGCTGTGATAGTCACGCTCATGGCAGAACTAGCGGAGCGGGGCGTCGACTTTCGCCCCCCCTTGCGGCGCGTCGGGATTGAGCCCAAAAGGCCACGGGGCGCGGGACACAAGGGGCGCTTCGGCGGTGATAGGCAGACTGACCTGCCATTAGAAAACAACGGAAGTGACTAGATGAATAACATCGAGCTTTTTGCCGGCGCCGGCGGTCTCGCAATGGGGATGACCAGGGCTGGATTCGTCCATGACGCTGTTGTCGAATGGGACGCCGATGCCTGTCAAACCATCCGAGACAATCGGGACCACTATTCAGGACAAGGCGAGACGTTTGAGCTTTTCGACGACGACGCGCGTAAATTTAACTACGACGCGCACAAGGATTTGATTGACGTTATCTCCGGAGGCCCGCCTTGCCAGCCCTTTTCCATGGGCGGCAAACACGGTGGGGATACGGACGCACGGGATATGTTTCCCGTTGCCATCGAGTCCATTCGACGCATAAATCCGAAGGCCTTCATTTTCGAGAATGTCAAAGGGTTGCTGCGTGAGAGTTTCGCGAGCTATTTCGAGTCAATCATTCTGCAATTGACGTATCCGGACGTCGTTCGCAAGAAAAACGAGACGTGGCTTGAGCACCTAGCTCGACTTGAGCGGATCCACAGTTCCGGAAAGCGTATTCCAAAATACAAGATCCTTTTCCGGTTGCTCAACGCCGCAGACTATGGAGTGCCGCAAAAGCGCGAGCGTGTTTTCATCGTAGGTATTCGCTCAGACCTTGGCGTCGAATGGTCGTTCCCAGAGCCAACACACTCTGAAGATGAACTGCTGATCGCGAAGTATGTGACTGGCGCCTACTGGAACAAGCATGGTGTTCCGAAGAGGCAACGGCCGCTGCCACCTGATCGGCAGAAATCGCGAATTGCCAAGCTTGCAGCGGGGAATGCGCTGTGGACTCTCCAGCCTTGGCAGACCGTCCGTGATGCAATAGCAGGCCTTCCAGATCCTCAAAGCAAAGAGGCTGCAAAGTTCCACAATCACGTCTTCAACGGCGGCGCTAGAACGTACCCCGGACACACAGGCAGTCCGCTAGATGAGCCCGCGAAAACACTGAAAGCCGGGGTCCATGGGGTCCCAGGTGGGGAGAACATGCTCGCGTATCCCGATGGCTCCGTCAGGTATTTCACGGTACGTGAAGCGGCACGGATTCAGACTTTTCCTGATACCTACCGCTTCCATGGTTCCTGGTCGGAAACGATGCGACAGCTGGGAAACGCCGTTCCGGTGCGTCTCGCCGAGATCGTTTCGCGGTCCGTGGCCGATGTGCTGCGACTGGCTGCCACCAGATCGTCGTCGCGAGGTCACTGATCAGCCTTGGCTCATCTCCTTGAGCATCAACTCGACGGCCTCTTCGCGGGTACGGAGAGGCGGAAACTCGGCAAAGTGCGCAGTTATCTCATCGGCAATTTGGCCTGGCGACTTGCTGTCGACAAGCTTGGGGTTGTCGGCCCATTTGCGCCCGGGGTGCAGGGTATCCCAAGGAGACCGGTCGTTGCTTCGCTTCTCCGCGCTGTCACCGTGCTTGCCGATCCCGTAGCAAATGCCCGTTTCGCTATTCCAAATTGGGCGATAAAGGTGAATTAAGTGCGACTCAGCCGCCTCCTGCCAGCCGCTCGATACAACAAGGAAGCGGCATTCAAAGTCTTCGGGTGCCAGATCCTTGCCTTTTAAAATGCTCTTGCGATGATCAGACAATCGGCCCGCCAGCTTCTCTCCTTGCTCAACGGGGGTGCGTGCAGTTTGCAACGCCGGGTCGGCCTTCCCCACATAGATCGGATGGTCAGTGTTTGCGACGGACCCATAGATGGGTAACTCGCCTTTGTAGTACAAGGCGTAGACGCCAGATCCGTAGAATCGACCAATCGACGAAAGTTCTTGGCGCTCTTGAGCAAGCAAAGCCATGGCGACGAACCGTCCAACGACCTGTGGATTCGATGGATCGAAGATTGCCCCTGGAAGCTTAACCAAGTCCAAATCTTGGTGAACTTCCTGCAAAACCGCCGCAGCTTCGTCAATTACCGCTCGGACTTTGCCGAGGGAACGGGGAGATGACTTTCCGGCAACGTCTTTGACGAGTTCGACAACTCGTTGAAGCTCCTCGTGCAATTGCTCTGCCGGACTTGCTGTTTTCGTTTTCTTTGCCATGCCGTAATTGAAAGAAATGGGGAACAATATATTACCGCCTTGCGCCCCCTCATGCGGCGAGCCGAGCAAGATACCGCGATCACGGCCCGCTCATCCCCGTGACCCGAACTCGAGAAAGCGTCTAAGACGATCCAGCAGTGCAGCTTGATCGCGCAGCTCGCACTCCCAAACGGTCATTGCGTCCCACCCCAGTTCGCACAACTTGACCTCGTTGGCGCGGTCCCGCAGCCGATTGCCCTCTAGTTTGGGTATCCAGAATTCCGGCCTCGACTTTGGCAATCGCGCGAGCGCACATCCCTCGTGCCTGTGCCAAAAGCAGCCATGCACGAAAATAACTTTCTTCCTGCCGGGAAACACCAAGTCCGGTGTACCTGGAAGTCCTTTGCGGTGAAGCCGATAGCGATACCCAGCGTGATGCAGCAGACGCCGAACGAGCATTTCCGGCGACGTGTTCTTGCCGCGCACACGCCCCATGATCCGGCTGCGGGTCGCCTGGTCGACCGTGTCTACCATACTTGCCCCTCGCGAACGACCTTGGCAGGGTGCCCTACGTTATTCTCCAGGGAAGGAGTCGAAGAGTCTCAGTTGTTGGTAGGTTTGAAGACCCGTCGCTGGATCTACAAGGTTCGGCAAACGCATGCTTGCACCGCTGCGCACTTGTGTGATGCGATCACGGAATAGGTTGCAGAAAGGATGCGTCGGGCGACCGTTATCCGCTACGCTAAGTCCACCTTTCGCGTGTTCATGCTTGTGGTCGTACTGGAGCCCTTGTTTGAGGTCTACAACGCCGCCGCAGATTTCACACTTGATTGCGGAGCTTAGGAGCTCGCGAACATTGATTTCAATCCGGCTTCCTTTCGAGAACGACCGGGTATTGCCTGCCTTCGAGCGAGACATAGGTTTAGCACCGACAATCTGTCTAATTTTCTCGTCCTTGGCGTCCACGGGCAATTCCCTTTCCGAAAGCAGCGCCTCCGCGAGTTTTTGGAGAAGTGCCCCCACGGCACCCAATGACTTGAGGCCTGCGCCACTTCTGTGCTGGACTTCCGCGATTTCGTCCTTATACCGAATCAGGACCTCCTCCAGTTCGCCCCGAATGGCGGATACCGCGATCTTCCGTTCTTGCACTTGCGTATCGTCACCGGACAGTAGCCAATGGCACCAACCATAAAACAGCCCTCGAACGAAGTTCGCTTTCCGGTTGTACCAGTAGATCAGTGGCACAACGGACAGCGATAGCGAGTCCGAGTTTTTCCCGCCCAGATGGCCGAGTTTCTTTTCCAGTCGGGTAAGCAACTGGTCCGCGTTCAGGATGATTTCCTCCGGCTCCGCAGGCGAATCTTTTGCCAGTAGCTGCGGCAGACGCTCGCCGCCAATGGCCCCGCCTTCCGTCAAAAGCGGCAACAGTTCGATGAGGTGCTGATGGGGCCGAAAATGTCCCGGCGCGACAACGAAGGGGACGTTCAGATCGAGAATCTTGGCATCAAACGGCGGGACGAACAGCAAATGATGCAACGCGCCACAGCGATTATTGAATCCCGCAAGCTTTTTGCGAACGCCCTCGGACAAGTCCTGTGCGTCGTGTGGCTCAGGCCAATAGTGTCCGGAGGCGCCTGCACTCGCAATGCTCATGATTACCCGGCTAAGACTTCCGTTCCGATGCTCGATCAGCAGCTGTTCAACGTCGTCGAGTCTTTCGCCCTGCCGGTTGATCGCGAGAAAAGACTCCTCCGCTGCCTCGTAGTCGCCGTCCTCCCATTGCGCGTGCAAAGTCCTGCTGGAGTTCACCATGTCGGAATAGAACATGGCCATGTTGGCTTCACGGGAAAGCATCAGCTGGCGGGGCGCACCACCTTCAAACGCGATCTTGATCCATTGCGCGTTGGCAGCTTCGAACTCCGTAAAAAGCCCGATTCGCTCCCTGACAAGTGCGCGTGCTGACTGCGCAGCCGCCTGTATCTCTTCCAGGTTCTCGTTTTTCTCGTAGAAATCGCCCGCCTTATCCCCCCAATCATCGATCATCCACGCCCGAAGCACGGATAGGCGGTGCGCTCCGTCAAGCACATACACCAAGCCATTCTCACTGCTACGCCACAGAATGATTGACGGAATGATCCGCCTACGAACTACCGAGTTCAAGAAAGTGACGCATGCCTCCGGATCCCAAGCGCAAGTGGCCCGCTGGAAATCGGGCTTGACGAGCCGATCGAACCAGCCGTCCTTTTGCCGGATGTCGTCGAAGCGAATACTGCTATCGGACCGATGGGCTGATGCGGCACTGCCGCTTTGGACCATGACGTTCGCAAGTTTGCTTCGATAGCGCAAACTCTGCCGGTTGATCAGGTGGTCAAGGTGCACTCGTAGACCGGTGGCCATCGTAGTTCTTCCGTGAATGGGCGAGGAAAAGCAAAGATTGTAGGGCGTTATGCCCGCGTTCGTGGCAAGGTGCCCGCTTTCGTATCGCGATGCTGGTCCGATTTCTCCGAACGGACGCAAACCGGGGCGTTCTTGGACGCCTACGTCCGGCGCTTCATCATAGTCGGCTGGCGGTGTCAGGAATACCTCGATATCACCAATACGCCAGCCCGCCGACTGGGCCCGAAGCCAGACAGGCGACGGTAATCGGGACAAGCCGGTTTCCCTGTCGACCTCGGCCCGACCAATGATGCTGTTGGGCGCTCGACAAGCGTTAGGGGATAAATGTGCCAGCAGTCTTGTGTCGCCCGCTTTGGGATTGCCGGGGAACGAGCTGAATACCGCGTCGATCAGCAGAAGCGGTTTCATGATCCGGTCGCCGCAGTTGTCGTTTGCGCAATGACGAGCTCCCGTCTGTGCCGACATAAAAATCAAGTCCAGGAGGAAAGCGGATTGCGGAACGTTGGCAACGCCAAGAGAAGGGTTGACCCTGCCGGAGAGCCTATGCCATTCTTGGCACCAGGCAGGCACCCGCCTGTCACCCTGACGTCACCCTGCGGGGTGTCAAACCAACGACGACGGACGTAGCGCCCAAATGAAAAAACCGGCCTAAGTGACCGGTTTTAAAGGGAATTCTTGGTGGAGCGGAGGAGGATCGAACTCCCGACCTTCGCATTGCGAACGCGACGCTCTCCCAGCTGAGCTACCGCCCCACTATCCAAACGATTCTAGCACAGCCATTTCCGCTTGTGCGAAGCGCCAAAATTGCGCGACATCAAGACTTCCGAGGCCAAGAAAAAGCTACCTGGAACCAGGCGCCCCAGCCAGCACCCAGGCCACCACATCCCGAATATCCCCCGCGCTCATACCCGGGTGGGAGGGCATAGGAATCGCCCCCCACACCCCAGAACCGCCATCGCGAACCTTCTTCTCGAGCTTGGCCTGCGCCCCGGCATCGCCCTTGTACTTCGCGGCGATGTCTTTAAACGAAGGCCCAACGAGCTTCCGATCCACCGCATGACAGCCCATGCAGGCATTGGATCGCGCAATAGCCGCCCCGTCGCCACCACCAGCAGCAAAAGCCGAAGACGGCGCCCCCAACACCCCAACGAGCATCGCCCCCGCCACGCCAGCCACCCAACGCCCACGCATCACAAAAGCCCGAGCGACCATCACATCGCCGCCCCATTGCCACCGGCTGGCGAAGACTCCATCACCGGCGCAGGCGGCTGGTGCTGCGAATCAAGCGGCCTCGAGCTCACATCCGCATCCGGCACCGCCCCCACAGTAGGCGCATCCGCAGCGCTCACAGGCGCAGGCGTCGGCGCATTCCCATTCGCCGATCCATTCGCCACCATCGCCTGCTCGGGCTGGATGTACTGATAGCACTTCACCACCTGCATCACCCCCGGCACCGTACTCGCGGCGTTAGCGGCAATATTCCCTTCATCCTTGGTCACAAGGCCCATCAGATAAACCACGCCGCGCTCGCTCACCACCTTGAAGTTGTTCGCCGAGATGTCCTTGTACAAGACCAGTTCGCTCTTCACACGCCCTTCGAGATACGAGTCGTTGGCGCGCGACGAGAACGAACTCGACGGCTGCACCGACAGCTCGTTGAGGATCGACCCCACGTTCGCGATGTTGCGCACGATAGTCTCGGCCTGCTGCTTCGATGCGTCGTCAGGCACTTCGCCCGTCAGCAGCACGCGCTGATTGAACACCGCCACGTTCACGTGCGAGGCATCGGGCAAGCCGCTATTCAGATCCTTGAGCGCCTTCACCTGGATTTCGCGGTCTTCGGTCTGCGAGCCCACCGTGCGCCGGTCGGTCCCCACCAGCGCGGTCCCGCCCGCCGCCGCCCCCGCCACGGCAAGGAAGCAGCCCTGCAGGCTCGCGCACAGCGAGGCCGCGAAGCCGATTGTCAGCGTGGTCCGGGCCAGCGCGCGCATCTTGCTGTTTCTGCTCATCAACTCCCTCTCCTTCGTCCTTCGGTGTCAGTCGTCGCCCAGCAGCATCGCGTCGATGCCGTCGCACAGGCAGTGGATCGTCAGCAGGTGTACTTCCTGGATGCGCGCGGTCCGCTCGGACGGCACGCACAGGTGGATGTCGGTGTCGGCGAGCGCGTCGTTGGCCGTGCCGCCGCCCTTGCCCGTCAGCGCAATCACGATCATTTCGCGCTCGTGCGCTTCTTCGATGGCGGCCAGCACGTTCGCCGAGTTGCCCGAGGTCGTGATGGCGAGCAGCACGTCGCCAGGCTGGCCGAGCGCGCGCACTTGTCTTGCGAACACCTGGTCGTAGGCGTAGTCGTTCGCCAATGCGGTGAGCACGGAGGCATCGGTCGTGAGCGCCAGCGCGGGCAAGCCCGGGCGTTCGCGCTCGAAACGGCCGATCAGTTCGGCGGCAAAATGCTGGGCGTCGGCGGCCGAGCCGCCGTTGCCGCATGCGAGAATTTTGTTGCCGTTCGCCAGCGCGGCGAACATGGTGTCGACCGCTGCGGCAATCGGCACGGCCAAGGCTTCCATCGCGGCGAGCTTGAGTGCTGCGCTGTCGCGAAAGTGCTGTTGAATTCGTTCGACGGACATCGACTCTCTAATCTGTACTGCGGGTATCGCGAATATTCCGCGTGAATGCGGTGTGCCGCAAGTTTAGCGCAATCAAGCTCGTTCTCTTCCGGCGTTCTTTTCTGTTCGCCCTTTCCAGACCGCTTTTTTTCGCACGCGGCTTCTGTGCGGCTTCTGCGCTGAAGCCGCCGGATCGCACCGGATCGCACCGGTCGACGCTTCGCCCGCTCAGCGTCCGTCTTCGCGAAACGCGTCGCGCAGCCACGTGAGGCGTCCGCCCTCAAACGTCACCACGTCGAAGCGGCACGCCGGCGGCAACGGTTCCCGCGCATGCGCGCGCATCGCCAGGTAGTAACGCGCCGCGCGCAAGATCCGCTGCTGCTTGTGCCAGCCCACGCTCGCCGCCGCGCCGCCATAGCCGTGCCGCGTTCGCGCGCGCACTTCCACGAAGACGAGCGTGCCGTCGCGATCGCGCATCACCAGGTCGATCTCGCCAGCGCGGCAGTACACGTTGCGCGCGACGAGCATGAGGCGCTGACGCTGCAGATAGACCAGCGCGTGCGATTCGAAGCGCGCGCCTGCCTCGCGGCGTTCGGCTGCGCGCCCTGCGGCGTTGGACCGGCCTTGTGCAGAAAAGTTGTCGCGGCGCGCGCTCGCTCGCGCATCCTCGCTCTCGCCTGGGCGCGAAACCCACGCATTGCCCTCGCGCCGACTCGCGCCCTGCGCCGTCGCGCGCTCCCCCGCGTGGCACAATGTCGGCCTCTTTTCTTGCGTTCGCGCGTTCCGTGTCATGACGTCCCTCCTCGAACTCGCCCAAGCCCAGCAGTACCCGGCCGCCACGCTATACGTCGTGGCGACGCCTATCGGCAACACGGCCGACATCACCTTGCGCGCGCTGCATGTGCTCGGTCTCGTCGATCGCATCGCCGCCGAGGACACGCGCAACACGGGCCAATTGCTCGCGCGCTACGGCATTTCGAAGCCGCTCGTCGCGGTGCACGAGCACAACGAGCGCGAAGCGGCGCTGCGCGTGATCGAGCATTTGCGCGCGGGCGAGCGCGTGGCCTGTGTCTCGGACGCGGGCACGCCCGGCATCTCCGATCCGGGCGCGAAGCTCGTCGATGCCGTGCGCGCGGCCGGTTTCCAGGTCGTGCCGCTGCCGGGCGCGAGTGCGCTCGCCACCGCGCTTTCCGCGGCGGGCGATTGGGTCGCGACGTTCACGTTCCTCGGCTTCCTGCCGCCCAAGCCCAGGCAGCGCGCGACCGCGCTGCAGCCGCTCGCCGGACATACGCACGCGATGGTGTTCTACGAGGCGCCACATCGCATCGTGGAGACCGTGCAGGCGCTCGCCGATGCGTTCGGTCCGGCGCGACGTCTGTTGATCGCCCGCGAATTGACGAAGCTACACGAGGCGCTCTGGAGCGGCACCCTGGCCGAAGGGCCAACGTGGCTCGCGGCCGATACGAATCGCCAGCGCGGCGAGTTCGTGCTGGTGGTGGAAGGCGCAAGCGCGCAGGCCTCCGGCGCGGCGGATCACGACGCGCTGCTGCGCGCGCTGCTGGAAGAGGTGCCGGTGAAGGGCGCGGCGAAGATCGCGGCGGCGCTCACGGGCGCGTCGCGCAATGCGCTCTATGCGCGCGCGCTCGAGCTGAGGAGCGAAGGCGGCGAGGAAGAGGCGGACTGAGCCGCTCCAGGTAGATCGTCCAGGATGAGGTAGCCGGCCGCGTCAGGTTGAACGGCGCGGTCGCCAGAAAAGCCGAATGGCCGCCTTTGGCGGCCATTCGGCTATCTAGACACACTGGGTTTGTGAGACGTCCGGTGCGCGCCACGCGCCAACACGAACGAAACCCATCGAATCGATCACGCGCTGCGAGCGCAGCGAACCTCAGTTGCTGTTCGAGTTCGCCGCCAGCATTTCCGCTTGCGCGGCCTTCGCTTCCTGGCGCGAGAGGCCTTCGATATCCACCTTGGCGGTGCCCGCGTGCTGCAGGCCCAGCACCTTCGCTGCCGCATAGGACAGGTCGATCACGCGGCCACGCGCGTACGGTCCGCGGTCGTTGATCTTCACCACGACCCACTTCGAGGTCGCGGGCACGCTCACGCGCACGTAGGAGCCGAGCGGCAGCGTACGGTGCGCGGCGGTCAGCGCCCTCATGTTGAAGCGCTCGCCGCTCGCGGTCTTGCGGCCGTGGAAAGCGCGGCCGTACCACGAGGCGCGGCCGGTCTGGTGGAACGAGCCGATGTCGGGCGTGTTTTCGTCGATCGGCTGCGCGTCCGCAAGCGACTTGTCCTTGCTGGCGCCCGTTGTTGCGGGCAGCGCGCCGAAGGCAGAGCCGTAGCTCTGCGGTGCGGCGAATGCCGTATGCGCGTCCTTGGTGCTGAGCGCGTTGCCCTGCGCCTGGTTTTGCGGACCAGGCGGCATGGCACAACCGGCCAGCACGGACACGGCTGCGAGACTCCCGAGTCGTCGTCGAGAAAGTCCGAAGTTCATAATTTAGCCATCACGTTTCGGAGCCGTCCCGCGCCTTGGTTGCGCGTTTGCGGATGACTCCGGCGGTCGCAGGCAAAAGCACACCCTACCCGCCGATCGATGAAAAACGGCGAGCGCATGCTCATACCCGGATGCGGCCCCATATGCCGCTAACCGCTGGTTTTCTTTCACGTCTGGCGCAGCCTGTCCCCGGCAGCCTGACCAGACCCCACATGCCGCCATCGAACGCGATGTACACGTTCAGGCACGCCGGTGACACACGGCGTACAGGAACGGCGGCGTAGGCCCCACCCAGCGTCACGGCAGCAAGTCCGTGGCAGGCGCGTGGCGCCTGGCTGGGCAAGACGTGCGGTGCCGAACGGATCGGCACCTGATTTGCCATCTTGTAAGGCAGCCTGTTTAGCCAGCCTTCCTCGATGGCACTGCTTGACGGCGATGTATCGCGACCCTTTTTAAACTGCTGGCCACATCGCCCAGTGAATGCACGCGTAACGTGCTTGATGGAGCGCATTATACCCAAAAGTAATTCTTGCCATCCTTGCCGGGTAGAAATCTCCATGATTTTTCACTATGGATGTAACAACGCTGTTTGCCTTGGCCCTCTCCCTGCCTTGTCTGACAAGGCGAAGGGAGGCGCCCCGGCAAGCTCGGGCGACGTCTTGCGCGCCCCGGTACAATCGGGGGTTTGGCCTCTCGAGGCCCACGCCATCCACGAGCCGCGCGCATGAAAGTCACGCTGATTCCCGTCACGCCGTTCCAGCAAAACAGTTCGCTCCTCGTCTGCGAGGCAACGGGGCGCGCCGCCGTCGTCGACCCGGGCGGCGATCTCGATCGCATCGCGGCCGAAATCGAGCGCCAGGGCGTGCAGCTCGAAAAGGTGCTGCTCACGCACGGCCACCTCGACCACTGCGCGGGCGCGAAGGAGCTTGCCGAAAAGTACGGCGTGCCGATCGTCGGTCCGCACGAGGACGAGCGGTTCTGGATCGATCAGTTGCCGCAGCAGAGCGTGCGCTTTGGTTTCGGTCATGCACAGGCGTTCGAGCCGGACCGCTGGCTCGCGGACGGCGACACCGTGCAGTTTGGCGATGAGGTGCTGGAGGTCTATCACTGTCCCGGCCACACGCCAGGGCACGTCGTGTTCTTCAGTCGCAAGCATCAACTCGCGCTGGTGGGCGACGTGCTGTTCGCGGGCTCGATCGGCCGCACCGACTTTCCGCGCGGCAATCACGCGGACTTGATCCGCTCGATCCGGGAGAAGCTCTGGCCGCTCGGCAGCGACGTCACGTTCGTGCCGGGCCACGGCCCGGTTTCGACCTTCGGCGCAGAGCGCCGCACGAATCCTTACGTCGCAGACAGCGTGCCCGGCGTTTCCGGTGGCGCGAGCGAGGCGCCCTGGGGCTGAGCGCCGGGTCAATCGGGCGCGCGTCCACGCGAGCCGGCACACGTCAAACCGTCAACGAATCCAGCCCATGAATCCAGCGAATCAAGCCGCCATTGAAGAGATCTACGTCAGCACCGACGTCGAGGCCGACGGCCCGATCCCGGGCCCGCACTCGATGTTGAGCTTCGCGTCGGCGGCCTATACCGCCGACAAGCGTCTGATCGCCACTTTTTCCGCGAATCTCGCCACGCTCGAAGGCGCGGCGCCGCATCCGGTGCAGGCCACCTGGTGGGAAACGCAGCCGGAGGCGTGGGCGGCGTGCCGCAAGGATCTGCAGGATCCGGCCGAAGCGCTCAATGCCTATGTCGAATGGGTGGAGGCGCTGCCCGGTAAGCCCGTGTTCGTGGCCATGCCGGCGGGTTTCGATTTCACCTTCATGTTCTGGTACATGATGCGTTTTGCGGGGCGCTGCCCGTTCTCATGGTCGGCGCTCGACATCAAGACGCTCGCGTTCGCCATGACGGGACTGCCGTACCGCAAATGCATCAAGCCGCGCTTTCCGAAGCACTGGTTCGACGACCACCCGCACACCCATGTCGCGCTCGACGACGCCATCGAGCAAGGCGCGCTCTTTTGCAACATGCTCGCCGATCTGCGCGCGCAGCAGGCCGGATCCGGAGCGGCCGCCCACCCCGATGATGGGGACGCCTCAGGACAAAAAGCCGCTACCGGGCCAGCAAATTAGGGAATCTGCCTCTTCAAGTGCGGTTTGCATTGCGTTTCGTTTTTCCGGCCTCTAACATTCGGGAATACGGCGACGCACATGGAGGCGCATTTGATACTCGATACGTTCTCTCAGAAAATCCTGCGCCTGTTGCAGCTCGACGCGCGCCGCTCGGTGCAGGAAATCTCCGATCAGGTGGGGCTCTCCAGCACGCCATGCTGGCGCCGCATCAAGGACATGGAACAGTCGGGCGTGATCCAGCGCTACACGGCGCTGCTCGATCGCGAGAAATTGGGCCTGCACGTCTGCGCGCTCGCGCATATCCATCTCACGCGGCACACCGAAGGCGGCGTCGAGGAGTTCGAGCGCGAGATCGCCACCTGCCCCGAAGTGACCGAGTGCTACAGCACGACCGGCGAATCGGATTACATCCTCAAGATCGTCGCGCCGGATATCAAGGCCTACGACGCCTTTCTGCACGAGCGCATCTTCCGCATTCCGGCCGTCGCGCAGGTGCGTACGAGCGTGGTGCTGCGCGAAATCAAGTTCGATACGCAATTGCCGCTTTGAGCCGCTAGCCGCGGTTCGGCACGCGGACCGCGCGCGGGGACGCACCGCCGCGCGGCCAGCGGCCAGCGGAGCGTCCGCAGCCGTTCATTCACGCGCGCCGTGCGACGGCCGAGCCGATCCTGAATCCACCGCCGGCGCCGCGGCCTGCACGACCTCCAGCTTGCTCGCGCCGAGCTTGTGCGCGAGCGTCTGCATGTCGACACCATCGAGACGCCGCGCATCGCCTTGCGCCGACAGCACGACCTGAATGGCGAGCCCCGTGCTCAGGTAATGAAGCGTCACCGCCTCCACGCGCACGCCGTGCGCCGCGAGCGCCTCGCGCAGCGCATGCGCGACTTCGCTGCGTGGCGGCAGGTTCGCGACCGAGCGCACGTGCATGTCGTCCTCGGGATCGACGTGGATCAGCGCGTCCAGCACGCGCGGGTCGGTGAGCAGGCGCGCGCGCGCCGTCTCCGCGATGTAATGCCCCTCCGAAACCGAGATGAGCGGATCGACGAGGATATGCGCATCCACGAGCGCGAGGTCGCCGGTCTTGCGCGTACGCATCTCGTGCACGTCGAGCACGCCGGGCGTGCCGAGCAGGAGCGTACGCAAGTCGGCGGTGGTGGCTTCGTCGAGCGCGCGATCGGAGAGATCCTGCAGCGCGTCCCAGCCGAACACCCAGCCCATGCGCGCGACCATGAAGCCGACGATGGCCGCCGCGATCGGATCGAGCAGGCGCACGCCCATCAGGCTGCCCACGATGCCGATGGCCACCACGAGCGACGAAGCCGCGTCCGAGCGCGCATGCCAGGCGTTGGCGATCAGCATGGCCGAACGCACGCGCTGCGCCTCGCGCAGCATGTAGCGAAACAGCGATTCCTTGGAGACGAGCACGAGCGCGGCCACTGCGAGCGCGCTAGCATGAACCGGCGGAGTCTCGCCGAGATTGGCAATGCGCGTGCCGGCGCGCGCAAGCATGCCCACGCCCACGGCAATCAGTAATGCGCCGAGAAATAATGAGGCGACCGTTTCATAACGGCTGTGGCCGTAATTGTGATCGGCATCCGGCTTTGCGCCGCTATGGCGGTTAGCGAGCAGCACGACGAAATCCGAAACGAGATCGGAGAGCGAATGGATACCGTCGGCGATCAAAGCCTGCGAATGCGCAAACACGCCGACCGCGATTTGCAGTACGACCAGTACCGAATTGAGACCGACGCTGACAAGCGTAGTCTTGCGCGCGACGCGCTGTTTTTCCGATGGCGATACGGCGGCGGTGGTGGTGGTGGACATGCGAACAAAACGCGAGCGTGGAATAGTCGCGATTGTAATGGCCCTACCATGACCAATTGAAGATAACCCTGGAATTTTCTTTTAAATCAGGCAACTACGAGAACACTTCGCATTCGCGTTCAAGCGCCCGCGGGAATGCCGCAAGACACTAGCGAGATGACAACAAAAAAGCCGCGCATGTCCCCGGACGGCGCGGCTTTCTCGCTCGGCGGGCCGCAAGGGCCCATTGCCAGCATCGCCAGAGGCGATTTACTTCTGAATCAGGAATTTTTCGCGGTCCTTGCCGGCGATCCAGCGCGGCGGTTTGCCACGGCCCGACCATGTGCTGCCGCTCTCCGGATCGCGATATTTCGGCGCAACGCTTGCGCGCGAACGGCTGGCTGCCTTGGCGCCCTTGCCCGCTGCACGACCGCCGCCGAGTTCGGCCAGCGTAATGCCGTAGTCGGCCATTTTTTGCTTGATCTCGTCGAGGACTTCGGCATATTCACGCGCCTTCGCCTCTTCAATCTGCTTCTCCAGCTTTTCTCGCTGCGCGAGGAGTTCCTTGTAGGAAGACATAGGTATCCTGGTGGTTTGCTAATTAATGGCTACTGATCTTGCGTCAGTATGCCGATTGACAGGTGATTCGCCTCGGAAATTGCAGGCGAGATTAACACAGAATCGAATGTCGCGAAAAGCGCGGCCAATAAAAATAATTAAAATGTTTTACGCATCCTTCAGCGCCGCGCCAGCTCGCAAGAGCTTTCATTTCGTGCAAATCGGTATTTTTACCCAATTGGCCATTTTCCAGATAAATCCAACTCTCCTAATTCGCAGGGCGTGAAACTTAATCGAGCAAAAAACCGCAAACATCTCATCTCATGCGAGCTTTTGCCGGAGCCCACTTATTATCTCGAAAATTTACAACGCGCTATGCGTGGCGGCAGACAGCGCCCGCCGCCTTCTCTCGGAAATAGTCAGCCCGGATGCCGGGCAAGGCAGTCGGCTAGCACCGCATGCAAGGATTGTGTGTCGCTTTGCGGTGCCTCGAAAACATAGCGCGTCCGTACGCCGTCAACTGCGAGATCGGCGCCGTAGCGGTCCACGCCCAGCAACGCGAGACCGTCGCGTCGCGCCGGGTGCGTCTCGAAGAAGCGGATCAGCGCGTCCTCCTCGTCGGCGGCGAGCGGATCGAGCGTGTCGAGGTCCGCGCCGTCGAGCCAGCCCATCGCGCCAAAGCCGCCGATATAGCGCAAGCGCTCCACGCGCATCGTCCAGAACGTAAAGTCGCCGAGCGCGAGATAGCGCGCCGCGTCCGGGTGATAGCGCAAGTAGCGGCGCGCGAGCGGCGCCTCTGCGCCGGCATCGCCTTGTGCCTCGCCCGGCTCGAACAGGCCTAGCAGGGTCATGCGCGGCGCGTTCAGCACGTCGTCGGGTGCGCCCGCGCCGCTCGTCTGCGCGACCAGAAAACCCGCGCGCGGGTCGTCTTGCAGATTGCGCGTGTGCTCGGCGAGCCGGCTCACGAGAATGACGGGACGATGCCGCGCGTCGGGCGCGAAAGGCAGCAGCGTGGGGTACGGGAAACCAAGCGGCTCGCGCGTATGGGTGGCGAGCGTGCCGGTGGCAGTCTGATGCAGCAAGTGCAGCGGAGCGTGAGCGGGGATCTTCAAGGAAATGTCCTCGATCGATGGGGTGTCGATGAGCGTAACGCGCGATTGAACCGGGCGGCCTGCATGGCGCCGCATACGTGTCGCGCCATTCCATTATTAGAGCAGGCGGGGCCGCCGCAAGCAGTCCGCGCGCGCCTTCGCTAGAATTTCGGCTTGCCTTTCAAAAAGCTGATTCCCAGGCCTTGCCCGGGCCAATTGGCTGCGCCGCTGCCCAACGCCAGGATTTTCCCGTGTCCGACCGCTCCACCGATGCGGCACTTGCCGCGCCGCCCCATACCGTCCATCGCGCGCTGCCCGCCGCCACTCGCCAGCGCGCCCGCATCGCGACCATGGCGCTGTTTTTCATCGCCGGGATGATGTACGCGTCCTGGGGCGTGCACGTGCCCACGGTGCGCGACAAGTTCCACCTGAGCGCCGCGTTGCTCTCATACGCGCTCTTCGCCGTGGCGGGCGGCTCGATCGCGGCCATGACGACCATCGGCGGGTGGATCGCGCGCGCCGGCACGCGCCGCGCCTGCCTCGCGGGCGGTCTCACCATGTCGGTGTGCGGCGCGCTGATCCTCGTCGTGCCGGACTATTGGATGCTGCTCGCGGTGCTCGCCGTGTTCGGCGTCGGCATGGCCACGCTCGACGTCGCCATGAATGCGGAGGCGAGCGCCGTCGAGGAGGCCATCGGCCGGCCGATCATGTCGTCGCTGCACGGCATGTTCAGCCTCGGCGGCATGGCCGGCGCGGCCATCGGCGGCGCGCTGCTCGCGCGCGGCATGGCGCCCGCGCTGCACCTCTTTCTCGCTTCGGCGCTGGCCGCGCTCGTGCTGTTCGTGTCGTGCCCCGCCGTGCTGCCGCACGTGCCGCACGCCCCCCACGGCGAGCACGCCAGAACCGGCAACCGCTGGCGCACGCCCGCGCTATGGGCGCTGGGCGGCATTGCGCTCGTCGCGCTGATCGCCGAAGGCGCGATGTACGACTGGGCCACGGTCTATATGCGCGACGTCGTGGTCTCGACGCCCGCGCTGGCCAGCGCCGCCTACGCGGCGTTCTCGGGCGGCATGGCCGCCGCGCGCTTCGCGGGCGACGCCGTGCGCGCACGCTTCGGCGCGCCGCAGCTCGTGTTCGCGAGCGCCTCGCTCGCCTGCGCGGGCATGATCGGCGCGTTGCTGCTGCCGTATTCGTTCACCGCGCTCACGGGCTTTACGCTGATGGGCCTCGGCCTCGCGAACATGATGCCGGTGCTGTTCGCCGCCGCCGCGCGCGTGAAGGGCATCCATGCCGCCGAGGGCCTCGCGCACGTGGCGGGCATCGCTTACTTCGGACTGCTGTTCGGGCCGGTGGTGATCGGCGGCATCACCCAGGTGACGAATCTCACCGTCGGGCTCGCGGTCGTCGCGCTGTGCGCCGCGCTCGTGGCGTTCGCGGGGCCGAAGGTGCTCAGGCGGTTGGGGATTTGACGCCGGCGATTGCCGTCGAAGACTTGAGCCATGAAAAAGCCCGCGGGCTACGAAAACCCACGGGCTTTTTTTTACGTCGCATAACGCGGCGCGCCGCACGCAGCGGCGCAAAGCGCCATTACATCTTCACGACGTCGAGCAGTGACTTCTTGCCGCCCTTGTAGTCGTACAGCGAGATCACGCCGTGCTTGAGGTCGCCCTTCGAATCGAAGGTCGTTTCGCCGATCACGCCGTGGTAGTCCGTGCTCGGCATTTCCGCGAGAATCTTGGCCGGATCGGTCGAGTTGGCGCGCTTCATCGCGTCGACGATGATGTACACCGCGTCATACGTGAACGGCGCGTAGATCTGG
>Ga0164242_10003667_pt1 | contig 17433 bp, 11 predicted proteins | sample OricomgcompostMG_FD_108783 | JGI IMG/M metagenome (GOLD analysis project Ga0164242, IMG submission 108783) | Miracle-Growth compost microbial communities from Emeryville, California, USA - Original compost - Miracle growth compost (MG) ...
CCACGGCGACCAGGTCGCCCAGCACCGCGCTGGCGGTGGGGGCGCCACCGGCGCCGCGTCCGTAGAACATCAGCGAACCCGCGGCCTCGGCCTCGACGAACACCGCGTTGAACGCGTCGCCGACGCCCGCGAGCGGATGGCTGAGCGGCAGCATGGCCGGGTGCACGCGCACCGCAACCTGCTCGTTGCCGTCGGCACCGGTGGTCCGCTCGCAGATCGCCAGCAGCTTGATCGTGCAGTTCATCGCCTTCGCGCTGGCCATGTCCGCCGCGGTCACCTCGCCGATGCCCTCGCGGTAGACGTCCGCGGAGGTCACCCGGGTGTGGAACGCGAGCCCGGCGAGGATCGCGGCCTTGGCGGCGGCGTCGAAACCGTCCACGTCGGCGCTCGGATCGGCCTCGGCGTAGCCGAGCGCGGTGGCCTCCGCCAGCGCCTCGTCGAAACCGGCGCCGGTCGCGTCCATGCGCGACAGGATGAAGTTGGTGGTGCCGTTGACGATGCCCATCACCCGGGTGATGCGGTCGCCGGCGAGCGATTCGCGCAGCGGCCGCAGCAACGGGATGGCGCCGGCGACGGCCGCCTCGTAGTACAGGTCCACGCCGGCCTTGGTCGCGGCGTCGTGCAGGGTCGCGCCGTCCTCGGCGAGCAACGCCTTGTTCGCGCTGACCACGCTCTTGCCGCTGGACAGCGCGCTGAGCAGCAGGCCGCGGACCGGTTCGATGCCACCGACCACCTCGACGACGATGTCGACGTCGTCGCGCGCGACCAGCGCCTCGGCGTCACCGGTCACGAGTCCCTCGGGCAGGTCGGCGTGCCGGGCGGGACGGCGGACGGCGACGCCGGCGAGCTCGAGCGGGACGCCGACGCGCGCGGCCAGGTCGTCGGCCTGCTCGTCCAGCAGCCGCATGACCTGCGAGCCCACGACACCGCAGCCCAGCAAGGCGATTCTCAATGCGTCAGACACCCGGCGTCCCTTCCCAGCCTGCATCCAGCCGCAGCAGATCATCCTCTGTCTCGCGCCGGACGATCACGCGCGCCGCGCCGTCACGCACCGCGACGACCGGCGGCCGCGGCACGTGGTTGTAGTTGCTCGCCATGCTGCGGCAGTAGGCGCCCGTGGCCGCGACCGCGAGCAGATCGCCGGGACGCACGTCGCCGGGCAGCCACGTGTCGCGCACGACGATGTCGCCGCTCTCGCAGTGCTTGCCGACGACGCGCGCGAGCACCGGGGCCGAGTCCGACTCGCGGTTCGCCAGCACACAGGTGTACTCGGCGTCGTACAGCGCGGTGCGGATGTTGTCGCTCATGCCGCCGTCGACCGAGACGTAGGTGCGGGTCTGGCCGCCGTCCAGCACGACCTGCTTGACGGTGCCGACCTCGTAAACGGTGACACCGCTGGGGCCGACGATGGCGCGTCCCGGCTCGACGGACAGCCGCGGCATGGCCAGGCCGGCTGCGGCGCATTCGCGCTCGACGATCGAGAGCAGCCGCTCGACGGTCTGCTTCGGTGTCTCGGGATCGTCGCCGGTCACGTAGGCGATGCCGAGACCGCCACCGAGGTTCAGCTCGGGCAGTTCGACGCCGTGGACGTCGCGGATGCGGGCGGCGAGCGCGACGACGCGGTGCGCGGCGACCTCGAAGCCGGCGGTGTCGAAGATCTGCGAGCCGATGTGCGAGTGCAGCCCGACCAGCTCCAGCGAGGGCGCGGCCAGCACCGCGGCCACTGCTCGCTCGGCCGCGCCGTCCCGCAGCGAGAACCCGAACTTCTGGTCCTCGTGGGCGGTGGCGATGAACTCGTGCGTGTGCGCCTCGACGCCGACGGTGACGCGCACCAGCACCGGCTGCCGGATCCCTGCGGTGGACGCGATCTCGGCGAGGCGGTCGATCTCGTCGAAGGAATCGACGATCACGTGCCCGACCCGGGCGTCGACCGCGCGCTGCAGTTCGGCGCGGGACTTGTTGTTGCCGTGCACCGCGATGCGTTCGGGCGGGAACTGCGCCGCCAACGCGACGGCCAGCTCGCCTCCGGTGCACACGTCCAGGCCGAGGCCCTCGTCGGCAATCCAGCGCGCCATCGTGGTGCACAGGAACGCCTTACCGGCATAGAAGACGTCCACGCCGGCGAACGCTGCCGAGTAAGCACGCGCGCGGGCGCGCACGTCCGGCTCGTCCAGGAACAGCGCGGGCGTGCCGTGTTCGACGGCAAGGTCGGAAACCGAGCGGCCACCGAGCGTGACGACGCCGTCGACGCGCTGCGCCGAGCCCGGCCAGATCGCCGGGTCGAGCCGGTTGACGTCCTGCGGCGCCGCGGCGAGATGCGCCTCCGGCAGCACGTCCGCGTGGCGCGGCCCAGCCGGGTGGGCTGACCTGGACACCGTGCCTACATCCGTTCCGGGGCCGAAACACCCAGCAGCGCAAGGCCGTTCCCGAGCACGACGCGCGTCGCCTCGTTGAGCCAGGCGCGGGTGCGGTTGACGTCCTCGATCGGGTCGTCACCCTTCGGCGCGATGCGGCAGGTGTCGTACCAGCGGTGGTAAGTGCCGGCCAGCTCCTCCAGGTAGCGCGCGACCCGGTGCGGCGCACGCAGCTCGGCAGCGGTCGCGACGACGCGCGGGAACTCCCCGAGCGCGGCGAGCAGCGCGGCCTCGTGCGGATCGTTCAGCAGTTCGGGACGGAACACGTCCAGCCCGATGCCGACATCGGCCGCGTTGCGCCGGGCGTTGCAGGTGCGCGCGTGCGCGTACTGGACGTAGTAGACCGGGTTGTCGTTCGACTTGCGGGTGATCTCCGCGATGTCCAGCGTGAGCGGCGTATCCGCCGACCAGCGCGCGAGTGAATACCGTCCCGCGTCCACGCCGACCAGTTCGACGAAGTCGTCCAGCGTCACGATCGTTCCGGCCCGCTTGGACAGCCGCAGTTCCTCGCCGTTCTTGACCAGCTTCACCAGCTGGCCGATCAGGACCTCGAGCGTCGTGTCCGGGTCGTCGCCGGCGCAGGCGACGATCGCGCGCAGCCTGCCGACGTAACCGTGGTGGTCGGCGCCGAGCATGTAGACGCAGCGGTCGAAACCACGGCCCCGCTTGTCCAGGTAGTAGGCCGAATCGGCTGCGAAATAGGTCTTTTCGCCGTTGCTGCGAACCAGGACGCGGTCCTTGTCGTCGCCGAAGTCGGTCGTGCGCAGCCAGACGGCGCCGTCCGCGTCGAAGACGTGGCCCTGCTCGCGCAGCCGCGCGATCGCGGCGTCGACCTCGCCGCTCTCGTGCATGCCCCGCTCGGAGAACCAGACGTCGAACTCGACCCGGAACGTCTCCAGGCTCCGCTTCGCCGCCGCGAGCATGAGCTCGTAGCCGTGCGTCTTGAACGCCGCGAGCGATTCGTCCTCGGGCAGGTCGAGCACGCCGGGCACCGCGCTGACGACCTGCTCGGCCACGCCCGCGACGTAGTCGCCGTGATAGCCGTCCTCGGGCACCGGCTCGCCCAGCGCCACCGCGCGCAGCGAGGCGGCGAACTTGTCCAGCTGCGAACCGAAGTCGTTGATGTAGTGCTCGGCGGTGACCTTGGCGCCGGCGGCCTCCAGCAGGCGCCGCAGGCTGTCGCCCAGCGCGGCCCAGCGGGTGTGCCCGAGGTGGACGGGTCCGGTCGGGTTCGCGGAGACGAACTCCAGGTTGATTTTGCGGCCGGCGAGCTGGGTGCTCCGTCCGTACGACTCCCCCGCCTCGACGATGGAGCGTGCGAGCTGGCCGAGGCTCCCGGACGCGACTGTGATGTTCAGGAAGCCGGGGCCGGCGACGTCCACCTTCGCGATGCCGTCCGCGTCGCGCAGCCGGGCGGCGATCGCCTCGGCGATCTCGCGCGCGGGCTTGCCGGCCGCCTTGGCGAGCCGGAGCGCGATGTTGGCGGCGTAGTCGCCGTGCTCGGGGTTCTTCGGGCGCTCGACGGCGACCTCGGCCGGCGCCTCGCCGGGGAACTCGCCCGCCTCCAGGCAGGCCTGGACCGCCGCGGACACGGCTGCGGACAGTTCAGTGGGAGTCACCGCTCGATCGTAGTGGCCGCGGGTCTCGCAATTTGCCGCAGGACGCCGTCCCTCGGGCGACGGACGCATGCGAGTGGCTCGATCCGGCGCTGCTAGGCTGAGCGAGTTTGCCGCCCCCGTAGCTCAGGGGATAGAGCACCGCCCTCCGGAGGCGGGTGCGCAGGTTCGAATCCTGCCGGGGGCACCGGACATTCGTCTTTCAAACCTTCGTGGAAGTTCATCCACGAAGGTTTGTTCGTTTTGGGCCCAGGGCAGGTGCCCGATCGCTGAGAGCGGATCCGACAGATGTACGCCGCGCTCCAGCCAGCCTGATCCGTCAGCCTGGTCGGCTGCGCACTGCAATCTGTGTCGCCCGACTCGCCTTGCCGACCACTCACCCGCATGATCTCCGGCCCGAGCAGCGTCTGGATGACCTCGTTCGACCCCTGCCGTCCCGCCCGCGTTGATGAGCGTGGGACGTCCACAACGACAGGGCATCGTGGGGCTTCCCGGAGACTTGCGCGCGCTCAAGCCAGGCCGAGATCGGCGCGCCGGCGCCGCAGCTCGTGCTTGCCGGAGACTCCGAGCTTTGCGTAGACGTGGGTGAGGTGGGTCTCGACGGTGCGCGGGGACACGAACAGCGCGGTGGCGATCTCGCGCATGGTCGCACCGCCCGCGGCGAGCTCGGCGACCCGGCGCTCCTGCGTAGTGAGCGCGTCCGGTACGCGCCGCCGGCGCCGTCCGTTCGCCGCCGACAGCTCCGCCGTCGATGCGTCCGCAATGCCAGCGGCACCCAACCGTTCCGCGTCGGCGATGACGGACGCCAGTACCGAGCGCGCGCGGGTCAGGTCGCCGCGCCTGCGCAACCAACGGCCGTAGCGCAGCGCGATCCGCGCACGCTCCAGCGGCACGACGGCGGGCAGCGCCAACGCCTGGTCGTACAGCGTGACGGCGGCGGCGTCCGTCCCGTGCTTCGCAGCGAGGGCCGCGCGCCCGCCGAGCGCGACCAGCCGTGGCCAGGTACACGGCAGATCCGCGGCGTCGCGTTCGAGCTCATCGATCAGGTTCTCGAGTTCCGCGATGTGCCCGCAGCCGAGCGCCGCATCGATCGCCACCGAACGCCACGGGACGATGCACGGCTCGCGCAACTCGATGCGGCGGGCCTCCGCCGCGATCCGCCCGCAGACATCCCACGCGCCCGACGGGTCGCCGGCAGCCAGTAGGCATTCGGCCGCGACGAGTTCGGACGTCAGGCGCATGAACCAACCCGCGGCCGCAGGCGATCGGCCGGCTCGCTCCCGCAGGCGCGGCACGTCCGCCGGCCGTCCCATCAGAAGAAGGACGCGGGCACGGTAGAGATCGACGCCCGGGCGCAGCACCTCGTCGACCACGGCGTCCTCGTCCAGACGGTCCAGTTCGGCCATGGCGCGCGCGAGCTCGCCGCGACGAAGCAGGGTGCCGGCGAGGGTGAACCGCAGCGCGCTGGTGCCGGTCGGCACGCCGGACGTGGTCAGCCAGTCCGTGGCGTGCGCGACGAACTCAGCCGCCTCGTCGAACCGTTCGAGGTACGCGCACGCCGTGATGTGCAGCTGATAAAGGTTGAACGACGCGAACGGATCTCCAGCCTCGCGCGCGACGCTGTTCCGCGCCGCATGCGCGAGGCGTCGCAGCTCGTCCACGCCGCTGGGGTCACCCGCCTGCAGCTGGAAGACCGTGCGCACCGATCGCATGAGCGGATCGCTCGAGTTCGGCGCAAGCGCGTCCAGCCCGCCGCGAGGCCCGCCGAGTTCCCATGCGACGTGCGCGCGTTCGAGCAGCAGCCCGGCGGGTGCGGCGTCCGGGCCGCCGGCCTCCGCGACGAGGTCCGCGTAGCTCGCCGCGGCGTCCTCGAACCGGCCCGCGTACGCCTGCGCCCGGGCGGCCCCGACGAGCAACTCGGTGCGGGCCGACGGATCGGCGCGGGCAGCCGCGGTGAACGCGTCGACGGCCTCACTGGCGTGCCCCGCGGCGAAGAGGATCCGCGCTCGCTTGACCAGCAGCTCGAGTGACGGCCGCTCGCCGGCCAGTGTCGTGGCCGTGCGGATGTGCGCGAGCGCGGTCTGCACCGCACCGTCGACCAGCGCCTTGCCGGCCGCGGCGGTGAGCGCGGCGACCGCGTGCTGATCGGCGTACATGCCACCGGGCAATGCGTGAACGGCGGCAGCGGTGACCTCGCCGCGTGCGTAGTGATGATCGAACGCGCGGCGGTGTAGCAGCCGGCGCTCACCGGCGTCGGTGTCAGCCACGATCGCGGCAGCGAGCAAGTCATCGCGCAACTCGGCGTGCTCATGATCGAGCGCGCGCAGCACGCCGGCCATCGCCAACGTGTCGCAGGCGATGGCGAACGCATCGTCGTCGAGCTGCGCGACGGCCTGGACCGGGGCCAGACGGACGTCGCCACCGAGAACCGCGATCGCGCGGGCGCAGCGGATGCCGTCGCCACCGAGCCCGGCGATCCGGCTGAGCAGCAGCGCGTGGCGCAGGCCGGTCATCGCCTCGTCGGCGCCGGACGGGATCTCGTCCCGGCCCCGCACGGTCGCGGCGACATGCTCGATGAGCATCGGGTTGCCCCCGGCGAGCCGCCACGCCCGCGATCGAAGCTCGTCGTCGACGTCACGCGGGACCAGCTGCGCTAGCAGGTCGCGGCTGGCGGGTTCCCCGAGCGCCGGAACCTCGAGCAGGTCGGTGTGCGGCTCCCGTGCGATGTCGAGCACGCGATCGCATTCGGGCCGGGACGCGATCACGATCGCGACCGGCAGGTCCCTCACCCGCCGCGCGAGATAGCCGACCAGGGTCAGCGAGTCCGCGTCGGCCCACTGCGCGTCGTCGAGGATGAGCAGCAACGAACCGTCCGCGGCGTACTTCTCGATGGCTGACCGGAACCGGGACAACGCAACGAGCTTGTGCGAACGCGGATCGCCGTCCTCGGCAACGGCCAGTGGTCCGCACAGCTGCTCGGCAACCGCGAACGGGAACTCGCGCTCGCCAACGCGTCCGCGCGCGTGCCGGACCGTCATCGTTTCCGGGGCGAGGTCGGCGCCGGCGGTGAGCAGCGCGGTCTTGCCGTGGCCGGCCGCACCGATCAGGACGAGCGTGCCGCCGGTGCCGGATGCGGCGCGGACCAGCAGGTCCGTGATCGCGTCGAGATGCCGTTCGCGCTCCAGCAGGCGCACGCCGTCCATCCCTGTCCCCCAGTTCCGTTCTGCCGCCGGCCCAGTCTTGCGGACGGCGCCCGCGGCCTGAACATCAGGATCTTTCCCGGAGGCGGCGTCGGTGCCCACGGCACCATGATCCGCCCATGAGTGCCCTCCTGCGATCCGTCCGTCAACCGGTGACGATCGCCGCCGTCCTGGGCGCCGTGGTCGCGGTCTCGGTTCTCGCCTCGCCGTCGGGTGCGCTGGCGGCTGATCCACCGTTCGTCTCGTCCACCACCCTCAGCGAGGCGGGAACGCAGGCGTTCGGCAGCGCGGTGGCAGCGGACGGCGACACCATCGTGGTCGGCGCTCCCGAGACGAACCACTACCGCGGCGCGGTCTACGTGTTCACCAAGGGGGCAGCCGGTTGGGCGCACGCGACGCTCACCGCCACCCTGACGGCGTCGGACGCACTGCCCGGAGACGAATTCGGGCACTCGGTCGCGATCGACGGCGACACGATCGTCGCCGGCGCGACGCAGGACCTGCGAGCCGAATTCGGCACGAATCCACCGCCCGGTGAAGGTGCCGTGTACGTGTTCAACAAGCCTGCCGCCGGCTGGGCCGACGCGACGCAGTCGCAGGAGCTGACAGAGTTCAACGGCCGTCCCGCCGATGAGCTTGGGTTCTCTGTCGCGATCTCCGGCAACACGATCGTCGCCGGCACTCCGGGCCTGCTGAATCCTACGCAGCTGTTCAGCGAGGAAGGTGGGGCTCAGATCTTCACCAGGTCTGCCTCGGGCTGGACGCAGACACCGGTGGCCACGCTGACCGTCGCCGACGCGACACCAGGGGACGACGACGGGCTGCACCTAGCCATCGATGGCAGGACGGTCGTGCTGTCGTCACCGTTCGCACCCGCCCGGCAAGGCGGTGCGGCCTGGGTCTACAACGAGCCGGCGACCGGCTGGCGGACGACGGACACCCCGAGCGCGACGCTGCGACCCTCCGATCTCGGCACTCTGGGGGAGGACTTCGGCTGGAGCCTGGCGATCGAGGGCGACAGCGTGTTCGTCGGCGCGCCGGGGAATCCAGCCACGACGGCCGGCGGGCAGGGCCGGGTGTACGTCTTCCAGCGACCGTTCGCGGGATGGAGCGGCACGGTGCACGAGGACAGCTGGGTGACACCGGTCGGCGCGCACCAGTTCGGCAGCGCTGTCGCAGTGTGGAACGGCACGCTGGCCGCGACCGCGCTCGAGGGCACGTTCGAGTACGCCGAGCCGCAGGCCGGTTGGTTCGACCCGCTCGAGGAGGCGTACCAGCCGGCAAGCTCCACGCTGATGAACTCGGCAGTCGCGGTCGCCGACGGGGTCGTGGCGACCGGAGTGAGCACGGACTCTGCCGGGCGTTCGGTGCCAGGTGCGGTCTACCTCGCCACCGCGACCGATGCCGACCTGTCGTTGACGCGAGTACCCGCGAACATCACCGCGCCCGCCACCTCGACGGCCGGCGCGACGGTCACCTTCGAGCCGCCCGTCGCGCAGGACGGCGACGAGGTTCCGCCACCGGTCTCGTGCAGCCCGGCGTCCGGATCGCTGTTCCCGATCGGCGTGACGACGGTGACCTGCACGGCGTGGGACCTCGACGACGCCGAGAGCCCAGCGCGCGCACAGTTCACGATCGATGTGCAGCGCGTCTCGCTGGCGATCACGGTGACCGGCTCGCAGACCTACGGCGGGACGCCGACATTCACCAGGTCAACTGCCGCACCGGCCGGTGACGCGTTCACGGGCACGCTCGAGTGCACCGCGCTCGACGATCCAGCAACCCTGATCGCGCCGACGTTGACTGCCGGGCAGTACCAGCTCGACGGGTCGTCCTGTTCCGGGCTCGCCCTGACCGGCCCGTCGTCCGGTTCGTACGCGCTGAGCTATGTCGGCTCGACGTACACGGTGACGCCCGCGCCGCTCACCGTCCAGGCCCCATCGGTCACGGCGTCGTACGGCGACGTGCCGGCGACGTTCGCACCGGCGTACTCCGGGTTCGTGCTCGGTGACACGGCACCCGCGGTAGCGGCGACCTGCAGCACGACCGCGACTGATACGAGCGATCCCGGCAGTTATCCGATCACCTGCACCGGCGCGAGCGACCCGAACTACGCGATGAGCTATGCCGGCGGCACCCTCACGATCGTGCGGACCGGGACGAGGCTGACCGCCAGCCCGCAAATCGTCCTCTTCGCGCCGCGGTCCGGGTCGGGGACGAATCGGGTCAGCGCGACCCTCGTCGACGGCGTCACGGGCCAGCCAACCGTTGGACGCACGGTGACGTTCACCGTTCGTGGTAAGGCCATCTGCAGTGCACGGACGGACGCGAACGGCCGCGCGGCGTGCCGGATCAGCGGCCTGACCGAGGCGCGGATCGTGCTGTCCGGCAGCTTCACCGCGACCTTCACCGGCGACGTGGACTACACCGGCTCGTCCGCGACGACTCGGTGGCTGGCCGTAGGCAGCTGGACCTCCTGGCGTTAGGCCGCGCGCAGCAAGATCCCCACGCGAATCAGCCGCGAATGCCGGATGCCGGGCGCTCGGCGTCAGGTGTAGCGGACGGGAAGGCGCTTGATGCCGTTGAGCCAACCGGAGCGCAGCCGCGTCGGGGCGTCGGCCCGGCTGATGTCCGGCGCCAGGTCGGCGAGGGCGTCGAAGATCAGCCGGACTTCCAGGCGAGCGAGGTTCGCGCCGATGCAGTAGTGCGCGCCGTGGCCGCCGAACGCGAGATGCGGGTTCGGGGAGCGGGTGATGTCGAACGTGAACGGGTCGGTGAACACGTCCTCGTCGTAGTTGGCGCTGGCGTAGAACAGCCCGACGCGTTGCCCGGCGCGGATCTGCGCACCGCCGAGTTCGACGTCCTCCAGCGCGGTCCGCTGGAAGGCGGTGACCGGCGTGGCCCAGCGGATGACCTCGTCGACCATGGTCTCGGGACGCTCGCGCTTCCACAGCTCCCACTGGTCGGGGTGGTCGAAGAACGCGTTCATGCCGTGGGTGATCGCGTTGCGCGTGGTCTCGTTGCCGGCGACCGCGAGCGCGATCACGAAGAAGCCGAACTCGAGATCGTCCAGGCCGCGGCCGTCCTTGTCGGCGTTGATGAGCTTGGTGACGATGTCGTCGCGCGGGCACTCGGCGCGCTCGTTCGCCAGGCCCACCGCGTACATCAGCACCTCGGTGGACGCTGCCTGCGGGTCGCCGGCGTAGTCCGGGTCCTCCGACGCGGTCATCTGGTTCGTCCAGTCGAAGAGCTTCTGCCGATCCTCCGCAGGGATGCCGAGCAGATCGGCGATCGTCTCGAGCGGCAGCTGCGCGGCGATCTGCTGGACGAAGTCGCCACCGCCCTGCGCGACGGCTTCGGCGACGACGCGCCGCGCACGCTCGCGCATCCCGTCCTCCAGCGCGCTCACCGCGCGAGGCGTGAAGCCGCGGGAGATGATGCGACGCGTCTGGGTGTGCTCCGGCGCGTCCTGGTTGATGATCACGACGCGGGTCATCTCGACCGATTCGCGCGTCGTCGTCTCCGGCAACCGGATGATGGCCCCGTTCTCCCAGCTGGAGAACACCGCGCCATTCTTGGACACGGCCAGCACGTCCTCGTGCTTCGTCACGGCCCAGTACCCGGTGCCGCCCGCCATGCCTGCGCGGGCCTCCGGCGTCTGTTCCACCCAGGCGACCGGCGCGGTGCGGCGGCGCAGCGCGAACTCCTCGTGCGGGACCGCGACCAGGTTCACGTCGGGATCGGTGAGGTCGAATCCTGCCGGGCACACGGACATCGGCACGTGTTCCTTTCGCGATCGGGCGATCCGGACCGGATAGCCTGACTGTACAGAAACACGAAAGTGTATGGTCGTCAAGGAGGACGGATGAGAACGCACGGCTGGGGCGGCTCGCCGCCGGCGGACGACGCCGAGGCGCGGGCGCGCATCCTGTCCGCCGCGCGCCGGCGCCTGTCCGAGGCGGGCGGCACCACCACGTCCGACGTCGCGACGATGCTCGGCGTCACCCGGCAGACCGTGTACCGCTACTACGGCACCACCGAGGACCTGCTGAACGCGGCCGCGATGGACGCCGTCGCCGACCTGGTGGCACAACTGGGCGAGCACGTCCGGCAGTTCGTCCTCGGCACGGGCGCGGACGCCGGCGACGTCGCCGCGGAGGTCGTCGCGTTCGTCTACGAGCACCTGCGCGACGACCCGGCGCTGAACCGGCTGATCGCCCCGGGCCGGATCAGCAGCACCGTCGCCGGCCTGACCGCGGCCTCGTCCATCGCGCTCGGACGCTCGCTGCTCGCCGACTTCCCGCTGGACTGGGACGCGGCCGGGCTGGACGCGGACGGCCAGCGCGAGCTGGTCGAGCACTTGCTGCGCACCCTGCAGTCCCTGGTGATCGACCCGGGCGACCCGCAGCGCTCACCGGAACAGCTGCGCGCGTACCTGCGCCGCTGGGTCTCCCCTGCGGTCCGGGTCAGCCGCCGATCGTGACGGTGGTCGGGACGTTCTTGGTGGCCAGGTTCTCGTCCGGCTGCACGATCACCGCGGAGACGCCGTGCACCGCGGCGGGCACGTCAAATGCGATCCACCCGTGCGCGGTCGTGCCGGGCTGCTGGTACCGCTCGATGCCCTGGCCGGACGCGTCCAGGTAGACACCCGCGTTGTACTGCCGGCCCCGCGCGTCGACCAGCGTGCTGGCCGTGGCGCTCATGATCGCCGGCTTCTTGCTCACGTTCTTCGCGATCACGTCCACGACGACGAACTGCCCGTTCCTCGGACGGATCGGCGCGTGGCCGCCGCGCGCGTCGAGCGATCGCCGGTGCAGATGGACGCCCACGACCTTGATCCGGAACGAGTCGTTGGTGAACGGGTGGCCCTGCGGGACCTGCGGGCTCACCACCGCCGCGTCCGATGCAGCGGTGCGTGGGGCGGCCGCCGCCGCATGCTTCGCCCGGCGGTTCCCGAACCAGTAGCCGCCGACGGCGGATCCGGCCATCAGGACGAGCACGAGCAGCGCCACGGGCAGCCGCCCGGCCCGCTCGACCCGCCAGCCCGTGTTCATCGACATCGCAGATTTCCACCCGTCGTACGCTCCGGCCGCCGACGACAGGTCAGCGAACAGCCCGTTCCCCTGCCGGGCTTCCTATCGGTATCCGGCGTTCCGGGCTTTAGCGACGCGTCGAGATCGGCGCGCGCCGGACGCGTCAGTGCACGCCGGAGAGCGACTTGACGATGTTCAGCACACCCGGCCCCATGACGACCACGAACAGCGCGGGCAACAGGCAGAAGATGAGCGGGAAGAGGATCTTCACGGTGACCTTCTGCGCGGCTTCCTCCGCGCGTTGACGCCGCCGGACGCGCATCTCCGAGGCCTGCTCGCGCATCACCGTCGCGATCGGGATGCCCAGCTTGGACGCCTGCACCAGCGAGGACACGAGGGTGCGCAGCTCGACGACGGTCGTCCGCGCCGCCATGGCCTTGAGTGCCTCCACGCGCGAGAGGCCGAACTGCATCTCCTGCAGCATGCGCGCGAACTCGGCCGAGAGCGGGCCCGTGATGTTCCGCGCGACGCGGGCGACCGCGGCGTCGAAGCCCAGGCCCGCCTCGACGCAGACGGTCATCATGTCCATCGCGTCCGGCAGCGCCTGCTGCATCAACGTCTGCCGCTTGAGCGCCAGGTTGTAGACCAGCAGGTTCGGCACGAAGAACCCGGCGATGCCGCCGAGCAGCGCGAACGCCAGCGTCCGTCCGACGTGCCCGGTCCCGAGCACGTAGCCGAACGCCGCCACGAACACCGCCGCCGCGGCCTTGTACGCGAGGATGCGCTCGATCGACCAGCCGGCGGGGTTGCCGGCGATGTCGAGCCGGTGCCGCAGCCGGGCCTGCGAGGTGCCCGGCAGCAGTCGCGCCACGAGAGCCCGGAACCGTTCCTGCAGCGGACGGATCTGGCGCTGCGGCACGGCCGCCGGACGCTCCGGCGCCTGCTGCCCGTAGAACTTCGCGATCTGGTTGACGCCGGTCGCGACGCGCGAACGCTGCCCGCCGAGCGCGAGCACGGCCAGCACGCCGCCGCCCGCGACACACGCCAGCGCCAGGAACAACACCAGGGGCGACATCAGACCTGCACCTTGACCACGCGGCTGAGCCAGAACGATCCGGTGACCAGGCCCAGGACGGCCATCACCAGCATCGCGATGCCCGGACCGGTCGTGTAGAGCGGACGCAGGTAGTCGCGGCGCACCGTGAACAGCCAGAGCCCCACGCCGATGGGCATCGCGACGAGCACGTACGCCGACAGCCGGCCCTCGGCGCTCAACGCCCGGACCTGCCGCGCCAGCTGACCGCGCTCACGCACCGTGTGCACGGTGGTCATCAGTACTTCGGCCAGGTTGCCGCCGACCTCGCGCGAGATGCGGATCGCCATGACGACCCAGGCGAGATCCTTGCTGCGCATGCGCGTGGCCACCCGGTCCAGGGAGTCCTCCAGCTCGCCGCCCAGGCGCGCCTCGGTGAGCGCGCGGGCTATCTCGCCGGCGGCCGGCTGCACGCCGTCGTGCACGACCCCGTCCAGCGCCTGCCCGAGCGCGAACCCGGAGCGCAGCGAGCTGGCGACCAGCTGCAAGACGTCCGGCAGCTGCTCGGCGAAGTGCGCGCACCGCTTGCGGGCGCGGTGTGACAGCCACAGTCCGGTGACCAGCCAGCCGCCGACCGCGCCGAGCAGCACCCCGAGCAGGCCGTTGTTCAGCAGGGCGCTCAGCACGGCCATCAGCACGACGCACGCGACCAGCCGAATCGCCACCCACTCGGACGGACGCAGCTGCACGCCACCGCGGTCGAGGTCGTCGCCGATCTTCGCCGACAGGCTGCGCTTCTTGAGCACGGCGTCGACGAGCGACAGCACGCTGCGTCCGACCGTCGACAACTCCTTGGCCGGCGGCTCGGGCTGCTCCACCGGCTGCTCGACGCGACGCAGCTGCTCGGGCCGGTAGAGCTCGGTCTCGGCCAGCCGGCTGCGCACGTCCGCGCGCGCCGACCCACGGGCCAGCAGCGTCCACGCCGCCCCGCACAGTCCCGCCGCCAGCACGCACAGGCTGAGAAGCAACACCATGTGCGTCACCACCTCGCCGCAGCGGCCGCGGGCTGCGGCAGCGGGAAGCCCCGGTCGGCCAGCGCGGTCGCGAACTGCGGGCGCAGCCCGGTCGACTGCAGCGTGCCGCGGTAGCGCCCCTGCCCGTCCAGGCCGGCGGCGAAGTCGAACAGGTACAGGTCCTGCAGCGTGATCACGTCGCCCTCCATGCCGGAGACCTCGGTGATGTGCGTGATGCGCCGCGTGCCGTCCTTGAGCCGCGTCTGGTGCACGATCAGGTCTATGGCGGACGCGATCTGTTCACGGATCGCCCGCTGCGGCAGCTCGACGCCGGCCATCATGACCATCGTCTCGAGCCGCGAGATCGAGTCGCGCGGCGAGTTCGAGTGCAAGGTGGTGATCGAGCCGTCGTGGCCGGTGTTCATCGCCTGCAGCATGTCCAGCGCCGCCCCGTCGCGGACCTCGCCGACGATGATGCGGTCCGGGCGCATGCGCAGCGCGTTCCGCACCAGTTCGCGGATCTCGACGGTGCCGCGTCCCTCGATGTTCGCCGCACGCGACTCCATGCGAACCACGTGGTCCTGCGCGAGCTGCAGCTCGGCGGCGTCCTCGATGGTGACGATCCGCTCGTCGTCGGGGACGAACGAGGACAGCACGTTCAGCGTCGTCGTCTTGCCCGATCCGGTGCCGCCGGAGATCAGCACGTTGAGCCGGCCGCGCACGCAGACGCGCAGGAACTCGGCGACCTGGTCGGTCATCGTGCCGAACCGGACGAGGTCGGCGACCGCGAGCGGGTCCTTGGCGAACTTGCGGATCGTCAGCGTCGAGCCGTCGATGCTGATCGGCGGCACGACGGCGTTGACGCGGCTGCCGTCGGGCAGGCGCGCGTCGACCATCGGGCTGGACTCGTCGACGCGCCGCCCGACCCGCGCCACGATCTTGTCGATCGTGCGGCGCAGGTGCGACTCGTCGGTGAACGCGACGCCCGCGGGCGTCAGCTTGCCGGCGCGCTCCACGTAGATCCGGTGCGGGCCGTTGACCATGATCTCGGAAACGTCCGGGTCGCGCAGCAGCGCCTCCAGCGGGCCGTGGCCGAGGATCTCGTCCAGCACCTCGTCCGTGATCCGCGCGCGCTCGGACGGGGCGAGCATCTCCTCCTCGCCGTCCAGCACCGACTGCAGCGCACTGCGCAGCTGCGCGGCCAACTCGGACTCGGTCATGTCCGCGTCGTACAGCTTCGGCCCGAGCGCCTCGAGCAGCGCAGCGTGCACCTGGCGCTTGATCGTCAGCAGCCGCGCGGTCCCACGCGCCGAGCCGGCACCGGCCTCGGCGGTCCCCTGCCCGCCGGACGGCTGCCGCGCGGCGAGTCGATCGGCGAGCGTCATGCCGCCGCCTTCCGCCGCATCAGCCGCGCGAACAGCGGGGCGCGGTGCTTGCCGCGCACGACGCGGTCGGTGTCCAGCCGCTCGGCGACGAGCCGACGCAGCGCGCGGCTGAGCGGGTGGTCCGGCTGGTCGACCGCAAGCGGCACGCCGCGGTTGATCGACGCGGGCACGTCCGGGCTGGACGGGATGTGTGCGGTCAGCGGGGTCATCGTGACGTCCTCGAGGTCCGCCGGCGTGAGCCCGGCCTTGACGTCGGCCCGGTTGACCACGAGCGAGCGGATGTCCTTGCTGTAACCGAGCAGGTCCAGCATGTCGAGCGTGAGCCGCAGGTTCTTCAGCGACGGCAGCTCCGGCGCGGTGATCAGCACGAGATGGTCGGACGCGTCCAGCGCGGCGAGCACGTGCTCGGTGAACCCGGCGGGCGTGTCGACGACGACGTAGTCGTAGTTCTCGGCCAGGTGTTCGAGCAGCCGCCCGGTCAGTGCCGTCGGCAGCTTCTCGCTCTGCCCCGGACCCACCGGCGCGAGCAGGCAGTCGAAGCGCGGGCCCGCAGAGGTGAGCAGGGTCGGCACGGCGTCCGGCGTGAACTCGTCCCAGGCGAGCATGTCGGCCACGGTCTTGCGCGGATCGAGGCGCAGCGTGATCGCGACGTCACCGAACTCGAGGTCGAAGTCGACGAGGCACACCCGGGCGGCGCCGCGGTCGTTCAGCGTCGCCGCCAGGTTGGTGGCCACCGTGGTCTTGCCGGCACCGCCCTTCGCGGAGAAGACCGTGATCACCTTGCCGCGGCTGGTCCGTTCCGGCGCCACGAGGGCGGGGACGACGCGGCGCGCAGCGCGATCGGCGAGCACCGCGCAGGTATCTGCCAGGCCGGTGATGTCGGATGCTTCCAGCACGTCGCGGGCACCGGCCCGGACCGCGCGGCGCACGTCCGCCAGCTCGACGCGCTCGCGCATCACGACGACGTCGAGCCACGGCCGTAGCGCGACCTGGGCCTCGACGAAGGCGAGCACGTCGTCGAACTCGAGCGAGGGCGCGAGCACGACCAGGACGCCTTCGGGCTGTGCCTCGATCGCGCGCGCGGCGGCGTCCAGGTCGGTCGCGGTGGTCACCGTCCCGGGAAGCGCCGTGGTGACCTCGGCCGGTGGAGTGAGCGGCACACAGAGCACGGTTGCGGTCATCGTCCGGCCCCGTTCGAGTCGAAGAGCCCGCCGAGCGTGCCGTGGTTGTCCACCCCGCTGCCTGGCGCGATCTTGGACGTGCCGGTCAGCAGCGCGAAGTAGAGCCGCCCGGTCTGCGCGACGTGGATCAGCCGCTGCGCGTCCGCCTGGTCGACCGCGACGGTGATCATCAGCGGGCCCTGGGAGCCGGACTGTGTCGTGCCGTCCGTGGACTTCGGCGTGACCGCGAGCACCTGCGCGTGCGGCACGACGATCCTGGTCGCCCAATCGTCCGCCGCGTTCTGCACGTCCTTCAGCGCGGACGGGACCGCGGCCTTGCCGGTGGTCGGGTAGGTGTCGAAGATCGCGATGTGCGAGTCCTTCTCGAGGTAGCCCGCGACGGACGCGATCGGGCTCACGCTGACCGAGACGGCCATCAGGCCGTTGGGAATCGTCAGGCCCGCCGTCGCGGCCGGCGGGGTGGTCACGGCCGGCGTCGTGGGAGCGGCCGACGCTGGCGCCGAGCTCGGCGAGGTGGCGGGCTGCACCGCGGCCGAGCGCGGGCTCTTGGCGTACACG
>Ga0164242_10003668_pt1 | contig 17430 bp, 18 predicted proteins | sample OricomgcompostMG_FD_108783 | JGI IMG/M metagenome (GOLD analysis project Ga0164242, IMG submission 108783) | Miracle-Growth compost microbial communities from Emeryville, California, USA - Original compost - Miracle growth compost (MG) ...
CCAACAAGCCGCCCCCAAGACCCCCGGTTCCGCGAAGCGCATCATCGTGATCGCGCTGATCGCGGTGCTCGCCGCAGGCGGCGCCGGCGCCGGGGTCTGGTACTTCATGAAGGGCCGCATCGGCGCCGCGCCGCGCGAGGCCGCGGCCGCGCCCGTCCAGCCTGTCTATTTCCCGCTCGAAGCGATGACGGTCAACCTGCAGTCCGACGACGATTCGAGCGACGCGCACTACCTGCGCGTCGGCATCACCGTGCGGCTCGACAGCCAGGCGGCAGCCGACCAGCTCAAGGAGCACCTGCCCGACATCCGCAGCCGTGTGCTGCTCGCGCTGTCGGCGAAGAAGCCGTCGGACCTCGCGACGACCGACGGCAAGCGCGCGCTCGCCACGGAACTCGCGGCGCTGATCGCGGAGCCGACCGACAAGCAGGGCAAGCCCGTCCACGTGGACGACGTGTTGTTCACCGAATTCGTCGTGCAGTGAGGCGCGCTAAGTCATGAGCATGGGCCACAGCGAGTTCATGTCCCAGGAGGAGGTCGATGCCCTCCTGAAGGGCGTGACCGGCGAAGTCGATTCCGATGCGGACCAGTCCGACAAGAACAAGGGCGTGCGGCCCTACAACATCGCGACGCAGGAGCGCATCGTCCGCGGCCGGATGCCCGGCCTCGAAATCATCAACGAGCGTTTCGCGCGTCTGTTGCGCATCGGCATCTTCAACTTCATGCGCCGCACGGCCGAGATTTCGGTCGGCCCCGTGCGCGTGCAGAAGTACAGCGAATTCACGCGCAACCTGCCGATCCCGACGAACCTGAACCTCGTCCAGGTCAAGCCGCTGCGCGGCACGTCGCTGTTCGTGTTCGACCCGAACCTCGTGTTCTTCGTCGTGGACAATCTGTTCGGCGGCGACGGGCGCTTTCATACGCGCGTCGAGGGCCGCGACTTCACGCAGACCGAGCAGCGGATCATCGGCAAGCTGCTCAACCTCGTGTTCGAGCACTACACGACCGCCTGGAGAAGCGTGCGCCCGCTGAGCTTCGAGTTCGTGCGCTCGGAAATGCACACGCAATTCGCAAACGTTGCCACTCCTAACGAAATCGTCATCGTCACGCAGTTCTCGATCGAATTCGGCCCGACGGGCGGCACGCTCCACGTCTGCATGCCCTACTCGATGATCGAGCCGATGCGCGACGTGCTGGCCTCGCCGGTCCAGGGCGACGTGCTCGACGTGGACCGCCGCTGGGTGCGCGTGCTCTCGCAGCAGGTGCAGGCCGCGCAGGTCGAACTCGTGGCCGATCTCGCCGAGGTGCGGATGACGTTCGAGGACATCCTGCAGATGAAGGTGGGCGACGTGCTGCCGCTCGACGTGCCCGAGCGCGTCGTCGCGAAGGTGGACGGCGTGCCGGTGATGGAATGCGGCTATGGAATTTTTAACGGTCAATACGCGTTGCGGGTTCAGCAGATGATCAGCGCAGCCGACACGATGATGAAGGATAGTGGAAATGAGTGACGTGAACGCCACGCCCGCGGACGATCAGGGCTCCGCCGACGCCGCGATGGACGACTGGGCGGCCGCGCTGGCCGAGCAGCAGACCACGGCGCCCGCCGCGCACGGGCTGGCCCCGCAGGCCGGCGGGCAGGACAGCGGCCACGAACTGACGGCGACGTCGGCCACCGCGAGCGTGTTCCAGCCGCTCGCGAAAAGCGGCTCGAACGACACGGTCAACGACATCGACATGATCCTGGACATTCCCGTCCAGATGACGGTCGAACTCGGCCGCACGAAGATCGCGATCCGCAACCTGCTGCAGCTCGCGCAGGGCTCGGTCGTCGAACTCGACGGCATGGCCGGCGAGCCGATGGACGTGCTCGTGAACGGCTGCCTGATCGCCCAGGGCGAGGTCGTCGTCGTGAACGACAAGTTCGGCATTCGCCTGACCGACATCATCACGCCGTCCGAACGGATCCGGAAGCTGAACCGATGAGCGCGCTTTACGGCGCCACGGCTGCCTCGGCCGCAGCCGCCGCCCCCGTCGCCAAAACGCTCGGCGCCGGTTCGGCCGTGCCGGCGCTCGGCTTCGCCGCCGTGCTGCAAACCGTGCTTGGGCTCGCGCTCGTCATCGGCATCGTGTTCGCCTGCGCCTGGCTCGCGCGCAAGTTCGGCCTGCAAGGCACGCCGCGCAATGCGCTCGTGAAGACGATCGGCGGCGCCTCGCTCGGCGGCAAGGAGCGCGTGGCCGTCGTCGAGATCGGCGACACCTGGCTCGTGCTCGGCGCCGCGCCCGGCAACGTGCGCCTGCTGCATACCCTGCCCGCGGGCACGCTGCCCGACGCGGCCGCCCCCGGCCCCGCCTCGCCAGGCGGCTTCGGACAACGCTTTCGTGACGCGCTGAAAGAGGAAGCCAACAAACGTTTCGGACGTCACGACGGCGGAGCGCGGTAAATGTCCAGTTGTTCCCTTCAAGTCGAGGCCGCGCCGCAACGGCGCGCAGGCAAGGCCCGCCTCGTGTCGCTGACGAAAGCGACGCTGCCCGCCGCCCTCGTTCTCGGCGCCCTCGCCCTCGCGCTGCCGCACCTCGCGCATGCGCAGGCGAACGGCCTGCCGGCCTTGACCTCGAGCCCCGGCCCCGGCGGCGGTACGACCTGGTCGCTCAGTGTGCAGACGATGCTGCTGCTCACGATGCTGTCGTTCCTGCCGGCGATGGTGCTGATGATGACGAGCTTCACACGCATCATCATCGTGCTCTCGCTGCTGCGCCAGGCGCTCGGCACCACGACGACGCCGCCGAACCAGGTGCTCGTCGGCCTCGCGCTGTTCCTGACGTTCTTCGTCATGTCGCCCGTCATCGACAAGGCTTACAACGACGGCTACAAACCGTTCGAGGCCGGCACGCTGCCGATGGATCAGGCGCTGCAGAAGGGCGTCGCGCCGTTCAAGACGTTCATGCTGCGCCAGACGCGCGAGTCCGATCTCGCGCTCTTCGCGCGCATCTCGCACGCGCCGCCGATGCAGGGCCCCGAGGACGTGCCGCTCACGCTGCTCGTGCCGGCCTTCGTCACGAGCGAGCTGAAAACGGGCTTCCAGATCGGCTTCACGGTCTTCATCCCGTTCGTCATCATCGACATGGTCGTGGCGAGCGTGCTGATGTCGATGGGCATGATGATGGTCTCGCCGATGACCATTTCGCTGCCGTTCAAGTTGATGCTGTTCGTGCTCGTCGATGGCTGGCAGTTGCTGATCGGCTCGCTCGCGCAGAGCTTTACCTGAAGGAGAACGGCCATGACCCCCGAATCCGTCATGACTCTCGCGCACCAGGCGATGATCGTCGCGCTGCTGCTCGCGGCGCCGCTCTTGCTCGTCTCGCTCGTCGTCGGTCTTGTCGTGAGCCTGTTCCAGGCCGCCACGCAGATCAACGAATCGACGCTGACGTTCATCCCGAAGCTCGTCGCGATTCTCGCGACGCTCGTGATCGCCGGGCCCTGGATGATGGCGACGATGCTCGACTACATGCACCGCATGTTCACGAGCATTCCGCAGCTCGCGGGCTAGGCCGCGCGCGGCCCGGCTCCCCTTCCCCCATGTTCTCGGTCACCTATGCCCAGTTGAACGGCTGGCTCACGGCGTTCCTCTGGCCGTTCGCGCGCCTGCTCGCCATGCTGGCCGTCGCGCCCGTGCTCGGCACCCGCATGGTGCAGACGCAGGTCAAGATCGGTCTCGCCGCGTTCATCACGCTGATCGTCGCGCCGACGCTGCCGCCGATGCCGCAAGTGACGGTGTTTTCGGCGGCCGGCGTCTGGATCCTCGCGAATCAGTTTCTGATCGGCGTGGCGCTCGGCTTCACGATGCAGGTCGTGTTCGCCGTGGTCACGGCCGCGGGCGACATCATGGGGATGGGGATGGGGCTCGGCTTCGCCTCGCTGTACGACCCGGAGCTCGCCAGCAACACGGCGGCGCTGTCGAGCCTGTTCAACATGTTCGCGTCGCTCGCGTTCCTCGTCTTCGACGGCCATCTGCAGATGATCGCGGCGCTCGTCGATTCGTTCCAGTCGCTGCCGGTCTCGGCCAATGTGCTCGCCGCGTCGGGCTGGCGCGAACTCGCGAACTTCGGTTCGGTCGTGCTCGCTTCGGGGCTGCTGCTCGCGCTGCCCATCGTGGCCGCGCTGCTCGTCACGAACCTCTCGCTCGGCATCCTCAATCGCGCCGCGCCGCAGATCGGTATTTTCCAGATCGGCTTCGCGGTCGCGATGCTCGCGGGGATGCTGCTGATCCTCGCGATGATGCCGAACATGATTCCGTATTTCGCGCGGCTGTTCGATGCCGGGATCGAGGAGATGGGGCGCGTGGCGGCCGCGCTGCGGCCGCCCGGCTGATTACGGGTTGTAGTACTGGAACAGCGTCAGACTCTGCGTCGCCGTGAAGACCTTCTGCGACGCCGTCAGCGCGTTTTGCGCTTCGGTGAACTGGGTCATCGTCGAGGCCAGATCGACGCCCGTCAGATCGGACAGGCTCGTCGTGATCTGCAGCGAGCTCGACGACGTCGCCGTCTGCAGCGCCTGCAACTCCTGCTCGCGCCCGCCCACCGAAGCCTGGATCGTCGTCACGTTCGCCAGCGAATTGCCGATCTGCGCGAGCCCCGTCGAGAGCGCGTTGTTCATCGTCGCCAGCGCCGTCGCGTTGCCGTCGGCCGGGTTCTTCAGCGCCGCGATCATGCTGTCGAGCGAGGCGAACACGTCCGTGTTCGCGGCCGACGTGGCCGGCGTCACGGTGAACGCATCGCCGATGGCCGGCGTGCCGCTGATCGTCGTGCTAAGGCCGCTGCCGAGCGCGATCGACGCGCCGGACGTGTAGGCCACGGGCGTGGTCGGCGTCGGCGGGACCGCGTTGTTGTCGGTGACCGTGTAGTCGAGCTGGGTCGCGACGTCCGGGTCCTGCACGAACGCGATCGTGAAGTTGTCGTGGTTGGTCGCCGCCGCCGGGTCCGTCACCGTGACGGCGCCGATCGTGCCCGTGCCCGTGTTGGCCGGGTTGCCCGACGGCACGGCCTGCGAGCCGAGCGCCTGCACGCTCATGAACACCGACGCGCCGCTGTCGCCGATCGGAATGTTGCGCGCGTCGCTGACCTGCACCGAGCGCTGCCCCGCGTCGCCGTTGTACGTGACGCCGCCGCCGGGATTGTTCGAGAACACCTGCGCGACGTTCTGGAAGCCCGAGAAGATCGAGTTGCCTTCGCCGTCCGTGGTATTGGCGAGCGACATCAACTGGTTGCGGTAGCCCTCCATCTGCTGGGCGACGGCCGCGCGGTTCGTGTCGTTCAGGCCGCCGCTCATCGCTTCCTGGATCAGCGACTCGATGCTCTGCATCGTGCTCGTGACGTTCGTCAGCGCGGTGCCTTCGGTCTGCAGCGATGCGAGGGCCGTGTTCTGGTTCGCCGAGTACTGCGTGAGCGTCGCGCTCGTGGCCGACAGCTGCACGGCCTGCGCGGCCGCGACGGGGTTGGCGCCCGGGTTCGGCAGCGCGTTGCCCGACGAGATCTCGGCCGTCAGCGAGACCAGTTGCGTTTCCTGGCTCTCCATCTGCGAGAGGCTGGCGTTATAAAGCTCGGATGTCGCGATGCGCATGGGTCAATCTCACGAGAAAATGCCGAGCAGCGTCTGGAACAACGACGCGGCCGTCTGGATCACTTTGCTGTTGGCTTCGTAGAGCTGCTGATACTGCTCGAGGTTCGCGGCTTCCTGATCGAGGTTCACGCCCTCGACCGACTGCTGGTTGTCGGCCAGTTGCGTGACGAGCGACTGCTGCGCCGTGCTCGACGCCTGCAGCGACTGCGCCGCGTTGCCGACCGCGTTGACATAGCCCGCGTAGGCGCTCGTCAGCGTGTTCGCGCCGTCGAACGTCGTGCTCGACGTGAGATCGGCGAGCTCCAGTGCGTTGCTGCCGTCTTCCGTGCCGTTCTTGTTCGCCGCGATCGTGAACGTGTCGCCGTTCGCGGGCGTCCCGCTCATCGTGAAGCTGACGTTGGCCACGCCATCGGTCGCGTCGCTCACGATCGTGTAGGTCGCGCCCGTGTTCGGGTTGTAGGGCACGCCCGTGACCGGCGGCGTCGCCGTGCTGTCGATCGTCAGCGTCGTCGGCGCCGAGGCGCCCGGCGTCGTATAGCTGATCGTCGTGCCGTCGGCGAAGCCCGAGAGCATGCCCGTGGTCGCGTTGTAGGTCATCGTCAGCGGCGTGGACGGCACCGCGTAACCGGCCGTCACCGTGCCCTGCGTCACCGTCGCCGTGCCGTTGTTCGCCGAGCCCGCGGGCTGGATCGAGTAGGCGTCGCCCGCGTTCATCGTGCCGCTCGTCGCCGTGATCGAGAGGCCGCCGGCCACGAACGGGTTCGCCGCGCTCGGCGTCGTCGTCGTCGTGCCGGCCACGGCGCCCGTCGTCGTGTCGGTCAGCGTGTAGGTCGTGCCGTCGTAGGCCAGTGTGTAGGTGTCGGCCAGCGCCGTCGCCGCATTCGTCGGCGTGGCCGAGAGGGCCGCGTTGCCCGTGTTCGTCGCGTAGCTCGTGACGGCCGCCGGGCCGTTGCTCGGCGCGCCCGCGTAGACGAGGACCGGCGAGGCCGCCGCGATCGAGGCCGGATCGCTCGTCGCGACCGTGAAGCTCGCGAGCGCGCCCGCGGTCGGCTGGATCGAGTAGGTGTCGCCGTTGTTCATCACGCCGCCCGTCGTCGTGATCGACAGGCCGCCGGCAACGAACGGGTTAGCCGCGCTCGGCGCGGTATTCGTCGTGCCGGCGACGTTGCCCGTCGTCGTGTCGGTCAGCGTGTAGGTGCCGTTCTTGTACGAGAGCGCGAAGTTGTCCGTGGGCGGCGAGGTGGGGTCGGTCAGCGTCACCGCGAGCGTCGCCGTGCCCGTGTTCGCCGAGTAGCCCGAGACGGCGACCGGGTTCACGCTGAACAGCGCGCCGCCCGGCTGGCCCGCGAGGTTGATGCCGAGCGCGTTCTGTCCGTTGACCTGCGCCGCGAAGCTCGTGGCGATCGCGCCCAGTTGCGACTGCGCCGGGTCGAGCGTCTGCGAGACGTAGGAAACGATGCCGCCGATCGTGCCGCCCTGCAGTGCCGCGGGCGCGAGCGGTTGGGGCGCGGCCGTCGAGCCCGCGGGGCTCGACCAGGCGACGGTCAGGTCGTTCGGATTCGTGTTCGAGGCGGCCGTCGTCAGGCTGTAGTTCTGCGCGCCGACGACGAGCGGCTGGCCGTTGCCGAGGAACAGGCTATAGCCGCTGCTGTTCTGCACGACCTGCACGCCGATCAGTTGCGAGAGGTTCGAGACGTCCTGGTCGCGCTCGTCGAGGAGCTGGTTCGGCGGCTGGCCCGAGGCGCTCGCGGCCTCGATCTGCGTGTTCAGTTGCGCGATCTGTTTCGAATACGTGTTGACCTGCGTGACCGCGTTCGTGAGCTGCGTGTTCGCGCTCTGGCGCATCGAAGCGTACTGCTGGCCCGCGGAGTTCAGTTCGTCGGCCAGCGTCTGGGCGTCGGCGAGCGCGCTCTGGCGCGTCGCCGTGTTGCTCGGCGCGTTGGCGACGCTCTGCAGGCCCGTGAAGAACGACGCGATCGACGCGGCAATGCCGCCCGTCGGGCTGCCGACGAGGTTCGACAGTTCCGAGGCGAGGCTGTACGAGGCCGTGAGCGAGCTGTTCGTCGTCTGGGCGCTGTTCAGTTGCGAGGTCAGGTACTGGCTGTAGGCGCGCTGGATCGTCTGCGTGGTGACGCCGCCGCCCACATAGCCCGCGCCCGAGTTCTGGCCCGCCGATTCGCCGAGTACGGGCGATTCGTCGACATAACCGGGCGTCGTCGAGTTGCTGATGTTGTTGCTCGATGTGGCGATGGCGAGCGTCGCGGAATTCAGGCCGCTCAAGCCGATCGAAAAGATGTCTGCCATTCAGGTCCTCGTGAACGTCTGGCCGCCAGCGGCGGTTACGGGGTGACTCTTTGTATAACGGCACGAGGCCGTGGAAAATTGAGTGTCCGCGTGGGCAGGAAACGTTTGACTTGCGGAGGGGGGTGGACTGCGTGCGGGGAAACCGGCGGCAAGTTCAAGCGTGGGAGGCCCGGGTTGAACTCGCCGCAAGGTTCTAAATCAAGCCCGCGAAAGCGCGCGCCGCTTCATTTCGATCTGCGTGATATAGCGCTGGAGGCTGTTTTCGGTCGAGCCGGGCAGTGCGTCGAAGCGGAAGCCGAGGTGATAGCGCCGCGTGCCGTTGGGCATGTCCATGAAGCGCACGCCCACGAGCGAGAGGTCGACACTGATCTTGCCGTGGCCGCGCAGTTCGAGTTCCACGCCGGGCAGCGGCGTTTGCGCGTCGATGCCGCCCGCGCGTTCGTCGGCCGTGCGCAGGCCGACGCCGCCGAGCGAGATGTCGTGAATCTCGAACGCGAACGGCGAGCCGTCGGGCAGCGTGCCGCGGCACATGCACGGGTCGAGCATCGGCGTATCGACGCGGAAATACTCGCGGCGCTGCACGTAATAGAGGACTTCCGGGAACGACGCGATGAACGCGGGACGTCCCTCGAATTCGCCGCGCCGCGGCGCGTGCGTCGCGAACTCCACGCGCACGCCCTCGGGCGACGCATGGAATTCGCACTGGTCGGTTTCGAGCATCGCGGCGTTCTGCGCCGCGACCGCGCCCCAGTCGAACACGAAGGTGCGCTCGCGCGTGTCGACGTCGAGCAGACGCGTGACGATCTGGCCGCCACGGTACTGGACGGTCAGGAAATCGCCGCGATTGACGAGGTTGCGCAACTGAACGCCCACTTCGAGCGGATTGCGCCGGGCGAAATCGGGGACGTCGTCCGCGTCCCCCGTCTCTTCCTGGGTGTTTTGAAGGGTATTCATCGGCCTGCCGGAATTTCGTGGACCTGCCGGCGCGCGCGAGACGGTCCTTGCGCACGCCTTGCGGGGGGCTCCCGCCGCCCCGGGTTTTTTGTCATCTCGCCTGCATTAGCGGCAGGATGGCGCGAAAATTTAGGGCGCCGCCGAAAAAAAACTTTGCGGCGGGAGCGCTTTGCGGTGCGCGTTCGCGCCGATCCGCGCCGTACGTCGGACCGGCAACGTTTGCGCCAGCCGATCTCAGACCATCTTCCGCATGATCGAAATGAGCTTCCTCGCGTAGTGCGGGTCGGTCGCGTAGCCGGCGCGCTGGAGGCCCTGCGCGAAACCCTCGGCCGTCTGCCCGCCGTTCATGACCGACGCGTAACGCGGGTTGTCCTTGATGAGCTTCGCGTAGTCGGTCATCGCGTCGGCGTACGAATCGTAGGCGCGGAACTTCTCGACCACGCGATGCGGCGTGCCGTGGATATATTCGGTCGTGACCGTCGAAACGGTCTTGCCGGTCCAGTCGCGGCCGGCCTTGATGCCGAAGACGTTGTGGCTCGTCGTGCCGTTCGCCTGCTTGATCTCGCGCTTGCCCCAGCCCGATTCGAGCGCGGCCTGGCCGATGATGAAGCGCGCCGGGATGCCGGTCGTCTCGCTCGCCTTCTGCGCGCCCTCGGCCAGCTTGTCGACGAACGCGCTGGCCGTCGGGTCGCCGTCGCCGCGCAAGGCCGGAACCAGTGCGCCGTTGCGGCCGTAGTCTTCGCCTTCCCCCTGGCCGAGGTGGCCGAGCTGCCCGTTCGCCGCCGCGTTGCCGTAGGCATGGCTCAGCGCGTTGAGCATCGCGAGCTTGCCTGCGTCGCCGCCCGCGCCGCCGCTGCCGCCGAGGTTCGCCATCGCGCCCGCGAGACCGCCCGCGCCCTGCACGCCGCTCGCGCCGTCCGCGCCGCCGCCCATGCTGCGCGTGAGCTGCTTGATCATCGCGTCGGCCACGCCGATGCCCTTGTTCGACAACTGCTGCGCGAGCTGCTCGTCGAGCATCGACGTGAACTGCGCTTCGTCGCGCGAGTCGAGCGGGCCGTTGTCGGGCGTCGCCTCGCGCATGCTCTTGAGCATCATCTGCATGAACACCGCGTCGAACTGCTTCGCCGCCATCTTCACGCCCTGTTGCGGCGAGGCATTCGCCTCGGCGCGCATCTGGTCGAAACCCTGGACGTCGAGCGCGAAGCGGTTGGTGATGTCGGCGCCAGCGCCAATGTTCGTGTTGTCCATCGGTTTCCTTAGATGATCTCGAGATCGGCTTGCAATGCGCCCGCCGCCTTCATCGCCTGCAGGATAGACATGAGGTCGGCCGGCGTCGCGCCGAGCGCATTGAGCGCCTTCACGACCTCGGCCAGATTGGCGCCCGCCGTCACGAGTTTCAGCGATCCATTGTCCTGCTTCATCTGGATCTGCGACTGGCGTGCCACTACGGTATTGCCGTTCGAGAACGCGCCCGGCTGGCTCACCACCGGGGTCGTGTTCACGACGACGGAGAGGTTGCCGTGCGCGACCGCGCAGCTTTGCAACGTCACCATCTGATTCATGACGATCGAGCCCGTGCGCGCGTTCAGGATCACCTTCGCGGCCGGCATGGCCGGGCGCACGTCGAGGTTCTGGATCTGCGCGATGAAGCCGACCCGCTGGCCCGGGTCCGAGGGTCCGTGGACCTGGATCGTGCGGCCGTCGAGCGGCGCGGCCGTGCCGGGCCCGAACAGGTTGTTGATGGCCGCCACGATCCGCTGGGTCGTGTCGTAATCCATGTCGTTGACTTCCATCTGCAGCATCCCGCCCGGCTGCGCGACGGAGTCCGGCACCGCGCGCTCGACGATCGCGCCGCCCGCCACGCGGCCCGCCGCAAGCTGGTTTACCTGCACGCGGCTGCCGTTGGCCGACGCGCCCGCGCCGCCCACCGCCACGTTGCCCTGCGCGAGCGCATAGACCTGGCCGTCGGCGCCCTTCAGCGGCGTGAGCAGCAGCGTGCCGCCGCGAATGCTCTTGGCGTTCGCGAGCGACGAGACGGTCACGTCGATCGCCTCGCCGGGGCGCGCGAACGGCGGCAAAACGGCCGTCACGATCACGGCCGCGACGTTCTTCAACTGCATGTTCGTGAGCGGCGACGTGGTGCTGTTCGCGCTCGACGTGTTGTTGATCGAGATGCCGAGGTTCGCGAGCATGTTCGCGAGCGTCTGCGTCGTGAACGGCGCCTGGGTGGTCTGGTCGCCCGTGCCGTCGAGACCGACGACGAGGCCATAGCCGATCAGCGGGTTGTCGCGCACGCCCGAGAACGAGACGAGATCCTTCACGCGCTCGGCATGCGCCGACGACGAGAACGCGAGCAGCGCGCCGCCGGCCAGCATCAGGCCGGCGAAGGCCGCGAACGCGGCGAGCGGGCCGCGCAGAGGCGAGCGGCGCGGCTTGCGGAAGCGGATCTTCACCATGGTGCGATGTTCAGGAAAAAGCGTTGCAGCCAGCCCATCGTCTCGGCCTCGTTGATGACGCCCTTCGCCGAATATTCGATGCGGGCGTCGGCCACGTCGGTGGAGAGCACGGAGTTGTCGCCGGCCACGGTATTCGGGTTGACGACGCCCGAGAAGCGCACGAATTCGTTGCCCTGGTTGATGAGCATCTGCTTCTCGCCCGAGACGACGAGGTTGCCGTTCGGCAGCACGTTCGTCACGGTCACGGTCAGGACGCCGTTGAAGGTGTTCGACGCATTCGCGCCGCCGCCGCCCGCAAACGTATTGGAACCCGACGAGTCCAGATTCATTTTGCCGAGCAGACCGCCTAAAAAGCCCGAGCTCTTCGTACCGAACTGCGTGGCCGAGGTGCGGCTCGTGTTGGCCGCCGACGATTTCTGCGCGTTGATGTTTTCGGCGATCACGATCGTGAGGATGTCGCCGATGTTGCGCGGGCGCTGGTCCTCGAAGAGCGGCCGGCCCGCGTAGCCCGGGTTATAGATGCCGCCGGGCGACGTGTTGGGGGGCGGCGGGGGCGGCACGGCCGTCATCGGCTGCCGCGTGATCGGCTCGCGCTTGGGCAAATACGCGCAGCCCCCCAGCGTCAGCAACCCCGCGAGCAGCCCCGCGACGGCCACGAGGCTCGTCGCGCGCATGCGTTGATTCGGACGTCCTGCCATGCTCTTCACCATCTCAACTCGTTGCGTCCATCAAACCTGCATCTGCGTCAGCGTCTGCAACATCTGGTCCGACGTCGTGACTGCCTTGCTGTTGATTTCGTACGCGCGCTGCGTCTCGATCATGTTCACGAGCTCCTGCACGACGTTCACGTTCGACGCTTCCACATACCCCTGGTTGAGCGTGCCCGAACCGTTGAGGCCCGGCGTCGTGATCTGCGGCGCGCCCGACGAAGCCGTTTCCGACACGAGGTTGCCGCCGTCCGACTCGAGGCCGGCCGGGTTGATGAACATCGCGAGCTGGATCGTGCCGAGCGTCGTGTTGTTGGCCGAGCCCGCGGTCGTGCAGGTCACGACGCCGTCGGTGCCGACCGTCAGCGAGGTCGCGGTCGGCGGCACCGTGATGGCCGGGACGACCGGGTAGCCGCTCGCCGTGACGAGCTGGCCCTGCGCGTTCGTCTGGAACGAGCCGTCGCGCGTATAGCCCGTCGTGCCGTCGGGCCGCTGCACCTGGAAGAAGCCCGCGCCGTTGATCGCGAGGTCCTTCGAGTTGCCCGTCTGCGTGAGCGAGCCCTGCGTGTAGAGGCGCTCGGTCGCGATCTGCTGGACGCCGGTACCGACCTGGCTGCCCGAGGGCAATTCGGTCTCCTGCGTCGAGTTCGCGCCGGGCTGGCGCAGCGTCTGATACATCAGGTCTTCGAACACGGCGCGCGAGCCCTTGAAGCCAGTGGTGCTCACGTTCGCGAGATTGTTCGAGATCACGTCCATCTGCGACTGCTGCGCATTCATGCCGGTGGCGGCGATATAGAGCGATCGGTTCACGGTGTCTTTCTCCGGGTCGGGCCGCGCAGGGCGCGGCTCTCAATGCGGGGCTGCCGACACTGTCGCGGCGGCAGCCGGATGGCTTTTGCGTGGGCTTTAGCTGCTGACCTGCAGCAACTGGTTCGCGCTTTGTTCGTTCGTATCGGCCGTCTTCAGCAACTGCGTCTGCATCTGGAACTGGCGCGCGTTCGTGATCATCGCGACCATCGCCGCGACGGGGTTCACGTTGCTGCCTTCGAGCGATTCGGTCGCGATCTGCACGGTCGGGTCGGCCTGCGCGGGGTTGCCGTCGGCCGTGTGGAAGAGGCCGTCGTCGCCGCGCGTGAGCGTGCCCGCGGGCGGGTTCACGAACTTGATCTGGTCGATCATCGCGATCGCGTTCGGCTGGCTGCCCGGCGAGAGCGCCGAGACCGTGCCGTCCGTCCCGATCGTCACGGCCGAGCCCGGCGGCACCGAAATCGGACCGCCGCTGCCGATGACCTGCTCGTTGCCGGCCGTCATCAGCTGACCGTTTTCATCGACGTGCAGATTGCCGGCGCGCGTGTAGGCCTCGTTGCCGTCGGCCGTCTGCACGGCCATGAAGCCCTGGCCCTGGATCGCGATATCGAGCGGGTTGCCCGTGCGCGAGATCGCGCCCGGCGTCATGTCCGCGCCCGGCGTGGACGCCAGCACGAAGGTGCGCGTCGTCAGGTCGTTGACCGACGAGCCGTCGCCGAACGCCATCGGCGCGTCGCGGAAGTTGGCGAGCTGCGCGCGAAAGCCCGTGGTCGAGACGTTCGCCAGGTTGTTCGCGATGACGGCCTGTTCGTCGAGTGCCTGCGAGGCACCGGTCATCGCCGTATAGATCAGTCGGTCCATGAATCGCCCTCAAGCGTCGGGATAATGGCTTCTTGCGCCGTTACATCTGCAGCAGCGTCTGGTCGACGGTCTGCTGCGTCTTGATCGTCTGCGCGTTCGCCTGGTAGTTGCGCTGCGCGGTGATCAGGTCGACGAGCTGGTTCGTCAGATCGACGTTCGACTCTTCCACGGCGCCGCCCTGCAGCGAGCCGTGGTTCGTGCTGCCCGGCGCCGAGATCTGGGCGACGCCCGACTGCGTCGTCGCTTCGAACTTGTTGCCGCCGAGGTTCACGAGTCCGTTCGGATCGTTGAAGTTCGCGAGCACGATCTGGCCGAGCACCATCGTCTGGCCGTTCGAGTAGTTGCCGGTCAGCGTGCCGTCGGCGCCGATCGAGAAGTTCGAGAGCGTGCCGCTCGAATAGCCGTTCTGCACGAGGTTGTTCACGCCGTTCGCGCCGCCGTACTGCGTGGTGCCCGTCATGTTCAGCGTGATCTGCTGCGGCGTGACCGAGCCGTCGTTGTTCGGCAGCATGATCGTGAACTGGCCGACGTTCGGCGTCGGGTTGCCCGATGCGTCCGTCGTGCCGACGAGCTGACCCGACGAATTGAACGTCTCGGTGCCGATCTTGTTGATCGCGCCGGTCGAGCTGCCCGCGTAGACGTTCCAGGTCCCCGCGCCCGTCTTCGCGAAGTACATGTTGATCTGGCCCGTGCCGCCGAGCGTGTCGTAGGTCGTCACGCTCGTCGAGTAGTCGTAGGTCGAGGCGTCGCTCGCGTCGAACGCCGTCGGGTTCGGCGCGATCGAGTAGGCGTCGCCGGTCGAGGGGGTGCCCGAGAGCGAAAGCTGCTGGCCGCTGCCGAGCGCGATCGACTGACCGGCCGTATAGGTGAGGCCCGTCTGCGCGAGGCTCGGGACCGCGTTGCCGCTCGCGTCGACCGCGCTGATGTCGTAGGTGCCGGTGCCCGTGAACGTGACCGAGTACGTATAGTCGTTCGACGGCGCCGCGTTGTCCGAGATCGTCACGCCGCTGCTGGCCGACGTGTTCGTTCCGCCCGGCGTCACGGTCGGCGTGTTGAGCATCAGCGCGCCCTGCGCGTTCAGGTTCAGCTGCGCCGTGACCGTCGTGGTGGCCAGCGGCGGGATGTTCGTCGTCGGCACCGTCAGCGGCACGGTGGACGCCGTGTTCACGATGCCGCTCGCGTTCGCCGCGTAGCCCATCAGGTTGTCGCCTTCGGCGTCCGTGATGTAGCCCTGGCTGTTCAACTGGAACACGCCGTTGCGCGAATAGGTGATCGCGCCGTTGTTCGACATCTGGAAGAAGCCGTTGCCGTTGATCGCGACGTCGAGCGCCTGGCCCGTCGTGTCGATCGTGCCCTGCGAGAAATTCTGCTGCGACTCCGACATCGAGGCGCCGAGGCCGATCTGCATGTTGACCGAGCTCGCGACCGAATTCGCGTAGACGTCGGCGAACTGCGCCGTGCTTTCCTTGAAGCCGACCGTGTTCGCGTTCGCGATGTTGTTGCCGATGACGTCGAGGTCGTTCGACGAGGCGGCGAGGCCGCTCAAACCTTGCTGGTAGCCCATGTCCTGTTACTCCGCTTGTCCGTTAGCGCTGGTGTCTGCTGGTATCTGCTGGTGTCTTGATCAAAGGATGCCCGAGACGCTCGACAGCGCGACCGTGCTGCCGTTCGCGAGCGTGAGGCCGGCGGCGCCGCCGGCCTGCTGGACGACGCCTTCCACCTGGCTCGCGACGAGCGCGGTGGCCGTGACGGACTGGCTGCCGTCCACGGCCGAGGCCGTGATCGTGTAGTTGCCGTCGGGCAGTGCGTTGCCCGACGCATCCTGCGGGGTCCAGGTGACGGGGATCGTCCCGGCCGACTGCGGCCCGAGGTCGATCGAGCCGACGCTCTTGCCCGAGGAGTCCGTGATCTGCAGCTTCACGTCCGAGGCCGACTGCGCCAGCGTCACGCCGACTTCCGGCGCCGCGCCGCTCGCCACGGCCACGCTGTTGCCCGGGGCCAGCACCGTGGAGCCGATCAGGAGCGCCGCCTGGGCGTTCTGACCGGCCGCGAGCTGCGTCGAGAGCGACGAGAGCGACGTGTTCAGCGAACTGATGCCCGAGACCGTGTCGATCTGCGCGAGCTGCGAGGTCATCTGCGAGCTGTCCATCGGATTGGTCGGATCCTGGTTCTTCAACTGCGCGACGAGCAGTTGCAGGAACGTGGTCTGCAGGTCGCTCGCGCTCGTGCCGCTCGTGCCGCTCGCTGCGCTCGCCGCACTGCTCGTCCCGTTCATCGTATCGAGCAGTTCCGGCGAGATGGTGGCGGTGCTGCCGCCGATAACTGTGCTGGTCAACGCGTTCTCCCCGTTGTATCTTGCGTGCCGTTCGGCGGCGCTGCGGCCGTCGTGGCGTAACTAATAAGTTGCGTAACGTTTGCCTGGCGAGGCGCCTTCGAGGCCGCCCGCGCCCGGCGTATCAGGTGCCGATCGTCAAGGTCTTGAGCATCAGTTCCTTGGCCGTGTTCAGCGTCTCGACGTTGGCCTGGTACGAGCGCGACGCCGAAATCATGTTGACCATCTCTTCCACCGGGTTGACGTTCGGCATCGTCACGTAGCCGTCCACATCGGCGGCGGGGTTGCTCGGGTCGTAGGTCTTCTTCATCGGCGTGGGGTCGTCCACGACGTTCGTCACACGCACCCCGCCCACCTGCTGGCCCGACTGCGTGCGCGCGCCGCCGAGCGGATCCACGGCGAACACGACCTGCTTGGCCTTGTAGGGCTGGCCGTCGGGGCCCGTCGTCGAATCGGCGTTGGCGAGATTCGACGCCGTCACGTTCAGGCGTTCCGACTCGGCCGTCATGGCGGAGCCGGCAACGCTGAAAATGTTCATCAGGTTTGGCATGGCTGGGTTACCTCACTTAGCTGGAACCGGACGTGATCGCCGTAAGCATCGTCTTGATCTGTTGCGACAAAACCGTCATGCCCGACTCGAAGTGCAGCGAGTTGTCGGCGAACTGGACGCGCTCGGTGTCGAGATCGACGGTGTTGCCGTCGAGCGAGGGCTGGGTCGGGTTGCGGTACATGAGCTGGCTCGTGTACTGCTGCGCCTGACCGCCCACCGGGATCAGCTTCGCCTCGCCCTGCAGGTCGCCCGGCTGCGTCGCCGTCATTTCCATGCCGCTCGTCACGCCCGCGGGCTGCGCCAGCGCGAGCGGCGCGGCATTGCCGAGGCCCGGCGCGGTGCCGCCCGCCGTACCGGCGGCGGTCGTCGCGCCCTGCTGCCGCAGCGCGCCGGCCAGCGAGGCCGAGAAATCGACGTCGCGGGCCAGATAGCCCGGCGTATCGGCGTTCGCGATGTTCGAAGAAATCAGCGCCTGGCGCGTGGCGCGCACGTCGAGCGCGGCGCGGCCGAACGCGAATTCGGCGTCGAGTTTGTCCAGCATCGGGCGTCCTCCATGACACGGTACCGAGGGGGGCCGGCGCGAAACGCGCACAGACCTTTTCGCATGGAGAGGGATATTAGGGGGACGCCACAAGAAGCTATCGGACGAATAGCCGGTAAAGCACCCCTCTATTCGACGCAAACCGGCCGGGGCCGCCGCCTAGAATGCGAGGCGTATCAATGCACGGGAGGAGAAAACGACGATGCCGCAGATTGCCTCTTCGCGCGCAGGCGCCAGGGCCTGTGCCGCCATGCGCGTGCTCGCCCTGTGCTGCGCCTGCGTCAGCGGCGGCGCGTTCGCGCAG
>Ga0164242_10003669_pt1 | contig 17429 bp, 14 predicted proteins | sample OricomgcompostMG_FD_108783 | JGI IMG/M metagenome (GOLD analysis project Ga0164242, IMG submission 108783) | Miracle-Growth compost microbial communities from Emeryville, California, USA - Original compost - Miracle growth compost (MG) ...
CAAATGGAAGGATTAGAGGAATTACATAATAATATAATGTTTTATTTAGCAATTATATTATTTACTGTTACATGAATGTTAATTACAGTGATTAGAAATTTTGTTTCATCAAGATCTCCTATATCACATAAATATATGAATCATGGTACATTAATAGAATTAATATGAACTATTACACCTGCATTAATATTAATATTAATAGCATTTCCTTCATTTAAGTTATTATATTTAATGGATGAGGTAATGGATCCTTCATTAGTTATTTATGGAGAAGGACATCAATGATATTGAAGTTATCAATATCCTGATTTTACTAATGATGAGGGTGAATTTATAGAATTTGATTCATATATAGTGCCTGAAAGTGATTTAGAAGAAGGAACATTTAGAATGTTAGAAGTAGATAATAGAGTTATTATACCAGAATTAACTCACACAAGATTTGTTATATCTGCTGCGGATGTTATACATTCTTACGCTTGTCCTTCTTTAGGTATTAAAGTTGATGCATACCCTGGTAGATTAAATCAAGCATCTGTTTATTTAAATCGTCAGGGTACATATTTTGGACAATGTTCAGAAATATGTGGAATACTTCATAGTTCTATGCCTATTGCAATACAATCTGTTTCAATTAAAGATTTCTTATTGTGATTAAAAGATCAAATGGAAGGTTAATTTAATTATGTTAAAAATATATTAATTTTTATATTTATATTAATAAACTATAAAAATATATTTGAAAAAATATATTTTAAACGTGTTAGTTTAATGGTAGAACAACGTGCTACGGACATGTTAATACGAGTTCAAATCTTGTACACGTTATATATATATATATCTATAAATAGATAGATATATATATATATATTATCAATAATCCTTATTATAGCATAGATTTAAAAAATAAAATAAAATTACAATCAAAAAAATAAAAAATGGAAATCGATTTAAATTCATTAATTCAAACATATACGGAAAGTCTTAATAATTTTGATATACATTATCAAGTTTTATTTGATATATATACTGGATTTGATCGTATTATGTATCATGTAGAATTTTTTGATGTATCTAATTTTACTTATGTATTAGCACCATTATCTTGTGATTGTCCTATAGATATATTTTTAGCACGTGTAAATGTAATAAATATACTATTAGAAAGAATGCAAGATGTGTATAGTACTTTAGACTCTGGATCTGTTGAAATAGAAGATAACTTAAGAAGAATTCGTAGAATTGATCAAAATTTTAGTGATGAAGGTCTTAAAGCTTGTTTAGCAAAATTTGATGAAATTCATGAAACTATGCCTATTGGTTATAGAGCTATAACTCTTACGGAGTTGGTTGATAGAGCTTTTTTAATTACTAGATAAATTAAATATTTTTTAATTTATCTATTAATATAAGTTTAACTATCTAATTGTAGTTATTGTTATTATTATCTATATAAAATAGGTAGTTTGCTAAAGTGTCTATTATAAATTTATATTTCAATTTTTAACAATAATCCTTATTATAGCATAGATAAATCAAATAAAACTTTTTTTTTAATGAATTTTTCGATATTTTTATTTCTTATTGGAATATTAGGTTTTGTTTTAAATAGAAAAAATATTATACTAATGTTAATTTCAATTGAAATAATGTTATTATCAATAACATTTTTAATATTAATTAGTTCACTTAGTTTTGATGATATTTTAGGTCAAACCTTTGCAATATACATTATAACAATAGCAGGAGCAGAATCTGCAATAGGTTTGGGAATTTTAGTAGCATTTTATAGATTAAGAGGAAGTATTTCAATACAATATAAATAATGTATTTAACATTAATAATTTTACCTTTATTAGGTTCAATAACTTCAGGTTTTTTTGGAAGAAAAATAGGAGTAAACGGATCACATATAATAACATGTACTTCTGTTATATTAACAACAGTATTAGCAGTAATTGCTTTTTTTGAAGTTGGATTTAATAATATCCCTGTAACAATAAATGTTGCTAGGTGAATTGATATAGAAGCACTTAATGTTTTATGAAATTTTAGATTTGATTCCTTAACAGTTTCTATGTTGTTACCAGTATTAATAGTATCTAGTTTAGTGCATATATATTCAATAAGTTATATGAGTCATGATCCACATAATCAAAGATTTTTCAGTTACTTAAGTTTATTTACTTTTATGATGATAATTCTTGTAACTGGTAATAATTATTTATTAATGTTTGTAGGTTGAGAAGGTGTTGGGATTTGTTCTTATCTCCTAGTTAATTTTTGATTTACTAGAATAGCAGCAAATCAAAGTTCCATATCCGCTCTTTTAACTAATAGAGTAGGTGATTGTTTTTTAACAATTGGTATTTTTGCTATGTTATGATCTTTTGGTAAAGAAAAAATGTTAAACTTTGTGAAAAATATTCTAATCTTGCCGGTAAAAATTAGATTTATTCATAATGATTTTCCTAAGTCTTCTTCTAAATTAGCTCCATATTTAGCAGGTTTAATAGAAGGGGATGGGCATATAGCAGTTCATAATAAAAATTTAAAATCTAAAGTATATCGTCCAAAAATAATAATTGTATTTAATGAAAATGATAAACCTTTAGCTAATAGATTATCTACAGTATTGAAAGTAGGTAAAGTAATAGACAGACCAAAAGCAGGACATGTTTTATTACAAATTTTAGCTAAAGAAGAGGTATTAAAGGTAATTAATTTAATAAATGGTTATATGCGTACACCTAAAATTGAGGCATTGCATAGAGCCATAGACTGAATTAATGAAAATGATAATAGCTCTATACCTCTTTTAGGTTTAGATTTATCTCCTATTAATAGTAATAGTTGATTAGCTGGTTTTACTGATGCTGATGGTAATTTCTCAATTACTATTTATGATCGAAAGAAAAATGGAAAAGTTGTTAGAACAAATGTTCAAACGTTTTTCCGTATAGAGGTAAAACAAAATTATTCTAGGAATGTAACAGCAAATCAAGGAGGTAGTAGTTATTTCGATATATTAACTAAGATTACAGAATTTTTTACTGTAAATCTTTATACTAGAACAAGATATAAAGATGATAAAGTATATTATGCTTTTATGGCTATAGCTCATAATTCAAGAAGTCATGAAATAGTTCGTAAGTATTTTGATACTTATCCTTTATATTCATCTAAATATTTATCTTATAAAGATTGATGCTTAGTTCAAGATATACATAAAGGTAAATTTTTAAGTAATGAAGATTTAGCGAAAATTAAAAGTATAAAAAATCAATTTAATAATAAACGGAAAGAATATGATTTTTCACATTTAAATAATTTAACATTTTAATAATATTGCCGTGGGTAGCAGTAATGTTACTCTTATTATATAACTATATGCGGGAAACTCCTAAAGTCTTTTTGTAGGATTTTGTGGAAACTTAATATTAATTAGGTGTACATAAACCTTAAACATCAAAAGAATATCTGTGTGCTTTGCACATTGTAATGGACAATCCGCAGGAAACCAACAGATATGTAAATGTATCTTAGTAGGATCCTCAGAGACTACACGTTATACATCCCAATTGGGATGAAGATATAGTCCAATTTATTATTTAAAGATAATAATGTAATTGAATATAGATTATAATTTAGTATTTTCATTAGCTCCTTATTATAACGAAAACATTATAACTATAATTGGAATTTGTTTAGTAATTGGTGCTACAGCTAAAAGTTCACAAGTGGGATTACATATTTGATTACCTCAAGCTATGGAGGGTTTGAAAAGGGCTCTCTTAAATTTTCACTATATGCGGGAACATCCTATATTATCTAGGTCCACTCAAATTTATATTTTGTTAGGAAAAATCCTAGATAAGGGACAATCCGCAAGAAACTTTATGGGTCAAACCGAAGGAGGTTTGTCTATTAAACATAAAGGATCTTCAGAGACTATACGTGAAATAGATAACAATGATAATAACGTTTATTTAAAAAATTTAAAAGATGAATTTAAATATTGATTTATAGGTTTTACTGAAGGAGATGGTAATTTTTCAGTTTATAAAGATAAATATTTAGAATTTAAAATTACACAATCTAGTAATGATGCACAAATTTTGTTTTATATAAAAAAAGAACTTGGATTTGGTAGCGTTACATTACAAGATAAAGCTAATAAAACTCATCATTTTAGAGTTAGAAAAAAAGAAGCTATATTTAAATTAATAGAGATTTTTAACGGTAATATCTTAACAAGACATAAAAACATTCAATTTGTTAAATGAATAGAAGCATATAATAAGATATATAATGGAAATATAGTATATAAAAGAAATATTACTGATATTAATTTAAATAATAGTTGATTGGCTGGTTTTACTGATTCTGAAGGTTGTTTTACTGTTAGTACTATTAAAAATACTAAGTATAATAGTACACAAGTTACAGTTAGATATATATTATCACAAAAAGGTGAGCTAGAATTACTTAATAAAATTGCTTCATTATTAAATGGTAAAGTTCATTATCTTAAATCATATGATGGTTATAATATGGTAGTAAATCTAACAAAACTAAAAAATATTTTAAATTATTTAAAGGTACATAAATTGAAAACTAAAAAATTAATAACTTATAATAATTGACTTAAAGTTTATGATTTAGTAAAGAGTAAACAACATTTAACTTCATCAGGTTTAGAAAAAATAAACGTTTTAAAAAAGAAAATAAATAAACGTTTTAAAAAAGAAAATAAATAAACGTTTTAAAAAAGAAAATAAATAAACGTTTTAAAAAAGAAAATAAATAAATAATTGTTATCTAAAGATATAGTCCGAACAAATACGTAAGTATTTGCGTATATTTATTTATAAATAATAAATATCAACATATTTGCCTACACCTGTATCTGCATTAATACATGCTGCTACTATGGTTACAGCTGGTGTTTATTTATTAATGAGATCATCACCTTTAATAGAATATAGCTCAACTGTTTTAGTTATTTGTTTATGATTAGGTGCTATAACTACTGTATTTAGTTCCTTAATTGGTTTATTCCAACAAGATATTAAAAAAGTTATAGCTTATTCAACTATGAGTCAATTAGGTATGATGGTTATAGGAATAGGATTATCTTCATATAATATTGCATTATTTCATTTAGTTAATCATGCTTTTTATAAAGCTTTATTATTTTTAGGTGCAGGTGCAGTAATACATTCAGTAGCTGATAATCAAGATTTTAGAAAATATGGTGGATTAAGACCATTTTTACCTTTAACATATTCAGTTATGTTAATAGCTTCTCTAAGTTTAGTTGCTGTTCCTTTTATGACAGGATTCTATTCTAAAGATTTTATACTTGAGTCTTCTTATGGTCAATATTATTTATCAAGTACTATTGTATATTTTGTAGCAACAATAGGTGCTATGTTTACAACTCTTTATTCAGCAAAAGTATTATATTTAACATTTTTAACTAATCCTAATGGACCTTTAATTAATTATAAACATGCACATGAAGGGGATTTATTCCTTAATATGCCTTTAATTATATTAGCTATATTTTCAATATTTTTCGGTTATTTAACTAAAGATATTTTTATAGGATTAGGTACTGGTTTTTTTTCAGATAATAGTTTATTTATACACCCTAGTCATGAAATTATGTTAGATACAGAATTCGCTGTACCTATATTATTTAAATTATTACCATTTATATTTACTGTATCTTTAAGTATTATTTCAATTTTACTTTCAGAATTTTTACCTAAATTATTAATTAATTTTAAATTTTCTAGATTAGGTTACAATATATTCAGTTTCTTTAATCAAAGATTTTATATAGAATTAATTTATAATAAATATATTATTGAATTTATACTTAAATTAGGTGGACAAACAACTAAAAATATAGATAAAGGTTCTGTAGAATTTTTAGGGCCTTATGGTTTAGAAAAAGGTTTATTAAATTTAAGTAATAGTATAGGAAATTTAAGTACAGGTGTTGTAACTACTTATGCATTATATATATTAATGGGTCTAATGTTTTATATTACTTCTTTATATTTCTCATATGATGATAATAATTTATTAATCTTAGTAATATTTGTTTTATTTGCTTTATTAAAAGATAAATCGTATTTATCTTTTAATAAATAATTTATTTATAAATTGTTAATTTAAATTTATATACTTTGAAAAAAGTGCTACTATTATCTATTTTTTCTTTATTATTATCTAATTCTTTAACTTTTAGACGTGATATTGCTATCTTTTATTCTAGAATTGGGATACTAATTTTATTTTATTGTATTTATTTATCTTTTAATAATTTATTTATAACATATTTAGATAATGGTATTGGATTATTTGGAGGTTTATTTTATATATCCTCTATAACACAATCATTTCATATATTAATTTTTTTTATTAGTTTATTAATATTGAATATGACAGGATTTTATCCTAGAAAACTTATATCTAATAAATATATGAGTTTTTTTAATTTATTATTTACAAGATTACATTTTATTAATAAACTTAGTGTTTCAAATATAATTTTAAAAAAAGGAGAACAATATACTATAATAGAATACACTTTAATACTATTATTTATAATAATGGGAAGTGTATTATTAATATCAAGTAGTGATTTAGTATCTATTTTCTTAGCAATTGAGTTACAAAGTTATGGATTATATTTATTATGTGCTATGTATAGAGATTCTGAATCATCTACTTCATCTAGTTTAACATATTTTTTATTAGGTGCATTAGCATCTTGTTTTATTTTATTAGGTATAGGTTTAATTTATGCTAATTTAGGTATTACATATTTAGATAATTTTTATATAATAAATAATTTATCTAATGTAATAAATGTACAAGAATCAAATATTTTACCTTATATACCATATTGTTTATTATTAATAGCTGTAGGGTTTTTATTTAAAATATCAGCCGCACCATTTCATTTTTGATCTCCTGATGTGTATGATGGTATACCTACAATAGTTACTTCATTTGTAGCAAATATAGCAAAAATATCAATACTAGTTTTAATTTTACAATTGATTCACTATACTAATAATATTTATATTTCTATAAATTATCCTTGGACAACAAGTTTATTATTAAGTTCATTATTATCATTAATAATAGGAACTGTTTTAGGTTTAACTCAATTTAGAATTAAAAGATTATTCGCTTATAGTACAATATCACATTTAGGATTCATGCTTTTAGCTTTAAGTATAAATAGTGTAGAATCTATACAGTCTTTTATTTTTTATCTTATACAATATAGTATTTCTAATTTAAATGCTTTTATAGTATTAATAGCTATAGGTTATAGTTTATATTCTTATAATGATAATAATATAAACCATAATAATTTAGTTGATAAAAATAACTCACCTATACAATTAATAAGTCAACTTAAAGGGTATTTTCATATAAATAGTATGTTAGCTTTAAGTTTATCTATAACTTTATTTTCATTTGCAGGTATACCACCTTTAATGGGATTCTTTGCAAAACAGATGGTTTTCTCTGCTGCTTTAGAAGAAGGATTTGTTTTTTTAACTCTTATAGGTGTATTAGCTAGTGTTATTAGTGCAGTTTATTATTTATTTATTGTAAGAACAATGTTCTTTGATTGACATTCTTATACATATTTTAATAAATTACAAGACTTGAAAATACCTGCTCTTGTTTTACAAAAAGATAAAGTTTTAAATAAAATATATTTTGATTCGAAATTTGCTTTATCTGGTTCTTTTAGTATTACTATTTCTATATTAACTTTAATTATATTATTATTTATACTTATGCCAAATGAGTGATTACATATGTCAAATATTTTATCTATAGTATTATTTGTACCTAGTAGTTTATAATAAATTTTTTATTATAGATAAAAAGTAAAAAGAGAAAAATAAAAAAAAAGAGTATTGTAAATAAATATATATATATATATACTTATATAAATTTTAAAATGAGAATTATAAAAAATCATCCATTGTTAAAAATAGTGAATTCTTATTTAATAGATTCACCACAACCAACTAATTTAAGTTATTTATGAAATTTTGGATCTTTATTAGCTCTTTGTTTAGGTATACAAATAGTAACAGGTGTTACATTGGCTATGCATTATACACCTAGTGTTTATGAAGCATTTAATTCTGTAGAGCATATTATGAGAGATGTAAATAATGGTTGATTAGTACGTTATTTACATTCAAATACTGCATCTGCTTTCTTTTTTTTAGTTTATTTACACATAGGTAGAGGTTTATATTATGGATCATATAAAGCACCAAGAACTTTAACATGAGCTATTGGTACTATAATCTTAGTAGCTATGATAGCTACAGCTTTCTTAGGATACGTACTGCCTTATGGTCAAATGAGTTTATGAGGTTTATTTTTCAAGCCTCAAATGTTTAGTTTTTATTTAATTTTTTTCTTTTTAGTATTAATAACTCCAATTTATTTTGGAGTTGAACCAAAAGTAAGTAGACTTAAAGGTATATATAGAATTGGTCCACATAATATAGATGTTATTTCTATTATATTTGGATCTCTTCTTGGGGATGCTCATGCTGAAAAAAGATTAAGCGGATTAGGAACTAGAATTAGTTTTTTCCAAGAAGGTGTTCATGTCGAATATCTTTTATATTTACACAAGTTGTTATCTGAATTAGGATATTGTAACCCTAAAGTACCTATTATAAGAAATAGATTAGGTACTAAGGGTAAAGTAAGAAAAATAATAAGGTTTTCAACTTGAACTTATACTAGTTTTAATTGAATACACGATTTATGATATAAAGATAAAATAAAATGTGTACCAGAATGTATAGGTCAATATTTAACTCCTTTAGCTTTAGCTATCTGAATAATGGATGATGGAGCAAAAGTAGGTAAAGGTTTAAAATTTTCTACTAATTCTTTTACTTATAATGAGTGTTTAACCCTTGTAAAAGTTTTACATGCTAATTTTAAAATTAAAGCTACTATTCAATTAGCAGGAAGTAATAATCAATATATAATTTATATATGAAAAGAATCAATGAATGATCTTAGAAATATAGTATCTCCTTATATAATACCTGAAATGAAATATAAAATAAATTAATAAAAACTAAATATAGTTATATGGTTTATATAAAGTAATCTTTACTGAAAATTTATAGTTAGCCATATAGCGATGCTGATGAAAACGGTCAAATATGTTTGTTTAGCATTTAGACCGTCGGTAGAGTAAACTATCGCTACAGACTGGTTCATCGGTGGGTAGCTGAAATGCTGCTTAATGTATAGTCGGAATCTTTTTTCAATTTAATATAATATTGAAACACAAGGCATTATACTGTATTAAATTATAATTATCTTTATTAAGATAAGTATAATGTACATGGTTTACTTGTTATAAACACTGAGAGATTCTTGTTTAATCTATAATAAGTAAATTAAAGATTTGGCAACAGTTATAACTAATCTTATGAGTGCTATACCTTGAATAGGACAAGATATAGTTGAGTTTATTTGGGGTGGGTTTAGCGTTAATAATGCTACATTAAATAGATTCTTTGCATTACATTTTGTTTTACCTTTTGTATTAGCTGCTTTAGTTATAATGCACTTAATTGCATTACATGATACAGTAGGTTCTAGTAATCCTTTAGGTATATCTGGTAACTATGATAGATTACCTTTTGCTCCTTATTACATATTTAAAGATTTAATAACTGTCTTTATTTTCTTTTTAGTTTTATCTATATTTGTTTTCTTTATGCCTAATGCTTTAGGTGATAGTGAAAATTATGTAATGGCTAATCCTATGCAAACTCCACCTGCTATAGTACCAGAGTGATATCTTTTACCTTTTTATGCTATATTAAGATCTATTCCTAATAAATTATTAGGTGTTATTGCTATGTTTTCTGCTCTTTTAATAATATTAATAATGCCTATTACTGATTTATCTAAATTAAGAGGTGTTCAATTTAGACCTTTTAGTAAAGTAGCATTCTATATATTTGTAGCTAATTTCTTAATCTTATTGCAATTAGGTGCAAAACATGTTGAATCTCCATTTATTGAATTTGGACAAATTTCAACTATCTTATATTTCTCACATTTCCTTATAGTGGTACCAATAATTAGTTTAATTGAAAATAGTTTAGTTGAATTAGCAACAAAAAAAGCTTAATATAAATTAATTTCTTTTTTTGAGCTTTGCTCAAGGAGCCTGAGCAGAAGGTTCTGCATTTTGATTGCAAATTGAAATATAGGGATTCGAGTTCCCCGAGCTCCTAATGTCTTTTTTTAGACATTTTTAGTATATAATAATTACAATACATTAATTTGTAATTATTTTAATTTTTATAATATAATATAATATAATCTATACTAAATAAAAATAAAAACAGTAATTCTTAAGCTTTTTTGTTGCTAATTTTTATTATATATATATATATACTTTTTTTAGTAGTAGATAAATTTTATTTATTTTTACAATTTATATAAATATACAATATTTGTTATATACTGTGAGTTATAGTAATATATTATAATATTGTTTTTATAAAATATATATATTTTATATTTGATAAATTTATTATCTGTAGTTTCAGTTATTGAAGGTTTATTAGTTATTGTACCTGCTTTATTATCTGTTGCTTTTGTAACAATTGCCGAAAGAAAGACTATGGCAAGTATGCAAAGAAGATTAGGTCCTAATATTGTAGGTTATTACGGTCTGTTACAGGCGTTTGCAGATGCATTAAAATTATTATTAAAAGAATATGTTTCTCCTACACAAGCAAATATAGTTTTATTTTTTCTTGGACCTGTCATAACATTAATATTTTCTTTATTAGGTTATCTTGTAGTCCCTTATGGTTCAGGTTTATATATTTCAGATTTTAGTTTAGGTATATTATATATGTTAGCTGTATCTTCTTTATCTACATATGGTATATTATTAGCAGGTTGATCTGCTAACTCTAAATATGCTTTTTTAGGTTCATTAAGAAGTACAGCTCAATTAATTAGTTATGAATTAATATTAAGTTCTGTAATTTTACTAGTTATATTATTAACAGGAAGTTTAAATTTAATAGCTATTGTAGAGGCACAAAGAGTTGTTAGTTTTTTATTTCCATTATTTCCTTTATTTTTAGTATTTTTTATAGGTTCTATAGCAGAAACTAATAGAGCTCCTTTTGATTTAGCAGAGGCTATTAACAAGTAATTGATTTGGTCTCGTTAAAGATCACTATTTGCTGGAAAATCCTTATTAAGGACTATCAGCAGGGAATGAGCTATTAGCTCAGCCTTCAGAGACTATACGTGATCATTTAATATATTTTTATTAAATAAGATATAGCCCAACCATTAGCGAAAGTTAATGATTTTTTATAATATTTTTGGAGTCAGAGCTTGTAAGTGGTTTTATGACAGAACATTCTTCTGTAATCTTTGTATTTTTTTTTCTAGCTGAATATGCTAGTATTGTATTAATTTGTGCTTTAAATAGTTTATTATTTTTAGGAGGTTACTTAAGTATTATACCTTTGGATATATTAATTAATATTTTAGATTTGTTTTTTAATATAAAAAATACTATTATTTATGATTTAATTATAAGTATTTCTTCTTCTCCTTTAAATTTAGCACTTAAAACAACTTTTTTGATATTTGTTTTTATTTGAGCTAGAGCTTCTTTCCCTAGAATACGTTTTGATCAATTAATGTCAGTTTGTTGAACTGTTTTATTACCTATAATTATTGCATATATAGTTTTAATACCTTGTATTGTATTTGGTTTTGGAATAATACCAGTTAATATATCTTTAATGTAAAGTTATAACTAAGAATAATATATTATACATGTATATTTATATTTTAATAAAAAAATATAATTTTACACTATGAAAAGATTTTTTAATAAGACTATAGCATTTTTAGTTAATTATATCATACGATAATTAACAATATAGCTATATAATATAATATAATATAATATTGTTATTTTTATATAAATAAGTAAAAAAGTTATTTTATAGGTGAGGTTACCTCTCTTAAATGGTTGTACACAAATTACTTTATGTTATGATACAAATAGTAAAAATAATTGTAACAGGATTAGGAACAATTGGATTAGTAGGAGCAGATCTAGTAAATGCAGTATTAAATGCATTTTTTATTATTCCTATTATAATACAAATTATAGAAATAATTAAAAAAGATTTTTTAGCTTTAAATATCGATTTTGAATATATTTATACAGATCCCTTTTTAAGTTTGATTTATATTATACCAATTATCTCTCTTTCAATTCTATGTATAATTAAACAATATACTATTAAATATATATATTCAAAAGCTAAACAGTATATATATTCAATAGCTAAACAGTATATTTATTCAAAATTTAAACAATATATTGATTATATTAATATTAGTATAATAAATATATCTTTAAAAATAATTATAAATATATTTAAATTAGGTAAATCACAATATAATTCTTTAATATTTATTATATTAGGTATATTAGTCATAGTATTTATACTAATAGATATGAATATAGATATTCATAGTTATTCTATGTATATAAAAATATTTTATTCTTTATCTATTGGTATTTTATTTATATGATATGGAATATATTCTTTAATATTTATTTCTGATGTAGAACCTATTGAAGGATGCCCTGATATAATAAAAACTATATGTAGAGTCTTTTTTATTATAGTATTTATGTGTATTATAGTTCTAGGATTTAGTTTTGTTCTTCAATCTTGTATTATATTTATGCATGTAATAAACCATTATATTAAAAATCGGATTAAAGATTGAATTATTTATATTAATGGTAGTGAAGGTAATACAGGATTAGGTAATAATCCTAATCCTGGTAATAATCCTAATCCTGGTAATAATCCTAATCCTGGTAATAATCCTAATACAGGATTAGGTAATAATTTAGGATCAAATAATTCCAATCGGCGTCGTCATCTTAATACTTCTCATCGGACTTTACCTTTATTGAGTCCTAAATTTCCTCCTCGTCGTACTGATTATGATAGTCTGACAGTGGCTAGATTGATACCAGCTCCTCGTCGTATGGAACCTAATGATTCTAATTTGCCTCCAATGGATCAACAGGATAATTTACCTAATTCTAACATTAGACCTAGAATTCCTGGTATTCAATACGCAATACCTGGTCCTATTACTTTAGATCAGGTTGCTCCTTCTTTTTTCCAAGAACCACTTAGATAGTCACATAGTTGGTAAATCTTTTATTACTTATATCTATATAGAACGGGAGGTTATTTTTTTTTTTGATAGTAGTTGACGGACTTCTTATCATTATAAGGGTCTTTATTTTTATAATACGTCTAATACTATGGACGTTGCCGTGTATCCAAATCACTTTAATTAAGTTATAGATTTAACTTGATGTGAGAATTTCAAAAAAATACGAATTGAAATAATATATATATATAATTTATTAAAATATATATTATCAAAAATAAGCATTATATTATTCTGATTTCAATAAATTGGGATAACAAATTAATAATTTAATTGTTTATAGTATTTAATATGAATTATTAATTTTTAGTTTATATTTAGTATCTTGACTTTACAGCATATGTAAGTTGTATAAAAATTAAATATTTATATTTATATATTTAATGAATAGTAAATTAATTAATTTCTTTAGAATATTATGTCTTTATTATTATTATTAATACCTTTAATAGGAATAAGTTTTGTAATAATAGAATCTAATTATGGTTTATCTTTTATAAATAACATAAGGGTTAAATCTATTGCTTTAATTAGTTCTATTATTAATTTAATTATTTCTTTAATAATGTTTATTTTATTTGATTTTTCAAGTAAACAATTTCAATTTATTGAAGAACATTACCAAATAAGTTATTTTGATATATATTTAGGAGTAGATGGTTTATCTATATATTTTGTATTATTAACTACAATAATAATGCCAATTGCATTATTATCTAATTGAAATTCAATACAATCTCAAAATGTATTATCTTTTGTAGTAATAATATTATTACTAGAAACATTATTATTAGCTGTTTTTTTAGTTTTAGATATATTATTATTTTATATTTTTTTTGAAAGTATATTACCTCCTTTATTTTTATTAATAGGATTATTTGGATCAAGTAATAAGGTAAGAGCTAGTTTTTATTTATTTTTATATACTTTATTAGGATCATTATTCATGTTATTATCTATAATAACAATGTCTTCTATAATGGGTACTACAGATTTCGATGCTTTATTTAAAGCAAATTTTAAATATGTGACTCAATTATTTTTATTTTATGGAATATTTATAGCTTTTGCTGTAAAAACACCAACAATCTTTTTAAATACTTGATTATTAAAAGCTCATGTTGAATCACCTTTATCTGGTAGTATAATATTAGCAGGTATAGTTTTAAAATTAGCTTTATATGGTATATTTAGATTAATTTTACCTTTATTACCAAAAGCTTCTTTAAATTATACATATATTGTATATGTAATAGGTGTGATAACTATAATATATGCTAGTTTTAGTACTTTAAGAACTATAGATGTTAAGGAACTTATAGCTTATTCATCTGTATCTCATGCAGCTGTTTATCTTTTAGGTGCATTTAGTAATACAATACAAGGTATAGAAGGTGCTATAGTTTTAGGTTTAGCTCATGGTTTTGTTTCTTCTGGTTTATTTATTTGTGCTGGAGGTATTTTATATGATAGATCTTCTACTAGATTAATTACATATTATAGAGGTATGGCTCAAGTAATGCCTATATTTAGTGTTTTATTTTTTATTTTATCATTAGGAAATTGTGGTGTTCCTTTAACTCTTAATTTTTTAGGTGAATTTATGTCATTATATGGTGTATTTGAAAGAATGCCTTTATTAGGTATATTAGCAAGTTCTTCTATAATCTTTTCTGCTGCTTATACTATATTTATGTATAATAGAATAGCTTTTGGTGGTTCTTATTCTGTTTATTTTAAAGAAAATATAGGAGATGTAAGTAAAAGAGAATTTATTATGCTATTAATTTTTGTTATATTTACAGTATTATTTGGTATATATCCTGCTCCTATATTAGATGGTTTACATTATTCAGTATCTTCTTTAATTTATAATATAAATTAAATTAAATTAAATTAATAATAAATATTATTAATTTAATATTTATTAATTCTTATTAGCTCAATGGTAGAGCAGAATACTTCTAATATTTTGATCCAAGTTCGAGTCTTGGATAAGAATTATATATATATATATAATTAGCTCTTATAGCTCAACGGTAGAGCAGAATACTGTTAATATTCGTATAGATGTTCGATTCATCTTAAGGGCTTATAATAAATATAAATTTATATTTATTTATTTTAGATCCTTTATCCTAAAATCTTTTATAGCAACGATATAAATTATATCTATATAACTTATTTAATTAAATATGCCACAATTAATACCATTCTTTTTTGTGAATCAAGTAGTTTTTACTTTTATTATATTAACTGTATTAATATACGCATTCTCTAAATATATATTACCTAAATTTGTACGTATATTTATATCTCGTATATATATAAATAAATTATAATTTATATATATATATGTATATAATATAATAAAATATATATATTTATGATTATATATTTGAATTTACAATATAATCAACCTATATATTAGATTTATAGGTTGATTATAGTAATATATTTATATTAACTAAGGTAAAGAATAAATTAAATTTAAATTTATATATATATATATAATAAAAATGAGTAAATTAAATACTATATTAAGTCCTTTAGATCAATTTGAAATTAGAGATTTATTATCTTTAAATGTTAGTTTGTTAGGAAATAGTCATTTTTCATTAACTAATATTGGTTTATATTTATTAATAGGTACATTTATAATTATAACATATAGTTTATTAGCTACAAATTATAATAAAATAGTACCTAATAGTTGATCAATAAGTCAAGAGACTTTATATTCAACTGTTCATAGTATAGTTATTAATCAAATTAATGCAAACAAAGGACAAGTATATTTTCCTTTTATATATGCATTATTTATATTTATTTTAGTAAATAATTTAATAGGTATGGTGCCATATAGTTTTGCATCTACATCACATTTTATATTAACTTTCTCTATTAGTTTTACTGTTGTTTTAGGTGCTACTTTATTAGGTTTCCAAAAACACGGTCTTCGTTTCTTTTCTCTTTTTGTTCCTTCAGGTTGTCCTTTAGGTCTGTTACCATTATTAGTGTTAATAGAATTCATTTCATATTTATCTCGTAATGTTTCTTTAGGTTTAAGATTAGCCGCTAACATTTTAAGTGGTCATATGCTTTTAAGTATTTTAAGTGGATTTACATATAATATTATGACTAGTGGTATATTATTCTTTTTCATAGGATTAGTACCTCTAGCATTTATTATTGCTTTTTCAGGTCTAGAATTAGCCATTGCATTTATTCAAGCTCAAGTATTTGTGGTTTTAACTTGTTCTTATATAAAAGATGCATTAGACTTACATTAATTAAAAAATAAATTATTTTTTAAGTAGATAGTATTTATAAACAATAAATTTATTATTATTATATTATAAATACAATAGATTTAAATAAAGCTATTATGCCACATTTTATTAAATATCCTTTAATTACATAAAAATCAACAGATTTTTTTTTTTATTTAAACAAATAATAAGTAAAATGAATAAAAAAAATAACATTTTATATGGGATAAAATAAATAGTTAAATTTAAAGCTTCTTTTAATAATGATTTATCTGATATAAACTAAAGATACAAAAAATTATATAAGTAAAGTCCAATACTTTTTAATTGTATAAATTCATAAATATTATTATGAATATTATTATGAAATAGGGAATTTTACAGAAACTATAAAATTATATAAATTTATAAAATTATATAAATTTATATAAAATTTGCGAACATTAATCCTACATTTAGTTTTTATTTAGAATTATAATTTAAACAGAAATTGGCTTATTGTATTCTTTAAAATATAAATATAACAATAACAAAAATAGTACCCATATTTAGGGTTATAAATTTTATATGTATTTATCAATATAGCTATATAAAATAGCTATAATTTTCTTTGAGTTTGATGATGGCTCTGATTGAACGCTGTCCAAGTACTTGACACATGCTAATCGTACGACTAATTAGTTAAAATTTAACTAAGTAGTAGTGGTGTACAGGTGAGTAAAAGATAATTTGGCTACCTTAAAGTAAGGGAAAAATCCCTTATATAAAGAAAGGAATATAAAGTCCGCTTTAAGATGTTATTCTTTATCTCGGTGA
>Ga0164242_10003670_pt1 | contig 17426 bp, 12 predicted proteins | sample OricomgcompostMG_FD_108783 | JGI IMG/M metagenome (GOLD analysis project Ga0164242, IMG submission 108783) | Miracle-Growth compost microbial communities from Emeryville, California, USA - Original compost - Miracle growth compost (MG) ...
AGGGTGTCGCCCGGCCTTAAAAATACATCGTGAGTAAACATACTGAATGCCCCATCTTGTATCCCATACATTCCTTCGCGAGAAATTTTTAGTGAAAAATTCTGCTTTTTGTAACGAGCAATTCTTATAATGGTATCCAACTCTGTATTTTGTAATTGATCATTGATGCCGTATTTGTAAATACGCAATTCTCGCATCTTTGACGAATCTACCTTAACGCTAATATCTACGGCACTTTCTTTTTGTGCCGATGCAATAAATGGGAGGCATAGAAGAAATATAATAATTCTTTTCATATCATTGTTGTTCGGTAAAACCGACGTTAGACCCGTCTGTCTTCCCAGTCTGACATGGGCTACGGGTTAAAAATTGGATGCTTTCCAATTAGGCGAGGCGCGCTCGGCATTTTATGGTCAAAAAGCGATATCACCGTTGTTTACCTTTCTCCATGCCTCGCATGTATCCATGATGGGTCGTTTCCTGCTATATCCATCCAAACGACTTCCGTCAACCCATCGAAATTTATCGCTGAAAAGAAAAATCGTCGTACTATCAATACTTATGGGCTCGCGAATGCATAATCCCTTTGACCGGATGCCTGATATAAAAGGACGGCATCGCTTCGATAGTTCATTATATGTCGTCCAAAGACCCGGTAGCCCCGCTTATTGTTCGCATCTTACGATGTAATTCCGGCAAGCCCTATATCTGGTTCTAAATGTATCCATTTTCCTCTGTAAACCAATCCCCTTTCTGAGACTTCGCTTAATCCTGAAGTTACTGAATACCCGACACAGAAGGCTGACCTGATGGAACCATATTGGAATCCACTATAGTTCTATTGCTTAGGGATTCCAAATCGCTTTTCGTAGTATCTGCGCCGGGATTCCATCCACTATTCGGTTTAAAACCGACTACCCCCCAAAAAAGCTTCCGTTCACTAGTATGGTCGTCGTAGCAATTCATAATCAACAGTGGGCCTGCTGGATCATCCGTCATTTTTTTTAACTCGCAGTTTTGGCTGTACAGTAGCGTTTTAATATAAAAATACCGCTACTATTTAACCCTTGGACAACAGCAAATCGGCGAAACGATTTATCTTATTGAATCGTAGGGTGGTTCTTTGATTTTAATTTAACAGAAAATCGCTCAGCTATGAACGCAAGTCGCACGATACTCTCGCAATTATTCGATTTTATATCAAAAAAGATCTAGTCAAACCAAGTTCATAGATATATTTCGGAAATCGCGAACTCCAATCGATAAGTGGTTGCCGGCAACACATAGACATGATGTTCACTCAATTGACTTATCGAGAAAGCCGACGGAACATCCAGACTGATTTACATGTCGCATCGACAAAATTATACCATATCGATATAACGGGCAAGATAGCAAGATCGACTCTTGGGTATCGTAATGAACAAAAGGTGATCTTTTTTATGCCGATTTAACGTAAATATTGATTAATACAGCCAAGAGACAATATAAAAATTGACAACTCCTTCTACGTGGATGAAGAGGATTTTGTTTAGACTTTTGAAAGCACGACGCCTGACTCACATTTAGCACTTTCCATGGGCAAAGTTCGTAATGGCAACTGTAAAAACTCACACATCGCTTGATCTTAGAGGTAACATTCGGACACAGAGTTAAATTACAGATAAAAGTGTCCTAGAGGTAAATGCATTGACTAATTAGCCATTGAACCAGGGGCTTGCTATGTTTTAAATGACCAAGCCAAGGAGGTTCCTAATCACTTAAAACGGCATTAGTTACGGTGAAAGAATGGGAAACCAAGAACTTTGAATAAGTAAATGGTTTCCCAAGTAAGTCATTAATACGGCACACAGCCAGAACAACCTGGTTGTTGATCACACCAATCAGATGCCTTCTCATAACACGCTTCTTCTACTGGAGCGCAACCATATACAGGGTCACTTTCACCCGTACAAGTGCCGCCCGATTGGAAACCACTTCCAATCATGCAGTTAAGTTGAAAAGTGCATATTCCGCCTCCACTTCCGACATCAGATCCGCCTCCACCTAATATTTTCTTCAATTGGCCTCTTGTAAGAATCTCGGCGTCACCAAGATTGAGCTCGCTTAATTTTAGTTTTTTCATTATTTTGAATTTTAAATACCTGCCCACCGAGGCGGACAATGGCTGGTTAAGAAATAAAATACAACTTTTTTCTTGTCTGGCTACGAAGTTTCCCCGTTATCCCTTTCTCATTTTTTTTCAATATATCCATCGTATATCATATGAATATTTCCTATGAGAAGAACCAGAATATTCAAAGGATCACTGACCGAACGTCACCTTACCATCACTGTTCATGAAAAGATCAACCGGCAAATAAACTAAATTCCTTCATTTACCTAACCACCAAGCGTGTCTTTATAATTTATATGGCATTGCCTTCCTCAACCCCATATCGCCTCGGCACTATTTCTACTTCGATTGATGAGCAGCACAACGAACAGTTTCTTATTTCAACAAATATTTTAAATCCTCTATGCTATAAATATCCGGCATCTGTCTCATCCCCAAATCCTCTCCGCCATCTGGCGGAGAAGGAAGAGAAAGGAAGAATGTCGGCGTAAAGCTAATACCTGTCTTATTGCACCAATCACTCATCGCCTTCAACTTCTTATCCTGTTGCTGCAATTCGCCACCCAAGGGGTATTTTTTCGCAAATAAATTATATTCCTTTTTTGGTGCACTATACCAATCATCCAGTGCCCGCTTTGTCTCTTCTTCATTTCCTTTTTCATCGATTGCCATCAAATGCTTCACAGGCACGCTTCGTAGATCCTTTTCATCGTCCGTAGCCGTAAAAATGATCTGTGCGGATATTTCCGGATTATTTTCAATGATCGCTTCTATTTCTGGATGCGCTTTGGCGCAGGGGCCGCAATATGGATTGCATACCTTTATCAATTTGTATTTTGCATGACGGTATCCTAGGGTGATTCCAAGGTTTTCAATGTCTTCAGGGTAAATCTCTTTTTGCTGTGGAAGCAGCGCTTCAAAAATACGCCTATCATGCTTAAGGCGAAATAATTGTTGCTTATAACGTTTTCCGCTTTTAGCATTCAGCCACAATGGTTTTATCTGCCTCCATAAAAATAAAGGTAACAAATAAGCTATCGCTAATATAATAACATCGTGCAAGGATACGTTTTTCGGACCTAGTGTGTAATACTTGCCTGTAAAACAAATAATAAATTCTACCAATAATAAAGATTGAACCGACAGACACAGTGCACACCATTGCTTCACCACCCTCCATTGATAAAATACGGAAAAAAAGACATATGGTATTGCCAGCAAGTTCAACCAAGCCACTATTTCTATTATTACGGGACTAAAGTCGCTGAGCAAAAGACTTAGAAAGGCTCCCGTAAAATAAGCAAAACCTATCTCGCTCCAAGTTAAAATGCCCCACAACTTTGCCGCACCGGAATTGAGAATAGCAGAACAATTGGTATGTTTGCCCGCAGCACAAATCTTCTGCAATACAGGACTTTTCTTATCAATTTCATACCATAATAATAAGCTAGTGACGATGATTCCAACCAGCCCTACAAGACCAAGTAACAAAGGGAAAAGTTCTTGTATTCGCCCTGAACTAAAAGCAGTTAGCCCCGTTAGGACCAAAACGATAAAAAACGCCGCCTGAATACGGACCCGATGCATAATTTCCACCCTATGTTTTTTCCGATAGTCAGGCTCGCCAGCCTCCCCCAGTCTTCCGCTAGAGGAGTTGGGTATATCAGCAAGCATAACCGTTCCGTTAAAGATGCTGGAAAATTCAAGTAAAGAACTAGTAATCAATTTAGATTGGCCGAGATCGTAATAAGTGATCCGATCCTTATTTATATCTCGCACTACGGTAAATAGGTTATGCTTATTTTCTACAATGTGTGCAATAAATGGCGTGGGAAATTTAACGAGTTGTTCTGTTTGGGCCTGAATACCGATACTCTCTACCTTCCATTGGACCAATGAATCCATGATACTCAACAGACTCGGGTAATGAGGGTGTTCCTTGAGGCGTTTCTGGATGGTAGTATGGGTTACAGGTACTTGCAGTAACCGGAGTAATTGGCGAGTGGCTGCAATAACATTTTCCTGATTTGGATTGAAGAAACCTAACATAAAAAACTAAATTACGATGTATCCCATAATTTATCCGTCGCAGAGAATTCAAATTTAAAAGTAAAGATAAGATGAGATCATCATCGTGTCAATACCCTAATTCAGGTATTTTTTGATCCAAAGAAACTGCCGAGTGTCCCCACAAAGTAAGTTGTCGTCTTATGCTGTTCCCAAATTCCATCGACAAATTACTCTCGCGTGCCACCGCGAAACGATTGACCGAGCTGACGTCAGACCTCCTTACCTCACCGCTACTAGATATCTGCAGATAGAAAACTTACTGCCTAGTTATACAAGTTACGATTGTGCGAAACCCAAGGGGCGGCCGAAGAAATCAGGATCAAAACAAAAATCGATTCATCTATTTATCGATGAGGAGATGATGATCAAAGAGAAAAAGGATTTTTATTCCAGGATTCAAAAGAGTCCTCAGTCGTACACAGAAGATGACTTCCAGCAAAGGATGAACCAATTTGGAACATTTGCCGTGATCACCAACCTAGATGAATCTGAGGAAACGATATCTCAATATTACAAAAGTAGGGTTGGAGTAGAGGTATTGTTCGACGGAGTAAAAAATATCCTAGACAACGATACAACATACATGCAAGATAATGATGGACTGGAAGGCTGGATGTTCATCAATCATTTAGCACTGCAGATTCATCACAGGGTTCATGATCTATTAAAAACCACCAACATGTTGCGGAGAAAATCTATTCGAGATTTCATTGAGTACCTTTCCGACATCAGAATCATAAAAGTAAATGACAAGTGGATTATGGAACGAATGATAAAAGAGCAGTCCAATCTGCTTCAAAAATTAAAATTAAATATTACGTAAAAACCGAGTTACAGGTTAAACTTCGACGTATTCTCTTACACTCACCTCGGTGCAATCCCCAGGAAACTATTGACTTACCTTCTTCAAAATATTAAAATAGAACCTTTCTAACAACCGCATTTGTTTGGTAATAATAATCGCTTGTGCCTGTAGTCCACTGCGGAATTGAATTTGTTTATTATAAATGGTGTTAAGGCCATTAGGAAGCATGACATTTCCTGAAAAGCCGCTGTCTGAAGCCACATTGGATATGTATCGTAATTTCCCTTTAATGTACCCAAATTCTTCGTATGGATAGGCAGTCAATCTAAGTTGTACTATTTGCCCCGTGTCTAACTTACCAAAATTACTCTGAGAAAAATTGATCCTTGCATAATAGCGGCTATTCGGTGGATTCACATAGCCCAATATTTCATTGTTTTTCATGAATTGGTTTTTTTCCAATCGCGTCAAAAAAACAACTGTTCCGCCAGTGGGAGCTGTAATAATATACCGTGTCATCCAATTGGAAACTTGGCTCTTTAAGGTCTGCAGAGCCTGTTCAAAGATCTTTTTTTGCTGCGAAATGGTGTGTTCAAGCCGGTCAATTTCACTTTGTTTATCTACCTGCTGGTTTTCATTGGTAGCCAATGCCTGGTTAAGTTGAGGAATAGACTGCTGTTTATCAAGAAATGTGTTTTTTGCCGACCTAAATTCTTTGGCGGAAATAACTCTTTTATCAAATAGGGTTTTATTAGCTTCGTAATCTTTGGCGCTCAATGCCAGTGTTTGTTGAGTTAACTTTAACTGGTTTGCAATCCCTTGATGATTTTTTTTCAGAAAAGTGATATCCTGCTCCAGAGTATTTTTCTGCTTATAATAAAATCCGTTAATCAGATAATCGTTAAATTGTTGCCACGCGGTAACAAATTGTTGCCACGCGGGTTGCAGGTCACCCAACTCCTTAAAATCCTGTTTGAGCAGAGCAGAGGCTTCACCTGTCTTATTCCGGCTAAGTAGCATTATGGCCGAGTCAATCACCGCAGATAATTGCTGCACTTCAACGTGGCTACCGGTACTTTCTATCCATCCTATCTGCCCACCCTGTGAAATTGTATCGCCGTTCTGAACTAACAAATTAACAAGTTTCCCTTCCTGCCGCGCTATAATCGCTTTTGGAGCATTAGTAGCGGTAATCACAGCACTCGCCATAATGGTATCGGGGTAACGGATAAACCAAGTACCCGCCACGATTAACAACAGAATGAGCAGAAATATGGGCAATGCCCAAATTCCCCAAAAGCCTGGGCGTTCGGAAATAATATCCTGCACTTCCGGTGAACGGTAATCTTTAGTAGGGCTATCACTTATAGATGTGTCCTTATCGGTATCCACCTTTATCATTTCTCAGTTTGTTCTTAACGCACCATTATCATAATGTGTCCGTATTGATGTACGCCTTAATATTCTTGAACGATCAGCTCCCAAGTTCCAATTGATTTCTAACCAGTTCATAATATTTTCCTTTCAGTGAAGTAAGATATTCATGTGTACCAACCTCAACAATATTACCCTTTTCAAGCACCACAATCTTATCGGCATTTCTTACCGTGCTCAAGCGGTGGGCTACTACAACTACAGTGCGGTCTCTAAAGTATCTCTCTAGGTTGCCCACGATTACTTTCTCATTATTGGAGTCAAGCGAGTTCGTAGCTTCGTCAAAGAATAAGTATTGCGGGTTTTTATAGATGGCACGTGCTATTAATATCCGCTGCCGTTGACCTTGGCTCAGTCCTGTTCCGTCTGTTCCTAGCTTGGTAAAGAAGCCATTGGGCAGCGATTCAATAAAGGAAAGGATATTGGCCAGTCTGCAGGCTTGTATCAAACTATCATGTTGAATGTCTTCATCGCCTACCGCTATGTTACGGGCGATGCTGTCATCAAAAATATATCCGTCCTGCATAACGGCACCGCATTGTTGCCGCCAGAAAATCGGACTGAAATATTTAAGATTGCTTTCACCTACCTGTATGTTCCCTCCGTATTGATCGTAGAATTTCAACAACAACTTTAACAATGTTGTTTTTCCGCTACCGCTCACACCAACAATTGCCGTTACCTTCCCTTCAGGTATCTCAAGATTGACATCTTCCAACACGGGAGCATCCAGGGAACCGGGATAAATAAAGGATAAACCTGAAATGCAGATGGACTTATTTTCCGGCAAGTAAGTAATATAATTTTTATGCCTGTCTTCTTCATCCTGCAACTGGCGCACTTCATTCAGTCTTTCCATAGCGATTTTCGTATCTTGGCCGGTTTGTATCAGCCCGATAAACGACTGCACAGGACCACTCAACTGGCCGATGATGTATTGAACCGCCATCATCATTCCAAGCGTAAGTTGTCCGTCGACTACCATTTTTGCCACCATGAAAGTGATCACCACATTTTTGCCTTGGTCTATAAGCAGGGCTCCAGCCTGCTGTGCTTGGTTGTATCTCAAATTCTTAAAGCTGAGTCTGTAAATAGCTGCCTGCGTGTTCTCCCATTCCCAACGTTTAATCCGCTCAGCCCCGCTCATCTTTATTTCCTGCATGCCCTGAACCAACTGCAGTGTAATGGTTTGGCCTTTGGATTTGAGGTAGAAGTTCTGGTAATTTATCTTTCTTCGGATCCTCAAGAACAGGGCAATCCACAGTAAATACAGAATGCTGCCGATGACAAATATGAAAAATAACTGCACGTTATAGTATGCTAACACAAAAGCAAAAACCACGAAATTAAAAACAGAAAAAAAGGTGTTGAGCGCAGTGCCCGTGAGGAAACTTTGAATGGTCCGATGGTCGCCGATACGCTGCAGCGTGTCACCAGTTTGATGACTATCGAAATAGCTGATAGGGAGCGCCATCAGCTTGATCCAGAAATCCGATAAAATAGAAAGGTTTATAATAGACGAAATCTGCAGCAGAAGCTGGCTTCGGATAAAACTAACGACACTGCGGCTTACCACTAGCACCAGTTGAGCTATGAGTATAACAGTAATAAATTGTATATTACGTGTAGTAATCCCGGTGTCTACAATGCTTTGGGTAAGAAATGGAAAAATGAGCTGGAACAGCGAGGTAATAAGTAAAGCGGTAAATACTTGGGCTAGTAGCCAACGACTCTTCTTCAGATACTGCAATATCCAGGACCAGGAAACCTTATCCTCCCGTTCGCCTTCCTGTTCGTAAAAATAGGGCGTTGGTTCCAGTAGTAAAGCGGTTCCCACTGAATTGCCATCCTCTATCTGCCTACTGATCCAGCATTTCTGAAATTCTTTTTTGTTATATGTAACAAGCCCTTTTCCTGGATCAGCTATTCTAATCCTATTATTACCCCAGCGTGAACTATCAACAAAAACTACATAATGATTCTGGTTCCAGTGCAGGATGCAAGGAGACGGGGCATCCCTGATGAGTTGCTTAAATGATATCTGGGCGCCCCTGGTACGAAAGCCTAGCTTTTCCGCTGCTAAACTTATCCCTAGCATGGACACACCCCTCTTTGAATAACCCGCTGCCTGTCGGATTCCATCTGTATTATAATGCTTTCCATAATGACGGGCTATCATGCGGAGACAGGTCGGACCGCAATCCATGGCATTTAGTTGCTTATAGAAAGGAAAGGACATCAAAGTGGGCATTTAAAATTCTTCATAGGACCAGACAATTTTGACCCTTTAGCTCTGCATTTATCCAAAAGTTCAATACTCATCGCGTGACAATCCTCCCAAACGAATCCGTTTCAATTTCTGCTTTCAATGGAATAAACTTTCTCGTTTCAGTTCTATGGCTCAGAGGAAATACCTGTATGGTATCTCGCCAGCTCCTATATTTTATATCTAAATAGCTTAATGGCTCAACGGGTACAAACGCTGACGATTGTTCAAAGCTGACAGACTGAAGAGGAAAAATAATAGATATAGGGTATCTAGCGCCATAGTTATAAAGTAATGTTTCTCCGTCAATTTTATAAAGCCACACATCCATGAACGGGAATTTGTATTTCTTATTAGGTATTTCTGTGCCCGACGCATCCCAAATCTTAAAGTATAATATTCTGTTAACCCCCCAATATCTTTTACATATTTCCAGGCTTCTTTCAACTTCTATCGCCTTCAGGAAAACATTCAAGTTTTCTATGTTTAGAGAAATATCAATATCGTCGTCCCACTGCATAATTTGCCCATGCCGAATATGGCCTAATAATGTTCCGTCCGACAAAAAAAACTCACAGCCAGCATGCGACGCGAGTTCAAAAGTGGTTTTAATTAAATTTCTCGCTCTACTCTTATCATTTTCACCCCAAACATCCAAGTCTAAAATCGCTTTTTTAATAGTTTCATTTCTGTCTGCCCTATAAATATCGTCAGTTCCCCAACAAAATAAATTTGTATCTTCATAATAAATATTTATTCTGCCTAGTTTGAACATTTCAAAAATTTCTTCATCGATGGGTTGCTTTATCGTCGTCGTCTCTAAAAATATCCGGGCCGCGTTTTGGCTGATAAAATAAGCATCTATTCCCCATCTGTAGCCCAATAAGTAGGTAATTTGAGGAGGCCGAGTAGCTCTTTTAAGTCCATTATAGGGAAAAAATACATCACAATCATTGGAAAAGTTACTGATAACTTCCAATATACTTTCGCCGGATTGAATAACACTTGCAATATTTTCAATTATCAAACAGTATGGCTCTTCCGTGTGACTAAAATACCTCCAGGCCATATAATGCTTCAGATATAACTGTAGTTCGAATTCTGATAACTCTATACCAAACTTCGTTTTTCTGTATGAAAAATCGACATTAAACATGTGCAGATGATTATCGGGCTTAACTTCTGTAAGATCTATTAAGTTAAACTGAGATAATTTAAGCTCGCATTCCTTATTAATCGGATTAATTAAATAAACATTCATCAGGCAGATACTTTTTTTAAAAATCTATTTAAAGTATGAATGTCTCTTAAAGAATCAATCTCAAACCAATCATCACGATTAATCTTCTTTACATACACATCCAAGCTGTCTAAATTACGCATCACAATCTCATCCCAATAAAAAGACTTATAAACAGAGTCTGGTTCTTCTAAGACAGCAGAAATAACTTCTTCAAGATAATAGCGGATTTTACGAGAATCACTATCACCCCAGTACGAAATTCCAGTTAAAACAAAAGCGCCTCCTTTTTTATAGATTTCTACAGACTTAAGTTCTTTTGGCTTAATCATATCGGTAAGCATGTTGTCGGCATTGAACTCGAGAATCCATTCCTCAATAAAATTCGACTTCTTCCCCGTAAAATAAAATGACTTTTCAAAGCAGGTATCAAAAATATTTCTAGTAAGGTATAAATCTCCTTCAATTATTAAAGAGTCTGATAAGAGTTCTCTTGCCAGATATACTGAATAAATATTATTAATATCTCTAAACCTGTTATTGTAGATTAAATGAACGCCAAATTTTTTAATGAGATATAAATATGATTCTTTCAAATGTCCGACGACTATATGTATGTCATTTATCCCCGATTCTTTTAGCAACACGATTTGTCGTTCTATTATCGGTTGTGAATTAATTTTTATTAGGGGTTTAGGGCAACTCTCGGTAATCGGAGATAGTCGATTTCCCATACCCGCTGCCAGAATTATAGCATTCATAGTTATTTATATATTAATCATTTCGCGAACAAACTATCGTCTTATTATTCTGACTTTTGTATTTATCGCTGATGCGCCTTATATTTTCAATTCGATCAGACGACTTTGCGAAAAAATTTGCACCGCCATTTGGATGTGATCCCTGATTGATACTCGAATAAGCAGGTTTCCCGCCAACCGATATAAATGGGTGTATCACCATTTTATGACTAGTCATTTCAGAAAGTTTACAGTCAAACATATCACTATCAGAGAATGGCTCATTCAAAACAATATCAAATAATCTCTTAAAAACGACAATAAATTGAGCCGACTGAAATGCATCTATCCAGTATAAATGAGTTGTGAGTGGTATCATAAGATTAAAATCGCCGACCCCTCCACATAAAATACTACAGCCTAAAGAATGTGCCTTCAGGATTTGGGTGATCAAGAAATATTTACTATACCAGGATGTGAATACATGACCCCTCTTGCATATTATAATTACATCATCCTCGTTCCTAACAGCCTGTTGCACTGCATCTATAATGCTGGACCATAATACAGAGGTCTTTGATCCATCTCTGTTAGTTTGAGAATTTATGATATCAAATTCTTTTCTACTTTTAAATTCTTTTCTTATTTGAGTTTCACGAGACACTGACCCGGGATTATCTGTGATATAAGTGGGGATTTTAATTTTCTCTATGACTTTGGCATCGATTATAGAGCTATCTGCCTTTCGATTTATATAATATTTCGTTGCTTTTCGCAATATTCGCATCTTTTCGTTGCTTACTTCAAATAACGTTGACACCCGTCCCTCAATATTATTATTAACCGTTGCGTCAGAATAACCAAACTCTCTTTGAATAGACATGAAGGGATGAATAAAAAACTTATTCTCCGTTAAAGAACATATTTTTAAATCAGCAGCATCTCTTTCATTAAAATCTGCAGCCAACATAACTTGGAAAAACCTCTTAAAAATGATTGAAAATTGCAATCCCGAAAATTTTTCAACCCAAAATAAACGCGGTGATACTTGTATTGCATTAGAAAACCAGCTAACTCCCCCTAATAATATATCCGCATTCTTTTCTTCAGCTTCCGCAATACTAAGACTTAACAGCTTTCTCGAGTATTCGCTGGTAAAAATATGGTCATCTTCACATATTATAATAAATTCAGCGGCATCGTTTGTTGTATCCTGCAAAATATTTCTAATACTCTGCCATAAGCCGATGGAGCCAATTTTATTCTCAACAGCAGTAATGATATGAACGATGAACTCATCCCGTCTGCTAAACTCATTCAAAACATGCGCTTTCCTGTCGGGTCTTTTGTCTAGGTTTATGATATATGTTTGGATGGCTTTAGTCATATCAACTTCTGATTGTCTCAAGTTTTGCACTTAAATTAGTTTAATATTAATTTTGTTTCCGACAATAATGGTTCGAAGGCTCCCGATATTCTATTTTGATCGACAACTCTCGTCATCGCGACATCGGCACCATCTATGATAATTATATATAGCGCTACCAGCATCGCGTGCATAATAGCGAGCAACACATCCCATAATCGATGTCGACACTCGACTATCTAATCTGTTGTGTTCTTGAAAACTTTACCGCGGGTTTCCTAACGGTGAAATCGCTTCTATAATGCAAAAAGTGTATACTCGATTATGGTAATGGCGATTTGTGCTATTTGAGCATCTCGGTTATTCGGCTGACAGTCACCGAGACTAGATATCTCTTACATTCATTGAACAAAACTTCATCTGGACAAAAGTGATACGATTGGGCTTTCCAAGAGTATATTCCTGAAAGGGTCTACTTTTTGACACAATAGTCTATACTGTTTTTTTGACTATTTTCAAAATATCATAATACTTGTCATCCAACAAATCCAAAGTATCATATAGTAATTGATTATATCCTCTGCACTCGACCTAAGTGAATCAAACCCATAGTCCATACTGTCTATCTTAATTTCAATATTAATGGAAACGTTTTCAACAACGATATATCCCATATTGACGCCTTTTAAGCCACACATCACAATATACCACATCTTTTACATGACCCGTAAAAATAACTCTATTATCAGAGCCCTCTGTTGAGTCAACAAACTTTTCAAAGTTCCATTTACCAAATAGATTTTGTTTCCAATAACATCTGCCCATTCAACAATGCCTTTGATAATACAAGAGGGACCATGTAACCTGTTTGAATAGTTGGTAATGATGACCCAGATGAAAAAAACCCAGTAAAACATATTGGCATATTATAGTCCTAAGCATAGTTGGAATAAAATTCATATAACTAGATTAATAATCCATCCTGTTTTTTAGACTGTTTATCAAATCGTTCGTTTTGATAACATGCCATATTAATTACAGCCATACATGTAGTCATACCATTTTAGCGGGCCTATGACCATAATATCCATCAGCGTACCCTCTAAAAAGAACTTCCAATAATTTATGCTTACCTCCGCCTTTGAGTATGACCAATAAAATATATAACAATAGGAGAAACTCTGACTGTCTGCAATACCGAGCAGACCAAGGCAAACGGGATAGTCCTATATGGGTCGACCCAATGTGCCGAAGCGTACCTTTACTTTCAACCACTCAAGTGTTTGCTGGCTTGTGGCAATCATATTATTACGGGATGAATTGAAAAAACGTAGCATTGGATGGAAATTGAAAAATAATACAATCTACATTTGTCGCACCAATTCTATCACTATATCTTTCAGAAAAACTCTACCTCATTCGTTCACCTACAGAGAAACTGTACCAGTAACGTCTCGATTAAACTAAAAGATTTTAAATCGATTTACATACTGGTTCTTTGACATTTCGATCGTCTTGTTTTTTAAGTGGTTGATTTAGAGCCCTTTTATCTGATAATAAAGCGACCAATATCTATCGAACCTCAAGAAAGTGCTATGGGGAAGTCTTTAATTACTGCTTTCTGATGGCCACAAACTTAAACGTGGCCACCTATATAGACCTGTATCTATACGGCGTTTTCTGAAGTACCCCAGAATGATTCTATTTTGAGGTGCTATTTTGTCCATTTAAAGAGCAGACCCTTCTCCCACCGAATTTTATATAGACATACCGTCTCTTCCGGCGCTAATTCAAAGTTGCTAGTTAAAAAGCAACTATTCTATTGTGTCTTCTTCATGGAATTTAATACGTCTTATTTCATTGATATTCCAGCAAAGAATAAAATCCTTTCATTTCATCCCTTTGATCGTCCAGGATTTCCTTGGGCTAGTCGACTTTGCATAATATTATCTTGTATATTGGAGGCTATTTTTGCCTAGAACTCGAAGAAAGATTTTGGCTTGTGAATAAGGTACAATCTTCGAAAATCCAGACATCCACTATCAAATATATAAAAACTTCCGGCTTCATAGGTCAAGGAACCAATTGCGTTTTTGTCGTATACGGAAGCTGCAGCAACCTCCATAAAACTAAGAATCTATGTCCGAAATCATGTTGGGAATACAGCTGTATTGCTCCATTTGTTCTTATTATCCCCCAATAAAAACCGCTTAACCCAATTCGATAGTAATGGAATCAAAGACCTACACAACATCGGAAAAAGATAAGTCAAATTGGTCATTTGAAATACAAATTCGTCTGACATAGCAACTAGACGATTGGCAAAATCATAGTAAAAGCGCCAATTTTTGTGATATTAGTCATTCCAAGACTTGCCTTGGAAATTCCTTTCCAAACCATAAATTATAGACTTCTGCAAACTGTGCATTGGTTACTAATATCAAATCACATAAACTGTATCTGTTGCTTAATCGACCACATAAAATACACATTATTTCATTCCAATGGGTAAACTGTTTGACCCTATAGGTTCCTTTATAGTTTTCAACGATTTAATCAAAGGCCCTTCGAGGAAAAAGGCACCTGAACTGTGAAAAGATATATTTTCTCTGATTCATATCCGTACTGATTTACTGCGGTTTATAAAATCACACCTTTCAAATCGCCACGGTCCTATAATCGACTAGAAACCTTATCCATCAAGACTTTCAAAGACTATATTTTATCTCAACCAGACACTAATGTAAATGTACATAAATCGGGCAGCATTAAAATACCCTAAGTCCGGTATTTTCGCCCGACTAATAACCAATAAGTTTTAGAAGAGCGATCAATTCTGCTCGAGAGTGTACATCCAGCTTTATTTTTATATGTTTTACGTGCGTTTCAACGGTCAAGGCACTTTTAAATAGCAGTCCGCCGATTTCAGTATTGTTCAGGCCTTCGGCGAAATATGGCAAGATCTCGTTTTCGGCAGGAGTAAGCTTTTCAAGGCTGACTTCCATTGACTTATGAAGGAGCCTGTTTAGCGCTGCCTTGACCTCCGCCGATGCATCTGTCTCATCCAACTCTAGAAAAGTGCAGAAAATGGTTTCAAGGTTACCGGCAATGTCATAGTGATGGGCTTTGGAAGTCCCATAAAACCAGCGGTATTTTGTATCATTTTTACCTTTGAACCTGCAGGTGGCGTTGTGTTTAGACCTACCTTTTAAAAAAAAGTCGCGGGCTCGCATCGCGTTCACAGAATCCGCAGGGTGCATAATCGTCTGAAAAAGGGCATCTCCCATTTGCTGCATTTCACGCAGCGTATAGCCTAGGATGTCTTCCATAGTCCTATTGCACCAGTGTATATTCTTCGTATCTATGGCGGCGATGAAAGCCATGGCGGGCGATTCATGGATAATACCATTTTTTAAAGGGTAGGGCATTGCGGGATAGTATTTGAGTAGTAAAATAACGCTGGCGCCGCAGCTGAAAGCTAAGATAATTAATTATAACAATACATTTGCTGCAGAAAAATAATATTTCGAGCTTTCACACCGATGGGAATTATGCTATTCCGGATGCAGATATATTACCATAATACCCGCCACACTGGAATTGCGCAGCATTGTACGAATAGGAAGATCAGACTCTCATGTCCGTTCAAATCTTATTTGAAAAGACCCTGTTAAATAACTGGGGCTCTAAGTTATTGCCCAGACGAGCGTAATATTTTGGTCTCGAGAAAAATGCCGGCGGTAAACAAAACTTTCGTCAATGTTTGAACTTAGATCATGCCATGATGGCCCATGCATATTCCCTGGACTATTCGCAGGATTGACCATAATCAGTCTGTGGTCGGCCTGTAACCTTCCTTCTTTCATTTTGATGCGTGTCTGCTAGCAAAGACCAGACCATTAGCACGGTTTGCATAGGCCCAGATCTCATAGAACGACAGAGCACTGAGTTCCATTCTGCCGTGCATGAATGACCATGCATAAAGAACTACTATGCTGAGCGGAACTTGAGGGAAGCCATATTTTGGCAATAGGAATAATGACGGCCGGGAAGTAAGTTTTGTCAGGGGGCATTAGATGCCAATTAAGATAACTCAACCTTTTTCTCAAACGTTGTTCACTGGTTTTTTGTCTCTACTGGAGATTGTCGGTTTTGTTTCCACTACTTCTATCGGGTAGCTAAGAGCATTACTGTACTTTCACCCCTAAGAACCGTGTATAAAAAATCCCCTTCACTGGCTCAAACCGTTCTGAACCATTTTTTATAACAGTGGTTGGCCGACTGGCTTATTCGCTAGTTTATACGGTACGTCACCCTCTTAAGCCGACGGGAATTCAGAATGAATGGGGTGATATAATGAGGATCATGAGGATTCAAAATTGGCCACTATAACGATGGTAATCAGTACGGTGAAGAAATAAAAATCCGCCCATGCCGCGACCCTACACCCGAGATCGTCGAAATCTACGACAGATAAAATACAGGATTCGGCCGTTTACACGTAAAAGAATGTCATCCGCGCGCCGGAAAATCGCAGGACCAATGCACTGAGTAGTCAGCCATTTTTGTCTGGATGATCTGCACTGTGTTTAAACGAACAAGAAGTCAGAATCCGGAGACCCTGACTTCTTACGAAATCCCTAACCAAGTGGATAATCCTCTCCTGTTCTTTCACAGAGCGGGGGACTACCGGGGGAAAACATTAGTCATCATTCTGCACTTCCAGCGTCAGTCTCTCGTACATCTGACGCGTCTTGGTTCCGATGGTGTACTCATATGCAAGCGAAAAGATATTATAGGTCCGGCCGAAGTTATCCGTTTCCTGCGTGAAGGTGTTAGGATAGTTGGCATTATCCAGCGGCGTGACAGTGATGTCCTTGTAGGGGAGAATATTGACGTGGCCGTTATCCTCGACTTCCAGTATGATGGAACTGCTGTTGATAACATCCACGCTCGCCTGGAAGGCTACCGTGCCAGCCATGATCCGCACCCTGTTCTTGGACAGGGGCAGCATCTTCACGGTACCGGCCGTCACGACACTGTCGATCATGCCGCTCATCTGGTATAACGTCTGGTCGGCCTGCGAGGCGTATTTGTTCTCCAGCAACACCTGGTAAAGGATCGTATTTTTTTCGTCGTTCATCTCATAGTCACCACTACTGTCGATTTTCAGCGCAATGAAATACGTCGAGTCGGGAGATAGGCCCGCGGGATCGATCTTTACCTCGGTTTTACCGCTGCGCTCTCCCTTGTGGATCGTGATCTTATAGTTGTCAATTTTATAGGCGGACTTCGGTAACAGCTGTGCGTACTGGTCCTCGTCGGCGTCGAACAGCGACCAGTTATAGAAATCGAAAGGATCTGTGTCCTCCGACAGGGTTATGGTGAT
>Ga0164242_10003671_pt1 | contig 17425 bp, 15 predicted proteins | sample OricomgcompostMG_FD_108783 | JGI IMG/M metagenome (GOLD analysis project Ga0164242, IMG submission 108783) | Miracle-Growth compost microbial communities from Emeryville, California, USA - Original compost - Miracle growth compost (MG) ...
GCACTGGATGGCCAACTCACGCGTAGGAGTAAGGATGACCACACGGCTGGTCGGAACCTTCTTCGGCCGGTAGAGGAGTCGCTCGAGGATGGGAACCACAAAAGCGGCGGTCTTTCCAGATCCGGTGACGGCTCCACCGACAACGTCCTTGCCCATCAGCGCAATTGGTATCGTCTTGGCTTGGATGGGCGTTGGCTTCGTGAACGCAACAGCGGCAAGGCCACGGAGAATCGGCCGAGAAAGCGACATTCCTTGGAAGGAGGAACCTGACTTCTTTCCAGGCTTTTCTTGCTCTTCGGGAGCAAAGAAGGCATCTCGCTTGGCCTGCTCTTCTGGGTCCTCCTCGTCGCCAGACTCGTCATCTTCGCCGTCGTCTGGGTGATCAACAGGAGTCGCAACCGAGTCGTTGTCTGAGGCTGGTTCGTCTCCATCCTCGTCTACGTTCTCGCTTCCTTCTTCATCGTCATCTCCGTCTTGCATACGGTCGTCATCTGACTCGTCAACATCGGACCCGACGCCCATGCCGAAGCCATCTTCAGCTAGGACGCCGTCTTCGTCGTCGTCGAGCTCGAGAGCGAGTGCATGGTCCTCTTCCTCATCATCCACCAGCTTGGGCGTTTCACCCGACGGCTCGGAAACGGGCACCCCATCCTTCTTCTCTCTCCGTCGTCGGATGATCTCATCCAGGTCGACACCCTTCTTCTCGAGCCCATTCACGCCCGTTTTGGCGCTTTCAAAGCCCCAACCTTCAAAGTCGTCTCCCACGAAGGTGTCGGCGGCGTCGGCCATAAACTCAAAGTCCGAGTCCATAGCACCATCATCTTCGTCCTTTTGTCCCCATATGCCCTCGGCCTCCTTTTCTAGAGCATCCGGCTCGGTGGTTCGCTTTTTGGAAGCCTTTGCCGTCTTGGTCTTCTTCTTGGGAGGCGGAGCTTCGAGGACGGGCTCTTCGCCGAGATCGGCTTCATTATCCGATATCGTATGGACGAACTCGTCGTCCAGCGTTTTCCTCTTGTGCGAGGGCGCCATCTTGAGTCAATTGGCAAGCTGGTGGCATATATGGCGGGGTGCACAGCGAAGTAGCAAAATTTCAGAGAACTTTCATCCCCCATGAACTTTTTATGCCGGGCGGTGAGGGTAGCCTGTCAGTGCCTACAGTGTTTGCACTGTTACCCTTACAGTGCGTACCGGGCCACCTGCCTTTCTCGAGATGGGGCTACCTTATTTTAGAGGTACCATGGTCAGTTATGCGAACATTGTCCCGTTCTCTTCAGAAGGATTTTTGGGGATCTGCAGGGCATACGAAGTCGGGGAATACATGCATACTGTGTGTAAAGGGGTCGTCCGAACAAACCATGGATCGAGGGGCTCGCCTTACGTATAGTGCAGAGGACTTAGCAACATCGGGATGTCGAACTTGGAGGTCAGCACGATGAAGAGGGACTTAGCCTTGGGCGTCAATCGACTTGCATCCCCCGGTACCCCCTTAATGCCTTGGGTTACGGCGAAGGCCTCGACCAAAGGTCAGCTGGCAGTCGGTACGTACCTTCCCCAAGAGGCACAGCCTCAGGGCTGAGTGCCTCTCCAACGGGACCAGGTAAGAAACGGCGTCGAGATCTTCACAGGGTTGGTCCAATCTGCTGAAGGATTCAAACCTGACAAGCGTTGAACGTAATGCCTGTTTTCAGCCGGCACTTCGGGAAGGATGCTGGGTCCCAGTTGATCTTTACACGCAACTTAACTTCCCGTTGACCTTGAATTCCTTCCGATGCACCTCCACACGACCTAGATTTCCAAGACATCCTTGATTACCAACACCCCGGCGCATTCCCAAACACCTCCCGTCTGTGAGTACGCCGAACAAGCCTTGACGTTTTCCACCCAACTTTACTTTGCCCCCTCCCTTTCTCGCTTCCGTCGTCAATGCTGCCTCTCTGATACGGCACCGATCGTCCTTCGTTCCGCCCCGGCGATGGCGACAAGGACGGGGTGGAAGCCGCCGCTACCTCCGCGTCTCGACTCCACCACGTCCCATTACCATATTGTGGCGCTCCTAGCCGCTACCAGCCTGCTAACAACTAGCCTGGCAAGCGCCGACTGTAGCGTCGAGTTCCTCTCCCCCAAGTCCGGATCGGCATTTCACCATCGCGACACCATCACCGTCACCTACACATCCAATTTATCGAACCCGACCCTGCGCTGCTTTTGTGGGCAGACGACGTCGCCGATCCAGAGTAGGTTGCAAGCAACCCAACGTCCCCGTTGCAGAGGAACTCCACGGAAGACCGACTTCGTTTACTGATTTTAATCTTTTTCGCTTCGTAGAATTCAGGGCCGACCCACCTTCGTTCAACAGCTCGGAACCCGTCCTTCTCGAATTCACATCCCCCGATCCTTGCTGGTTCGAACTTCACTCCATCTCCGCAGCGTGCGGCGATAGCAGCCCACAATTCACCGTGCTTCCCGCCCCCCGAAGGCTGCGGGATGACAAGAAGCCGACTATCGGATCGATGCCCTCGACTGCCACCTCAGGCCCCGTAGTTGCAGCTAACAGCCGGTCAGAGGCCGCCGAAACCTCGGCTACATCTACACACACTGGGGACACGGGTGGAGGGTTGAGCACGGTAGCCAAGGTCGGCATCGGTGTCGCTGTTGCGGGGGTAATCGTCGTGGCCATCGCCATGTTTGCCTGCTTCTACCTCCGGCGGCGGGGGCGGTCAAAAGATGGAGCCCCATCCGGCCGCAGTAGGAGGAAAGGACGAGGAAAGTCAGCCCGGGCGAATGGCCGGTTGCAACTCCAGCCCGTCTTGGATGGGTTTCCCGGCTCGACGGGCTACGACCACGTCCCCTCCGTCGAACCTGGCACACATCTCCCCTCGCCGGGGGGTTGGTCGCACTCAAACAGCGCGCCGCATTATTGGACGGACAGGGAGGAACTCCTCGCAGCCCGGATGAACACACCATCGGTCACATCCTACAATGCCAGTCCGGCAACCGTCTCTTCAGCGCGTAGAGCTAGCCCGAGCGAGCCCGACAGCCGCGAGGGTAGCGTTTTTGCGGGCTCGCAGGTCTCCTCGCAGGTCTCAGAAGCGCGGCCGAGACCAGCTGCAAAAGGACCGTTAATCGTGTCGTACGGACCGAACCGAATCACCCCAACGCCGGTCATCTCAACGCCCGCGGTCCACCGAGAAGGTGCCGTCCTAACGCAGGTCCCCGACCTACCTGCCTTCACCAATGTGCCCGTCTTCTCCGACGTGCCAGTCTTCCCCGACGTCCTCCCCGTTCCACCTACACCGCCTTCGCAGTCTCCGCAGCCCCCGCAGCCCGCGCAGCCCGGTCAAACGGCGGAACCGGCGGAGCCCGCGCCCCGGGCCGCCCAGGAGCGCAAATATTCTTGGGACCCACAGAGTGACCCCGCGACTGCCAACCTCCCCCTTCCGCCCTACGCCTCGATCGATGACTTCGAGGCAGTAGAGAAGGCTGCGGTCCGCACGACGGCGGGACCCGAGGAGCGGGCGGAGCTGCCGCCGACCAAGGATGGCTATTACCACTTCGGCGAGGACGTCGTCGAGTACGAGCTCCCCGCGGCCGCGCAGAAGGGCCACCAGCCACAGCTCCCGTATCAGCTGTATAGGAACAACGCCGACGGGCGGGGCCGTGAGCTCGAGGAGCAGAAGTTCCTGCTCTCTGACGCTGAAATCGCGAAGATGAGGGTGGTGCGGAAGGCGGCTCGGCCGTCGCCGCCGACTAACGGGGAGGCGGTTGAATCGTACGAGATGCGCGGAGGGCCGTCGTCGGTGGATAGGCAGGCTGACAGGTGAAGGACGGGAATGTTTCTGAAAGGGGTCATATGCCGTATGTGACCCCCGGATCCTGCACCGCGCGACCTGATTCGATAGACGACTCGGCGCGGCATTGTTGAATACCTAATGTTGAGAGTGACGGGTGCATTTTATACCATCGGGCGAGGCGTCAGGCGCATATGCGAGCCCCTTTGTGGGGACAAAGCATCATCGGACATTGGGTGGGTGACTTACTTACAGGGACATTCTAGAAGCCACTTATTGAGCAGATAGTTACCATCAAGACGCTTCTGTGCCATTTTGTGGTAGCTACCAATCTACATAGCTCTTGGTATAATAACCCTTCCGATTCATCGACTTGTGGTACAGCGTCCTGCACTTCTGTTATGCCCTTCGGAAATCCCGAAAGCATATAGATCTAGGTAACACTGAAGCCAAACAACCCAAGCATTGGTATCGACTCTTCCTCGAAGACTTTAGAAACTTTACAACCAGGGCATGATCGTAGTGATGTCTTCGACGGTTGTCTCGTGGAGACGCGCTCTGGGACTGACGGCGTTCGTCTGCCTCACGACCGTCTTGACGTCTTCGCCCACGTAGTCGGCCAACATGGGAGGGCCCGAGCCATGGTCCTTGCTAACGTATTGTCTCATCATGTATGGGCAGGTAGAGGCGGTAAGGGGGCGAGTGGTCGGCTGATGATTAAGGTTATGAAGATTCCTTGGCCACTCTACGCGTTATCCTTTTCCCCATAATCTTGCAGTCATAAATAGAGTAAGTCTGGATTAGTGCCGGGAGCAACCTAGCGTGCAGAGAGGAGCTATGAGGTCAACGTCGACTGAAACCCCCCATTTCAACTGTAAATTATTTGTTTATCATCTTTCGACAAAGAAATATCCCTGCCTATGAAGGCCTCGAGGAACTGTGCATGATTAATTTACTACCTATCCTAGGTACACTATGACTTATCTTACTAGTTGTCTAGACGTACGTATTGAGTTTATATCCGTTGACAGCGTTTAGCCATCCACTCTCCCTTTGATATGGAGTTGAAAGTGCGGTCCAGCGAGTAGTGGGTAGTAACAGCTCTGGACGTGCCCTCTTTCTCACCGACCATCGCCACGATCTGCCGGTGAGCAAAATTTGCATGGTTGGGTGGCACAGGTCCGTCTCTTGTGCCTATTTCGGCTCAATATAGATGAAGCCGCAGGAGAGTGCTGTAGCTGCCAACGAACTCTACTGCCAACGAACTCTCCTGCCAACAAACTCTCCTACCGACGAATTCTACTGCCGACGAACTCTTTCCTCTCAACCACCTCATTTCACCCACCAAGAAGAAGCTTATAGAAATGGCAGCACAAACATCGACGAGTTGCGTGATCTGCAACGCCATCTCTCTTGCGGTCCAAACTCCCCTTAAACGTTCCTACTCGGCGCTTATTGGAGGTGACGGCCCCCTAGATGACGTCTCGTCGAGCTGCCAGCTCCACCAGTCGCTGGTGGATGCAGGCTTGATTAACCTTCATGGTATGACGAGTATAAGTAAAGAGAAACAACAATCCATATTCACTTTCAGCAACACTAGGCTAGAGCTAGTCCGGCGCGATGATGTGCTAGGCCACTGCGGTAAGGGTAAGATTATCGGCGATCCGGACTGGATCGATCCAGAGGTTATTCGGGGTTTCCTAGATAACTGCAAGACACGCCACGGCGACCTGTGCGAGTCGTACCCGTTCGGGAAGGACTTCTCGACCTCGAGGCCAGCGTATCTTATCGATACCGAGGCCAGGTGCATCGTGGACGCTACTCGAGGGGCAGCAGACGAGGACTACGTTATGCTCAGCTACGTACGTGGAAGCAGCAACGACTACTTCGCTACCACTAAGGCCACTCTTGCCGCACTACAAGAGCCTGATGCCTTCAGCAAGCCCGAGATAGCTTCTCGCATCCCACGTACCTTCCGCGACGCGATGCACCTTGCCCAGTTTTTCGGCGTGCGCTACCTCTGGATCGACCTTCTCTGCATTGTCCAGGACGACACCTCACACCAGGAATCTGAAATGGCCAAGGCCAACTTCATCTGTGCCAGCGCCGTCTTCGTCATCGCTGCTTACGACGGCCAGGACGCCCACCACGGCCTGCGCGGCCTCCGCTTCCTCCCCGACGCACAACCTCGCTCATTCTTGCAACAGGTGCTCCCAGTTGGCGGGGGCGAGGTCTTCGTGCGCTCGACGGGGGCTCGACGGCCCCTCTTCGGCGAACCGTGCATCGCTGGACAAACTGGCGCGGAGTACCCCTTCAGAGCGTGGACGTTCGCGGAGACCGTTTTTGCGCGTCGGATCCTGCGTTTCGAGATCGGTACGGTGCGGTGGCGGTGCCACTCATACGCTCCCTGGGAGGGGGACGCGCGCGGAGACCATCACATGTGGGAAGACAACGCGCACTTCTGTGACCGGAAGAGATGGCGGTGCCAGATGGATTTTCCGAGGGAGGTGGATGAGGATGACGACGACTCGGATGACCTCGATTATGATAGTGACGCTGAGGGGACGTCGAAGCCGAAAGATCCACATTGGACCTATACACTGGCCAAGAGTTACCCTAATATCAAGAAGTATTACGACGCCATCACGGAGCTGTCGGAAATGAGAGTCTCGGCTCCAGAGGATATGCTCAACGTCTCGGCCGGAATACAGACCGCATTCAGTCTGCACTTCGAGGGGCAATTTATCTGTGGGCTTCCGGAGAGCTGTTTTGATCTCGCATTGTTATGGGGCATCAGGGCGCGGCTGAAGCAACCGGCTTACGATTCGGACTCCAGGCCAACTTTCCCGAGCTGGTCGTGGGCAGGGTGGACTGGCCTCGCCTTAGGAGAGTTTGTCTGGGAGTTGGACCGGGTTCCAGAGATCAATGGGGCTGACCACGTCGTGGGAATCCAGTGTAGAGCAGTCGAAATCATCCCTACTGTGGACTGGTACACCGGCGACCGTCCCGACCTCCCTATTACCGAGCGGCGGTCGATCCAGTGCAGGCGTTGGTTCGAAGCCAGGGAGACTTTTCGCGACAGCAACCATCCGCTTCCTCCGGGATGGTCTCGCTCCCAACGGCGGCTGGACCCGTTACTCACACCTCCACGGGGTCACGATCCGACCATTATATACTCCCACGACTCGGCACCCGACAAGTTCTTCTGGTATCCAATCCCTATACGAGACCTCACCGCCGATCCCAGCCAACCAAGCCAGATCCGACCACGTTATCTCTTCGCCTCCGTCGAGCATTGCCGTCTCTACATTCTCCGCTCCGACCAGCCCGCTGAGACCGACGACCGATTCGTCCAGCGCGTCGTAGAGCATGGGAGCTGGAAAGGCACCCAGGTGCTGCGTGACGAGACAGGCAAAATTGCTGGGGTTCTGAACGCCCACAGGCCGGACCACTATGAGTTCTTCCACGGCGACGAGGCCCCTGCTCGGGCGATGGTCGAGGTGGTTGCCATCTCTAGAGGCCAGGTGCTACAGAACATGGGCGACTACCCGGAGTGCTGCGCTAGGGAGGGGTGGTGCTCGCTGTACAATAAGGACTGGTACGAGTTCTACAACGTTATGTGGATCGAGTGGGCCGACGATGCCTCGGGTATCAGCGTCGCCTCGCGCAGGGGGTTGGGGCGAGTTTACAGAGACGTGTGGGAGAGGCAGCAGAGCAAAGCGAGAATAGATATTGTGTTAGGCTAAGAATGCAAAATATGAGGATAAATATGTAGCCGAGTTTGCCAGTTCATTGATAGGTCAGAGATACACGTAGGAAGAGTGGAACAGTACTCGAGTCCCAGGAACGCACTTGATAATGTAACAATCAGTACAAGTGTTAAACACCACTATAAACTGGCAAGGACAGCCCTGTATCTTCCGTCAACACTACCAACACTCAGTCCTCTTGTCTTATTCAATTTCCTCACCGCTATCCTCACGGTTATCATCACTCTGGGAGCTCTCGTCATCATCTTCTTCCCTGCCCCACCTCTGCTGCTTCTTCCGCCGCTTCTCCCTTTTCCGTCGCTTCTTCTCCTCGTACTCCTCCTCGTACTTCTCCAACTCCCTTCGGCGCTTTTCAGCCAACCGCTCCACCTCCTGCGCCTCCTCTTTGGCATCTTGTTCGCTCTCAACCCGCATCCGCTCCTTGAGTGTTTCCATCTCCACCAACTCTTCCGGGGTCAAGCCGTCTAGCTCCCGCCTAACCTGCGTTCCCATCTCCCGTCGTAGCCGCTCCACCTGGATCGTATACTCGGCTACTATATCCTTCATCTTTTGAGATTTCTCCGAGTCGCTCATGTCAGATATTCGGGGATCTGTCTCGTTATACAATAGCTTATCCTCGCGCTTGTCAGTGGCGGGGTCGGTGTAGACCTCCCGCACGGCGTCCTGCCATACGAACTCGTCTGCAGGGGTTACTAGGCTACAGGCAGAGCTACCTGCACCTGTATCAAATAATATTGGGTCTTGGATCATAAAGCAGCGGGTAGCCCAGGTCCAGAAGGACAGGTTCACACACTCCATGGCTTGGTAGGTGAGCAAGTTCGGGTCAACAGCACGCATCTCAGTGATGGTAGACATAGCGCCGTTCGTAACCTTTTTATATAAAAAAAAGTACGTTAGAAAAGATAAACATCCAAGGACTGACTGGGGATATATCACCTTTTTGATGTTGGCCGCCAGCATTTCCGGAGGCGGGCGATACATAACTAGGTTCCGCTGGCGTTCGTTGAGAGAGTCTGGATAGGCAAGGGCCTTGCCGACAATGTCGCAACGGCTGAAGAGCAGAATACGCTCGACCTTTGTGAGCTTGTCGTTGTGCTTCTCTGCCTTCTCGCACAGCGATTTGGAGATGGTAGGAGTCGGGATATTGTCATCGGCAGCCGTTAAGCCGGTCGGTAGGTCGGGTTCAGTGATTTCATCCTGTCTAGATGCGGAAGATGGGCTGTTTTCTTGCTTGGACATTATTCTAGCTGTGTGCTTCTTGGTCCGTAATGAAGGTTGTCAATGCAAAGGCAGCGCCTGCGGAATATTCCTTACTTATAACTTGTATTTAGCCTCTACGACTCTGCGCAGTTCCACAAACTAATTTCGCCAAGTGGTTGTTGGTTCTCTCCTGCATGAGGCAAAGTTGATACATTAATTAGCATAAAGCACAGTGTCTAAGCTCCTATGAAGTTGCCGTTCAGAGCCCCCGGAATGACATGCACGTATCTGGCCGGCAACGAAATTCTTTCTCTTGTCAGCTGAGCAGAATGTTAGATGTGCGACTTAGTATTTGTTCCTTCAGCCCCTGTTTTGGTGTTTGTTTCTGCTCCTCTAGGAGGCATGCCTCTCGGCCCTCGAAACCTTGACATAGTGTGCCATATGGGGTTGCCTTTGTGTGTTTATCTTCCCCTGCGACCCGGTCGAGCACGGCGGTCCCAGCAACGTATCGGCCATTGCATGGACCAAAATCTAGTTTTGAGATGCTCATCATGACAAATGTGGTGACTGACCTAACCTCTTCGTTGTAATCTTGCCCATTTGGACCTTCTGAATTCACAGACGTAGAAAACAGAGAAGATCGCCATGATGCTGGTGTATCTCTCGGCATGGCGTACGTAACTGCAATCTTACTCTACCCCCGTTTTTGAATTCTGAGCAGATGGTGTTTCTGATAGCACTCCATTAGGTGTTTTATTATCGCTGTCGTCCGATTTTGGCAAATCGTCGCCACCCCCCGATCGGCAACATGATAGGCACCTCGTTGGCAACCTTCATTTTGTACTCGGGGGTGAGGATGAGGGATCGTTAAGGGTATGAGCATGCAGTTCCCAGGGCATACTTTTTACGAATGGCTGTTGATGTATTATATTTGTTGAGGTTGTCTAAGGCTTCTAGGATTTTGTAAGTCTTGACTGGCACTCGTGAAATTTGCAAGTAGCTGTGTAGATCATCGTCGTTCGAAGTTCAAATTAGCAGCGGCACCAATAGGTTGATAAGGTAGCGATACTTGGCAAATGCCACCTGTTTGGGTACCGCCTTTCGAATTTCTCAAAAAGGGGTCACTTTCCCCAACTCACCAATCTAGCCTTTGCCAACGACGAATGTTACCCTGTGTCTATCCAATGGCTAGAGTCGGATACCGTAATGCGAACCTCTACAGGTAGTGATCCACATACTACAATCACTGTTTGTCGTGCTTGCAACGCCACTTTGTAAACCATAAATTATAATCGACGGAGTAGTGCTAAACTAGCTCTCCGCCTCATCAGAAGTCAGACAAATCCCAAGCCGCCACTTAGCAACCCCATGATAGATATAAAAGACAACGCCGTACCCTCCCCAACCCATATTTTGCTCCGCCAAGCTCATCACCCATATCAATTCCAGAGATCCCTTCCCCCCAATGACCAAACCGCAGATTCGTGCGTCCCCCGCCAGGCCGTAGCCTCGACAAGCAGCCGATACGCCAACACGCGTCGCGAAATCCATTGCGGAAACGAGGACCCAACACCCATATAGTATCGAGTGCTAAAGAGCGCTCGCAAAGCTAAGAAAGAAAGAAAGGAAACCGCCGACCGTTAACCCCATTGCGGTGAAAGTCCCGTATCGTTTACAAGTACAGCGACTGCCCCGAGCTCGAAATCACAAACTCGCACCCCAGCTGCGCCTCCCTCTCGTACTCCTCCAGCTCCCCGAGGATGATGTCTCCGATATGAGGCCCGTCGTTCATCTTATCCTTCATGTGGATGATGACGACCTTCAGCCCCTTAAGCGGACGCGGCTCGGTCTCCATCACCGAAGGCGATACTCGCAACGGCGTCGCCGGCGCTGGGAGATCGACGTCAGCGATCGATAGTTGCTCCGTTGGCGTCGCAACGTGCGGCGAGTCGTCCTCGGTACGCGGGACGGGCCCGCGGCCCGGCTTGACCGTCTTCGGCGACACGGGGTCGTCCGTCTGCAGCGGCGGCAGTGTCTCCGCCGGAGTTACCGCCGTCAAACCCGACGTCGCCCGACGTATTGTCTGCCCCGCCGCCTTCCTGGCGTGGATGCTGCCCCCGCCGGCGCCGTCGTCCCCTTCGCGCTTGCGCTTCTTCTTCTCGCCGTCGGCCCCTCCCGACTTTGCGCCGCCGTCCTTGTCCTGCGACGCGGTCGACTCCCTCCCCCTCTGGTGGCGGAGCACCATCTTGGCGGCGCTCACCTCGGCGGCGAGCGCGACGAGCTCCTCGATGATGAAGCGCGGGGTGAGGTGGCCGAACAGGCGGTCGACGCTCTGCGAGTCTTCGTAGCTGCACTCGATCAGGATGGCGGCGAGGTTCCCCGCGGCGACTTTTGGCCCGGCCTCCTGCCACAGCACGGTGTTGCGCGGGCTCAGGCTGATGCTGTCGGGCTCGACGTCGCCGAAGATGAGCACCTCGCGCCCCGTGGCCATGTCGCGGATGAAGTACGCGCTGCTGTCGTACACGCATACCGACTCCCCCGTCGGGAGCGTTCCTCCAGAGACGGAACTCGTCCGCCCGCCGCCGCTGGCAGCCGTGCTCCCGGGCACAAGTCCCTGTTGCTGCTGCTGTTGCTGCTGCTGCTGTTGTTGCTGCTGCTGTTGTTGCGGCGAGTTCGTGTGGTCGCGCTGCTGGTGCAGGTAGGCGCTTAGGTTAGGGCTCGCGGCGTTGTGGTGGACTAGTCCCCTCGGCGAGCCGAGGGTCATGCTCGAGCCCATGCCCATGGCTATCGGTCCCATGTTCATCATGCTCGCGTCCATGCTCCCGAAGCGCGTGCTGCTGCCGCTCCCGCGATGGCTGTGCCGCTCGATGCAGTGGCCGTGGCTGACGCCCCAGATCTTGACTGCTAGGCCGTCGCTGACCTCGAGATAGCCCTTGCCCTCGCCGTCGCCAAAGGCGGGCGATCCGCCCTCGACGAGGCGCATGTAGGTCACCAACCCGGCGCCGTTGTTTTCGTCACTCAGGTTCGGCCAGATGACGTTGTTGAATATGTGTGTTTTGAAAGCGGCGATGGTGCTAGGTAGGCCGGCGAGGCGTTTCGGCCTCGACCCGGGTAGTCCCGCGGTATTTATCACGAAGCCGGCGATGTGGTCGAGGTGTGGGTGCGTGATTAGATACGTATCTATGAGCGACCGGTGGACGTGGGCGGCGTTGGCGGATGCAGATGCGTGAGGCACCTGGAGCCCGGCAAAGGGGCCCGAGGAGAGGGTGTGCGGTAGGGACAATTCCTCGTCAGCTGTCTTGCCTAGGTCGGGGGGCTGCGTGGCCTCGAGAATTCGCGTGATTGCGCTGAGGTGCACGCCGGCGTCGACGGCAACTATGGAGCCCTTGCGCCATCCTGATGCTACGGATCTGACAAGGAAGGCTGTCGTGTTAGATTCGAGCGGACCGCCACCTGAGCCCTAGGGGTGGAGGTTAGTATATCGGGGGCATTTGCGGCGGCATACAGTCGTAGTATAGGTGTAGTAGCTAAGGATCTGGGGAGGGCAAATGACGGTCTCGCAATTGCGCCGGATGAGTTCACTCAGTTGACATGGCAGCCAAGGCTAACCGCGCAAAAAAGGGGGTAAACGGTGGATATGTCCTCATCATACACATCGCGATTCCATCTCATAGGCGGTATGAGAGGGCATTCGAAATGTCCGCACTGGCGGGTCAACTGATCACACAAGCGAGGGTAGGCATCGCTCGTCAATGGCATTCTCATGACACTCCGAGGGCCATCGTTCTGAGTTCGCTTCGCTTTGTTCTCAACCCCGCGCTTGACGGACAAAGGAAACAAGACTAGGGATTCCTCTTCCGGACCCCAAATGCATGCGACTCGTCACTTGATTTGCTTTGCTGTTGGCACTCGCCATTGACCAAAATCCCCTGCATGCAGCCCTTGCTTTGTTGCTGTGTGGGGTTCTGCTTTGTTTTGGAGACACATGATTGAACAATTGGATTTTTTTTGGGGGGGGGTTGTTTGCCGCGGCGCCAAGTGACGTCGTCGGTTGCAATCCGGGGAAGAGCCTCTTTGTCCTGGGGATTGCGACGGGTGGAACCAACCGACGCGAAAGGATAGCTGGAATCGAACAGAGAGAGGGGGGAGGATGGGAGAGCTGGTTGCAAAAACGAAAGGAAAAAGAAAGGCGCAACGAGGAAAGAGGAAAAGAGTGAAGCTCGCAAGAACTTACCAGGACAATGACCTGCAGCGCCGGGGCGGCATTGCCAGCTTCCACGCCGCCTCCCATCGCAGGCGCGCCGTCGAGAGAAAGTGAATGGAGGCGAGACGGGAAAAGCGATATGTCAGTTTTTTTTCGGCGAGAGTATTGGGGGCAGCGCCGGGGTGTAAAGCGAAACTGCCCGGGCCCTTTTCCGAAAGCTGGGTTCCGTTTATCTGTTCCTGTGTCTGCTCCCTTTTCCGTTGCCGGGTTTGACGGGGCGGTTGTTTTGCGCGCTGTGGGAACCCGGATCAGATTGGCGATGTTCTTTGGACCTTTCCTTTTTTATTGTGCTGTTCCTGGGTGGGTTCGTGCAGGAACTGGAGAACCGGGGAAAAGCCAAAGGTTCGAAGGGGGAAAACGTGGTAGGATTGGGGGCAAGGGGGACCAAAGAGAACTTGTTTGGGAAAGTTGACAGGATCCCCAGGAGTTCGGTTTCGAGAGGGTGGGAAGGCTCAGGTAGATAAACTGCGTGTCGAATTGAAGGGTAGCTTTTCCTGAGGAACAAAGGGTTGAAGGTTCGAGAGCTATTCAATGCGTGCGTGCGTGCAGCTCGAAAATAGAGGTGTCGGGGCGATCGCACGTTTATCAATCTGCTGCGCCCACCTGTACAGCTTCTAGCTTGCGTCTAGCTTCTTCTGTGTGTGCCATCGTAGGTACCTGCGGACATAGCTACATAGCGGTATGCATATCTCTCGCTGTCTCTCTCTCTGTCTCTCGCTCTGTCTCTCTGTCAGCTCGCGAGGCTGCGACTAATTAATTACTACTATATCTCCTTCATTTTAGGTCCCCCATCCTAGCAACCTTGGTACGTGTTCTGCAGTAGTTACATTAGTAATTACTAGCTACATCGTCCAGGCATCATCAGCTGCCTTCAACCCCAGCAGGTGCAGTTGTAGTATGTATGCCTTGTCCATTCACTCTCCTCCCCTTTTTTTTCCATCCCGTCTTCTCTCCCTGTTCAACTCTCGCCGTCTGACAAGCGCACAGTGCAACACCCAACGGACTCCCCGTGTCGTCCAGCAAAGCAACCACCCCTGAACCTTCGGACGAGGCAACGGCGCAGGTGTTCGTTGGACAGCCCCGCCAGCTGGATGGTAAACCCACCACCATCATTGGTTCGCCTTCGCCCTTCGAGTTCTGTCGGCCTTGCCGTGGTGCAGGAGCCGCTAGCAAGTTGGGTAGCATGCAAAAGCACATGGCCCACCATCGGTACTGTAGCTCGTCGCTTGTGTCCCTCCCAACCCCCCACCCAGCATTGCCTGATGTCTCCCGCCTCACCGGACGCACCGACCGCGTTTGGGCATGCTGCATGTCCCATCCTCCTTCCCGTCAGATTGTGCGCTGGCCCGCGCCCCCGGAATCGAGGTCCAGCAATCGGGACGGGCGGAGTGGGGGAGAGGCCTGGCGCTAATTAAAGCAACCGCTCCCGGCCGGTTTGTGTTTCAATCACGCAGCCTTTTCTTGGCAGCATCGTCAAAATCACTTGAGCAGGGGCACTCACTGCACGGTAGGCACGGTGGTCAAGCATTCGTTTGTCCATTTTCTGTTATTTTTTATTTCGAACATCACACTACGATTCGATTATGATTAAGCAAACCCCCTCTGAGTCCAGCTCTGGGTGGTATCAGCAAGCCTCTCTAACTTTACTCCCTCGCCAACGCCAGGCCATGGCTGAAAATGCAGAAACAAGTACGCAACAGAGCAAAAGGAAGTCCCCCCTCCCCCGAAGCCAGAAAGGAGGGCTCACGTGCCTGGGATCTTCGAATCTACACTCTTTTTTTACATTTTTAAATCGACCCATGCCTCCTCTTCATACCTGCCTGCTTTACCGCCATGTTGTACACCGCGCGCTTCTTCCATAGCGGCAGGGCTTGAATGAGCTGAACCATGTTGCGCGTCTCGTTCCTCTCGCCAGACGACAACTTGTCTAGGACAACGTGCATAGCCTGGCTCTGCCTCCGAGTCACCGGCCCCGGTCGAATAAGCATCCTTTGAAGCTGGTCGATCTCCGCTGCGGTCGTCTCAGCTTGGCCACTGACACCCGGGAATTTGGGTCTCTTGGGAGAGTTCTGCTCAAGCCTTGGATCGCCGGAATCCGACTCTTGTCCGCCGCGCTTTCGAGGGGGCGGAATAGGCCGGAGGATCATCCTCTGAGAACCGTCAAGGTCCGCCGCGGAGGGGCCGTGCCCGCCGGTGACCGATAATTTGCTTTTCTTGGGGGCATTCTGCACGGGAACTGGAGGGCCATCCGGCTCTTCTCTGACTCGCTTCCGTGTAATCGGACCCGTTGGCGGGGCCATCTGCTGCGCGATTCCTAGGTCCGCGGTGCCTACCTCGGAACCTTCCAACTCTGCATCGAGTGCTGATGATGATTGGCCCCCAGCTTGCCCGCTCCTCAACCTGATACCCTCGCCCTTGAGAGCCGCGTACACGTGGAGATCGCCCATGTATCGCCCGAGATGGACCCCACCACGTCCGGCCTTCTGCAACCCCCGTATTGAGCGCTCGAGCTCAATGTGCTTGGCGGTCAAACGCCAATAGAGGAAGTCGTCGCCAGTTCGTTGGGGGCGAGAATCTGGATCCGAGGCCTGGTGCTTGGCTTCCTGTTCTGTTTCCCACTCCTCTACGACGTCGATGAGCTGTGTGTGGTCCCTGTTTAAGGCCATGGGATTCTTTTCCTCGTGCCGCATGCGCCGCCTGTCGACCCGGATGTCTATCCCGGGGTCGATGAATAGTTCGATAAGGTTAAACATCTTCTCCAGACAGTACAGGTGAAGGTAGCCAGCATTGTGGAACGGATCGTATTTTTCGCCGAGCTCGTCCCCCCTCTCGTCCAAGGCCACCCGCCAATGACCCTTGAATATCGTGTTTTTCTTGATGGGGCACCGATTCCATCGGCACATGCCCGACTCGAGGCCTCTTGGATACCGGTGAGTGAATTGGGCAGGGGGGTGCTGGATCCACAGGATCAAGTGTTCGCTGCCCTCTTGCTCGGGCCGGCACTTGATGAACTCATAAATCTGCCGGGTTGAGTAAGTCACCCTGGGCTCTAGCTCGCCTTTCTCCGTGTACGCAAACGCATCTCGGCCAGTTTCTGGGTTAAAGCCCCAGCTCTTGGGATGGCCGGGAAGGGACGCGTAGAACTTGGTCGGATGGTTGGAGATAGAAAGCTTGTGCTCCCTCCTATGGCTGATGAATGTACGGGCACGCTTGAAGGGCTGCTGTGGAGCATACTGGGATTTGTGTAGACTATGAGGGGTTCCTGACTGGGGTGCGTTCGGCACGAGACTGGATTGTTGAAGGGTCGGGTCGAGGCTATATTGTTGAACGAGCGGGTTGGAACCGTATTGCTGAACGAGTGGGTTGATGGGGGCCACACCAGCCTGAGAGGGAGCGAACATGTCGATGGTGGCATAGGGCGAAATCTCGGGCTGGACTAGCTGTGGAACAGGGGTACGCTTATCGCCGCCTGCGGGGAGATGCAAAGGAGGCGCCGGTAAGAAATCGGGAGGAGCCGGATAGAGCGAGCCTTCTGACATTGAAAAGCCGTCATGTCCTGGCGATGTAGCAGCCTCATCGACGTGTGTAGACGGCTTCTTCTGATCAGCATGGGAAACGCAAGTAGCCAAGGAGGGTCGTGGAGAAACGCCGTGGACGATGTCGGGCGTTGCCTTGGCGGCGTCTTGGATCAATTGGCGCCATTCTGTGTCGTCTTCAAGGCTAAATAGGTCGGCAGAAGACTTCCTCTCACTATAGGAGTCTTGCCCCATCTTGACGTCGATTTGTTGATGGATTGGAGTGGTGTGGGTTGAACGAAACGTGGATAAGAACTCGAATATGGGGGGCAGAACTCCTCAGGTGGAAATGGAGAATACGTGACTGTTCCGCGTAACTGGTGGAAAACGAACATGTTCACGATGGGGGAGTTCCTGGTATTTATCACAGATCCAGACAAAGAAATCGACGACTTGTGTGCTCGTCTAAAGAGGCATTATTCTCGAATAAGGATCTTGTTCATTAACAAAAGCCTTGGCCTATTTCGGGAACAATGGTAGTGTTCGCTAACTATAGCTTATAGTTGGGATCCTTCCGAGGCACAAAACAAGGGAATGCGGGCAAGGGGGGGTTGAGAGAACGGGGTATCATGAAAGAACGATGCCATCACCGGCAAACGTTTTAGCATCTGGCGCTTCTGCCATATACCTGTTTCTTAACCTCAAAGTTAGCATCGGGAACTGAGACAAAAGTAGCGGAGTCGAGACGAGAGGGCCAGGGAAGGTCAGAAAGTGAGCATTGTATCAACATGTGATATTCAGAACAGGTCTGTGATAATGCGTACAGTCTCATCATGCAAAGGCGTGGGTGGGTGGGAGTGAGGAGATGCAGAGGGTAGATAACGTACC
>Ga0164242_10003672_pt1 | contig 17416 bp, 9 predicted proteins | sample OricomgcompostMG_FD_108783 | JGI IMG/M metagenome (GOLD analysis project Ga0164242, IMG submission 108783) | Miracle-Growth compost microbial communities from Emeryville, California, USA - Original compost - Miracle growth compost (MG) ...
AGTGCCTTACAAGAAAATCCAATCCTGATTTCATTTAGAATATCCGAAAACGTCCTACTTGTCGATTGTTTGAAATACCGGCAAAAGGCCGTTTCATTCATATTGGCATAATCAGCTATTTCTTTAAGACTTAATTCGTTTTGATGATTTTCTACTATGTAATTGAAAATCTGACTAATCTTTTCCTCGTTCCCCAACCGGCCGGCCTCACTAAAACCTCGGCTCGCTAAAAGCTTATAATTCTTGGCTTCACTCATTTGGCACAGAATTTCGATCATCAGCAAAACCTTTTTCCAACCTTCCAGAGAAGGCAGCAATTGCAATCTATTGCCTATTAGTTTCGCTTCATCGTCATAAATTTGTATCCCTTGGACTGCTTTGTTTAAAAGACCGCCAATCAATTTTAGTTCAGGGAGTTGAAATATGCTCATTCCGAAAAAATCTCTGGTAAATTGTACCAACACTACTTTCGCGTTAAGATTTCTATCCTTAAAATACTTTTCATCACTATGCCAGTAATGTGGAATATTGGGACCTACCAATACCAAGTCTCCATTATCGAAACGATGAATGCTATCTCCTAAGAATCTAGTGCCGCAATTTTCTATATTATAAAGAATCTCATACTCATCGTGGTAATGAAAGTGGTTATATGTATAGGGGATTTCAGCATATCTCACTAAGAATGACTGATCTGGAGGAGTAATGTATTTTCTATAGTAAACTGGCTTCATTTATACAATTTTATGCCTTTACGTTAAAAATTAAATGACTTAGGCAAAAATAAGTCAAATAATAGCAAGTTTAATGTAATTAAACTTTGGCAAGCCAATCTACTTTTGCTTCGATATACGAATAGCACCGTCCGACATTTTATTATCAATATTATCAAGCAATCAAAAGATATTATTTATGAACGATTTATTACCTTTTAAATGTCATTCAGGGAAAATAAGATTATTGATTCTGCTGATTCCCTTTTTATTTCAATACAATACGATCTATGCCCAACAGATAAAAATTACTGGAGTGGTTCATTCAGAAACGGGCGAGCCATTACCGGGGGCAACCGTATTAGTTAAAGGCACCTCGAATGGAGTGAGTACGGATGCAAAGGGGAACTATAGCATCGCGGCTACGATCGGTGATTCTCTTCTTTTCAGGTATCTGGGATACGTTGAGGATGTTATTAGCGTAGGAACCAAACCTGTTGTTAACATAACATTACAACCTAACCCATCAAGACTGCAAGACGTGGTAGTGGTAGGTTATGGCACTGCTAAAAGAAAAGATATTACCGGCGCCATTTCAAGTGTTAATTCCGAGCAAATAAATCAAGTCCCTTCGGTCAATGCAGCGAAGTCCATTCAGGGAATGGTACCTGGAGTCGACATCATGGATAATAATAATGATCCTGGCGCTGCGCCTACAATAAGGATTAGAGGCAACAGGTCAATTACCGCCGGCAATGACCCGTTGCTAGTGGTCGATGGTGTTCCTTTTGAAGGAAACCTTAATGACCTCAATTCAGGAGACATAAAATCCATAGACGTCTTAAAAGATGCATCTGCAACTGCCATATACGGCTCTCGTGGGGCAAATGGTGTAATATTGGTTACTACTAAACGCGGACAATATGGGAAAAGCCAGGTTAGCTATAATGGGTATTATGGCATACAAACATCATTGAGAAAGCCGAAACTCATGGATGGGGCCGAATTTGCCGAATTTAGAAGGGAGGCTGAAAGAAATGTTGGAAAATATCCATCTGCAGACCCCGTCTTGGCACTCGATGAAGCGATGTGGTATAACCCAAGCGACGATTTAAATGAATCTATTGCCCAGGCATATGACACACAAGGGCATTACGATCCCTCAAAGGTAAGGTGGTATGACTTTATTAAGGAATTGACTCAGAAGGGGAATATCCAAGAGCATCAATTAAATTTTTCCAGTGGAAATGAAAAAACAAAAGTGGCGATATCTGGTGAGTATTTTAAGAATCAGGGAATAGTGAAAGGCTTTAATTATAAACGATACAACCTACGATTTACAATTGATAATCAGTTAAATCGATTCCTTAAAATAGGGGGAACTGCAGCAACCTCCATTAATGTCAACAATTCAAACTCCAATTTATATGCACAGGCTACTCAAATGAATCCCTTGGCGCCGATTTATGATTCCACGGGACAACCCATCGCTCATCCCGGTAATGAGCCCCTGTACCTGAATCCTGTTTTAACTTTGGAGTATAATAAAAGCAAGAGTAATTCAAAGAGATTTTATGGAAATGTCTATCTGGAGGCAACTATTTTTGATGGATTATCCTACAAATTGACATTTGGACCGGATTATAGAACAAGCACAAACGGATATTTTAGTCATGCCGGAAAAGTGGATGGAGACATTGCTTACGCCGGATATACGACAAATGAAAGATTCCATTATATCCTGGACAATATGATCACCTTTAATCGTACTATTTCTCACGATCATCAAATCGGGATTACTTTAGTCCAAAGTACCGAAAAGGATAGATATCAATCCATATCTGGCAGCGCAAGTGATTTCCCTTATGATGAACAGCTTTGGTATAATCTGGGGAGTGCCAATACAATTTCAGGATTATCATCCGGATTATCCGAGTGGGCATTATCTTCTTTTATGGGGCGATTTAATTACAGTTACCAAGATAAATATTTATTGACATTCACTGGCAGGTATGATGGTTCATCAAGATTAGCCCAAGGTAATAAATGGTCATTTTTCCCATCTGTAGCGGTAGCCTGGAATATGAAGAAAGAAACATTTCTGAAAAATAGTTTAACCGTATCCTCTTTAAAATTAAGAGCTAGTTATGGAGAAACTGGAAATACGGCCATAAGCCCTTATCAAACATTGGGCAGTTTGGGGAGAACTTCCTATGATTTTGGAGGAAATGCAGCGTTTGGCTATGAGCCCAATCTTATTTACAACCCTTCTTTGGGATGGGAAAAAACAACACAATTAGATATAGGCATCGATTTTAGTTTATTGAAAGACAGGATTTACGGAGCAATAGATTATTATATTGAAAACACGTCGGACCTCTTACTCGCCCGACAATTACCGCAGGCTTCGGGATTCGCCTCCATATTGCAAAATATAGGCGCGACAAGAAACAAGGGAATAGAAATAGGAGTCTCCGGCAAAGTGATAAACAATCAGAATTTCAAATGGACGGCTGACGTTGTGTTTACCAAAAACAATGAAAGGATTGTTAAATTATATAACAACATTTCAGAAGACATTGGCAACGGATGGTTTGTGGGTCACCCCATAAATTCCTTTTATGACTACAAGAAAATAGGGATTTTTCAGAATTCAAAAGAAGACAAGGATTTAATGGCTAAATACAATGCCCAAGGGACTCAATTCAGTCCAGGTGATATTAAAATAGCCGACATTAACGCAGATGGGCGAATTAATGCAGATGATAGAACCATATTGGGAAGCGGGGTTCCAAAATGGTCCGGCAGTTTGAATAACAGATTCAGCTATAAAAATATCGACTTCTCAATTCTATTATTTGCAAGGGAAGGATTTACGATTAGCGATAGCAGAGGCATTCAATATGAAGGCCGGTATAATTGGCTAAACGTTGATTATTGGACACCTGAAAATCCTACTAATGCATATCCAAAGCCCGTAGCGGGTCAAACTACACCTCCTTATGCTTCTACCTTACAATATCAGGATGGATCCTTTGTAAGGATACGCAATATTACCATTGGGTACACCTTACCAAATGCATTGACCGATAAATCAAAAATAAGTCAGCTTAGATTTTATCTTTCGGCATTAAACCCATTTCTCTTTACGAAATATGATGGAATAGATCCAGAAGGTTCCACTGGCATCGAAACCCCTAGCGTAAGAACCATAATGGGAGGAGTCAACCTTACCTTTTAATCTCATCCACTCGTTATATTCTAAAAAGGATATATCAATAAAAACATCTGTCATGAAAAAATATCTCTTCCTGTTACTCATATTCACATTCAATTTTTCTTCTTGTACAAAAGATTTTCTAAAAGAACACCTTGTTTCCGATGTCAGCTACGATCACTATGATACTGAAGAAGGCGTCGAATCACTCATAAATTCGTGCTATGCCCATTTAAGAGACTGGGCAGGAACTGAAACATCTTTAAGAATGACGCAATTTGGCACCGATATATATACTTATACTGATGTAGCTGCGGGCAGCGAATGGCATTTATATAATGCCAATTTAAATCCAGCGGATGGCGATATTGCAAGCATCTGGAATAGTTTTTACAAAGGCATTAATTCGTGTAACATAGCTATTGAAAAAATTCCGACTGTAAAAGGAGAGGCCTTTTTGAAAGACGAGAATGGGAAAAATGTTCGGTTAGGAGAAGTAAAGTTCCTGAGGGCTTACTATTATTTTATTCTTGTACAAACTTTTGGTGATATCCCTTTATTAACTAACGGCAATATTAGCGTAGAAACAGATATTAAAAGAAGCTCGGTAACAGACGTATATCAATTAATCATCAATGATTTAATTTTTGCTGCCGCGCATCTGCCCGAATCCCAGGACGACTATGGAAGAGCCACTAAAGCTGCCGCCCAACATCTGCTGGCTAAGGTCTATTTAACCAGAGGAAGTGCCATAAGTGACCAACGCGGGCAAAAGCCGACAGATATGGATAGCGCCGCGTATTATGCAGATATCGTAATTGCCGAAAAAGGCAGCCTTCTTCCCGATTATAACGATGCCTGGCGACAAGATAATGAGAGAAATAAGGAAGTACTTTTTTCAGTACAATATACGCCTGATTTATTGATGAATGGAAATGGGAACCAGACCAATCTATTTTACATCCCACAGTATGACCTTTTACCTGGAATGGATAGAGATCTTGCTAACGGCAGGCCCTTGGTCCGATTAAGGCCCAGTAACTATCTTTATAATTTATATAACAGAAAGATTGATTCCAGATTCTACAAGGCCTATAAAACAGTCTTTTTTGCTAATGCAAGTAACCCAAGCGAGTATCCAAAATGGACGCAACAAGATGCGCCCTCTCCTGAACTGGTTGGGAAAGCTAAATTCGCGCTCGGGGATACAGCTATCTTTTTTTCATTTGATGAAAATGTGCCGGATTCCAGGGTGGACAAGCGACCCTATAATTGGTTTCCGAGAAATAAATGGACCGAAAGGGAATTCCCTTTTTATCAATATGAGATGGATCCAAACAGAAGCAGCGTAAACGATTCGAGAGGCGGATTAGACGCAAAATTAATGATGCTGAGCGAAACATACCTTATTGCCGCAGAAGCTTACGGCAGAATGGGCAATTATGCAAAGGCTACCGATTTAATTAACGTAGTAAGAGACAGGGCGGCATACAAGGAGGGTGAGGCTAAAACACCGAACTTTTATCAAACGGATGGCGGCAATGTTTCAGATTTATATGCTAGTACAAAAAAACAAATGGAGATTTCAGAAAATGACATAAATAGCCCTGATAAATTGATAAATTTCATTTTGGAGGAAAAAGCTAGGGAACTATGCGGGATTCCAGAAAGATGGTTTGATCTGGTGAGAACAGAAACATTATACAATCGAGTAAAGATGTATAATCCAGCTGCTGCGCAAAATATTCAGCCTTATCATAAACTGCGCCCTATTCCTCAAAGTCATATCGACAAGATCAGCAATCCGGGTCCTATATCTGAAGAACAAAATTTAGGCTATTACTAGTCGTTTCCTAATAAGCATATTTTTCGTTTGTAAAAGGACAAAATGCGCTCGAACCGTAGAGATCAGGTATACTCAAGATGCATAAGAATAAAACAGACCCGGGGTAAAATACGGTATAGTCTGTAATATGCAATTGGACAGATCGAATTGATCTTTTAGGAATGGTCCATCAGTAAAATCATATTAATGAAACTTTCTCATTGTTTAAAAGCCATCGCTTTGTGCCTCGCTATTACAATGCTGGACACGAAATTAAAAGCTCAATCTCATGAACACCTGAGAATTGAACAGGAATACATGGCAAAAGCGAAAGAAAATATTGAAAAATATAGAAAGGGAGACTGTCTTATAAAACTTATGGATAAAAACGGAATGCCTTTAAAAAATATAGAGGTACGTATAAACCAAACCAGCCAGGACTTTCTCTTCGGAAATCTAGTATTTGAACTTGCACACTTTGGAAATGCAGATACTACCGGCATTTATAAATTTAAGGAAAATTTTAAAGCGCTTTTTAACTACGCAATCCTGCCTTTTTACTGGGCAAGCTATGAAAGCCATGAGGGTAAGCCAAAATGGCAAAACATTCAAGCCGCTTTAGATTGGTGTCTTCAAAATGGTATTACCTGCAAGGGACATAACATTGGCTGGACACATATATCGGGAACACCGTCATGGTTTTTAAGTCTTCCGAAAGATGAAGCCTGGAATCTATACCGAGCAAGGATATATAATTTAGTGGGCGGGTTTAAAAAAAATATCAATATATGGGATGTAGTGAACGAGCCCATTAATACGGTTCCGATGGATCTTGTAATCAATAATAATACAACCAATACAGACGAGCGAATCGGTGAGGGACAGAGATATGATGTATCAGGCATTTCATTAAGCCAGACGCTTCCCTGGGTGGAAAAATCATTTAATTGGGCTCACGAAGCCAACCCCCATGGTACTTTTATATTGAACGAATTTAACCTTATTTCAAAACCGGAAACAAGACTAAAGTTTTATAAGTTCCTCGAAATGCTTAAAAAGGATCATGTGCCAATAGGTGGAATCGGAATTCAGGCCCATGAACCTAGAGAAATGTGGTATTCTCCGGTAGAATTCAACAAAACATTGAATCAACTTTCAAAATTGAATTTGCCAATTCATATTACAGAATTTATACCTCAGTCTTCAGGTAAAGACATCACAGGAGGTTGGCGCACTGGGAAATGGACTGAAGAAGCCCAGGCTGATTATGCTGAACAATTTTACACATTGGCATTTGGCAATCCCACAGTTGTTTCTATCAATTGGTGGGGGCTTTCCGACCGGAATATCTGGCTTCAAGGAGGTGGGTTACTAGATAAAAATTACAATCCTAAACCAGTATATGATCGTCTAAAAAGCCTGATTAAGGGGACATGGATGACCAAAAGTCTTCGTCTGAAAACCAATAATGCCGGCATCATACAATTCAGGGGGTACTATGGACAATATAAATTAATGGTCATCAAGTCCGATGGTACGCAAAAGATATATAATATTCACCTCGCAAAAAAAGGCACTGCCACCTGGAAATTTGAAATATAATTTATCATTTAAATATAGTTATTGAAATGCTCCATAAATATTATATTGTACAAAAACAAAAGAATGGCTGATGAAATATCTGAAACATTGTTTATTAATCTTGACGGCTTTTACTACGCTTCATAGTGTATCTGCTCAATTCATTGACACTACCGTTGACAGGGTAAAAACCCCGATACAGGTCAATATGAGTCAAATAGGGACACTTAATACCAGAAGCACCAAAGAAATTAAATCATCAAATATCACAGTAGGATGTGAAACGCTAGACCGTGGTTTTACGATTTGGGACAACTATAAGGCGTATTTACCTCCTTTGGGTGTTAAAACAATCCGATTACAGGCAGGCTGGGCAAAAATTGAAAAATCAAAGGGAATATATGACTGGAGCTGGCTAGATAAGGTGATTGATTATGCAGTTGAAAATAGTATAAATCCCTGGCTGGAGTTGTCATATGGAAATCCATTATACAAAGGTGGCGGCGGTACAAGCCTTTTGAATTCCCTTATGTCATCCAAAGAAGGCTGGGATGCATGGGATCGATGGGTTAAGGCCACGGTAGAGCATTACAAAAATCGAGTGCATGAATGGGAAATATGGAATGAGCCGGATCATCCGATGCAGAATAATTCGCCAGAAATTATAGCAAAATTAAATATTAGAACTGCCGAAATCATTAAAAAGATACAGCCAAATGCAAAAATCGCGGGATTAACCTTTGCATCCAATAACGATACCACTTATCTCAATCGTTTCCTGAAGGTAATCGCCTCCCAAGGGAAACTCGGCTTATTTACCTGGCTTTCCTATCATGCATACAGCTTCCGTCCGGAAGATGTATATGCTAACAATAGGGTAATGGCATTGCAACGCGTAATAAAAAAATATTCCCATACTTTGCAGTTGCGTCAGGGCGAAAGCGGTGCACCTTCTACTTATATCCCCGGCTTTGCCCTGGATAAATATTATTGGACAGAATATGCGCAGGCCAAATGGGATATGCGACGCCTGCTGGGTGATATAGGGCGAGGTATCGGAAGTTCTGTGTTTACGATCATTGATATTTATTACGACTGGGGTAAAAATGGCATTTTAAACACAAAAGGACTCATTCAGTCAGATACCTCTATGATGGCCGTCCGACCCAAAATAGCCTATTATGCCATACAAAACATTGCCTCTATTTTTGATGATAATATAGAAATCAACCCTGATTTTAGCTATTCTGTTACGCAAGGAGGGTCAATGTCTGTATTTGGATTCAGAAATAAAGAAAATCATAGTCCGCTAATTGCCTTGTGGCTTGACAAGAACGTCCCCACTAATTCATTCAAGACAACTATAAAAAAAATTACCATTAAAAATTGCTATTTTAGTGAGCCGGTATGGGTTGATTTAATGACCGGGAAGGTCTGGAAAATTTCTAAAAGTCAATGGAGTAGAAATGGCAATGGGTGCACGTTCAATATCCCTGTGTATGACTCTCCTATTTTAATTGCTGAAAAATCAGTTTTAAATACAAATTGAAATTATCTCTCTAATAACATAAAACAATAACCTTTTAATTAAAATTTGTATGGCACATCAAATAACAGCAGAAGAGCATTCACTGTATCTGGAAGATGGCTATTTAATAAAACAGGCTTTTTTTTCAGAGCAGGAAATTAATCTCTTGTATCAGCTTTCTATGGATGATACGATTATTGGAAATTCCATGGACTTTAACGATCAGGCTGGAAATAGAACTCGCCTGACATTGTGGTTTACACCAGGAGACGACTCTTTTGGGTTAATGTCACGGTCGGAAAGAATGGTTAATGCGGTAAGATCATTATTGGGGCCAAAGGGAGAAGTATGCCATTTTCATTCCAAAGTTATGCAAAAGGAACCAAAGGTTGGCGGCGCTTGGGAATGGCATCAGGACTATGGCTACTGGTACAAAAACGGATTTCTGTATCCTGAAGCAATGATTTCTGTAATGATAGCTTTAACAGAAGCAACAATCGAGAACGGATGTTTGCAGGTATTAAAGGGAAGTCACAAAATGCAAAGATTCGAACATAATTTTGCAGGAGATCAACAAGGAGCAGATTCTGATTTTGTTACAGAGGCAGCGAAAATTTGCGAGTCGGTTTATGTAGAATTAAAACCCGGTGATGTCCTGTTTTTTCACAGTAATCTACTACATTGCTCTGCGGCAAATACCTCTGATAAATCAAGATGGTCTATTATATCTGCATATAATTTAAGTTATAATTCGCCATTTAGGGAAAAAAATTTATCCTGTGTGCAACCCATTATAACGGTTGCTGACAATAAATTATTGGAAAGTGGTGCACGGAAATTGGAAAATGCCGATTTTTTAAATAAGGAAAATGAAATAACATTACATGTTAAATAACCATCTGCTTTTAATAATATCGCTTGAAAGAGTTGCTTTATTAAATTAAGTGAAGCATCAAGTTATTTCATCCTGCTATTTAAAATGTCGATTTCCGTTACGAAATTTCCAAATACAAATTATGGATTCCAGAAGAGAATTCCTTAAAAAAGCTGTCCTGATATCAGGTACAGCAGGCATAACTAGTGGATTTCCTCTATCTATATTGGATGCAATGCACTCTGAGCCTTTCAGACTTCAAAAAATCGGAAACTGGTCAGTATCAGAAAAAGGCCTTCCTGTGTATAAATATACTGGAAAACTTCCTTTTAATGCAATAGATAAAAACGGAAAGGACGCTAATCTACCAGAGGATCCTTATTTTTTACTAGGAAATTATCGGATGACATTAATTACGCATGCGAGCGGTATATACCAATTTTTAACTGCAGAAAGAGTATGGGCTAGAATTAATGCAGCTGAGCAACCGAATTATGGTTTTAATGAAGCAAGTATTATTTTCGAAAATAATAAAATACGTAGGAAGATAGCATTAACCGGACTTAGATCAATCGCGACAGACCCGGCATCAGTGCAAACTGATTTTGGAATAGGATTTGCGCGATACACATATAAATTAAGTGAAGGGATCACTTGTATCCGACTGTTATCTGTTAAGCCATCAAGAGAACTTAATGGCGGAAACCCCTCCTTTGTAGTCACCGTTATTATCAAGAATAACGGTAAGAAAAGACAGAAATTATCATATTCTGAGCGAATGCGAGTCAATTATGTTTTAAATAGCACACAATATACAGACAAGCAAAAAAGGCCACTCTTGTATGATGTTAAAATAAACAGCAATCCCGATAAGCATTTCGCCGTAGCGGACTTATCCTATAAAACCAATGAGTTCCTAGTACTTCCAGAAACGAATCAAAGATTTATCTATGACATTGATCCCCCATCAATATTTATGCATTTAAAAAATGCCGGTGACAAATATACGTCTGAAATAAAAGGAAACAGTGATACATTGGCCGCTAATATAGCCACTTCTATTGAACCAGGTGAAGCAGTGTGCTTCAATATTGTCATTGGAATATACTGCTTTAAAAACTTCAAGACTGTTCAAAACCAAGTGGATGACTTATTTCGGAATGCAGGCTTTGATGAATATTTAGAAGGTTTGTATGTACGGCAATGGAAAAGCAAATTACCGGATCTCTCATCAGAGACAAACGAAGTTCTAAAGCGAGAAATGCTATGGAACGCACACTTTATAGAAGCATCGGCAACATATAGTGACTATTATAAAGAAACTTTTATTCCACAGGGAACGGTATATAGTTATTATTTTGGAGATAATATTTCTAACAGAGACCATTTACAAGCAGCACTTCCCACCTGTTACACAAATCCACAATTGGCTAAGTCAATTATCAGGTATGTAATAAAACACTCCGACATCGACGGAGAGATCAAACGCGGAAATAGTGGTTATGGGTATACAGCCCCTTCTATTTATAAGGAAAGTGACGAACAATTGTACTTTTTTAATACGATATCGGAATATCTAACAATCACAGGTGATTATAATTTCTTAAAAGAGAATGTAATATACTATCCAGCGGAATATGGAAAGACCGACACTGTCTTAAACATACTTAAGAAGCAGTTTATATACTTGCGTGATGAAATAGGGATAGGCCAGCATGGGCTAGTTAAAATGTTGAACTCTGACTGGAGTGACAGTTTTTTTCGAGACTATTCTCCTAATAAATATGCTGGTACCGCCGAGTCACATTTAAACTCGACTATGGCATTAGCAGTATTTCCTAAATTAATCAATGCATTAACCCAATCAGGAAATACCGAAACCAATCCATTTATTGACGCGCTGGAAGACTACAGGGCATCTCTTGAAAAGGCATTTATGAAGGACCTCGGCAACCGCAAATTTTCGGCCAGGGCATATTTGAATGACCATGTAAAATTTGGTATTGCCAACGTATGTATTGAGCCTCAAGGATATCTATTGCAAATTCCGGGACTGCCGAAAGAACGGAAAAAAGAAATTTATGAGTATGTTAAAAGTAAATTATCAACCCCAGAAAAAATTGGCATAAGAACCAGGGAGAAGCCTTTATGGAGCGGCCATCCTGAAGGTGAAGACGGAGGAATATGGTTCTCACTGGAATATCCTTTACTGTTAGGAGTGGCAACTTTTGATAAAGAAGATGCGAGGTCATTGCTAATGAAATTCTCATTTCAAAATTTCGCGAAACACTATCCGGAATATTGGGTGGGCCAATGGACTGCCGCCGATGAAGTGAACTCAACTCTATACAGGGAAGGCTTATATGATTTTTGGGTCCCCTCGCAGGACCGCAAAAAGGCGTTTCAAGGTTATTGTTCACATCCACATACTTGGGCGTTATTCTGTTATCTTAAATTGGTAGAATAACCAGCGCTTGGGTCAATTGAACGGAACTATATATTTTATTGTTCAAAAAATCGTATCAGTATACTCACCTGTTTGCGGTTATCTATTAAAATCCTCGCTTATTCCTAGGGTGCATAAGATATTATACAATATAATTTACACAATTTTGCACCAATAAATTAACAAATTGGAAACGTTAAGCAAAAATAAGTCAAGTGATGGCAAATTCAATATAATTTGATGTCTCGCGAAGAATATACTTTTATCCTTAAAATCAAAATATAGTGAAGCTTAAAAACTGAAAATAATGAAATATACATACTTGTTTATCCTCTTAATATTGGGATTCCAAACACAACACTCAAACGGACAAACAAATGCCCCGAAAACCATCGTATCTTATAAAGAAATCGGGAAATTAAAATCGCGCAACACGCATCAAATTAAATCCTCCAATTGGTCTGTCGGTGGTGAAACGATGGATAGAGATTATACCGAATATAAATACTGGAACCCATATCTCGTTGATTTAGGTATAAAGAAGGTCCGGCTTCAAGCAGGATGGGCAAAATGCGAAAAGGTAAAAGGGATTTACAGTTGGGCTTGGCTTGACAGTGTTATTTTTGATCTGCCCAAAAAGGGCATAGAACCCTGGGTTAACCTCTCTTATGGTAACCCGCTATATGGTAATGGAGAAACCCATTTAGGATCAAAAATAGATACCGATGAAGTAACGATGACAGCTTGGCTCAATTGGGTAAAAGCCATCGTCATACGTTATAAAGACGTAGTCAATGAATGGGAAATATGGAATGAACCAAACGGTGGGCACAATTCCGCGGTAAGCTATGCAAATCTGCTCATCCCAACTGCCGAATTAATTAAGAAAATCCAGCCAAATGCCATTATTATCGGCCTTGCTGAAGCAGGTATTGACCTGCAATTCACCGAGGGCGTTTTGAAAGCTCTGAAAAATGAGAATAAAACGAGTTTAATTGATTATTTGTGTTATCATCCTTATAATTTTAATCCAGATGATAGTTATCCAAGAGTGGAAGAATTATACAAATTAATGAAATCTTATGCTCCGGACATGAAATTATTTCAAGGTGAAAACGGCGCACCGTCAGAATGGATAAAAGATTATGCGTTATCAAAATATAACTGGACGGAACTTACCCAGGCAAAATGGGCCCTCCGTCGGATGTTAGGTGACTTAGGCAGGGATATTCCTAGTTCTCTCTTTACCATTGCTGATGTAATTTATCCCAATACTATAAATCGAAAAGGCCTATTATATGTCAATAATGACAAAACGATCAATCACCGGAAGCAAGCCTATTTTGCCGTCCAGAATTTAGCGGCAATTTTTGATAATACATTAGAGAGAGTTAATGTATTTGATTTTAAAAACGATTCTAACCATAAAGTGGCCGCATTTGCTTATAAGAAAAAAAATAATGGACTAGATATAGTTACCATCTGGCTTTATGACGACCGCCCAACAGACTATAACGCCACGACACCCATTAATTTTGAAATGAAAAACGTGACGTTTAAAAATCCCGTATGGATTGATTTGCGAACCGGCAATGTTTATGAGATTCCAAGTAATTGTTTTGAAAGCACAAATGGAAATACCCATTTCAAAAATCTGCCCGTTTATGACTCTCCCATAGCAGTTGCTGAAAAGAAAATAATTCAAATAAAATAAATCGGTATCAATGACTCCATTGCTAACGCTTGATTACGTGGCGATCTTCCTTTATCTGCTTTTAATGGCGGGCATTGGGCTATTTTTCAAATGGTATGTAAAAGATATAAACGCTTATACCAAGGGCTCTGGCACCGTACCTTGGATCGTCGCCGGCATTAGTAATTTTATGGCAATGTTCAGCACCTTTGTTTTCGTAGCTTATGCCGGAATTGCTTATCAATCTGGCTTGGTTTCGGTTACAATTTTCATGAGCACTGTCCCTGCATGTCTCATCGCGGCTTTATTCTTTGCTAAGCGATGGCGGCGTGCCGGTGTATCATCCCCCATTGAATATCTTGAGACCAGATTTAATCCGGCGGTACGGCAAACTATTGGATGGGTCGGCATTATTATGCGCATCCTTGATAATATGGTACGCTTATATGCAATTGGCATTTTTCTCACTGCAGTTACGCCATTATCTCTTGCAGCCTGTCTAATCATATCTTCATTGATAGTCATTTTATTCACTTTATATGGAGGAATATGGGCGGTAACTATTATGGGAACCGTGCAGTTTGTCATATTAATATTTGCTTCTATCATTTTATGCTGGCTATCGCTTCACTTAGTAGGTGGACTGGGTGTTTTGGCTAAAAAGTTACCGGACCATTTCAATTTATTTAACGGACCGAAAGGACAATTTTTCTGGCTGTCCGTCTATTATCTGATGATTATTATCAAGTACAATGAAAACTGGTCCTTTATACAGCGTTTTTATATTGTAAAAGATGAAAAAGCAGCTAAGAAAGTCGCCTATCTCACGGCAGCTTTGTTTTTTATATTTCCTATAATCTTTATGCTTCCACCAATTGTCAGCAAGGTCGTTATGCCCCATCTAGCTAATAAAGAAATGGCGTATGTAGCTATTTCTAGCAGGCTATTACCGCCCGGTATTATGGGCGTTATGATTGCGTCCATGTTTGCTGCTACCATGTCGTCACAAAACTCGGATTATAATGTAATTGCATCCGTACTATCAAAAGATGTATACCAGCGTTTGATAAATAACAAGGCCACCGACAAACAGATGCTAACAGTTGCAAAACTATCTACTGTTCTAGTCGGCGCGCTGGTTTTGATCGGCGGTCTCTTTATCAAAGATTTTGGCGGTGCATTTGAAGCAAACAAACTGTTTACGGGAATTTTTGCCATTCCTATAGGAGTGGCACTTGTACTGGGAATTATTAATAGGCGGGCAACTTCAAAAGGAGCGCTATACACCGTTATTTTGGGGTCAATAGCCGGAATTGTATTAAATAGCATTCCCGCCATATTCTCCTGGGAAATGGCCACTTTAATCGAAGTAATTTTATGCTTAATCATTTTCTATGGATCTGCACTACCAAGAAATAGGAATAAATCTCAATCAGAAAAAGTAATAACATTTTTTAATCAGTTAAACAAAAAAATATCGGATATACCGACAATAGATAGCAAATTTAAAAGTGCTCTTTTTGTATTATATGTTGCATCATTAGGAGCATCTGGTATATTATTTATAAGCATGGGGATCGCTTCTATAAATCAGTTAAGCGGACTATTAACGGTTGCCTCTGGGTTGATCTGTTTATTAATGGGAGTAGTCCTATATATATTTAAAAGGGGGAAATTAGAATAGAAAATGACCTTCTGAAATAATGCTTTACTGTTATCCAGTATCATTTCAGCACATTACCAAAGTTAATTAATACTTATAGCATTTCATAAGAGCGAAACAGAAAAATATCAACACTCCGTGTTATCTGTCAACTGACGAATCAAAACTAAAATAAGTCAAATCTATGCAAAATAAATTCATCCATAAAAACTATTACCTACAAAGCACTTTGGCAGAAGAACTTTATCATTCCTATGCAAAGGAATTACCAGCAGTGGATTTCCACAATCATTTAAATCCTAAAGATCTAGCAGACAACAAAAAATTCCTGAATATCGAACAAGCTTGGGTCTCAAATGATCCATATAAGCATAGGGCAATGCGGATATATGGAGTTAAAGAAAATAACATCACCGGAAACGCCAGTGATGAAGAAAAGTTCCAAAACTGGGCAAACACACTTCCAAAAGCTTTGGGAAATCCACTGTTTTTGTGGTCGGCGCTTGAACTCTACCACATCTTTGGTATTGATGAGTTCCTAAGTAACGCAAATGCAACTGAAATCTGGAATGAATGCAACTATTGCCTTCAGCAGGATGGATATGGCACAATTGACATTTTGAAAAAATTTAATGTAGAATCGCTATGTACATCGGATGATCTAATCACTGACCTAACCTATCATCAGCAGGCGACAAAAAATCAGGGAATACAGGTATTACCTTCTTTGCGAGCCGATTCCATATTAGCATTTGATGATATTTCATTCCAAAAATGGTTTGAAAATCTAGAAAAAATATCCAATCAAAGTATCAGTAATTTAAATGATTACAAAACAGCCTTAATTAAGCTATTACAAAAATTCTCAGATGCCGGCTGCCGCCTTGCCGACCATGCATTGGATAATGGATTTATTTTTAATGTCAATGACGAAATAAACGCATCCCGGATATTTAGCAAATGGCTGAGAACAAGAAAAATAGACACCGGAGAAGTTCTAGAATTAAAAAATCATCTATTGTTTTTTTTAGTTAAGCAATATGCTGAACGGGAATGGGTGCTGCAACTCCATATCGGGGCACAGCGATATACTAGCTCTCGGTTACGTCGGCTAGCCGGAAAGGCGGGCGGATTTGCTTCAATAGGGAACGGATCTGATATTAAAAGCCTTTGCGTCTTTTTTGACGAATTGGAAAAGCAAAATCATTTACCTAAAGTTATATTATACAATCTCAATCCGGCAGATACTGAAATGCTTGCTGCCATAACCGGATCTTATGCCGAGGATGGTATAGCAGGCAAAATACAGCTGGGCCCGGCATGGTGGTATAACGATCAGTATGACGGAATTCGAAAGCAACTCGCAGCCTTGGCAAATTACAGTTTGTTGAGCCAGTTTATTGGCATGACTACTGATAGTCGGAGCGTATTTTCATTTTCAAGACACGAATATTTCCGACGGATACTATGCAATCAGCTTGCCGAATGGGTAAGTCAGGGAAATCTCCCAAATGATATACAATTATTATCAGAACTTGTAAAAGATCTATGTTATTACAATTGCAAAAAAAGAATATTCAACGAATAAGAAATGGAAAAAAAATTAGATCAAAAAGTAGCTGTAATCACTGGCGCTGGTGGTACGCTCTGCTCGGAAATGGCAAGGAATCTTGCCCTTCAGGGAGCAAAAGTAGCATTACTGGGTAGAAATATCGATAGCTTGAAAAAAGTTGAACAGGAAATTACCACTAATGGCGGAACTGCAATTTCTGTAAGTGTTGATGTAACCAATCAGAAGGCAATGGAAAAGGCAAATATCCAAATCATTGAATCTCTTGGAGCGTGTAAAATCCTGATAAATGGTGCCGGAGGCAAC
>Ga0164242_10003673_pt1 | contig 17416 bp, 13 predicted proteins | sample OricomgcompostMG_FD_108783 | JGI IMG/M metagenome (GOLD analysis project Ga0164242, IMG submission 108783) | Miracle-Growth compost microbial communities from Emeryville, California, USA - Original compost - Miracle growth compost (MG) ...
ACGATCGGCACAGAGGCGGAGACGAAAGGCGTTGCGCAGGCTTTGCGCGAGCTGGTCGAGGCGGCGGGGTAAATGCGTGCGTTTTCTCCTTCGTCATTGCTGAGACCGTCTAAGCCCATCTGCTGTGAGCTCGCCTCCCTCGACGCCACCCAGGACGGGCTTGGACAGGCTCGGGTCGAACGGAGGTAGGAATGCTCCCCTTCTCCCGCATCACGATCATTGGGCTCGGACTGATCGGCTCGTCGATTGCCCGAGCTGTACGGGCACATATGCCGGCAGCGCGGCTGACCGGCTATGACGCGGATCCCGAGGTTCGTGCCACCGCCACGCGCATCCGCCTTGTCGATGACGTTGCCGACAGTGCCGGGGCGAGCGTAGTCGACGCCGATTTCGTGATCCTTTGCGTGCCGGTCGGGGCGATGGGCGCAGTTGCGGCGGAAATCGCCGCGGACCTCCCGTCCGACGCGATTGTTTCCGACGTCGGAAGCTGCAAGGAGTCGGTCGCAACCGCGCTCGCCGCGGCGTTGCCCGGAGCGACGATCGTTCCCGCTCACCCCGTCGCGGGCACCGAACAGAGCGGGCCGGAGGCGGGCTTCGCGACCTTGTTCCACGGCCGCTGGTGCATCCTCACCCCGGCGCCACAGACCAGCGCCTCAGCGGTCGAGCGGGTTGCCGAGTTCTGGTTGCAGCTCGGCGCCGATGTCGAAACCATGCCGGCAGATCATCACGATCGCGTGCTCGCCGTCACCAGTCATTTGCCGCATCTCATCGCCTATACGATCGTCGGTACCGCCTCCGATCTCGAGGAGGTGACACAGAGCGAGGTAATCAAATACTCCGCGGGCGGCTTCCGCGACTTCACCCGAATCGCTGCCTCCGATCCGACCATGTGGCGCGACGTGTTTCTCACCAATCGCGAGGCGGTGCTCGAGATGTTGCAGCGCTTTTCCGAGGACCTAACGGCGCTGCAACGCGCGATACGCTGGGGAAAGGGTGACGAATTGTTCGACCTCTTCACCCGGACGCGAGCGATTCGCCGGGGGATCGTCGAGCAGGGCCAGGACGATGCAGCGCCTGATTTCGGCCGGGCACACGAATAGGACTCTTTTATTTCGGACTGTCCGACCAGGGCACGCATCGAGCTGGCCGAGATGGCACGTCGAGAACCCGCGGCTCGACAAGGCTGAAACGAACGAAAATATTACGCGGCCAGCGGAAAGCGCAGCAGTCGATCCTCGAGCGCCACCAGTGCCTCGGCGCGGGGGCCGATCGCGCGAATAATTTCGGGATGGTCGGCGTCGAGCCCACCGGTAAGCGCACCGAAGGCGGGCAGGACCAGCTTCGTCCCGGTGGCCACGAAGCAGCGCCGCGCGAGGCGGCGGCCGCGCACGGTAAGCCTGAGCTTGGGATGGAAATGGCCCGACAGCTCCGGCCGCCGTTCCGCCGGATCGGCTTCGTGGCGCAACACCAGTCCACCAACTGCCGCCTCGCGCATTACCTCGCCGCCACAACGGTCGACGAGGTCGCGATCGTGGTTGCCTGCGATCCAAACCCAGCGGTGACGCGCGGTCAGTCCCGTCAGCATCGCCCGGGCGCGATCGGGCAGCCGCTCGCAGCCAGCCGAATCGTGGAAGCTGTCACCAAGACACCATATTTCAACTGGCTCAGTGGCGGCGGTGAGCGCTGCGAGATCTGCGAGCGTCGCCAGCGAGTCATAGGGCGGCAGCATCTGCCCGGTACCAGCGAACCAGCTCGCCTTTTCGAAGTGTAGGTCGGCGACCAGCAAGGCGCGTCGCGCAGGCCAGAACAACGCGCCCTGTGGCAGGGCGAACAGCGAGTGACCGGCGAACGAAAAGGGAACCATCGCAGCGCTATGCCGCTTCGACGAGTGATGATCAATGGCCGCACGTTGGCTTTGCCGCGCGAAGGGCGTAAGGGGCGCGACCCATGGCCGAGATGAACCGCGAGTCCTGATGTCCGCCGTCATTACGCAGCAGGAACCCGCCCCGGTCACGCGGGGCTCGGTCGTGCTTGGTATAGCCGCGCTGGGCGCGGTGTTCGCTGACATCGGTACGAGCCCGATCTACGCTTTCCGCGAGGCGCTGACGCAAGCGGCGCCCGACGGGATCAGCCAGGTCGAGATCTACGGCGTGTTATCGATGGCATTGTGGTCGCTGATCGTCGTCGTGTCGATCAAGTACATGCTGTTCCTTACGCGCGCCAACAACCAGGGCGAAGGCGGCGTACTGGCGCTGGCGGCGATCGCCAGACGCGGTCGTGGCACGCGAGCGCGCGCAGCGCTGATCCTGGGCGCGGCGGGCGCGGCGCTGTTCTACGGCGACTCGCTGATTACGCCGGCGCTGTCGGTGCTCGCCGCCTCGGAAGGGCTGCGCACGTTGCCAGGCGCCAAAACCGCTGTCAGCGAGCACGCGATCTTCTTTCTCACGATAGGCATCCTGATTGCGCTGTTCGCGGTTCAGGCGCGCTCGACAGGTCGCGCGCAGCGATGGTTCGGCCCGATTTGCCTCGTCTGGTTCGCGGTGATCGCGCTGCTCGGCATCTGGCAAATCGCCGACGACCCTTCGATCCTGCGAGTATTCTCGCCACTTTATGCGGTACGCTTTCTCGGCGACCATGGCCTCGTCAGCCTGTTTACGCTGGGGGCGATGAGCCTGACCGTCGCGGGCGCCGAGGCGATGACTGCCTATATGGGTCAGTTCGGGCGACAGGTGATCGGCCGCAGTTGGTTCGCCTTGGTGCTGCCGGCGCTGATGCTCAACTATCTTGGGCAAGGCGCCGTCGCGCTGGACGCGCTCAACGGCGCACAGGCCGCGGGCGCTCCCTTCCTCAATGCCGACTGGTTCTTCCTGATGGCGCCAGTGGCGGTGCGCGTGCCGCTGATCGGGCTCGCGATCGTCACCACAATCATCGCCAGCCAGGCGGTGATCAGCGGCACCTACTCGCTGACTCAGCAGGCAATCCAGCTTGGACTGTTGCCGCGGCTCAGGGTGCGCCGCAGCCTGGGCGGCGAAGTTGGCCGCATCTATCTTCCCGCGATCAACTGGCTGATGCTGATTGGCGTGCTGGTGCTGATCGTCCAGTTCCACAATTCGTCAAACATGGCCGCGGCCTATGGCGTTGCGGTGACTGGCACGATGCTGGTGACGACGGTACTTGCCTACCTGGTGGTGCGCCATCGCTGGCGCTGGAGCCGACCCAGGGCGGTAATACTGATCTTGCCCTTCTTGGCGCTCGATATCGTCTTCTTCTGCGCCAACCTTGCCCGCGCGGTGGAGGGAGGCTGGGTGCCGCTGGTGATCGCCGGGGCGATCGGCCTCATCATCAGCGTCTGGGTGCGCGGGCGCGGTATCGTTCGCGTGTTCGAGCAGCGCCACAGTGTTCCGCTCGCCGACCTCGCCGCAGCGTTGGAGCGCCGCCCGCCCGAGCGGGTCGACGGCGTCGCGGTATTCCTTACCGCGAATCCAGAGAGCGCCCCGGGAGCGCTGCTGCACAATCTCAAGCACAACAAGGTGCTCCACAAGAAGAACCTGATCGTCAGCGTGCGCACCGACGACCGCCCGATCGTGCCGCCGAGCGAGCGCAGCCAGGCAACCAAGATCAACGATTCGTTTGCCCAGGTGGTATTGACCTACGGCTTCATGGAAACCCCCGACGTGCCGCGTGATCTCGGCCTTCATGCGGAGAAGCGCGGCGTGTCGCTGGAGGCAAACAAGACCTCGTTTTTCATTGGCCGCAATACGCTGAAGCCGTCGAAGGACGAGGGGATGCCGCTATGGCAGGATCGCATTTTCATGTTCCTGCAGCGAAATGCCTCCGATCCAACCGATTTCCTGCAGATCCCGCCGGGCAAGGTGCTCGAACTGGGCGAGCAGGTGACGGTTTAGCCGCGCTGCGCTGTCGCCGCCGGGCGAGGCGCGTCATCCTGGCCCCTCTCGGGCCATGACACCGTAACCTCAAGTCATCGACTTTCCGGCGACATGCCGGGACAATGTTTCACCGGCTTGCCATCAGCGGCGAGTCGGGTAGGCGGAAGCGGATTTCGCGGTTGGCAAAATCGATGTCGACCTGTTGGAACAATCTCAGCGCGTCCATGCCAAGCAGCAGTGCTGGCGTGTCGGTGAGGCCAAAGCGCTTGAATGGCTCGGCATCGGCGACAGCGAGCGGAACGTTGTTGAAGCCGACCCCGCCGATGTCGATACGGTCGACCTGGATGTAATTGGCGACCAGTAATTGCCCCAGCGCCGAGACGAGGCTGACGGTGCCGATCGACTTCGGCGCCTTGCCCAGCATCCGGACGAAGGCCGGATTGGCTATCGTTACCGGCGTGCCGGTATCGATCACCACCGAGATGCGCCGGTCGTGATAATGCGCATCGGTTACAATCAGCTGGCCGAACAAGTTCTTGCCTACGACGACGATCTCGCCGGGGCCAGACGGCGCACTGTAGTGCTTGTGTGACGGCTGCACCGTCATCACGTCATCCGCGAAGTCGATGGTCACCGAATGACCCTGCAGCGCGTCGAGCCCCAACATCCCGGGCGCGCCCATGTTGGCCTGGTCGAGCGCAGGCGCTTCGATCGTGCGCGCGGCGATCTTGTTGACGCTGAGCGACGGTACGACAACCGTGCCGACCATCGCGTCGTTGGTCATGGCGGTCACATGGACGCGTCGCCCCGGTTTGAGGTCGAGCAAACCCGCGAGGTCGTGCGATACCACTGTCCGCTCCGAACCCGTATCGACCACGAACGTGTACGGACCGTGGCCATCGACTGAGACCAGCACCGTCATTCGCTGGTCGCTGTCGGCGAAGCTCAGCGTATCCTCGGGTAGTGGCGGCTGTTCGGCGGCGATCATCGGGATCGGCGGCACGGCTTGCGGCAGGCTCGCGCCTGATATCATCGCCGCCAGCGCCAAGGGCACCATCCCGACCATGTTGCAGAGATTACGCCCGATCCGGCCCTACGACAAGCGGTTCAATTGCGTCGGCGAGCGGAACTCAACCAGGCCGCATCGCCTCAGCCGCTAGTACCTCCGCCTCGGCAAGCAGCGCATCGTCGGCGAGACCGGTCGCCACTCGCTCGCGGCCGATCATCGTCAGCACCGGCACCGCGAGCGGTGTCACGCGATCCGTATCGACATGGATCATCGTCGATACTGCACGGCCTAGCAAATCGGCGAGGCGGCCAACGTCGGTCATCTTGGCGCGCGCGTCGGCCCAGGCAGCGTCGAGCAGCAGGTGGTCGGGCTCGTAGCGGCGTAGCACGTCGTAGATCAGGTCGGTCGAAAAGGTGACCTGCTTGCCGGTCTTGCGCTTGCCCGGATGCTGACGCTCGACGAGGCCGCCGATCACCGCCACTTCGCGAAACGCTCGCTTGAGCAGGTGCGATTGCTGCACCCAGTCGACAAACTCGTGCTCGAGGATGTCGGGCGAGAACAGGGAGGCGGGATCGGTCACCGGATCGAGCGAATAAGTGCCGATACAGTAATCACTGGCGACGAAGCCGAGCGGGTTCAGCCCCTCCGTCTCCATCCGCCGCGTCAGCAGCATCCCCAAGGACTGGTGCGCATTCCAACCTTCGAAACTGTACGCAACCATATAATGCCGTCCCTCGCGCGGGAAGGTTTCGACAAGCAACTGGTCAGGCTGGGGCAGCGTCGAGCGCCGCGCCTGAACCTCGAGCCACTCTCGAACGTCGTCGGGGAAACGGTGCCATTGCGTGGAATCGGCGAGGAAGCCGCGTACTCGGCTGGCGAGATGCGTCGAGATCGGCATTCGCGCGCCGCCATAGGTCGGAATTCGCGCCGGGCGGCTGGTCGCGCGAACGATCAGGTCCTCCGTATCGATCCGCTCGACCTCAAGGCTGAGGCCAGCGAAGAAAAAGGTATCGCCATGGCTGAGCGTCGCGGCGAAGCCCTCCTCCACCTTGCCGAGATGGCGGCCGTTCCGAAAACGCACGCTAAGCATCGTCGCCTCGACGATGATTCCAGCGTTGAGGCGGTGTTGCTGGACGAAACGCGGATGGCTGACACGCCAAGTGCCGTCTGGATCCTGCATTAACCGCTTGAAGCGGTCATAGGCCTGAAGTGCATATCCGCCGTCGCGGATGAAGGCGAGCACACGCGAGAAGCTTTCGTTGCTCAGCGCCGAATAGGGCAGCGCCGAACGCACTTCCTCGCGCAAATCTTCCTCGCGAAACGGCGCTGCGCACGCGCAGGCCATGACGTGCTGCGCGAGCACGTCCAGCGAGCCGGCGCGGAACGGCTCGTTGTCGAGCTCGCCTGCCTCGACTGCATCGAGCGCCGCGCGCGCCTCGAGATATTCAAAGCGATTACCCGGCACCAGGATCGCCTCGCTCGGCTCGTCTAGCCGGTGGTTAGCGCGACCGATCCGCTGCAGAAGCCGCGAGGCGCCCTTGGGCGCCCCCATCTGGATCACACAGTCGACATCGCCCCAATCGACGCCGAGATCTAGACTGGAGGTCGCCACCAGCGCGCGTAGTCGCCCCGCCGCCATTGCGCCCTCGACCTTGCGTCGCGCCTCGCGCGCTAAGCTGCCGTGATGGACCCCGATCGGTAGGCCGAGCGTGTTTACCTTCCACAGATCCTGGAAGATCAGCTCGGCAAGACTGCGCGTGTTGCAGAACACGATCGTTGTCTGGTGTGTCTCGATTTCCGCCATGACCTGTTCGGCGGCATAGCGCCCCGAATGCCCCGACCACGGCACCCGGTCTTCGGGTAGCAGAATGTCGACCCGTGGCTCGGCGCCGCGATCCCCCTCGACCCGGGCGACGGTGTCGATGTCGCCATCGGGCGCAAGCCAGGCGCGGTAAGCATCAGGATCCGAAACGGTCGCCGACAGCGCCACGCGGCGCATTTCCGGCGCGATCCGTTGCAGCCGCGCCATGCACAATGCCAAAAGGTCGCCGCGCTTGCCGGTGGCAAAAGCGTGCACCTCGTCGACAATGATCGTCTTGAGGCCCGCAAACATTCTGAAGCTGTCCGGGTAGCTCAACAGCAGCGACAGCGATTCGGGCGTGGTCAGCAGCATCTGCGGTGGCCGAGCACGCTGCCGCGCTTTGCGGTCCGACGGCGTGTCGCCGGTGCGCGTCTCGACACGGATGTCGAGCCCCATCTCGTCGATCGGCGTGATCAGGTTGCGCTGCACGTCAACCGCCAGCGCCTTCAATGGCGACACGTAGAGCGTGTGCAGCCCGTCTATCGGGTTCTCGATCAGATCGACCAAGCTGGGCAGGAACCCGGCGAGCGTCTTGCCTGCCCCTGTCGCCGCGACGAGCAACGCGTGCCGGCCCGCCCGTGCCTCGTCGAGCATTGCAAGCTGATGCCGCCGCAGCGCCCAGCCCCGCGCAGCGAACCAGTCGGTGAGGACTTGAGGGAGGTTCAACCGCGCATCGCCTTTTTGCCGTCCAAAACTCGTCCCGGAATCCAACGTGGCACGAATGGCGGCAGCGCGAATAGATGTGTGGATGCCGAAAGAAGCTCGACACGACACAGGAAATATATGGAACCGCTAGGCACTCCGACCATATAGGTAGCATGACCAAGCTCGGCGACTGGCTCGATCCACGGCCGCACGGCATCTACGTCCGGCCGGCCGATACTTGGATCGACCCGTCGATCCCCTCGCCGCGCGCGCTCGTCACCCACGGCCATGCCGATCACGCCCGCGGCGGACACGGCGTGGTATGGGCAACGCGCGAGACGCTCGCGATCATGGAAGCGCGCTACGGTCCGCAAGCCGGCTTGCCGATCGCTTATGGCGAACCGCTGACGCTCGGGGACGTCGAGGTGACTCTTGTGCCCGCGGGCCATGTCCTAGGCTCCGCGCAGATCGTGCTCGACTATCGTGGCGAGCGGATCGTCGTTTCGGGCGATTACAAGCGCCGTGCCGACCCGACCTGCGTGCGTTTCGAGCCGATCGCCTGCGACATCTTCATTACCGAGGCAACTTTTGCCCTCCCGGTGTTTCGGCACCCCGACACGCACGAGGAACTCGACAAGCTTCTCGCCGCGCTTCACGCCGATCCGGCCCGTTGCGTGTTGGTGGGCGCCTATGCCCTGGGCAAGGCGCAGCGAGTGATCCGGGAGCTACGCGTGATGGGACACGACGACCCCATCTACCTGCACGGGGCCTTGCAGCGGTTGTGCGATCTCTATGTCGAACAGGGGATCGATCTTGGCGACCTTCGAGCCGCAACCGGAGCCGCCAAGGCGGAGCTTGCCGGCCATATTGTGCTGTGCCCACCCGGCGCTCTCAACGACCGCTGGGCGCGGCGGCTGCCCGATCCGATCACGGCGATGGCATCAGGCTGGATGCGCGTGCGCCAGCGCGCCCGCCAACGTAACGTCGAATTGCCGTTGATCCTGTCCGACCACGCCGACTGGGACGAACTGACCAAGACGATTCGCGAGCTATCCCCGAAGGAAGTGTGGGTTACCCATGGCCGCGACGAAGCGCTGGTTCATTGGTGCGCAACTCACCAGATCAAGGCGCGAGCGCTGGCGCTGGTCGGCTTTGAGGATGAAGATGATTGAGGCGTGTGCACGGCAGGTGCCGGCAACCCGCTAGGGCTGCGCGAAGTCGTAGCGAAGTGCAGCAGCCCCTCCTCGCGTTCGCTCAAGGAGAACTCGGCTTGGCCGAGATAACACTCAGTGCGGCGTCACCCCGGTATCGACGCCGGCGGCGTGAGTCCTCGCCCGCCCCGCGCCGAGCGCGAACAAAAGGAGCACGACGTAGCAGACCAGCGGCACGACAAGCGCGGTCGCATAGTCGCTGAGATCGGCGACCTTGCCTACCAGCAGCGGCAGCAGCGCACCGCCGATGATCGCCATGCACAGGAAGCCCGAGGTCGCTTCGGTGCTCGCCGTCGAGCGCTCCAGCGTCAGCGTGAAGATCACCGGGAACATGATCGAATTGAACAAGCCGATCGCGATCGCCGCCCAGCCCGCCGGTACGCCGCGACTCAGCACGACAAAAAGGCAGAGCAGCGCCGCCACCGCCGCGTTGATCGCCAGCAGCCGATAGGCCGGAAAGCGCGTCAGCAGTGCCGAGCCAATGAAGCGGCCGACCATCGCACCGCCCCAATAGAGGCTGACGTAAAAGCCAGCCTGCTGCAACGGAATGTCCCAGATCGGTCGACTGTTGAGGAATAGCGCCATCTGGCTGCCGATCGATACTTCGGCACCGACATAGACGAAGATGGCGAAGCCACCGAACAGCGCCCAGCGCGAGCAGAACACCTCGCCCAGCGTCTCGCCAAAACCGTGCGCAGCGGCGAGTGGGGGCGCCGCCTCGTCGATCCGGCGGCGCGACCACCAGATGAATGCACCGAGTATCGCCAGCAGTACGGCGATGATCAGAAACGCGGTGTTGATCGAGCCCAGCGCGGCGGTGCGTGCGGCAGGCATCAGCGTCTCGCCAGGCTTCACGTCCATGCCGCGCAGCAGCAGCCCGGCGCCGAGCAGCGGGCCGAGCACGGTGCCGAACGAGTTGAAGGCCTGACTGAAGGTCAGCCGGAAATGGCTGCGCTCGGGCCTGCCAAGCGCCGCCGCGAGCGGGTTGGCGGCAACCTGGAGGATGGTGATCCCGCTCGCCATCACGAACAAACCGGCCAGAACGCCGACATATGCTGCGGCGTCGGCGCCGATCAGCATGATGATGCAAGCGACGACCATCATGCCGATTGCGACGATGATCGATGGCACGGCGCGCAATCGGGACACCAGAATCGCCGCGGGAATCGAGACCACGCCATAAGCGATGAAGAAGGCGAAGGTAGACACCTGCGCCTCGACGTTGGTCAGGCTGAAGATGCTCTTCACTGCTGCGACCAGCGGGTCGACGATCGAGGTGATAAAGCCCCATGCGAAGAAGAGGGTGGTGACGGCGGCAAACGCGCCGGTCGCCGACTTGGTGCGCTCCATGGCAGTCCTCTCTCGATCTCGTCTCGTCAATGCGTTGGCTGGATTGCGCGGCCGGTGGAATCTCCGCCGCCGGGCGCCTTCCACAGCGCGCCGGGCTTGGGCAGCAGGAAATGACTGAACGGCAGGATCGCGGCGCCGACTGCTGGCGCATCGACCGACAACGCCGCGCGCATCACGGGTGCGAGGATCGGCACATTCGTCGCATTGGCCTTGAGCGCCTCATGCGATCGCTCGGCGAGCCGCTCTACCAACTCGCTCGGCAGCCGGCCACCGAGCAGAACGATGCCAGGATTGATGAGACAATTGACCGCCTCCAACGGCACGATGAGCTGCGCAGCGGCGCGGTCGACCCAATCGTCGACGCAGGCAGTGGCCTTGTCGGACCGCGTGTCTGCGCCGATCGCGTCGGCCAGCGTGAAACCGCGCTGCTTGAGGTGGCTGGCGAGCCCCGACAGCGAGACCAGCGCCTGGATCTGCACGACGCCGCCGTCAGATGAAGGGGCGTGCATGAAGCCGAGCTCGCCCGAGCGACCGTCCGCGCCGCGCCAATAGGCGCCGTCGACGACCAAACCGCCGCCGAGACCCGACGAGATCAGAATGTAGAAGAAGCTGGCATATTTCTGGCCCAGGCCGAGCTGCATTTCGCCCATCGCCGCGGCGGCAGCATCATTTTCGACGAAGACCGGAAGCTCAAACGGCTCGTCAAACAGCGTGGCCATGTCGATGCCGTCCCATTCGGCATAGGCCGCCGGTCGCCCCGGCAGGTCGACATGACCGAGATCGTCGGGCACGGCAACGCCGATGCCGACCAAGCTGGTGCGCTCGACACCAGCCATCTTCAGCATCTCGCGGATCGAACGCCGGTAGAGCGAGCGAACGTGGTTGGGTAGCGCGTAATCGACTTCCTCGGAAACGCGTGCCAGCGTCTCGCCGGCGAAATCGACTATCACCATCGTAATATGATCACGGTCGATATTGACGCCAATTGCGTGGCAGGCGCCGCGTCGGATCTTGAGCTTGGTCGGTGGCTGGCCACGGCCACCGCGCCGCTGGCCCGCCTCTTCGATGAGCCCGTCGGCGAGCAGCCGCTTGGTGATGTTGGCAATCGCCGGCGGTGTGAGGCCGGTGATCGCGGCAAGTTCTACTCGCGTCAGCGAGCCGTTGACTCGGATCGCATGAAGCGTGACGCGCTGGTTGTGATCGGCAGCGCGCTCGAGATTGGTGCCGGAAAGCCTCAGCTTGGTCCGGTTGGGGCTCGCCGTCATGCGAAGCAACCGGCCCGGCCTGCGCCGCACCGAGAGTGGCAGGCATTTGGCCCCCAATCCGCAACTCGTTGGTGCATGCAGCCCTCCCCGATGATCCCGCGGCAGCGATGTGCCGCGCCTTCCTTGCGCCGCCCGCGGCGCGTTGCCAACCCCTCGCGCCGACCGGCGACGATTTGGATTGATTTTCAATTTAATTTAAGAAAAGATCAACCCGAAACTGTCATTGGCTTCTTGTCAGGGTTTTTGTTACGCTGTGCCCCGAAGCCATTGATAGATATGAGCTGCAAGGAAGCGGGAGTGAAGATTTGCTCCCATCCGCGGCAAAGAGGTTCGTCGTCCCGCCAAGCCTTCCCAGGGACGACAAGCGCCAGGCGCCAGCAGCGCCGGCATCATCTCGGGGCATGAGCGCGGCATCGGCCGCGTTCGTGCCCCATTTTTTGTCATCGTTGTCAGTCTTCGGCGACCTTTGGTGAAAAGGCTCGGGCAAGCCCGTGGTAGAGCTTCTCACGGCAGACCCACTGGCTTGCCTGATCGGCGATCAATGCAGCGGCCATCATCGGGAACATCAGCCCGCGGCTGCCGGTCGCCTCGGTAAGGATGAACACGGCGGTAAGCGGCGCGCGCACGACGCCGGTGAAATAAGCGACCATACCCAGCAAGACGACCGCGCCCGACGGATCGCCCGGAAAGAACCAGCGCAACATGTTGCCGAATCCGGCGCCGACAGCGAGACTGGGCGCAAAAATGCCGCCCGGCAGTCCGGCAATGGCGGTCGCGGTGGTGGTTGCGAACTTCGCAATGCCGAACCAGAACGGCGCCTCGACGCCCACGATCATCGCGTGCGCGGGCAGATATCCCGGTCCCCAGGTCAGCCCGGTCCAGACGCCGACCACCGCGACGACAATGCCGCAAAGCAAGGCAAACAACAGCGGTCGCGCACGTAATGTGGCGATCGGCCCAGTCTGGGCGAACGTGGCGCCAAGTAACAGCCGGGAGAACCATCCACCCGCCAGGCCGCCAAGGATGCCTGCGACCGGCGCCACGAAGATTGCTGTTTGAACCTTCATCGATGCGTCAATCGCACCGAAATAGAGGTAGTCTCCATGCAGGCCGAGTGCGATCACGCCCGAAATTAGGATCGCCGTCATCACCAGCAGCGCCATCCGCTGCTCGTAAGCGGCGGCGAGCTCTTCGATAGCGAAGGCGATTCCAGCAAGCGGTGTATTGAACGCCGCGGCGACGCCGGCGGCGCCCCCGGCGATGATCATCGATGTGCGCATCTCCACTCTGGCGGCCCGGTGCCACAGCGCCATCAGCGCAGCGGCGATCTGGACAGTTGGGCCCTCGCGCCCGGTCGAGCCGCCGCACAACAGGCTGGCGAAGGTCAATATTGCCTTGATCGCGACGGTGCGGATCGAGATCAAACTGCATGCGGCACCGTCGGGATCGCCACTCCCGGCAATCACCTGGGGAATGCCAGAACCTCGCGCATCCGGGGCATATCGCCGCGTCGCCCATACGATGAGGACAAACCCAAGCGGCGTCAGTAGCAGCGGCACGTATCGGTGCTCTGCATAAAGCGCCAGGAAGGCGTGATTGGCCCGATCGGCGATGCCGGCGAACAACAAGGCGACCAGACCAATGCTGATCGCGCCGCCGACCATCGCCAGGCGACGACGGAAGATCAGCGAGTTAGGTCCATGATGGCGGAACAGCGCACGGACGCGATGCTGGCTCCAGCGCTTCATTCGGTGCAGCGCTGGCGATCGGGGGCAGGCATGACCTGCCTTTTAGACCAGCCAGCGGCAAAAAAGCATTGCTTTTCCCGAATTGAACGGGGGATTGCGCGCGACGACTTTGCCACGAGCCCGTGGCAATGATAAAATGCAACTTCGGGGGGAACCAATCGTGGCCAACGGCGAACGGCATCGCCGCTATAGGACCGGCATCGATCGAGCTGGCCTGGCGTTGGCAGCTGGCGCCGCAGCCTACGGTGCAATCGCAGCCGTGCTGTTAGCGCTCGGCGGTCGCGATGGCCTCGGGGCACTGGTGAGCGCTTTCGTGCTCGGGACGATATTTTCGTCGCTTGCGCTGGCCGCAGTCGGCGGTCCCGTATGGCTTTTTTTCCATGCCGCCAATTGGCGCGGCCCCGTCGCAGCAGCCGCCGCTGGCGCGCTGATCGGGTTTTTGCTGTCGATGATTGGTCAGGTCGACTTGCTGCCCGGCGCGGGCACGCCTCCACTTTACCCCTTGTTATGCGAGATCGGCAGCAGCCTGGTAGTCGCAGCCGTGACCGCGGCAATCGCGCTGGGCATGTGGCGGATCGCATACCGTGCGGTCGGCTGACGGCCGACGAAATTAACGCCGCCGTTCTGGCCGGCGCGGGCCGATGCCGTAGCGACGACGGTATTCGGCGCGGCGATAACGCACGTAGCGCGTGGCAAGAACCGCGCCTCCGGCCAGCAGCGCGGCAAGCAGCGAATAGGCGATCATATAGCGGCTGGATGCGTCGAACGGTGCATTTATCATGGCGAAGTCATTACGGAACCGGGTAAAAATGACAATACCCCTTTCGGCGGATTTGACCGAGGTCAGGCGGCCTCGCTGAATTGCAAGCTGGCGAGGCGGGCATAGAGACCATTTTCAGCCATCAACGCCGAGTGGCTGCCGCTTTCGACGATCCGGCCTTCGTCCATCACGATTATTCGCCTCGCGGCACGGACTGTTGCGAGGCGGTGCGCGATGACCAGAGTCGTGCGATCCGCCATCAGTCGCTCAAGCGCTTGCTGGACCAGTCGCTCGCTTTCGGCATCGAGCGCGGAGGTCGCCTCGTCGAGCAGCAACACGGGCGAATCGCGTAGCAGCGCGCGGGCGATGGCGATTCGCTGGCGCTGCCCGCCCGATAGCCGCGCACCACCTTCGCCGAGGAAGGTGTCGAGGCCGTCGGGCAGCGCGCGAAGGAAATCAGCGGCATTGGCGGCGTCGGCGACTGCCCACAGCTGGTCGTCTTGCGCTTCCCACCTGCCGTAGCGAAGGTTGTCGCGTGCCGAGGCGCCGAAGATCACCGTCTCCTGCGGCACCATTGCGATGCGAGCCCGGATTGCTGCGGGATCGACCTCGGGTAGCGCGACGCCATCGAGCCGTACAGTGCCATCCTGCGGATCGTAGAAGCGCTCGACCAATTGGAACAGCGTCGACTTGCCGGCGCCCGATGGGCCGACCACCGCCACCATCTCGCCCGCCGCAACGGAAAGCGAGAAATCGTGAAGCGCCGCAACCTCTGGCCGGGTCGGATAATGGAAAGTGACGTGATCAAACTCGATCGCGCCGCGCGCCGGCTCGGGCAGCACGCGGGGGTTCGCCGGGGCGGCGATCTCGGGTTGCTGCGCGAGCAGCTCCGACAGCCGCCCGGCAGCGCCCGAGGCGCGCAGCAGGTCGCCATAAACATCGCTCAGCGATTGAAACGCGCCTGCGACCAGCGCGGCGACGAATACGAAGGCGGCGAGCGAGCCCCCCGACAACTGTCCCGACGCGACGAGGTGGACCGCGTCGAACAGGATCAGTGAGATCGCGCCGAATACCAGGGCAATAACCATCGCGGTAAGCAGCGCGCGCAGGCCGAACCGGCGCCTTGCTGCGTCGAAGCCAGCATTGACCGCAGCGGTGAAGCGCGCACCCTCGCGTCGCTCCTGGCCGAACGCCTGGACGATTTTCATCGCGCCCAAGGTCTCGCTTGCGATCGCGCCGATATCAGCGATGCGGTCCTGGCTTGTCCGCGAGTAGTTGCGTACGCGCCGCGCGAGCAGCACGAGCGGCGTGATGACGACCGGAATGCCGACGATCAACCACAGCGCCAGCCGCGGTGCCAGCGCGAACAGGTAGATCATGCCGCCCACGCCAACCAACAGGTTGCGCAGGGCAACCGAGAGCGTGGTGCCGACGACCACCTCGACCACGGCGGTATCGGCGGTGAGCCGCGAGGCGATCTCCGAAGGGCGATTTTCCTCGAACCAGCGCGGCGCGAGGCGCAGCAGGTTGTGCTGCACGGCGACGCGCACGTCGGCAACGGTGCGCTCGCCGAGCCACGAGACGAAATAGAAGCGCGAGGCCGATGCGATCGCCATCACGGCGATGACGACGAACAGCTCGATGAAATAGGTGCCGATTGCCCCGTGGCTGGCATGACTCGCAAAGCCGTTATCAATTACCTGCTGGAAGACGCGCGGGATCCATAATGTCGCCCCGGCAGCGATCACCAGCGCAACCAGCGCCGCGGCGATATGGCCCGGATAGTGCGCGGTGAAGCGCCACACCATGCGAAGGTTGCTGAGCTTGCGCTCCGATGGCGCTGCGGGTTTGGCCGGAGTTGGAATTGCCATGTCGAAACCGCCTAGCAGGCGGCCGGGCCGGTCTCAACGGATTAGAGCAACCCGATCAGCAACGTCGCGTTGAGCGCGATCACCAGCGCAGCAACGATCCAGGCGACAACTGTCAGCCAGCGCGGCGCAGGCAGGCCGCCCATAAGCCTTGGATCGCTGGTAAAGGCAACCAGTGGCACGATTGCAAAGGGCAATTGCAGGCTCAGCACGACTTGGCTGAGCACCAACAAACTGGTGGCGCCGCGATCACCCATGATTGCGATGACGATCACTGCCGGCACGATGGCAATTCCACGCGTGATCAGCCGCCGCGCCCAGACCGGCATTCTAAGATCGAGGAACCCCTCGGCAACGACCTGACCGGCAAGCGTTCCCGTGATCGTAGAATTCTGACCCGAGGCGAGCAGCGCGATCGCGAACACCGCACTTGCCGCGCCGGCGCCGAGCATCGGGCTGAGCAGGCGATAAGCATCGTTGATCGCAGCGACATCGGTGCGGCCGGCGAGATGGAAAGTCGACGCGGCCAACACCAGGATCGCACCGTTGATGAACAGCGCAAGCACTAACGCGACGCTGCTATCGAGTGAGGCGAGCCGGATCGCCTCGCGTCGACCCGCGTTGGTCTCGGCAAAGCGACGCGTCTGTACCAGCGCGGAATGAAGATAGAGGTTGTGCGGCATCACTGTCGCGCCGAGAATCCCGATCGCCAGGTAGAGCATCTTGGGATCGGTGACGATCCGCGGGCTCGGCACCAGCCCCGCCCCGATCGCCACGAGGCTTGGCCGTGAAATCCACAGTTCGAAAGCGAAGCAGCCCGCGATCACCACCAGCAAACCGACGATGAACGCCTCGAGCTTGCGAAAGCCATATTCCTGCAACAGCAGAATCAGCAGAACGTCGAGTGCCGTGATCACCACACCCACGATCAGCGGCAGACCGAACAGTAATTGCAACGCTATCGCAGTGCCAAGCACCTCCGCCAAATCACAGGCGATGATCGCCACCTCGCACAGGAGCCACAGCGCGACGTTAGCTAAAGGTCGATAGCGCGCGCGACATGCCTGGGCGAGATCGAGGCCGGCGGCAATACCGAGCCGTGCCGATAGCGCCTGCAGTATCATCGCCATCAGGTTGGAAACTAGGATGACCGACAACAGCGAATAACCGAAGGCCGACCCGCCAGCGAGATCGGTCGCCCAATTGCCGGGATCCATATAACCTACCGCGACGAGATAGCCCGGTCCCACAAAGGCGAACAAACGGCGCCAGCCGCCGCCGCGATCAGGGACCGCGATCGTCCGATGACTTTCTTCAAGCGATGGCCGCCGGGGAGCCCTCGCGCTGCCCAGCATGTTGCTCGGCTCGATCGCGGACGGCATGGCGGGCGGCGGTGGCGGCATCGGCGAAAGTCTCCTCGGGCTACCCGCGACGAACCGACAAGAGGCGGCTTCGTTTCTTTGTGCCGGAACCACAAGGCGGCCGGCAATGCCTTGGCAAGCCTCGACCTGTTTTGCGCTTGGCAGAGCGGCGACGGTCCACTCCCCCTCCTTCGGTGTTACTCAATGCAATCGTTCTGAGGCGGTCGGAGGCGGGAAGCGGCGATATGCCTCAAGTCGAGATCAATCAATGGGCATCGGCGTGCCGTAATGATGCCAGGCCAGGATTGCCGCGGCGCCACGATGCGGTCGCCAGCCCTCGGCGCAGGCGCGGATCTCCTTTTCGCTGGGCCGCTCCTTGTGGCCGAGGATACGGCCAATCTCGATCTGCACGGCAAGGTCGCCCGCCGGCCAGACGTCGCCGCGACCCTCG
>Ga0164242_10003674_pt1 | contig 17415 bp, 17 predicted proteins | sample OricomgcompostMG_FD_108783 | JGI IMG/M metagenome (GOLD analysis project Ga0164242, IMG submission 108783) | Miracle-Growth compost microbial communities from Emeryville, California, USA - Original compost - Miracle growth compost (MG) ...
CCGCCGGAGCCGCAGCACACGATGATCCGGGTCTGCCGGTCGGCCAGGAGCCGGTCGACGTCCAGTGCCTGCGTCATGCCATCCCCTGCCGGGTCAGCTCGGCGGCGAGCTCGTAGAGGCCGCCGAGGTCGACGCCGCCGGCCAGCCGGGCCAGCTCGTACGTCGGCACACCGAGGGTGCCGACCACCGCCCGTTGGCTGTCCTCCAGGGCCCGGCGCTCGGCGTGCTCACCGGCCTCGGTGAGCAGGCCGTCGATCAGCTGCGGGGTGGGGTCGAGGCCGGCCCTGCCCAGGTCGTGCTCGATCTCACCGCGGTCCAGGGTGCCGGCGCGGGCAGCGGCCAGCGCCGCGTCGGGAAGGTCGCGTGGGCGCACCTGGTTGACCACGACGCCGCCGACCGGCAGCCGCGCGGCGTGCAGCTCGCCGATGGCGTCGGCGGTCTCCTGGACCGGCATCTCCTCCAGCAGGGCCACCAGATGCACGGCCGTCCGCGGCGATCGGAAGAGCGTCATCATGGTGTCGGCCTGGTGCTTGATCGGGCCGACCTTGGCCAGCCCGGCCACGGACTCGCTGACGTTGAGGAACTGGGTGATCCGGCCGGTCGGCGGCGCATCGAGCACGACGGCGTCGTACTGCCGGGCGCCACGATTGCGGCTGTTGCGCTGCACCGCCTCGAAGACCTTGCCGGTCAGCAACACGTCGCGCACGCCGGGAGCGACGGTGGTGGCGAACTCGATCACGCCGAAGCGGTCGAGGGCTCGGCCGGCGGGACCGAGCTTGTAGTACATCCGCAGGTACTCCAGCAGTGCCGACTCGGCGTCGATGTGCAGTGCGTAGACGCTGCCGGGCTCACGGTCGCCGGTGCGCAGACCGGTGGCGATCCGGGTCTCGGCGTAGGGCAGCGGGTCGACGTCGAACATCCGCGCGACGCCCTGGCGCCCCTCGACCTCACAGAGCAGGACACTGTGGCCCTCACGGGCGAGCGCGAGTGCGAGCGCGGCGGCGACGGTGGACTTGCCGGTGCCGCCCTTGCCGGTGACCACGTGGAGTTGCACGCGCGGCCAGTCCGAACTCATAGGGGTCACCATAGCCACGAGTGTCGGTGGTGCGGTCTACGTTCGAGTCATGGCACTGGCGACGTACCGGGATCTGCGCCTTCGAGGAGGCGCAGTGATCGAGCTGCCGCAGGAGCTGCAGCGGAGGCGCGGCTAGCGGCTGGATCGGCTGCCGCGTCGCCACGGACGCGAGCATGTCCCCTGCGCCGCCCGACGTAGATCCCACGGAGCGGACCGCCCGAAGTTGGCGGTTGCTGCCCTCTTGACAGTGACGCCCGTCTCACGGTTAGGTATAGATGTCTAGTCAACATGACGTTGGCCACTACGAATTCAGAGCTGGGTGCTGGGCCGGACCAGGCGCGGCCAGAGGTAAGGGAAGAGATGACGAAGAGGGTCACTGGCGGAGAACTGGTCGTGGCGATGCTGGCGTCGCTGGGAGTGCGGCACGTGTTCGGAGTCCCCGGGGGTCAGACGCTGGCGATCACCGACGCGATCCTGGCGCACCCCGACATCGAGTTCGTGACGGCGCGGCACGAGGGTGCGGCAGCCGTCATGGCCGACGCCTACGGCCGCCTCACCGGTACGCCGGGTGTCTGCATCGCGACCACTGGTCCGGGTGCGACCAACCTCCTCACCGGTGTCGGCGGTGCGCTGCGGGACTCGAGCCCCGCCTTCGTGATCACCTGCAACAACAACGGCGAGAACATCCACAAGGACGACGCTCAGAACGCCGACCATGTCGAGCTGTTCAAGCCGCTGGCCAAGTGGAGCCGGCTGGTCGCCCATGGTTCGGGCATCGTGCAGGCAATGGAGGAGGGCTACGTCCGGGCGCTGACCGGCAACCCGGGGCCGGTCCACTTCGACTTCGCTCGGGACACGATCGAGGGCTACGTCGATCCCGCCCCCGTGGTGCCCGCCGTGCACCCCGCGCAGCAGTGGGTCGGTCAGCGCCCGCGTGCCGACGAGGCGGCGCTGGCCGCTGTGGTCGCCAAGGTGGCCGCGGCGGAGCGTCCCGTCCTCTGGCTCGGCAACGGCGCCAAGATCAGCCGCGCGGGAGAGGCGGCGCTGGCGCTCGCGGAACAGCTCGCCATCCCGGTCGTCACCACGTTCAACGGCATCGGCGCCGTGCCGACGACGCACCCGCTCGTGTTCGGCTCGCTGAGCCGGATGGGCACCAGCCTCTCCACCCGGGTGATCGCCGAGGCTGACATGGTCCTCGCCGTGGGAAACAGTCTCAACGCTGTCTCGACCGGCCGGTGGCGTCTCGACTTGCCGGACGTCGTTCAGATCGACGTCGAGCCGGGCACGATCGGCCGCTACTACGCTGGTCGCACCACCGGCCTGATCGGTGACGCCGCGGACACGCTGCGCGCGATCGCTGGCGCGCTGGCGGATGACGCGGAGCGGCTTGCCGCCGGCCGTGCGGAATGGATCGGCAACCTCGCCGAGGCGCGGGCCGCCTGGCTGGCGACGCCGCTCGACGGTCCGCTGGAGGAGGACGCCGTCTCGCCGGCGGACCTGGTGCGCCGGCTCCGCGACGTTTCGCCCGACGACACGCTGCTGATCCCAGATGCCGGCAATCCGGGGGTGTGGTCCTTCCTGTGGGAGATCCGGCAGGCGGGCACCTACATCAAGCCTGTGGGCTTCGGCAACATGGGATTCGCGTTGCCTGCGGCGATCGCCTCCGCCGCGGACGACCCGAAGCGGCCCGTGCTGGTCCTGATCGGCGACGGCTCGCTCGGGATGACGCTGGCCGAACTGGAGACCCTGGTCCGCGTCGGCGGTCGGGTGGTGGTCATCGTGATGAACGACGCCGGCTACGGAAATATCCGCCAGGAGCAGGTGCTGCATTACGAGGGTCGCACGGTCGGCGTCGACTTCGGCCCCGCCGACTACGCGCAGGTCGCCCAGGGCCTCGGGCTCTCGGCTGAGCGCGTCGACGACCTCGACGAGCTCACCAAGAAGGTGGAGGGCGCCTTCGCCGGCACCGAGCCCGTGCTGTTCGATGTGCCGATCAGCAAGGAGCTCAGTGCGTGGACCTACCCGATGTTCGTGCCGTACGACGTGGAGAAGGGGCAGTGACACGATGACGGGTCACCACGACGCTCAGGCGCGGGCCGGCGTGCTGGACGGCGTCACTGTCTTGGACCTGAGCCGGTTCATCGCCGGGCCGCTGTGCGCGCAGATGCTCGGCGACATGGGCGCCGAGGTCATCAAGGTCGAGCGGCCCAGCGGCGAGGACGCGCGCAAGCACGCGCCCTTCTACCAGGGCGAGAGCGTGTACACGATGATGTACAACCGCAACAAGCACGGCGTCACTCTCGACACCCGCCACCCGGACGCGCTACCGCTCCTCGAAGAGCTGGTGCGCCGCAGCGACGTGGTCGTGGAGAACTACCGGCCCGGCACCATGGAGAAGATGGGCCTCGGGTATCAGCGGCTCCGTGAGCTGCGGCCCGACGTGATCCTGGTGTCGATCTCCGGGTTCGGGCAGACCGGGCCGCTGGCGCAGCGCGGGCTCTTCGACGCGATCGCCCAGGCGACGTCCGGACTGATGAGCCTGACCGGCGAGCCGGAGGGGAAGCCCACCCTCGTCGGCACCTACGTCGCCGACTACATCGCCGGCTACCACGGCGCGATGGGAGCGATGCTCGCCCTGCTGCACCGCGAGCGGACCGGCGAGGGCCAGCATGTCGACGTCGCCTCGCTGGACGCCCTCTTCTCCACCCTGGGCACGCGCCCCAGCGCCTACGTGATGTTGGGCGAGCACCCGCGCCGCAACGGCTCGCGGGACCAGTTGACCGGTCCGGCCAACGTCTTCCCTGCTGCGGATGGCTACGTCTACCTGCACGCCGGCACGGATCCGCTCTTCCCTCGGCTGTGTCAGGTGATGGGGCGCGCGGACCTGGCGGCCGATCCACGGTTCGTCGACGTGCCGGGACGGCTGGCGCACATCGAGGAATTGGAGCGCGAGGTGTCGGCCTGGACCTCCGTGCGCACGCGTGCGCAGCTGACCGCTGAGTTGGGCGGGACCGGCATCCCGTTCGGCGAGGTGGCCACCGTCGAGGACGCCGTCGCGTCGCCGCAGATCGAGGCCCGCGAGATGATGCTCGACGTCGAGCACCCCACTCTGGGGACACTGCGGATCCCCGGTATCCCGATCAAGCTGAGCGCGACGCCGGGCGCGGTGCGCAAGGCGCCCCCGACCGTCGGCGAGGACAACGACCACGTCTACGGCGACCTGCTCGGCCTCAGTGCGGAGCGGATCGCGAAGCTGCGGGCCGAGGGGGCGATCTGATGTACGGCGCACCGAAGCCGGTCGAGGTCGGTCGGCTCGATCCCGCGGTCTTCGGCCTGGTCACCCGTGGCGACGTCTACGATCTGTCCTCGGGGTGGTGGCCCGGCATGCCGCTGGCACCGGGGCACCCGCCGATGCAGGTCTTCACCTTCCGGACGCCGGCTGGTGAGCGGGTCCAGGGTGACCTGGACTTCCTGGCCGACAACGCCAGCAACTTCGGGTTCATCTCCGAGGTCGTCTCCTTCTGCACTCACTCCGGCACCCATATCGACGCGCTGGCGCACATCACCAGCGGACCGGACGACGCCTGGTACGGCGGCCATCCCGCCGCCCAGTACCTGGGCGACTTCGGACCGACGACGCACGATGCCACCACCCTGCCGCCGTACGTCTGCCGAGGTGTGCTGATCGACGCGCCCGCCGTTGTAGGCGCAGACACGTTGGCACCGCACCAGCCGGTCGACGACAAGCTGATCGCGGCCGCGTTGGAACGCCAGCAGGTGGAGCTGCGGCCCGGAGACGCTGTGCTGGTCCGTACCGGCACGATGCGGCACTGGCCGGACCCGCAGGCGATGGAGGCGGTCGTCGGCGCCGGCCTCGACTACGCCGGCGCGCAGTTCCTCGAGGCACACCAACCGCGGGCGATCGGCGCCGACAACGCCATCGTCGAGGTGGAGCCGTCGGGCCGAGCCGGCGAACCGCAGCCAGTCCACCGGCTCCTGATCCGAGACCGAGGCATCCCGTTGATGGAGTGGGTCAACCTCGAGCAACTCGCGGCGGCGGAGGTCTACGAGTTCCTCTTCGTCGCCACCCCCTTGCGCATCACCGGTGCGACCGGGTCGCTTCTCCGTCCCCTCGCCATCACCTGAGGGCAGCCATGCCCGGCGGAGATCCCGCCAGGCCGGAGGGCTCGGGCTCTCGTCGCAGGTGTTGCGCCCCCATGAGCGCAGCACGTCACCACCGTCTTTCTTTCAACGCCGAAAGGAGAACCATGCCCATCCACAAGCGCGCCGTGTGTGCCGCTGCTGCATCCGTGTTCGCTCTCTCCGCCCTCGCTGCCTGTAGCAGCGTCAACGGGGGCAGCACCTCGACCTCAGGGGACAAGACCGCCAGCAGTGGCGCCTACTCGGCTCAGTACAAGAGCGCCACCGAGGCCTCGCCGGCGAAGTTCGAGGGGCCATCGGCCGCCGTACAAGCGAAGCCGAACGCCAAGATCGCCGTGATCACCTGCTACAGCATCCTGTCCGGGTGTGTCTCGCCGGCCAAGGGCATCGAGGAGGCGGCGAAGGACATCGGTTGGCAGGTACGGACCTTCGACGGCGGCGGTACGGCGGACAAGCAGATCGCCCAGATGCTCAACGCCCTCAGCTGGGGGGCCGACATCATCGTCAATGTCGCGATCGACCCCAACTCGGTCCAGGACGGCCTTCGGGCGGCGAAGAAGGCCGGCGTACCGGTGGGCGCGGGTTCCAACGGGCTGGAGAGCCCGAACCCCGAGGTGAAGCCCGCTGCGGGCAAGCTCGGCTATGCCTTCGACGTCGGGCCTGACTATGCCGCCCTGGGCGGCAAGACCGCCGACTGGATCACCGCCGACTCCGGCGGCAAGGCTCACGTGGCGGTCTATTCCGACAAGACGTTCCCCTCCGTCATGGCCTTGCAGAAGGGCTTGTTGAGCGGGCTGGACAAGTGCAGCGGTTGCTCGGTCTCGGCGCCGCAGTACTTCACCGGAGCGCAGGTCTCGCAGGTGCTCCCGCAGTCGGTGGTGAGCTATGTGCGCTCCCACCCGGAGACCAACTACGTCTTCATGCCCTACGACCCGGCTGCCGCCGCCGTCGTCCCGGCGCTGCAGCAGGCCGGCTACGGCGACAAGGTCAAGGTCGTCGGCGTGCTCGGGAGCCAGGAGAACCTCAACTTCATCCGTGATGGCCGGGTCCAGGCCGCCGACGCGGCGTACGACAACCGCTACATGGGGTACGCCGTCGTCGACCAGTCGGCGCGGCTCCTCGCGGGTCAGCCGCTGGCGCAGCCGGAGGGCGAAAACCTGCCCTATGTCGTCCTCGACAAGTCGAACGCGCCGGCCTCCGGCAGTGACTGGCAGGCCTCATTCGACTACGTCTCGGCGTACGCGGACCTCTGGAAGCACTGAGGACATGAGTGTCGAGCTGACCGATCTGCGGATCCGGTTCGGATCCCTGGTTGCCCTCGACGGGGCGAGCCTGCAGCTGCGTGACGGAGAGGTCCACGCGCTCCTGGGCGCGAACGGGTCGGGCAAGTCCACGATGGTCAAGGTGCTGACCGGCGTCTACACGCCGGACAGTGGCCGCATCGCGATCGACGGCACGGTGGTCACCGCGGGCTGGTCGCCCGCGGCGGCCACCGCCGCCGGTGTCCGGGTCGTCCACCAGGAGGCGCCGCTGCTCGACTCGATGTCGATCGCCGAGAGCGTCGCGCTCTTCACCGGCTATCCCCGGCGCCGGGGCGGGTCGATCGCCTGGCGACAGCTGCGCGCCACCACTGCGGAGGTGCTCGAGCGATGCCGTATCGCCCGACGTCCGAGCGATCTGACCGGGGCGCTCAGCGGGGCCGAGCGGGCCACCCTCGCGGTCGAGCTCGCCACCAGATCCGGCGGGGACGGTCTGCGGCTGCTGGTGCTCGACGAGGCGACCGCGGCCCTGCCCGAGGGTGAGGCCGCCCTCTTCCTGGAGCATGTGCGCCGGATCGCGGATGCCGGCGTGCCGGTGCTCATGGTGACCCACCGGCTGGCCGAGCTGACGTGGGCCGACCAGGTGACCGTGCTCAGCGACGGCGCGGTGGCGCTCTCCGGCCCGAGCGACCAGGTCGGCGTGCCGGAGGCTGTCGAGATCATGCGCTCCGGCGGGATCGCCCACGCGGGCGGCGCGGAGACGCGCACATCAGGCACGCTTGGCCGGCTCTGGCAGGGCGAGGCCGGGCGTGGCAGCGGTTCGGGGGCTGTCGTGTTGCGGGCAGAGGGCGTCACCGGTGAGCGCGGCGGCAGCCTGACGCTGGAGCTGCGCGCCGGCGAGATCGTCGGCGCCATCGGTCCGCGGGGCGGGGGCGTGGAGGCGCTCCCGCGGCTCCTCAGCGGCGCTGCCGCGGCGACCGGCGGGCGACTTGCCGTGCGGGGCCGGGAGCTGCCGCTCCCGCTGCGGCCCCGACAGGCGATCGCGGCCGGCATCCTCCACCTTCCGGCCGACCGGCTGCACGAGGGTGGTTTGCCCAGCCTGCCGGTCTCGGAGAACATCACCCTCCCCGACGCCCGCCGGTTCTGGCACCGGCGGGGCCGGGAGAGGGATGCCGTCCGCGGAGTCATCGACTACCTCGACGTCAGGCCGCGTGACCCGCACGCCGTCTTCGGCCGGCTCTCTGGCGGCAACCAACAGAAAGCCATTCTCGGCCGACTGCTGCGCATGCAGCCGACCGTCCTGATCCTTGCCGACCCCACCTATGGAGTCGACCCAGCAGCGAGGGAGATCATGTTCGACGCAATCAGGGAGGCACGCGACACCGGTATCGCGGTGCTCGTGACCTCGACCGAGCCGGAGCAGCTCAGCGGTCTGTGCGATCGCGTCCTCCTCATCGAGGACGGGGTCGTGGCGGAGGAGCTCACCGACAGCGACCTCACGGTCGAGTCTCTTCTCGCGAGGGCCGTGTGATGAGCGCGACCGACACCGCCCGCAGGACCGACGGCAAGCCGGTGCCAGGCCGGAGCGACGCGGGCCGCTCGCATCCGCTCGCGCTGGCGCGGGGCTACGAGACCGTCGGCATCCTCGCCGTTCTCGTGGTCGTCTTCGCGCTCGCCACCTCGAAGTTCCTGACTCAGCAGAACCTGGTCAACGTGGTCAGCGTTCAGACGATCACCGCCGTGATGACGCTCGCCGTCCTCTTCCCGCTGATCATCGGGGAGTTCGACCTCTCGGTCGGCTACCAGATCGGGTTCCTGGCGATGTTCGAGGCGGAGATCGCCCAGCACGTCTCCAACCCTGCCGTGGTGATGCTCGCCGGCCCCGTGGTGGGTGCCCTGGTGGGGCTGGTCAACGGCATGCTCACCGTGGTGGCCAAGATCAGCTCCTTCATCGCCACGCTGGGCGTCGGCATCCTGCTCAGCGGCGCAACCCAGGGCATCAGCCACGGCCAGGTCATCTACACGCACATCCCCACAGCGATCACGAACCTGTCGCGCACGGGCTTCGCCTCGCTGCCGATGTCGGTGTGGCTGACGCTCCTCATCGGCGTGATCTTGTTCTACGTGCTCGAGCACACCCCGGTCGGCCGGTTCTGGTACGCCATCGGCAGCTCCCAGCGCGTCGCCTATCTGGCCGGCGTGCGGACCAACACGCTTCGCGTCCTGGCCTTCGTGCTGTCGGGCGTGCTGGTCGGCGTCGCGGCGAACTTCTCGCTTGCCCAGGCCGGTTCAGCGAACCCCGGCTACGGGCCCGACCTGCTGCTGCCTGCCTACGCCGCCGCGTTCCTCGGGGTCTCGACCTACCGGCCCGGCTACTACAACGTGGCAGGATCGCTGATCGCCATCCTCCTGCTCGCCATCGGCTTCAACGGCCTCAGCCTGCTCGGCGTCCCGTTCTGGGTGCAGCCGATCTTCAACGGTGCCGCACTGTTGGTCGCTGTCTTGGTGGCACGCCAGGAGACCCGCCAGGTCCGCGTCGGCTAGCGCCGCCGACAACCGAGAAGGAGCACGCGATGTCCGACACCACGCATCCCGACGGATCCGACCGACCGGCAAGCCCACCGACGGGCCCCGCCGCCGAGCTGCTGGCGGCTGCCTTCGCCCGGGGCCGGCTCGTCGACCTCACCCATCCGCTGGTCGAGGGGATCCCGACCTATCCGACGCACGCGAAGTACTTCCAGAACAACTGGCTCGCCTTCGGCGACCCCGCCCGGATGAACCAGCTCGTGCTCGGGGAGCACACCGGCACGCACGTCGACAGCCCCTGCCACTTCCCGGTGGCGGGCAGCCACGCGGCGACCGCGGTCGACCAGTTGCCGCTGACCGCGCTGGTCGGCCGCTGTGCCGTCGTCCACACGCCGGTGAGCGAAGCCGGCGACGTCCAGGTCGGCGTGGCGCCGGTGCTGGCCTGGGAACAGCGCAACGGTCGGCTGCGCGAGGGCGACATCGTGCTGTTCGACTTCGACTGGGCGCGTACCCGCTGGACGCCCGGGCCGGAAGGCTTCGCCCACCTCGACCGGTGGCCCGGCCTGGCCGGCGAGACCGCCGAGCTGCTGCGGGAGCGGCGGGTGAAGGCGGTGGGGACCGACTGCGTCAGCCTCGACCCGGGCGACGGCGGCGACGGCGAGCTGCGCGCCCACTACACGTTGCTGGAGGAGGGGATCTTGATCCTGGAGAACGTCGCCAACCTCGACCAGCTCCCCGATCTCGCCTACTTCATGGCCTTCCCGCTGCCGATCGTCAAGGGCACCGGCAGCCCCGTCCGCGCCGTCGCCGTCGTGGACGGGTGAAGCTGCCGGAGCCCCGAGAGCCCGCCCAGAGAGCCCGCACCGAGAGCCGGAGAGAGCACGCATGCCTCGAGACCTGACCGACCCCGCCGCACTCCGCGACTTCGCCGACCCCGAGGCGGGCCTGAAAGCGCCCCTGTACGAGAACATCGACGTACCCGAGGCCTTCGGGCCGGTGACGGTGGTTCCCGACGAGCACAAGGCACGTCGCTTCGCCTTCGCCCAGGGCGTCGGCTGGCAGCCGGGCGAGCCAGCTCCGTTCGGCATCCTGGCCAACGACCTCCTCCAGATGTTCACCACCCGGTACGCCGCCAGCCAGGTGGTCGGCCTGCACACCGACGAGGAGATGTGGTTCGACCGGCCCGTCGCGGTGGGTGAGCCGGCCGTCCTCACCGCGGAGTACGTCGAGAAGTACGAGCGGCGAGGCCAGGGTCACGTCGTGATGGTGGCCGAGGCCCGGGATGCGCAGGGTCGCACGCTGCTGCGCCACCGCGGCGTGGAGATCATGCGGACCGCGCCGGCAGAGGTCGCGGGCCGTGGCTCGGCAGGCGGCGCCGGCCCGCGGGTGCGCGGTGAGTGGGACGCCGCGCTGCCGCTGGTCGAGCGGGTCGCCGCCGACACCCCTCTCGGATCCGGTCTCGTTCCACTGCGGCGTGAGGCCACCTTGGAGCAGATGGCGCTGTTCTCCCGCACGGGTGAGGGTGTGGCGAACATCCACAACGACCTGCGGACCGCCCGCCGGGCCGGCCTCGACCTGCCGATCATGCAGGGTCAGCAGCTCTTCTGTCACCTGGGTCAGCTGCTGCTGGAGCGCGTTGGCGAGGGGTTCGCGGCGGGCGGCCATCTCCGGGTCAAATTCCTGCGGCCGGTGAAGGCCACCGAGTCCTTCACCGTCGAGGGCGTGCTCACCGCAGCCGGCCCGGAGCGGGTCGAGTTCGAGGTGTGGGTGCGCCGCCACGACGGTGGTCTGGCGGCGGTCGGCTGGGCCGACGCACCCGTACCGTATCCCTCGCGGCACCCGGCGCAGCCCGTCGCCGCAGGCGCCCACGAGCCCATCGAGTAGAGCGGTCGACATGGCACGGACGATGTACGAGGTCATCTACGAGGACCTGCGCGCCCAGATCGACTCCGGCAAGCTCGAGTCGGGCGGCGTCCTGCCCAGCGAGCCCGCGCTCGCCGAGCAGTACGGCGTGACGCGGATGACCGTGCGCCACGCCGTCGACCGGCTGGTCAACGAGCACATGGTGATCCGGCGGCGTGGCGTGGGGACCTTCGTGACCGAGCCGCGGCCGACGTACCGCCGGGTCAACCGGTTGGGCAGCCTGCAGGTCGAGATCGGCCAGGGCGACGTGGACGTGACCACGGTCGTGCGCGTGCAGGAAACGGCGAGCCCGACCCCCGACGTACGGCGGGCGCTGAGCCTCTCGCCCCGGCAGCGGGCGGTGCATATCCTGCGTGTGCGAGTGGTGGACGGTGAGCCGGCCGCGGTCCAGGACTCGTGGTTGCCCCACGACGTCGCGCCCGGCTTGGCCGGGGCCGAGCTGGTCGGCGGCTCGCTCTATCGCACGTTGGGGGAGCGGTACGGCGTCGAGCTCGACTGGGCCGAGCAGAAGGTCAGCGCGGTCGCCGCGGACGGGGAGTGGGCCGGCTGGCTCGGCGTCGAGGCGGGCACGCCCTTGATCGGGATCACCCGCTGGACCTACGCCAAGGGACGCCACCTCATCGAGTATGCGACCAGTTGGACCCGCCCGGACTTTCCGCTCTACATCCGGCTGGAGGCCTGAATGGGCGCGGACGTGGTCTGCGCCGTCGACATCGGCACGTCCTCGGTGCGCGCGGCGCTGGTTGCACCCTCCGGTGAGGTGCTGGTCGAGCGACGCTGCGAGCGCCACGGCGCCGAGTCGCAGTTCGAGGCCGCGGTGCTCTGGCAGGAGGTCGTCGCGGTTCTCGCCGGCGTGACGGCCGCGGCGGCCGAGCTACCGGGCGCGCCGCGGGCCGTTGGCGTCGGCGTGACCGGGCACGTCGGCACGGTGGTGCTGGACCGGCAGGACCGGCCGTTGCTGCCAGCCGGTGGCTGGTCCGATCGCCGTGGCGTGAGCGAACTCCACGCGCGCTGGCGTGACGATCCGCATCTGCTCGCGCGTACCGGCCGGTCCGCCGTCGCGGGCGGTGCGGTCGCCGTACTCTGCGACCTGGACCGGCGGATGCCCGAGGGGATGGCCTCGCTCGGCACCGTCTTCGCGCCCAAGGACTACGTGAACCTCATGCTCACCGGGGTGCACGCTACCGATCCCACGTCGGCCGCCTACACCCTCGCGCTCGACGTACGCCGACGGCGGTGGGACGAGGAACTGCTCGCCGTCACACGAGCCGGCCGCTGGGTACTGCCCGACCTTGCGGGCGCCACCGACGTGGTTGGCCGCGTCCTGCCGGAAGCAGCACGGACCACCGGGCTCCCGGCCGGCATCCCGGTCGCCACTGGCGGGCCCGACGGGACGGTCGGCGCGGCCGCGATTCTCGGCACTGACACCGACTGCATCGGCGATATTGCCGGCACCACCGACGTCGTCGTTCGGGTCGTCCCCGCTCCCGACCCGGCGCCGGCCGGCGTGGTGGTCAACCCCTATCTCGCCGACGGCCTGTGGAGCCAGGGTGGCCCGACCGGGATGACCGGTGGCGGAGCCACGTACTGGCTTCAGATGCTCGGCCAGGATCCGGCGGAGCTGCTGCTCGAGGCTCTGACGACCGTCGGGCCCGGCAGCGACGGGCTGCGCGCCCTCCCGCATCTGACCGGGTCGCGCTTCCCGGTCTGGCAGCCGGAGGAGCGCGGATGGCTGGCGGGCCTGTCGCCGCGACACCGGCCCGGCCACATCGTGCGAGCGGTGCACGAGGGCGCCGCCTTCGCGGTGCGGGAGGCCCTCGACATCCTCGACCCCGGCAGCATGGCACCAGTGCTGCTTGCCGGAGGCGTGGCGAAGTCGGAGGGGCTGATCCGGTTGCGTGCCGACGTGACCGGCCGCCGGACCCTCACGCGCACCGCTCCCGACGCCAGCTTGCTGGGAGCCGCCCGAATCGCCCAGCTCGCCATCGGGATCCACGACTCATGGCCGGCCGCGGTGGCCTCCGGTCCGCCGGTCGGCAGCCCCGTCGAACCCGCCGTCGCGGCGGTGAAGACCTACCAGGAGGAGTACGACGACTGGCGGACGCTCCGCTCCGCGATCGCGCCTAGGGAGTGACGGCCAGCGCCCCCAGCACACGTGCGGCCAACTCATCGTCGCCCTCGATCCGGACCCGCTCGGCGGCGTCGGTCCGCCGGCCGCCGGCGAGGAGCAGGAAGGTCTCGCGGTCCATCCGCAGCGTGACCGTCGGGTCGACAGGCTCGGCCAGGGTCGTGCCGCGGCCGGACTCGTCGACCGTGACGGCGGCCGGCGGGTGGCCCTCGACGTACACCGCCAGGGTGGTGCCGGCCGGGGCCTTGACCCGCTTGGCCAGCACGTAGCCGAGGCTCTCCAGCAGGTAGGTCGCGCTGTGCCGGGCGCCGGGACCGTCGATGTTGCCGGGCCGGCCGACGGCCCGGCGGACGTCCTGTTCGTGCATCGCGATGTCGAGCGGGCGGTTGCGCAGCAGCGTCGCGGTGCTCCACCCGATCGCGCCGAAGATGCCGGGAGCCGGCGCCTGCGGATCGGTCGGCGGGTCGGCGAGCAGCGCGTCGTGGCGCGCGGCGCTGTAGCGGCGGATCTCCGCGACGATCGCGGCCGGGTCGGCTTCGCGCCGGGTGAGCACGCCGATCTCGGTGAACCGGCTCATCGGGCTGGCCAGGTGCGGCGCGTCGAGCACCTCGGCGTCCTCCCGCGGCGCGCCGCCGAGGATGCCCTCGAGATGCGCCACGTGGGAGATCACCGCGCGCACGTCCCAGCCGGGCAGGTCGGTCGGCGTCGACCACTGCTCGGACGGGAGGGAGGCGGCCAGGTCGGCGAACTCGCCCACCGAGCGCCACCAGACGTCGACGTACTCCCACAGCTCGGTCGGTTCGCTCATGCCCGCAATCTAGGGCAGCAGTAGGGTGCCAGGCATGACCCAATGGGAGTACCAGGTGGCGCCGATCCTCAACCACGCCGCCACGCAGATCCTCAACAACTTCGGCCAGGACGGCTGGGAGCTGATCACCATCACCGACAACGGCTCGGGCAGCCTGGTCGGCTACTTCAAGCGCCCGGTGCAGGCGTGAGCACGGTCGAGGACCGGCTCACCGAGCTCGGGCTGAGCGTGCCGGAGGTCGCCAAGCCGGTCGCCGCCTACGTGCCGGCAGTGCGCACCGGCAAGTACGTCCACACCTCCGGCCAGCTGCCGATGCGCGACGGCTCGCTGATGGCGACCGGCAAGGTCGGCGGCGAGGTGACGCCGGAGGAGGCCTATGAGTGCGCGCGGCAGTGCGCCCTCAACGCGATCGCCGCGGTCAAGGCCGAGATCGGCGACCTGTCGCAGATCCTGCGGGTCGTCAAGGTGGTGGCCTTCGTCTCCTCGACGCCCGACTTCACCGGCCAGCCGGGGGTCGCCAACGGCGCCTCCGAGCTGCTCGGCACGGCGTTCGGGGACGCCGGGTTGCATGCCCGCTCGGCGGTCGGCGTACCCGTCCTGCCGCTGGATGCGCCGGTCGAGGTGGAGATCCTGGTCGAGGTCGCCTGACGTGCACATCCCGCTCCCGCCGGTGGCGCTCTCGTCGGAGGTGATCGCCCTCGCCGGGGAGTACGACGAAGGTCGCCGGGTGGCCGTCGAGCCGCGCGACGCCGCGACGGTGGTGTTGACCCGGGCGGGGGCGGCGGGGCCGGAGGTGTACCTGCTCAGCCGGCAGACGTCGATGGCGTTCGCCGCGGGCATGGCCGTCTTTCCGGGCGGCGGGGTGGACCCGCGCGACGCTCACGAGGGTGTGCCGTGGGCCGGGCCGTCGCCCGCCGCCTGGGCCGCGCAGCTGGGCTGTGCGGAGGTGGAGGCGCGGGCGCTGGTCTGTGCAGCGGTGCGGGAGACCTTCGAGGAGTCGGGTGTGCTGCTCGCCGGCCCGTCCGCGACCGAGGTGGTCGGGGACGTCAGCGGGGACGACTGGGAGGCCGACCGGGTCGCGCTGGAGACACGGGAGCGGTCGCTGACCCAGCTGCTCTCGCGGCGAGGCCTGGTGTTGCGCTCGGACCTGCTCGGCGCCTGGGCCGGCTGGACGACGCCGACCTTCGAGCCGCGCCGCTACCGGACGTGGTTCTTCGTCGCCGCGCTGCCGCCCGGGCAGGTGACGCGCGACGTGTCCTCGGAGTCGGCCGCGGTGCAGTGGATGCCGGCCGGACGGGCCGTGGAGCTGGCGGAAGAGGGCACGCTGGCGCTGATGCCTCCGACGTACCTGACCTGTCTGGATATCGCCCGCTTCGCCGATCCCGATGCGCTGCTGGCCGAGGCGGCCACGCGGCGGATCGAGATGTTCACCCCGAGCGTCGAGGGTGACCGGCTCTCGCTGCTGCCGCTGCATCGCGACCTGCTGAGCGCGCGGGGCCGGCTGTGACCGCGGCACCGTCCTGGTCCGGTGGCGCCTTCGGCGCGCGGGGCGTCTGCGTGCTCGCCCCCAACCCCGGGATGATGACGCTGGACGGCACGAACACGTGGGTGCTGCGGGAGCCGGGTGCGCGGCGCTCGGTGGTCGTCGACCCGGGACCGTCCGACGCCGCCCACCTCGACGCGGTGGCCGAGGCTGCCGGCGAGGTGGCCGCGGTGCTGCTCACCCATCACCACCACGACCACAGCGAGGCCGCGCGGGAGTTCGCCGAGCGGATGGGCTGCGGCGTGCGCGCGCTGGACCCGGCCTATCGGCTCGGCTCCGAGGGGCTCGGCGACGGCGACGTGGTCGCGGTCGACGGGCTCGAGGTGCACGTCGTTGCGACGCCGGGCCACACCGCCGATTCGCTGTCGTTCTTCGTGCCCGCGGACGGCGCCGTGCTCACCGGCGACACCGTGCTCGGCCGCGGCACCACCGTGGTGGCGCACCCGGACGGGCAGCTCGGTGCCTATCTCGACTCCCTCGACCGGCTGCACGCCCTGGCCTCCGCGCAGGAGGCGAGCGCGATCTGGCCGGGCCACGGGCCGGTGATCGGCGACGCGCTGGGCGCCTTGGACTTCTACCTCGCACACCGGCGTGAGCGGTTGGCGCAGGTGGAGGCGGCTCTCGCCGTACTCCCCGACGACGTGGCCCCCGATGACCTCACGCACCGCGTCGTCGAGATCGTGTACGCCGACGTCGACCCGGTGCTGTGGGGTGCCGCCGAGCTCTCCGTTCGCGCCCAACTCGCCTATCTCCGCCGCCGTTGAGTAGGGGATTTCGCACCCCCGAGTAGGGGATTTCACACGCTCGAGCCGGGGATCTTGCCCGGCCAGAAACTGTCCACAAGGGCGCCGTGGTGCGGCGCTTTCCACAGCCGGAGGTACGTCGCTGGTCGTGCGCGACCGCGCTGGGCAGCGTGGAGCCATGCCGACACTTCCCGACCGACCCTTCCGCACCAACGACCTCGCGTCCCTCGGCCTGACGAGGCGTCGACTGGCGGACGCGCTCGCCGAGGGGTCCGTGCGCCGGGTGTTCACCGGTGTCGCGGTGGCTTCGCGCGCCGCTGACTCGATCGAGCTGAGAGCCGCTGCGCTGGCGCTCGTCCTCGGCCCGGAGCACGTCGTCTGCGACCGTACGGCGGCATGGCTCCACGGCGTCGACGCGCTGCTCTACCAGGAGCACGAGATCCTGCCTGCGGTGGAGGTCTGCGCGCTCCGCGGCAACCAGCCGAGTGGGCGAGCCGGTGTCGATGGTCGCTCCCGCGACCTCGCGCCGCAGGACATCATGATCATCGGTGGGGTCCGGGTCACCACGCCGATCCGGACTGCGCTGGACCTCGGCTGTCAGCTGAGGCGGCGGGAGGCCTATGCGGCGCTCAACGCATTCGCGCGACAGCACGAGCTTCGCGTTGAAACGTTGCGTGCGGCGGCCCAGCGGTTCCGGCGTCGCCGTGGGGTGCGGCAGTTGCGAGAGCTGCTCGGGTTGATCGACCCGCGCGTGGAGTCAGCGCGTGAGTCCTGGACGCTCCTGGCGATCTACGACGCGGGGCTGCCGCTGCCCGAGCCGCAGGTGTGGATCGAGATCGACGGACGGCCGACGTATCGGCTCGATCTCGCCTATCGGCTCTCCAAGGTGTGCGTCGAGTACGACGGGTTCGACTTCCACGAGCGCGACGCCGGGCAGAGGGCGTACGACGAGGAGCGACGCGACTGGCTGCGCCACGACGGCTGGATCGTCATCGTGGTGCGCCGGGGTGACTTCACCGGCGACGCGCTGGAACGGTGGCTGCGCGAACTCCGTGAGGCGCTGCGGCCGACGTACTCGAATCGTCGGTTCTGACCGAGGTTGGCGGTGCCAAATCACCGACTCGGCGGTGCAAAACCCCCGACTCGCGGGTGCAAAACCCCCGACTCAACGAGCTCGGCGGGCCATCCGCTCGACGTCCATGATGACCACCGAGCGGGGCTCGAGGCGCAGCCAGCCGCGCGCGGCGAA
>Ga0164242_10003675_pt1 | contig 17412 bp, 21 predicted proteins | sample OricomgcompostMG_FD_108783 | JGI IMG/M metagenome (GOLD analysis project Ga0164242, IMG submission 108783) | Miracle-Growth compost microbial communities from Emeryville, California, USA - Original compost - Miracle growth compost (MG) ...
CCCGAACCCGGGCCCTTGACGAAGACGTCGACCTTCTTCAGGCCGTGCTCCTGCGCCTTGCGGGCCGCGTTCTCGGCGGCCATCTGCGCGGCGAACGGGGTGGACTTGCGCGAGCCCTTGAACCCGACGTGGCCGGCGGAGGCCCAGCTGATCACGTTGCCCTGCGGGTCGGTGATCGACACGATCGTGTTGTTGAAGGTGCTCTTGATGTGGGCCTGGCCCACCGCGATGTTCTTCTTCTCCTTGCGGCGGACCTTCTTGACCGCTCCCTTGCGTGCCGGACCCGGCATTACTTCTTACCTGCCTTCTTCTTGCCGGCAATGGTCTTCTTCGGACCCTTGCGCGTGCGGGCGTTGGTCTTGGTGCGCTGGCCGTGCACGGGCAGGCCGCGGCGGTGCCGGATGCCCTGGTAGCAGCCGATCTCGATCTTGCGACGGATGTCGGCGGCCACCTCGCGGCGGAGGTCACCCTCGACCTTGTAGTTGCCCTCGATGTGGTCGCGCAGCTTGACCAGGTCCTCGTCGGACAGGTCGCGGGCGCGCAGGTCCGGGCTGATGCCGGTGGCCTCGAGCGTCTGCTTAGCGCGGGTACGGCCCATGCCGTAGATGTAGGTGAGCGCGATCTCCATCCGCTTCTCGCGGGGGAGGTCGACGCCGGCAAGACGTGCCATGCGGGCGGTTCTCCTGGTTTCTCTCGTCGAAGGTTTCGTGCGCAACCGTTCCCGCCTTCCCCCGCAAGCGGGGGGACCCCCAGTGGGAGGCGAGCTCCGGCCTTCGATCCGGAGGTGGACCTCTGACGAGGTTGGTGTGCGCTTAGTGGATGGTGACCGGCTGCTGCCAGCCTGCGATCAACCCTGACGCTGCTTGTGGCGCAGGTTCTCGCAGATCACCATGACCCGACCGTTGCGACGGATGACCTTGCACTTGTCGCAGATCGGCTTGACGCTCGGCTTGACCTTCACGGCCCATGCCCTTCTTTGGTGGCAGTGACAACTACTGGTGCGGCGCGGCGGTAGCGGCTTACTTGTAGCGGTAGACGATGCGCCCGCGGGTGAGGTCGTACGGCGAGAGCTCCACCACCACGCGGTCCTCCGGGAGGATGCGGATGTAGTGCTGACGCATCTTGCCGCTGATGTGGGCGAGCACCTTGTGCCCATTGCTCAGTTCCACCCGGAACATCGCGTTGGGCAGCGGCTCGACCACGCGGCCTTCGACCTCGATGGCCCCGTCCTTCTTGGGCATATCCTCCGCATTTCGTCGCTACTACGTACGCTGCAACAGCTCTGACAGCTCTTGCACGGCGCTGCCCACTGAGGGAGTTCCGTCCTTCCGCCCGCGGCCACAGCGGGCACAACGAAGGACAGGCGGCACGCGCCAACAACCGAGTCTACCCGGCGGCCGTGCCGGTTGCCAAAACGCCTACCGGCGGCCTATCCGCCGCCCTCCGCGGGCGCCCCGCCCGGCCGTTCGGCGTCGAAGAACAGCCCGGGCGGGCAGGCGAGGGCACACTCGATCGCCCGGGCCGTGCCCGGCGAGCACCGGGTCCGCCGTCCCGACAGTAGATGGTTGACGGTGGCGTGCCCCACGCCGGCGCGTTCGGCGAGGGTCCGTTCGGACCAGCCGAGCAGCCGCAGGTAGGCACGCAGCGTCACGACGTCTCGAATCCGCATCCGCTCCCCCGGCCGGCATCTCGAGGTTGATCACGACAGAGGCGACCATACCGCAGCTGTCTGACGTCTGCCGTTATACCGTCCGAGCCGGACGTCCTGCGGCGCCGGCGCGGCCGGCGGACGCGGCCGGCGGCGTCTGCGCGGTGGCTGCACGATTCGGGTCAACCGCTCCTGCGCGCAGGGCGTCGGCGTCAGTAGTGTCTACGCCGTGGCTACCAGGGTCGGCACGGAGCAGCGGCGATGAGCGCCCTGTCCGACGCGCTCGGCGCGGCCAACACGGCCGGGCTGTCGGCCCGGGCGATCGCGCGCGCGGCCAAGGAACGCGGCCACTCGGTGAACCACGACACCGCCGCCCGCTACCTGCGCGGCGACCACGGCATCCCCGACGAGGCCACCCTGGTCGCCTTCGCCGACGTGCTGAACGTGCCGCTGCGGACGCTGCGCGCGGCGGCCGACCTGCCCACCGAGAGCGTCGAGCCGTACATCCCGCCGCCGGAGGCCAGCCGGCTGAGCCGGCGCCAGCGGCGTGCGGTGGACGAGGTGATCCGGGCGATGCTCGAGTCGAGCGGCGGCAGCGGACGGGGCCGCAGCGCGGCGGTGCGGCAACTCGCCGCCCAGCGCGACGAGACGCCCCGCGCGGCCCGGCACGGACAGGCCGAACCGCCGGCCGAGTGAGCCGGCCGCGCACGTTATCCACAGGCCCTGCCGAAGCTGTCACCGCCCGGTGCGACGGTGCCGGCCATGGACACCGAACCCCGCGGCGCGGCATCCGATCGGCCCTATGACCCGTGGCGCGACCTGGCCGAGAACTGGCCGGGCGTCGAGGTCGTGCACGAACCGATGCGCGGCAGCCTGCTCGGCGAGCTGCGTTTTCCCGTCATCGCGCTGCGCGCCGGGACGAGCGCGGCCCAGCAGCGCTGCACCCTGGCGCACGAGCTGGTCCATCTGGAGCGCGGCGGCAGCTGCGGCGGCCCGTGGTCGGCCCGGGAGGAGCTGCTGGTCCACGCCGAGGCCGCCCGGCGGCTGGTTCCGCTGACCGCGCTCGCGGACGCCATCGCCGAGATCGGCGGCGATCACGACGTGGGCGCGCTGGCCAGGCTGCTCGAGGTGGACACCGAGACCGCCCGGCTGCGGCTGCGCCTGCTGGATGCGGCCGAGCGAGCCCGGCTGCGGGCCGGCCTGAACCCGGAGACCTGGGTGGCCTGAGCCGCTGTGCGGACGGGTTATCCACAGCCTCGACCCGGGGTGCTTGACAGCGCCCGGGACCGGTGCCACTCTGCCAGCGTCCGACGTCCGTTCAGAAAGGAGACACAATGAATCCGCGAACGCTGGTCGAGAAGGTGCGCATCGGCGCGGCCGAGGTGCAGGTCGCGATCGCCGGCTCGGGCCTGCTGCCCACGGCCGACAGCTCCGCCTGCTGCTGTTGCTGCTGCTGCTGCGGAACCGCCGAGAAGGAATAGGAAAGGCGGTCCAGCGGGTGCGGCTGCTACCCGGAGTGCGGCTGGTCGAGCGGCCCGGCGTCCTGCACTTCTTCGACGGACGCCGGGTCGTCTCGGTCCGGGGCGACGAGCAGGCCCGGCGGGCCCTGCGGCACGTGCTCGGCGGCGGCGGCGCATCCGCGGTCGGCGGCGTCGTTCCCGCCGGTGCCGGCGGCATCTCGCCCGACGCCGCGGACGACGCCCGCGAGCTGCTGGCGCGGCTGAACCTGGCATTGCCGGCCGATAGCGTCCCCGCGCCCGGCGCCGCGCCGGCCGACGACGTCGACGGGAGGGCGCTGTCGGTCGGTGCCGAGTTCGCCAGCGCCGCCACTGGCGGCTGGGTCGGGCCGCGGCTGGCGCACGAGCGGCTGCGGGACACCGTCGTGCACGTGTGGGACGACTCCGGCGAGCTGTGCGCGGCGCTCGCGGCGTCCGGGCTGCGCTGCGCGCCGCTGGCCGGGCCCGGGCAGGTCGCGGCGCTGGATCCCGCGCACAGCGTGGTCGCGGTCGCGGCCGCGCCGGACCGTCCGCTGGACCGGCTGCGCGCCGCGAACACCGCCTGCCTGCGGCACGGGGTGAGCTGGCTGCCGGTGGGCGGCTTCGACGGCGCCCGCGTGCACGTGGGCCCGCTGATGATCCCCGGCCAGAGCGCGTGCGCCGAGTGCCTGCTGCGCCGGCTCGCGGCCAACGTCGAGTACGGCGCCGTCTTCGCCGAAGTCGCGGCCGCGCCGTCCGCGCCGACGCCGCACGCGGTACAGGCCTGGTCGCAGTCGGTGGCGGCGCTAATCCTGCTGCGCTGGCTCGCCGGCCGCGACGCGGGCCTGCCCGGTCTGCTGTTCACGCTGGTGCCGGACGAGCTCGCGCTGCGGCAGGCGCGCGTGTACCGCGTGCCGCGCTGCCCGTCCTGCGCCGGGCCGGACTTCGTCACGGCGCCCGCGCCCTGGGACATCGCGCGTGATCACTGAACCGGCCGCCGTCGCCCGGCAACGGCTCGCGACGCTGGTGTCTCCGGACGTCGGCGTGATCCACCGCGTCGACGACGGCGTCACCCAGTACGACCATCCGCGGCTGGCGCCGGCGTACGCGCAGATGTGCGAGACGGGTGCGCTGTTCGGGGTGCGCACCACCGCGCACGCGGGCGGCATGGCGGACGATCCCGAGCAGGCCTGGCTGGCGGCGGCCGGCGAGGCGATCGAGCGGTACTGCGCCACCGCCGTGCCCGGGTCGCGGCTGCGCCGGGCCGCGCCGGCCGAGCTGACCGGGCCGGTCGTGCCGCCGCTGTGGCTGGCCGGCCACGGCGCGCACGGCCGCCCGATCAGCTGGGTGCCCGGCTGGCAGTTGCGCGGCACCGGCCCCGCGGAGCCCGCCTGGCTGGCCGCCTCGCGCGTGTACCTGGCTCACCAGGACGACGCGGGCCAGGTGGCGATGCCGACCTCCACCGGGCTCGCCTGCCACGCCGATCCGTGGCGGGCGCTGTACGCGGCGCTGCTCGAGGTGATCGAACGCGACGCGGTCATGATCAGCTGGCTCGCCAGGACGGGTGCCCGGCCGCTGCGCGCGTCGCTGCGCTGGACCGCGCCGCGGGGCAACGCCGTGCGGTTCGACCGTGCGCCCGAGCAGTACCGGCTGTACCTGCTGGACTCGCCGACCGGTGCGCCGGTCGTGTTCGCGGTGGCCCGCGGCGCGCAGGGCCAACCCGGCGCCGCGGTCGGCGCGGCCGCGCACCCGAGCCTGCCGCACGCGTGCCGCAAGGCGCTGGTCGAGGCGCACCAGACGATGCAGTGGGCCACGCACATGCTCGCCGAGGGACGCACGCCCGCACCGTCCGCCGATCAGGTCCACGACCTGGACGCGCACGTCGCCTACTACCTCGACCCGGCGCGCGTCGACGCGTTCGCGTTCCTCGACGGCGACGGCGCCGCACCCGAGCCGGCCGAGTACGTCGAGCTGGCGCAGCTGCCGGTGCTGCCCGATCCGGAGTCGGCCTGCCGCCGGCTCGTCGCCGACGTGATCGCCGCCGGGCTGGACTGCTACGCCGCCGACGTCACCGCGCCGGAGGTCCGCGCCGCCGGCCTGTGGGTGATCCGGGCGGTGGTGCCCGGCCTGTACCCGCTGCTGGTCGGCACCGGGCCGCGTCCGGACCACCCGCGCCTGCCTGCAGACGCTTCCGTCAATCCCGATCCGCACCCGTTCCCGTGAACCCCGACCGGACCCGCGACCAGACAGGAGCGACGTGACCGACGCACCGACCCCGATCGTCCACGCGGCGCTGCGCGGCTTCAGCCACGAGCTGCGCGGTCCCGGCGGAGCGAACGGCGCCGAGCCGCTCGATCTCGCCGAGGAGTTCCACCTCGCCTGCAAGGTGACCGCCGCCTTTCCCGGTCAGTCGCTCGGGCCGGCGGGGCGCTTCCTGGCCACGACCGAGGGGGCGCCGTTCGCGCTCGGCCGCAAGGCCCTCGCGCACGTCGGCCCGCGGATCACGTTGCCGGCTCCGCAGCCGGTGCCGTGCGAGCTCCGCGCCGTCGGCTATGCCCGGCGCAGCCGGCTTCCGGCGCGGTGCGGTCGGCTGGACCGGCAGCTGGTCGGCACCGTCCTCGGCCTGTCGGCGGGCGCGTCGCCGGATCGTCCCGAACTGCGGGTGACGCCGTCCGGGGGCGCGATGTACCCGCTGGACGTGTTCGCGATCGCGCACGCGGTCGACGGCCTGGCGCCCGGCGCGTACCTGTACGACCCGCTCGCACACGCGCTGCTGCCGCGCGGCGAGGTCGACCCGGCCACGTTTCACGAGCTGGCCAGCGCCGCCGGCCCGATGCCGCAGCCGGCGCTGACGCTGGCCGTGGTCGGCACGTTCGCCCGGTCCCGCACCAAGTACGGGCTGCGCGGCTACCGGTTCACGTTGCTGGAGGCCGGGCATCTCGTCCAGGCCGCGGTGACGGTCGCGACCGCGCTGGGCCTGTGCTCGTTGCCGTGGGGCGGGTTCATCGACGCCGCCGTGGACGGACAGCTCGAGCTGGACGGTCTCGAGCGCGGCTGCGTCTACCTGCTCGCACTGTCGGCCGGCGAGGGCGTGCCGCACGGCGCGGAGAGTGACGCCGCGGATGGTGCGGCGTGAGCGCGAGCCCGGCCGGCGCCGGCACTCGTGCCGGGCAGCGCGGTGCGGCGGCGGCGCTGCTCGGCTGCGCCTACCTGCTCGCGTCCCGGCGCGTGGTTCGGGTGGACGCTGCCCACGGCCGCACGCGGGGGCGGGCCGCGGCCGGGGCGCTGTGTGCCGGTGCCGGGCCGGCGCTGCTGGTCGCCCAGCGTCTCGCGAGCGGCGGCGCTCGCTGGCAGCCGCCGCCGTCGGCCGCGGGCCGGACCCTGCTCAGCGGGTACGTGCTCGCGGGCGCGCTGCTGGAAGAGGTGCTGTGGCGCGCGCCGCTGATCCTGCTCGACGGGCGTACCGGCGATCGCGCGCTAGCCGGTTGGGCAGTGCTGAGCGGCGCCGGGTTCCTGGCGCTGCACCTACGGCGGGACGGTGCGCGCAGCCTGCCGGTGCACCTGACCACGACCACGTCGTGGACCGCGTCCGCCCTGCTCGCCCGGCAGTTGCGCTGGCCGGTGCTCGCCCACGCCGGCTACAACCTCGCCGCGATCAGCCTCCGCGACAGGGGCACGGATCGTTCATGAACACTGTCGCGGGCGCCGGCGTTCCGCTGCGGCTGGACGGCGTGCACAAGACGCTCGCGGGCACGCCGGTGCTGCGCGACGTCGGGTTCACCTGCCCGGCCGGTGCGATCACCGCGCTGCTCGGCCCGAACGGCGCGGGCAAGACGACCTCGGTCGCGATCGCGACCGGGCTGCGCCGCGCCGACACCGGCACGGTCGAGGTCTTCGGCCGACGGCTGCCGTCCCGCGCCGCACTGCGCCGGCTCAGCCTGGTGCCGCAGGAGATCGGCCTGCCCGCGGCGGTGACCGTGTGGCACCTGCTGCACTTCGTGTCCGCGCAGCGCGCCGAGAGCCCGTTCGCCCCGCCGGTCGAGGAGCTGTGCGAGCGGCTCGGCATCGGCCCGCTGCTGCGGCGCCGCGCCGGCGGGCTCAGCGGCGGGCAGCAGCGCAAGGTGGCGGTGGCGCTCGGCCTGCTGCGCGCGCCCGGCCTGCTGATCCTGGACGAGGCGACGACCAGCCTGGACGAGTCCAGCCGGGCGACCACCTGGGCGATGGTGCGCGAGTACGTGGACCGCGGCGGTGCCGCGCTGGTGACCAGCCACATCCTGGCCGACATCGAGTCGCACGCGGACCGGTTGGTCGCGCTCAACGCGGGCGAGGTGGTGCTGGAGCGCCCGCTGGACGAGGTCCGGCAGCGGCTCGGCGGCAGCGCAGTCTCGGTGCGGTTACCGGCCGGGCACGCGCACCGGGCGATCGCGCGGATCACCGCCGAGATCGCCGCCGCGGTGCCCAGTGCCGTCGCGTCCGATTCCGTCCGGGCCGCAATGCCCGACCCCGCCCCGGCCGCAATGTCCGGCCGCCGCGACCGCGAGTTCGTGCGCGTCCAGTGGCGCACCGCAAACCCGCTGCCGCTGGTCGCCGCGATCGCCCGCGCCGCACCGTGCGCCACCGACCTGCTGGTGCGCCCGATCCCGCTCGGTGAGCTGCTGGACGAACTCGCGAAGGGAACGACCCGATGAGTGCGGTGTTGCTGAACGCGCGCCTCCAGCTGGACGAGCTCGCGCACATCCCGGCGTTCACCGTTCCGTCGCTCGGCCTGCCGCTGATCACCTACCTGATCTTCGGGCTGCCCGACGTCCACGGCGATCCGCGCACGGCGGCGGGCGTGTTCGTCGGCTTCGGCGCGTTCGCGCTGCTGGGCATCGTGATGTTCCAGTTCGGCGTGGGCATCGCCGCCGATCGCGCGTCCGCGTGGGAGCGGTTCGTGCGCACCCTGCCGTCGTCGGCGGCCGAGCGGTTCGTGGCGCGGCTGCTTGTCGCGCTCGTGTTCGGTGCGCTCGCGCTGATCCCGGTCACCTGCTGTGCCGTGCTCGCCACGCCGCTGCACCTCGACGCGCTGACCTGGGTGCGCGTGCTGGTCTCGTTGCTCGCCGGCGCCGTACCGCTCGGGCTGCTCGGCATCATGCTCGGCTACCTGCTGAACGAACGCGGCGCGCTGCCGATCACCAACCTGCTGTACCTGCCGCTGTCGTACCTCGGCGGGCTGTTCACGGCGCGCCCGGACGACCTGCCCGCGCTGGCGCAGCGCGTCGCCCCGTGGCTGCCGACCCGGCAGTGGGGCGAGCTGCTGATCGGGTTCGGCCTGGGCGGCCAGGTGCCCGTGCACGCCGTGCTCGCGCTGGCGGGCTACGGCGCGCTGTTCGCCGCGCTCGCCGTGTTCGGCTACCGGCGCGACGAGCAGCGTCAGTACCGCTGAGGCGTCACCGCGGCACTCACCGCGCGGTCAGCCGCGCCACGAACGTGTACCGGTCGCCGCGGTACCAGCTGCGGACCCATTCGATCGGCGCACCGGACGCGTCGAAGCTGTGCCGGCTGAGCACCAGCATCGGCGCGCCGGTGTCGGTGTCCAGCAGCTCCGCCTTGCGCGGCGAGGCCGCGGCCGTCTCGATCGTCTCATCCGCCTCGACCGGCGCGCTGTCGTAGAACTCGGCGAGCACGCGGTACAGCGACGGCTCGCGCTTGAGCTTGGTGACCAGGCCGGGGAAGCGCGCGGCGGACAGCTGCGAGACCTCGACCGCCATGGCCGCGCCGTTGACCAGCCGCAGCCGCTCGATCACGAACACCGACGCGCCGACCTTGAGGTTCAGCCGCGCCGCGACCTCCTCGTCGGCACGCTGGCGGCCCGCGTCCAGCAGCTTCGTGGTCACCGTGTAGCCGGCCTCCGCCGCCTGCTCGGTGAAGCTGGTCATCCGCAGCGGCCAGCTGATCTTCGGTTCGGCGACGTACGTGCCCGAGCCCTGCCGGCGCACCAGCCGTCCCTCGCCGACCAGTTCGCTGAGCGCGCGGCGCACGGTGGTGCGCGACGTGCCGAGCTCCAGCGTCAGGATCCGCTCGGTGGGCACCAGGCTCCCGGGTGGCAGCGAACCGATGAGGTCGAGCAGGTGCCGCTTGACGAGGTAGTACTTCGGCTCGCGGGGCGCGCGCTCGGACACTGCGACGACCACGCGGTGCTCCTGTTCATTCCACGGACGACAAGTATGTCTACACCATTGACAGTACCTGCCTGAGCAGGCAGGCTGGCCCAAAGTGGTCTAGTCCATTTGCGCGTCGCCGGGACCGGCGCCGCACGAGCAGCCGGAGGCGAGTCGCGGTGCCCGACGACAGCGAGGTGCGCCGGCTGGCGCTGTCCTGCCTGCTGCTGGGCTTCGTCGGCCCTACCCCGCCCGGGTGGTTGCTGGACGCGCTCGGAGCGGGCCTCGGCGGCGTCGTCCTGTTCGGCTCCAACGTGGGCGACGGCTCGGGGCAGGTGCGCGAGCTGACCGACCGGCTGCGGTCGGCTGCCGGACGCGATGTCGTGGTGGCGCTCGACGAGGAGGGCGGCGACGTCACCCGGCTGGACACCGTGCGCGGCAGCACGAGTCCCGGTGCCGCCGCGCTCGGCGCGCTGGACGATCCGGCCGCGACCGAGGAGGTCTACGCGGCGATCGGCGCGCGGCTGGCCGAGGCCGGCGTCACGCTCGACCTGGCCCCGGTGGCGGACGTCAACGTCGAGCCGCTGAACCCGGTGGTCGGCGTGCGGTCGTTCGGCGCGGACGGCGAGCTGGTCGCGCGGCACGTCGCCGCGGCTGTGCGCGGCATCCAGCGTGGCGGGACGGCGGCCTGCCTCAAGCACTTCCCCGGCCACGGCGCCACCCGGTCGGACTCGCACCACCAGGTCGCCGTGCTCGACCGCGGCGCCGATCAGCTGCGCTCGATCGAGTTCGTACCGTTCGCCGCGGGCATCGCGGCCGGAAGCCGCGCCGTGATGACCGGCCACCTGCTCGCGCCCGCGCTGGATGCCGACGTGCTCGCCACGGTCAGCGCGCCCATCACGCGGACGCTGCTGCGCGACGAGCTGGGCTTCGGCGGGACGGTGGTGACCGATGCGTTGGAGATGCGCGCGGTCGCGGACACGATCGGGATGGTCGAGGGATTCGTCCGGGCCCTCGCCGCCGGGGCGGACGCGATCGAGACCGGCGCGCTCGACTACCCCGAGCTGGTCGACGCGATCCCGGACGCGGTCACCGCGGCGCTCGCCGACGGCCGGCTGACGCTCGAGCGGTTGCGGGACGCGTCCCGGCGCACCGCCGCGCTGGCCCGGGCCGGCGATCCGCAGGTGCCGTACGACGCGGACGTTGTCACCGGCGTCGCGGCGCGCTGCGTCGAGGTGGGTGGGCCGCTGCCGCGACTGCGCGCGCCGCTCGTCGTCGAGTGCCGGCCGCCGGATGGCATGGCCTCCGGCGCGCTGCCGTGGTCGCTCGCCGAACCGCTCGCGCGATTGGTCGACGGCACCGAGGCGGTGGCCGCGGGATCGGCCGGCGACCTGGACGCGGTCGCGGCACGAGCCGGCGAGCGTTCCCTGGTCGTGGTCGTGCGCGATCCGGACCGGCACGCCTGGCAGGACGCCGCCGTGGCGCTGGCCGATGCCCGTCCCGGGTCAGTGATCGTGGACGTCGGCTGGCCCGCACTGCTGACCGGGCGCACGCCGGTCGTGCGCACGCGGGGCGTCGCGCCCGAACTGCTCCATGCCGCGGCGGCGGCACTGGCCCAAGGAGGATCTGCGTGACCGGTGAGCGGATGGCGGCCGAGGTCGCCGAGCAGCCCGAGGTGCTCGCCCGACTGCTCGCGAGCGCCGGCGAGATCGCGGACGTCGCCGAGCAGGTTCGCCGGACCCGTCCGCGGTTCGTGCTCATCGCGGCGCGCGGCACGAGTGATCACGCGGCGTTGTACGCGAAATACCTGACCGAGATCCGGCTCGGCCTGCCCGCCGGGCTCGCGTCGCCGTCGACGCTGACCGTGTACGGCTCGCGCCCGGACCTGACCGACGTGCTGTTCGTCGCGGTCAGCCAGTCCGGCGGCTCGCCGGACCTCGTCGACTCGACGGCGGCGGCTCGCGAACTCGGCGCGCTGACGGTCGCGGTGACCAACGCGGCCGACTCGCCGCTGGCCGCCGCGTCGCAGCTGCACGTGGACGTGCGCGCCGGCGCCGAGCTCGCGGTCGCCGCGACCAAGACGTACACGGCCGAGCTGCTCGCGCTCTACCTGCTGCTGTCCGGCGCGGACGCGTCCGGGCACGCTGCCGCGCTGCCCGAGGCCGCGGCGCGCACGCTCGCGCTGAACGCACCGGACGGTCCCGGCGGCGCGGCGGCGGTCGCGGCCACGCTGCGCGACGTGTCGCGGCTGGTCGTCACCGCGCGCGGCTACTCGTATCCCACCGCGCGCGAAGCGGCGCTGAAGCTGATGGAGACCAGCTACCTGTCCGCGCAGGCGTTCTCGGGCGCGGACCTGCTGCACGGGCCACTCGCGATGATCGACGACACCGTGCCCGTCGTCGCGGTCACCTCGCCCGGCCGCGGCGGGCAGGCGATGATTCCGGTCATGGACCGCCTCCGCTCCGTCGACGCCCGCGTGATCCCGGTCGCCGCGGACGGCGCCGAGCACAGCGGCCTGTCGATCGCGGCGGACGGCATCGCCGAGGAACTGCTGCCGGTACTGGAGATCCTGCCGCTGCAGCAGCTGGCCTGGCACCTCGCCGTCGCGCGGGGCGAGGACCCGGACCGTCCGCGCGGCCTGTCGAAGGTCACCCGCACGTGGTGAGCGGTCGACCCGAGCTCGACCTGCTGCCGACCGCCGAGGTGATCGGCCTGCTTCTGGACGGCGAGGACCGCGTGGTCCCGGCGGTGCGCGCGCAGCTCCCGGCGTTGGTCGCCGGCGCCGAGCTGATCGCGCGACGGCTCGGCGACGGCGGGCGGCTGGTGTTCGTCGGCGCGGGAACGTCCGGGCGACTGGCGCTCGGCGAGGCGGCCGAGCTGCCCGGCACGTTCGGGCTCGATCCGGCCGTCGTGCGCGCGCGGATGGCCGGTGGCGCGGCGAGTACCGACTGCGCCGAGGACGACGTCTCGCTCGCCGAACAGGACCTCGCCGATCTCGCGATCACCGCGCGCGACACCGTGATCGCCGTCGCGGCGAGCGGCCGCACGCCGTACACGCTGGCAGTGGCGAGCGCGGCGCGCACCGCGGGAGCGGCCGTGGTCGCGGTCGTCAACGCGGCACGGTCGCCGCTCGCCGAGCTGGCGGACATCGCGATCGCGGTGGACGTCGGGCCCGAGGTGCTGCACGGGTCGACCCGGCTGTCCGCCGGCAGCGCGCAGAAGGTCGCGATGGACGCGCTGACCACGGCCGCGATGGTGCGGCTCGGACGCGTGCACGGCGACCTGATGATCGACGTCGTCGCCGCGAACGCGAAGCTGCGCGCGCGATCGGCCGGCATCGTCGCGGAGATCGCCGGCTGCTCGGCGGAGGACGCGACGCGTGCGCTCGCCGACTGCGCGGGCAACGCGCGGGCCGCGGTGCTGCACCTGATGCTCGGCCTGCCCGCGTCCGAGGCGGTGGCACAAGCGGCTCAACATCGCAGCCTGCGCGACGCACTCACCGCGCGCGCCTGACGATTCCGCGACGCGCTCGGCACGTCTCGGTCGGGTAACGGTTCGATCACCGCACCGGAAAGCCTTGACAACAGAAATGGTCTAGGCAAATATCCAAATTCGTCTACATCAATTCTTGTCCGCTCCATCCGACGCACTGGCACGGTGCCGTTCGGCACGGTGTTCCTCACCCCATGGAGGCAAGCTTGAAGCGCAAAGCGATCGGCGCACTCGTGGCAGCCGCCGCGATGGCACTCTCCCTCGCCGCCTGCAGCAGTTCGGGCGGCAACTCGTCCTCGAAGAGCGGCGGCATCAGCCTGAGCACCGACGGTGCGGGCAAGACGATCACGGTCTGGCTGCAGGGCGACGCGAAGGGCTGGCAGGACGTGGTCGACGAGACCAACCAGCGCTTCGAGCAGGCGACCGGCGCCAAGGTCAACATCGAGTGGCAGAACTGGACCAACTACACGACGAAGCTCGACTCGATGTTCTCCGGAAGCACCGGCATCCCGGACGTGGTCGAGTTCGGCAACACCCAGACCGCGTCGTACATGGCGGCCGGTGCGCTGGCCGACCTGACCTCGCTGAAGAGCAAGTTCGACAACAGCTCCGCGTGGATGCAGGGCCTGGCGGACACCGCGAACTACAACGGCAAGCTCTACGCGATCCCCTACTACGGCGGCGTCCGCACCGTCATCTACCGCAAGGACCTGTGGAGCGCGGCCGGCATCACCACCCCGCCCACCTCGCTGGCCCAGCTGTACAGCGACCTGGACAAGCTCAAGGCGGCGCACGCGGGCGACTCGAGCTTCTCGGCGTTCTACATGCCCGGGCAGTACTGGTACGCGGCGATGACCTTCGTCCACGACGCCGGCGGCACGATCGCCACCGAGAAGGACGGCAAGTGGACGGCGCAGCTAGAAAGCTCGCAGGCGCAGCAGGGCCTGGAGAACTGGAAGAAGCTGGCGACGGACTACTCGGTCGGCGGCGCGACCACGAACGAGGCCAACCAGGACGCCGTGATGGCCAAGGGCCACGTCGCGACGATCTTCGGCAGCGGCTGGGAGATGGGCGTGGTGGCCGACCCGAAGACCGGTGACCCGAAGCTGAAGGACCAGCTGGCGACGTTCGCGATGCCGAGCCAGACCGACGGCAAGTACATGCCGAGCTTCTTCGGCGGATCGGACCTGGCGGTGCCGGCCAAGTCGAGCAACGCGGGCCTCGGTGCGGAGTGGATCCAGATCTTCACCGACAACAAGAGCCAGACCCAGCTGGCCAAGTACGCGATCCCGAACAACACCAACCTGCTCAGCGCGTACAAGGCGCAGTCCGCCGCGAACGTGGTCACCGGGCAGGCCGCGGAGAACACGTGGGTCACGCCCACCTCGCCGAACTGGGCGAACGTGGAGAGCGCGAGCGTGCTGCAGAACATGCTGCAGGACATCGTCACCGGCAAGAGCAGCATCGCCGACGCGACGAAGGCAGCCGATCAGAAGATCGACAGCACGCTCAACGCCACTGGCTGACGCCCGCAACAAGGCGTAGGTCTTTCAGGGCCGGTGCCGGATCGACATCCGGCACCGGCCCGTTCCACGAGAGGCGGCGATCCGCAATGACCGCAGCGGGACACGCACCACCGGTGGCCCAGGACCCGACCGAGCCGTCCGGTGGCAATCGGCCGCGGCGGCGCCGCCGGGTCGGTGGTTACCGGGCCGCCGGGCTGCCGTACCTGTTGATCGTCCCGGCCACCGCGATCGTGCTGGCCGTCGCCGGCTGGCCACTGGTAAAGATCATCCTGCTGTCGCTGTCCAAGCAGGAGAGCGGCAAGTACGCGCTGTTCCACAACCGCGGCACGACGCCGTTCACCGGCTTTCACAACTTCGCGAACGTCCTCGGGGACTCCACGTTCTGGACGGTCGTGTTCCGCACGATCGTGTTCACGGCCGTCAACGTCGGGCTGAGCCTGTTGCTCGGCATCGGCATCGCGCTGTTGCTGAACCGGGTGTCGAACTTGGCGCGGCTGCTGCTCACCGGCGTCCTGCTGTTCGTCTGGGCCGTGCCGACAACCGTGTCCAGCCAGGTCTTCTACTGGCTGTTCAACAACCAGTTCGGCCTGGTGAACTGGCTGCTCGACAAGCTGCCCGGCGTGAACATGCGCGGGCACGACTGGTTCGCCGACCCGATCCAGGGCTTCGGCGTGATCACGCTCGTCGTCGTCTGGGGCGCGCTGCCGCTGCTCGCGATCTCGCTGCACGCCGGCCTGACCCAGGTCCCGGGCGAACTCCTGGACGCCGCCCGCGTCGACGGCGCGTCCTCCTGGCAGGCGTTCCGCAGCGTCACGCTCCCCCACCTGCGGCCGCTGCTCGTCATCCTGACAACGCTGTCGATCATCTGGGACTTCGGCGTGTTCAACCAAATCTTCTTCATGCGCAACGGGCATCCCGAACCCGGCTACCAGACGATCGGCGTCTACATGTACGCCGAGGGCGTGGGCAGCAGCCACTACAACCTCGGCTCCACGATCGCGGTGCTGATGATGGTCTGCGTGTTCGCGATGATGGCCGTCTATATCCGGCAACTGATCCGGATGGGGGATGCCGAATGAGCGCGACGACGCTCGGCGCGCCCGCGGCCGTCACCGATACCGAGGGCACTGACACGAAGCAGCGCCCGCGACGCGCGCGCCGCGGCCGCTCGGTCTGGGGCTGGAACACGCTCGCGGTCGCCCTTTCGGTGATCTTCGGCCTGCCGATCTACTGGATGATCATCACCGCGTTCATGACCGGCGCCGACCTCAGCAAGACCACGCCGCAGTTCGTCCCGATGCACCCGACGCTGCGCGCGTTCCGCGAGATCCTCAGCGATCCCGTCTTCCGGCAGAACCTGCTGAACACGTTGATCATCACGCTGTCGGCGGTCGTGATCAGCCTGGTCGTCGGCTTCTTCGGCGCGCTGGCCATCGCCCGCTTCCGCTTCGCCGGCCGCAAGGTATTCGTGCTGACGATCCTGGTCGTGCAGATGATCCCGCTGCTGGCGTTGACAATCCCGCTGAGCCTGCTGCTCGACCAGTTCCACCTGAAGAACAGCCTGATCGGCGTCATCCTGTCGTACCTGATCTTCTCGATGCCGTACACCGTGTGGACGCTGCGCGCGTTCATCGCGGGGATCCCCAAGGAGCTGGACGAGGCCGCGATGGTCGACGGCTGCACGCGCTGGCAGACGTTCTACAAGGTGATCCTGCCGCTCACCGGCCCGGGACTGATCGCCACCGGCGTCTACTGCTGGATCCTCGCCTGGAACGAGTTCGTCGTCGCGAACACGCTGCTGCTGGACAACAACAAGCAGACGTTGATGGTGTACCTGCTGCAGTTCCAGACCAGCTCGACGCACGGCGCCGACTACGACGGCATGATGGCCGCCGCGACGCTGACGTCGCTGCCCGTGGTCGTGCTGTTCATCGTGTTCCAGCGGCGCATCTCGGCCGGTCTCACGTCGGGTGCGGTGAAGGGCTGATGACGGTCCTCACCGGAGCCCGGGTGGTCACACCGTCCGGGGTGCTCGACGACGGCTGGGTGCGGGTCGACGCGTCGACCGGGCGCATCGACGCGGTAGGCAGCGGCGCACTGCCCGCGGGCGAACGGCAGCCGGTCTCCGGCTGGCTGCTGCCCGGCTTCATCGACGTGCACGTGCACGGCGGCGGCGGGCACGACTTCACCGCGTCGGCGGACGATCTCGCCGGCGGCGTCGCGTTCCACCGCAGGCACGGGACGACCGGCACGGTGGTCTCGCTGATGGCCGGACCCGTCGACGCCATGTGCGAGCAGCTCGGCTGGGTGACCGAACTGGCGCGCGACGGCGCGGTGCTCGGCGCGCACCTCGAGGGACCGTTCCTTGCGCCGGGACGGTGCGGCGCGCAGAACCCCGCGCACCTGCTCGCCCCCGACCTGCCGATGCTCGGCAAGCTGCTCGACGCCGGCCAGGGATTCGTCCGCACCATGACCGTCGCGCCCGAATTGGACGGCGCCGGCGCGCTCATCGGCGAGGCGATTCGGGCGGGCGTGATCGCAGCGATCGGGCACACCACGGCCACGTACGAGCAGGCGCGAGCCGGCTTCGACGCCGGCGCGAACCTGGCCACGCACCTGTTCAACGCGATGGGCCCGATCAGCCAGCGGGCGCCGGGCCCCGCGATCGCCGCCCTCGACGCCGGCGGGTACCTGGAGTTGATCAACGACGGCGTGCACGTGCACGAGTCGCTCGTGCGGCTGGTGGCCCGGCTGGCGCCCGACCGGCTGGTGCTGATCACCGACTCGATCAGCGCGGCAGGGATGACCGACGGGCACTACCGGCTCGGCGACCGCGACGTGCACGTCACCGGCGGCCGGGCCCAGCTCGAGCCCGGCGGCGCGCTGGCCGGCAGCACGCTGACCATGGCGGCTGCGGTCCGGCACGCCGTCGACGGCGTCGGGCTGCCGATCGAACTGGCGGCGGCCGCGGCGGCGACGAACCCGGCGGCGCTGCTGGGCCTGTCCGGCGACCGCGGCGCGATCGCGTCCGGGCTGCGCGCCGACCTCGTGCTGCTGGACGACCGGCTCGCCGTGGACAAGGTCATGGTCGCCGGTAGCTGGATCTGAGCGGCGCCCTTCCTAGGATCGTC
>Ga0164242_10003676_pt1 | contig 17410 bp, 14 predicted proteins | sample OricomgcompostMG_FD_108783 | JGI IMG/M metagenome (GOLD analysis project Ga0164242, IMG submission 108783) | Miracle-Growth compost microbial communities from Emeryville, California, USA - Original compost - Miracle growth compost (MG) ...
GACAACGATCGTTCCGGCGTCGGCTGTCTGATGGCAGGCGATCGTAACGGCGGCATTCGGCGGCGAATAACGAATCGCGTTATCCACCAGATTGTCGACCAGGTCACGCAACAGGAAATGGTCTCCCATGACGGTGGTGGGCTGAAGATCAAATCCGAGATCGATGCTCTTCCGGTCAGCCATTTGAACAAAGTCCTGAATCGACTCCTCGACCAGTTTGTCCAGCCGCAGCCGCTCAAGCCGCCCCTTCTCAAACTGGCTCGGTTCTGCACGCGCCAGTGCCAATAGCTGATTCGTCTGCCGGATCATCCGCTCGATGGAAGCCATCATCAACGCCGTCGAATGCCGCGCGTCTGGCTCGTGGGCGCATTTTTGGTGTAGCCACTCGACCTGCGCCTTGCATCCCGCCAGTGGCGTGCGGAGTTGATGGGCTATATTTGCGAGAAATTCCTGGCGGGCTGTGGCACCCCGTTCCGCCCGCTTCAACAAACCATTGAGCGCGGCAACCACCGGCATCAATTCCCGTGCCGTGGCTTCATCATCCACTGGAGAAAAATCGTCCCGATCCCGCGCTTCGAGGGTAATCTGCATCCGCTTCAGGGGCAGCATCCCCTTTGCGACGGCCAGCCAGACGACCCCTATCGAAACAGCGACCAGCACGCTTTCCAATACTGCCAATGCGACCAGGATCTTTGACCGGGTGCGATTGCGCTTTCGCCAGGTCTCAGCAGCGCCAAGAAATACCGGGTGACCTCCGATGGATGTTTTCAGGCTGATGACCCGAATCGGTTCGTCTCGCATCACGCCATCGTAGGCGACTGGCACGTTGGCGCTCTTTGGAATTGTCAGCGGCGGAAAGTCGGCGTCTCCTGCAAGAATTCGTCCACGGTCATCCTTGACGACAAAATAGACCGCGTCGAAGTGGTCGACGCGCAGCACCTGTTCGGCCTCGTGCGACAGATCGATCGTTACGGCGCCCGATTTCACCTTCAATCGCGGGATCAATGCCCAGGCAGCATCGGCGAGACCGTGATCGAAGGCGATTTGTGCCGGTATCCATGCCAGCCAATACGTGAGGCCGGCTCCGATCAGGTTAGTCGCCAACAGCGGCAGAATCAGCCATGTCAACAGGTTGCTACGGATGCTTTTCACTGCTCATCCGTCTTTTCAAGGACGTAGCCGAATCCTCTTATCGTCCGAATCCGGACGCCGGCGTCCGCGATCTTCGTACGTAGTCGGGAGACGTACACTTCGATCGCATTGAGGGTCAGGTCTTCCCCCCATGAAATGATGGCGTCGACGATCTGCTGCTTCGACACAACGCGGGATACCCGAAGCAACAGATACTCCAATATCGTCCATTCCCGCACCGACAATTCGACTACGCGACCGTTGACCCGCAGGCGCTTGGAAAAAGTGTCCAGTGACAGGCCGCCAATCTGCATCTCGCCCGACTTCGGGCTACCGCGCCTGACCAGGGCCTTGATGCGCGCAACCAGTTCCGGCGTCGCAAATGGCTTGACCAGGTAATCATCGGCACCCAACTCCAGGCCATGCACGCGGTCCTGCACGGCATCACGCGCAGTCAAAAGCAGGGTCGGCGTATTGTTTCCCTTGTTGCGCATCCGGCGAACTACTTCGAAGCCGTCGATGCCCGGGAGCCCAATGTCCAGCACGAGCGCCGATACTTCGATGCGGTCAAGCAGCGCGCACGCGTCCGTGCCGGTATGTGCGACATCGACGGCCATCTCGTGGCCGCGAAGAATTCGGGAAATTCCGTCTGCAAGCACAAGATCGTCTTCAATCAGCAAGATATGCATACCCTCGATTTCCATTTTGCGTTTGCCGGCCATGTTGGCGGGCCGCAGCAGCATTATCGACCAACTTCCTGCTCTGCAACACGGCGACACGGAGCCCGTTGGGCGAATGCATCAACGCGGCAACCGGACAGAAATGTACAGGAGCATAGTGCAAGGAATGGCGCCGGTGAGGGTCACGCGCAGCCTCCTTGCGAAGCGGGACGAGCGGCGTCAGAGCCATCGCGAGTACTGGCACAAGATATCGATTGGACGACAGGCGTCCTCCGGATTAGCCTGGCCGCTTCCAATGAAGAGTCGTGCCGAGAGGTTAGCAATAACTGATGAAGGAGGAATTGAAGCAGGAATTGACGTTGGCGACCGGGATTAAGCATGGACGAGGAATTTGCATTTACTCGTCAAGCCCATTGCAGAAATGAAAGCAAAAGCGATTGCCATTCAGTGGCAATTAATCCAGAAAAGATCGGATTTCTATTATATCGACGTTACTTAAATTAATCCGGCGGAACGCAAATAATAAAACGCGCGGCGTTCCAAAAATTAATAACGACAAAGCGCTCAGCCGGGCATTTTTTATAAAAATCCCCGCTCCATGAAAATATCCAGAGCAATCGCAAATCGACCCGTGGGCTGCATGCAGATTTTCTACCGGATGGAAGCTGGAGTCGATTATATGCGCCGTTTCTTTCATGCAACTGAAGAATTCCTGACAAAATGCTGACAATGCAAGCGCGCGTCGACGCCCCCCCAAACACCGGTGGAGCATGGGTAAGCAAAACTTGCAAGTCGTTGTTTTAATGCGACTTTATGAAAAGATGCAAGGGGAGTGCGCGGCTGGAAAGATAACTTCATCCTGCCTTCTGCTTTACGCAAAAAAATCCGGAGAACTTTTTACCGCACTGGCGCAAAACACCGTTTAACGTAGAAATTAATCGAACCGTTGACAAAAAGAGTGGCGTTTAGCGAATAAATTTTAAGGCAAAGAGAACATCGTTGCACGGAATTGACGGATGTTAAGAAATATAAATTTCCGGCCGCGCTTTTTAAATAACTTAACATTGGTCAAGAATTTTCCTGTTTCCGAAAATCTACTATCGCTTTCGCTGAGAAGTTCTCTCGGGCGAGAGCGGCGGTAGTCGCCGTCAGCGCGTTGCCGATTTTTGGAGATGGGTATTAAAATGAAAATTACACCCGTAGCACTGGCGTGCGCATTGATTTTCGGTGTAACCGGGAATGCATTGGCAGCCGATTCAACCGAAGTGGAACTGTTGAAGCAGCAGATGGCGGCGCTTCAGCAACAAATGGCGAACCTTCAGGGCAAGCTCAGCGCCATGTCGGCACAGCAGCAGACAGCGCCTGTTGCCACATCGTCCAGCAGTTCGCCGTTAAGCACAAAGATCGCTGGCGCGGACGTGACGCTGTATGGCCACGCCGATCTTTCGGCAGAAGCCACGGACAATGGAAAGGAGCGGACCAACCAGGTTTCCAGCAATCTGTCTTACGTCGGTGTCCGAGGTGGCAAAGATCTTGGCAACACGGGCCTTCGAGCCGTGTTCCAGGTCGAGACGCTTGCCAACATTTCCGGCACACCGACCGAGACCGGCGGTCTGGCGTCGCGTAACTCCTTTGTCGGTTTGCACGGCGGCTTTGGCACGATCATGCTGGGCAAGACCGATACTCCCTACAAGCAGGCGACGGCAGCGATGGACCCGTTCTCCGCCAGCGTCGGCGACTACAACTCGATCATGGGTAATACCGGCGGCGACTTGCGCGCAGAGTTCGATGCCCGTCTGCCGCATTCGATCTTCTATTATTCGCCCACGTTCTCCGGCTTCTCCGCGCGACTGCTCTATTCGCCCGGCCAGAAACTGCACAATCTTGCCGGTGCGTCGAACAATGCGTTCCCGCAAGGCGAGAAGGTTTGTGCCGGCGCTACACCGGGTAGTTCCGGTTCGACGCCGGACGGCAATAGCTGCGACGACGGCGCCTTCCAGAATGCCTACAGCTTGTCCTTGGACTACGCAGCTGGGCCACTGACAGGCACCTTGGCATATGAACGGCATTCGGCAGTAGATCGCACCGGCGACACGGGCGGCATCGTCTCCGACGAAAGCGCAGCCAAGGCAGGTTTGTCCTATCGTTTCGGCGGGAACCGCGTATCGGGCATCGTCGAGAAGCTCTATCGGGACGGTGGCATCAATCCCGCACTCAATGAACGCGCCCGGACCGGCTACTACCTGAGCGATGTACAGGATCTTGGCCACGCCACCGACCTGATGCTGGCATGGGCCCACGCGGGACAGACTCCCGGCGGGCCGGATTTCGGCACCGCAGACGACAAGGCCAACATGTACTCCCTCGGCCTGAAGTATCACTACGACAAGCAAACGTCGCTGTATCTCGTTGGCGCAATGCTCAAGCAAGGTGCCGGTGCGCACTACGCACTCGGTGCTGGCGGCCATGGCGTAGCGATTGCGTCTCCGCGCGACGAGAGTGGCGCGACGATCCCGGGACAGACGGAAAAGGCGCTGTCCGTCGGTATGCAATACAACTTCTGACCCGACGTTGGGTAGCCGAAAAATCGAGTTCTCCACGCCCTGACACCGGTCCATGATCGGAAAAGCCCGTTCGCGGTTGGCATGGCGGGCCACCAGTTGCAGCTCGGTGCTCAGTTAGGTCCTTCGAAGGAATCTCCTTCGAAGGACCTTTTTTCTTCCGCTCAGACCGAATCCGCTTGTCGAGCTTGTGGACCAGATTGGATTTGCGCGCGAGTTGGAAATACATCTCCCGGCCGGCAGCCGGGCCCGGGGTTATTCAAAAATCTCCGCCCGGAGCGGCGTTGCGGCCGACTTTCGCCAGGACGCGCGTGCAGGAGAGCGCCCCGGCTTCTCCCACAAGTAAGAAAGCCCGCTCTGCGGCGGGCTCGGGAGTGACGAGGTCGAAATACTTCAGCAAGGTTTTGCATCTTAATGCACGAACCTTGCAAACTGCTGACACCCGGCGCTCAGATGCAAGCCAAAAGTCGCGTGTTTCAACCTCTTGCGTCCCGGGACACACGATCTTCGCAGGCGTGCAGGCTGCCATTTGGCCGCCTATCAACGCCTTCTGCGGTTTGGGTGCCACGTCGATTGCCGGATGCGGGAGGCCTTGCAGGACGGGCGCCGATTCTTTCGGATAGGGCCACGCGGACGAAAGAAAGCCCCCGGACCTTGTGGCTTGCGGGCTGAACGCAATTCAAGGAGAGCCGGAGGAGGCGCGTTCATAGATGCGCAACGCAGCGACGCCGAAGGACTGACAGAAGGCGCTGCAGTTGAGGATCCAGAGATCGAACGTATGCCGCCCAGCGCCAGGTTGCCCTCCCCTGCTCCACGATATTCACCGCCTCCATGGGCATCCAGCGGAATTGTCGATCTCTTTCGACATCCGTGGTCTCCGGATGGCGCTCAGACCGCCATGGTCGCCGGATGCGTCGCTGCATTCCGTTCCCGCGGCAGCAGAGCAGCTCCGACCAGTCCGATCAGAACGCTGGCCTCGACATAGAAGATCGGTGCAACCGGACTTCCCGTCTTGTGGACCAGCCAGGTATTGATGGCCGGCGCAAGCCCGCCGAATACGAGCACTGCCACGTTATACGCGATCGCTGCGCCGGTCGACCTTACCCCTACCGGAAACATCTCCGTCAGCACGATCGGTGTCGGCCCCCAGAAAAAGCTCATGAAAAGCGCGGCGCCGGCCTGGGCGACAAGCAGCGTGCCGAACGAAGGATGCGCGACGAATCCACCGAACAGGAAATACACGGCGATTGCGTAGGCGAGAATTGCGGGAAGCACCGTAAGGCGACGCCCGATGCGATCGGACAGGTAGCCTGCAAGCGGGCACAGCACTAGCAGAACGGCGGTACTCGCGAAGGTGCTCAGGTTCACCTGGGCCGCGGACAACCCGAACTGCTTCTTGCCGAAAATGGGCAGATAGAAAACAAATACATAGGCGGAGACCGTGCCAACGACCACCAGACAGAAGCTCGAGAGCATCGCACGTGGATGGTGCCGGAAAACGTCGCGCACCGGCGTGTTGCGGGCAGACGACCTGGTCTTCTGGTACGCGGCAAATTCCGGCGACTCATCCACCGACGAGCGGATCATCCAGCCAACCGGTCCGATGAGTATCCCGAACAGGAATGGAACGCGCCAGCCCCAGGATTCAAGCGCGGCCGGCGAGAGATTTGTGGACAACAGATACGCGACCAACGCGCCCACGGAAAAGGCCAACGCCTGCGAGCACATCTGGAAGCTGCCGAAGAAGCCGGTCAGCCGCCGCGGCGCGAATTCCATCAGCATGGTTGTCGCGCCGCTGAATTCGCCGCCACAGGAAAATCCCTGCAACAGCCGCGCCGCCACCATCAGTACCGGCGCAGCAATGCCGATTGCCGCATATGTCGGCAAGAGTCCGATCAGGGCCGTGCCGGCCGCCATCAGCGCGATGGTCAGCGACAGTGCCTGCTTGCGGCCCACGCGGTCACCGTACATGCCCAGCAGGATCCCGCCCAGCGGACGGGCGGCGAAGCCGACGCCGAAGGTGCCGAGCGTCAGCAGCAGTGATGTCGTGTCATTGCTGGCTGGGAAATAAAGCTTCGAAATAATCACCGCAAACAGTCCGTAGACCGCAAAGTCGAACCATTCGAAGGCATTGCCGAGCACGGACGCAATCACCACCCGCCGCACCATTGCTGCGGACGCCTTTTCTTCTGCGTTCCTCATACCGATCTCCTGTAGGTGTAGTTATGTCATGCGCTCGCTGGTCCGAGTCGCTGTCTGACGATTTCAATGAATACGGCCGCGCCGACTGGCGAGGTACGATCATCGAAATCGAATTCCGGGTGATGGCATGTCTTGCCATCATGTCCGAGAAAGAAGTAGGAGCCCGGCTTTTGCTCGAGCATGAAGGCAAAGTCTTCGGATGCCATCAGCGGCGCGACATTGTCCACGACGTTTTCCTTTCCCAGCACCCGCGCGGCCGCCTTGCGCACGACGTCGGTCTGCAGCGCGGCATTGATGGTCGGCGGCGAACTCTGCAGATGTTCAAACGAAACCCGGCAACCGAAGCTTCGCGCGTGCCCGTCACACAGGGCTCTCAACCGATCGAGGACGAGGTCCTGGGTGGTCCGTGAAAACGTCCTGACCGTGCCTTCGAGCAGTGCATTGCCAGGTATGACGTTGATGGCCGTTCCCGAAACGAAGCGGCAGACGCTGACGACCGCCGTTTCCAGCGGGTCCACGTTTCGGCTGACGATGCTCTGAACCGCCTGTGCCAGCGAACTGCCGACGAGGATGGGGTCCACGGATTTATGCGGCATCGCCGCATGGCTGCCGACGCCCTCGATGTTGATGCGGAACAGGTCGCATGCCGACAGAATCGCGCCGGCACGAACACCGATCTTTCCGGCCGCAAGTGCATTGTTATTGTGGAGCGCGTAGATTTCGTCGCACGGAAAGCGCTCGAAGAGCCCGTCCCGGATCATCGCCGAACCGCCGCGCAGCGTTTCTTCGGCCGGCTGGAATATCAGGTGCACGGTGCCGTGGAAAGCCCGATTCGCGGAAAGGTATCTGGCTACCCCGAGCAGGATCGCGGTATGCCCGTCATGGCCGCAACCATGGAACACGCCGTCGTGTAACGAGCGGTAAGCCGGCGTGCCCTGCTCTGCCATCGGCAACGCATCCATGTCGGCACGCAATCCGATGGCTAGGCCTTCCCCCCCGTTCAAGCTGCCCCGTATGGTTCCGACGACACCTGTTCCGCCAAGTCCGGTATGCACCGGGATGTCCCATTCAGCCAGGCGTGCTGCAACAAATGCCGCAGTACGGTGCTCGACAAACCCGAGTTCCGGGTGACGGTGGATGTCCTGGCGCCAGGCACGCATGGCATCTGCCAGCGCGGCAATAGTCTTGTCTTCCCGCATCATTCTCTCTCTGCTGGATCATCCGGCACACCGGGATCGCTTGGATTTTTAAGAGAATATATCAATTGTTGAGGTTTGCAACCAATATTTCAGGCAACAGGTCAGCCCCGGCATTGCTGCGCCGGACCGGTAAAATACGCTTACTCCCGTCCAGCGCAAGATGGCGGCCTTCATCAAGAAAGACCCAGCGACATGCCTCTATCCAAGCAAAAATCCGGCGCCCAAGATCAAGGCGACTTCACGTCGTACCTGACGTTCAGGCTTGACCTGTTGAAGACGGAGATGATCCGGCGCGCCAATCTCGTCTACCGACGCGAAATCGGACTGGACGTGCGCCTGCTCCGTGTGCTGCGCGCAGTTTGCGATTCGCCGGGGCGAACCGCGACCGAAGTACGCGACCTGACATTGATCGAAAAGACGCTGCTGTCGAAACTGATGGCGGAACTCATCGACAGGAAACTCGTTCGCCGGACCATCCATCCGGACGATGCCCGTCATTACCAGCTGTGGCCCACTGCAGCGGGATCGCGCATTCGCACGACCAGCGACCGCATTGGACACGCCATGGAAGAGCAGATGCTATCCGTGCTATCGACGGCCGAACGCAGCGATCTGGAGCGCATCCTCGGAAAACTGGTCAATGAGCTCCGTACGACCTCGCGCAGTCCGGAAAAGGACAAGGTCAAGCCGGATTGAGGCCAGGCGCGGCGTGTTGGGAACGCGTCGCCTGGCTACTCGTCGCGGGGACGCCCCTTGTTTGCCGCGGTGGACGCGAACGTCGGAAGATTCCAGTGATTGCGCAATGACAGATAGCGAAGCCCGAAGCAGGTCAGCAGGCCACCCCAGGAACTCCACTCGAACGACCATCCCAGATGCTCTCCGGCCACCTCGATCAGCGCGCCCAGCAAGGCTGCGGACGCGTAGATTTCCTTTTGCAGCACGATCGAAACCCGGTTAAGCAGCACGTCGCGCATCATACCGCCGCCGACACCGGTGATCATCCCCAGCAGAATCGCCACTTCGCTGTTGCGGCCGAACAGAAGCGCCTTGTGTGCGCCGGTAACCGCGAACAGTCCCAGCCCGAGCGCATCGAACAGCAGCACCGGGTGATGCAATCGCTTCACCGAGCGATACCCGACGATGGTGATCAGCGCGGCCACGGTGGCTGCAGCCAGGTAGCGCCAGTGCGACAGTGCGGCTGGCGGCACTGCGCCTATGCAAAGGTCCCGCACGATACCGCCGCCGCATGCGGCGATATAGGCAAGGGCGACGATCCCGAACAGGTCGAGGTTCCGCTGGCGGGCAGCCGTCGCGCCGCTGAGGGCAAAGACGAAGGTGCCGGCAAGATCAAGGATGTCAAAGAGGATGTGACCGTTCATGGCGGAATGCGTCCAGGCGTCGACGAGGCAAGCGTTTCGTCACGCCGTATGAAAGGAGCAGCCCGGCATTATGCCATTCGAATCTGAATCCGTACTGGGATGTCGTTCCGCCCGGCGCCCGCCATCCACCTCATGATCGGTTTGCGACAGCTCGAAACAGTTGCTTGCGCTTTTTTGCGAGCCATAACCGCGTGATCCGGCGCTCCAGATCACGGCGTATCGGCTCGGCGGCGTGGAAATCTCTTTGCCGAGTGCGGCAGCGCCATTTTCCTGGCGGGCGACCGGCCGGTTTGCCCACCCGGATCAAGCCCGCATGTAGGCCCACCCTTCCCATTGCCTGCGCGCGATGTGGGCCACCGCGGCATCGACCACCTGCAGCCCTTCCGGCGCCTGCAGGCCGGTCGCCTTCAGGGTATTCCCGCAGATCACCAGCCATCGATCGGCAGGATCCGGCTGCGCCAGCGCCGCAGCGACTGCGCCGGCATTGACCACGATCTCGATTCCGACCTCGGGCATTGCCTTTTGCATGTTCACCGCATTGCGCCGGGCGCGTTCGAGCGCGCCGGCTGTCGGCGCGTGGATCAGCAGCTGTCGTTTATTTTCCATGTTCAAGCGTATGCGAAATCGCGGAAACGAGTTCGGCGAACTGCGGATCGTCGCGTTCGCGCGGGCGCTCCAGCGTGATGTCATAGCGACCGGTAATGCTCGCCGGATGCCCGCCGAGGACGATCACCTGGTCGGCCAGGAAAACGGCTTCTTCGATGTCGTGCGTGACGAACAGCACCGCCGCGCCGGAGCGGTCCCATACCTGCACCAGTTCGGTTTGCAGGTTGCGCCGGGTAATCGCATCGACTGCGCTGAACGGCTCGTCCATCAGTATCAGTTCCGGCTTGACTGCCAGCGCGCGCGCAATGCCGACGCGCTGCGCCTGGCCACCCGACAGTTCATGCGGCCAGCGGTCGGCCAGATGGGCAAGGCGTGTCAGCGCCAGCACCTTTGCGATCCGCCGCTCTTTTTCCTCGTCGCTCAGCTGCAGGCCTTCCAGCCCATAACGGACGTTTTCCTTCAACGTGCGCCACGGCATCAGGCGGCTGTCCTGGAAGACGAACCCGGTCGGCCGTGCGTCGGGGCGCGCCGCCGTGTTGAGCTGCATGCTGCCGTCGCCGGGCCGCAGCAGACCGGCGGCAATGCGCAGCAAGGTGGTCTTGCCGACGCCGGAACCGCCGACGATCGCGATGAAATGGCCCGGCTCGACCGACAACGAAAAGTCGCGGATGACCGGGGCGGCTGCGCCCGGGTGCGTGTAGCCCAGGCGGGAGAATTCGATTATGGTCGCCATCTCAGGATTTTCGTTTCCAGGACAACGAAGGCTACGTCAAATACCGTGTACAGAACGGAAATCGCAAGCATGTAGACGACCACCGCGTCGTAGGCTCCGACGCCGGCGGCAGCATTCATCTCCTGCCCCATGCCGGGCACGCCCAGCAGTTCCGCCGCGATCAGGGTCATCCATGCCTGGCCGATGCCGGCCCGCAGGCCGGCGAACGTGCCGGGGGCGATGGCCGGGAGCGTGACGCTGGACATCCGCGCCAGGTAGCTGCCGTGGCCGAATGCGCGCGCCAGTTCGTAGAAGCGCGGATCGATATTACGGACCGCGCCGTAGGTGGCGAATTAGTTGATCCAGAAAACGCCGATCGAGATGACGAATGCGGCGCCGGCATGGCTGACCTTGAACCAGGCGAGCGCGAACACCACCCAGGCGAGCGGCGGAATCGGTCGCAGGATGCGCACCAGGTAAGCCTGCAGCAGGTCGAACCGGCGAATGGTCGCGGCCGCCAGTCCGACCGCGACGCCGACCAGCGAACCGAGCCCGAGCCCCCATGCATAATGGACCATGCTCGATTCGACAGCCGGCAGCAGGCGGCCGGAAGTCCATTCGCGCGCCGCGGCCTGCGGAATCCGGAACGGGTCCGGCAGTGTGGCCGGGGGCACCCATTGCCAGTAAAGCGCCAGCTTCCATACCGCGACGAACAGCGCGATGCCGGCGATCCCCAGCACGAAGCGCTGCAGCGCGTCGGAAACCCTGCGCGGCGAGGCTTCGGCAGACGCCTGGCGGATGGGGGACGAAATGCTTTCGGCAGATTGCACGGCTATTTGGCTACCTTGTTGTAAAAGCTGGTGTCGATGAAGCGGTCCACGTCCACCGCGCCCGCTTTCAGACTGCCCAGCGTCGACTGGAATGCCTGCAGATTCTTGGTCGACGACACGATCGTACCCGGGTCGGCTTCGAACTGGTCATGCGAGTTGCGTATCGCCCTTTCCAGCAGGCCGCGGTCGAGCCGACCACCGCTCACGTATTTCTGCACGTAGCCGGAAGCCTTCTCCGGATCGTCGCGCAGCAACTTGGTGGCGGCAACCTGTGCGGCCACCAGCTGCTGGACGACCTGCGGGTTGTCGCGGATAAGCTTGTCGCGCACGACCAGCACTGCGCCCGGCTGATGCGGAAACAGCTGGCCGCCGTGCGCAACCACCTTCGCCTGCGGCAACTTGCTCAACACGAGGCTGGCCGTCGGTTCCAGCACCACTGCACCGTCGATTGCTCCGGTCAGCAGCGATTGTTCGATCTGGGCTTCGCCCTGGTAAATCAGGTGGACCTGATTCGGATCGATGTTGAGCCGCTTCCGTATCCAGTACTGGAACACGGTTTCCGGCACTGCGCCCTGCGGGTAACTGGCAATCGTCGGCTTGTGTCCCTTGTCCTTTGCAAAACGGGCGAATGCGGTGGCCGGGTCGCCCGACGTGAAATAGTTCGCCAGCGGCCCCAGCGCAACCACGTTGACCTGCTCGACGATATTCGACGCTACCACCTTCAGGTCGGCGCCCTTCGCGCGCGCGACGAGAGCCGGACCGATGCCGACATAAGCAACATCCAGTTGCCCCGCGATCAGCGCTTGCGTCATCGCCGGGCCGTTCTGGAATTGCACCAGCTTGGGAGCCGGCGCACCCTTCTGCTGCAAATTGCCTTGCTCCAGTCCGACAAACAACTGGGCATCGGGCAGGATCGGGAGGTAGCCGATTTCCAGCGGCCGGTCAGCGGCCGACGCCGCAGTTGCCAGCCCGATGGAAGCAACGGACAGAAGCGCAATCACTATCCTGGAGAACATCGCGATATCCTTATTCTTGAGTGAGCCCGGCCGTCGCACGGCCACGGAATCTTGCACGCAGATACGCACTGCAACATTTACCGGAAGGCTAACAAGCTTTTGCGAGGGCCGCTATATTTTGTGCGCATATGCTTATGCATACATGCGGCAAGCGGCGCCCTGCGTTCCGGCCAGGCGGTTCGCGAAACGTGCAGCCGTGCGCAACGCTTCAGGCTGAGGGTGCCGGCAGCCCGGATTGGTTCCCGCGACACAACAAGTCGAACGCACCAACAGGAAAACGGCGTCGTCGAACTGCGTCGATGGCCCAGCGGTCAACTCGGCCGTTGTCCAGCGTTCGCGACCGGGAATGGTGTTGCCGCGGGCGCGGAGCGGGAGGCGCGCGCAAGCGTGCCTCCCTGCAACTCGCACTTTCGGCGCTTGCTGCGCGGTGTGCGCTGCCCGGAGGAAAGACTGGCCGGGCGTGACGCAACGAATTCGCCGGCGCAGGAAATCAGCGACTCCACGGAGCGCTTGCATCCGTCCCGATTCCGTAACGTCGGATCGCGTCGGCGCAGACGGAAGCTTTCAGCTCTCCTCTGCGCACCAGCGCCTGCAGGGCCGCCAGCACGATCTGGAACCGGTTTACCTCAAAGAACGCTCGCAATGCTGCGCGCGTATCGCTACGCCCGAAGCCGTCCGTTCCGAGGGCGGTGAACCGGGCGGAAAGATAAGGCGCGATAAGCTGCGGCCAGGCGCGCACGTAGTCGGTTGCCGCCACAATCGGCGCATCTCCCGCCAGGCAGGTTTCGACATGGCTGCGGCGCGCTTGCGCTTCCGGATGCAGCCTGTTCCAGCGTTCGACGTCCGCGGCGTCGCGCGCCAGTTCGCTGAAGCTGGTGGCGCTCCATACTTCGGCTTCCACCTGCCAGTCCTGCGCAAGCAATTCGGCTGCACCCATCACTTCGCGCAGGATTGCACCCGATCCGAGCAGGCGCACGCTCCCCGGGCGATCGGCTCCGGTGTCGGTACGGCAACGGTACAGCCCCTTGATCAGATCGCTTTCAACACCGGCCGGCAGCGACGGCTGCGCATAGTTTTCATTCATCAGCGTAACGTAATAGAACACGTCTTCCTGGCGTTCCATCATCTGCCGCATCCCGTGGTCGACGATCACCGCGAGTTCGCCGGCAAACGCGGGATCGTAGGCGCGGCAGTTCGGTACCGTCGAGGCGACCAGCAGGCTGCTGCCGTCCTGGTGCTGCAGGCCTTCGCCGCCCAGCGTGGTGCGGCCGGCGGTGGCGCCCAACAGGAAGCCGCGGGCGCGTTGGTCGGCTGCTGCCCAAAGCAGATCGCCGATGCGCTGGAAGCCGAACATCGAGTAATAGATGTAGAACGGCAGCATCGCGGTTCCATGCACGCTGTAGCTGGTGGCGGCTGCCACCCAGGAACTGATCGCGCCGGCCTCGCTGATGCCTTCTTCCAGAATCTGCCCGTCCAACGCTTCGCGGTAGCTGAGCACCGAGCCTATGTCTTCCGGCTCGTAGCGCTGGCCGGCGCTCGAATAGATGCCGACCTGCCGGAACAGGTTCGCCATGCCGAAGGTGCGCGCCTCATCGGCGACGATCGGCACCACGCGCCGGCCCAGCGGCCCGTCCTTGAGCAGGTTCGACAGCATGCGGACGAAGGCCATCGTCGTGCTCATTTCCTTGCCGGCGGCAGCCGTGGCAAACCCGGCATAGGCGTCGAGCGCGGGTACCGGCAATGCGTCCGCGGTTGCGCTGCGCGCGGGGATAGGGCCGCCCAGTTGCGCGCGCCGCTCCTGCAGGTAACGCATCTCGGCGCTGTCGTCCGCCGGCCGGTAGAACGCCAGCGATTCGACCTGCTGGTCCGACAACGGCAGCCGGAAGCGGTCGCGGAAACCGATCAATGCGTCGCGGTCGAGCTTCTTCTGCTGGTGGGTTGTCATCCGTCCCTGGCCTGCGGCGCCCATGCCGTACCCCTTCTTTGTCTGCGCGAGAATCACGCTGGGCCGGCCCCGATGCTGCGCAGCTGCATGGTAGGCGGCATGGATTTTCGCCAGGTCGTGGCCGCCGCGCCTGAGACGGTCGATCTGTTCGTCGCTCAGGTGTTCTGCCAAGCGCGCGAGATCCGGGTCCTGGCCGAAGAAATGCTCACGGTTGTAGTGTCCGTCCTTGGCCGCGAAGGTCTGCAGCTGGCCGTCCACGGTGCCGGCGAATGCGCGCTCCAGCGCCTTGTTGCCGTCGCGCGCAAACAGCGCGTCCCAGTCGGAACCCCACACCAGCTTGATCACGTTCCAGCCGGCGCCGCCGAACAGCTGCTCCAGTTCGTCGATGATGCGGCCGTTGCCGCGCACTGGACCGTCCAGCCGCTGCAGGTTGCAGTTGACCACCCAGACCAGGTTGTCGAGGCCTTCGCGCGCGGCCAGCGTCAATGCCGACATGCTTTCCGGCTCGTCCATTTCGCCGTCGCCGAATACTCCCCACACGGTACGTCCTGCGGTATCGAGCACGCCGCGGTGCTGCAGGTAGCGCATGAAGCGCGCCTGGTAGATCGAACTGATCGGGCCGATGCCCATCGAGCCGGTCGGAAACTGCCAGAAGTCCGGCATCAGCCAGGGATGCGGGTAGCTGGACAGGCCGCGCACGCCGTGCCCGGCAGCGCTGATTTCCTGGCGGTAGTGTTCGAGCTCGCGTTCGCCCAGGCGACCTTCGACGAACGCGCGCGCGTACACGCCGGGGGCCGAGTGCGGCTGGTAGAACACGAGATCGCCGCCGAACGACGCGTGCCGTGCACGAAAGAAGTGATTGAAGCCGACTTCGAACAGGTCGGCAGCGCTTGCGTAGCTGGCGATATGACCGCCCAGCTCGCCGTATGCCTGGTTCGCGCGCACCACCATCGCCAGCGCATTCCAGCGCATGATCGAAGCAAGCCGTTCTTCGATTTCCAGGTTGCCGGGAAACGGCGGCTGCCGGTCGACAGGGATGGTATTGACGTACGGAGTGCCGCGCGGCGGCTGCCAGCCGAGATCGAGTTCATGCGCCAGCCCGGCCAATGTATCGAGGATGTAGCGCGCCCGCTCCGGCCCCGCTGCAGCCGCGAGCGAACGCAGCGCCTGCTGCCATTCGGCGGTTTCAACCGGGTCGGTATCGGGATACGGCGCAAGCGCCGTGGCAAGATCGGTGAAATGGCGATTGCGGTCGTTCATGTGGCCTCCTGTCGATGGAGACCATTTTATTTTTGAAGGTGCAGAATTAATTGCCGATCATGTTTAGGATAATGCCATTTTCAGCATATCATGCCGAAAATCTTCATTTTTCCGGAACAATGGACCTCGACACCATCGACCTTGCCATCCTGCGCGAACTCCAGGCGGACGGCAGCCTGTCCAACGTGGAACTGGCTCGCCGCGTGAATCTGTCACCCTCGCCTTGCCTGGTCCGTGTCAAGGCACTGGAGGCAGCCGGGCTGATCCGCCAGTATGTCGCTCTGCTCGACCCCGCACAACTGGGCCTGCACCTGAACGTATTCATCTCGATCAGCCTGAAGCAGCAGAATGAAAAGGCGTTGCAGGCATTCGAGGCGCGCGTATGCGCGCGCGAGGAAGTGATGGAGTGCTACCTGATGACGGGCGACGCGGATTACCTGATCCGCGTCGCGGTGCCGGACATCGCTGCGCTGGAACGCTTCATCCTCGAACAGCTGTCGCCGATTCCCCAGGTCGAAAAAATCCGTTCCAGCTTTGCACTGAAGCAGGTGCGCTACAAGACGGCGCTCCCGTTGCGGCCGTAGTCAGGGCGACCGTAACCGCGACTGTAACTGCCACCGTGACGCCGACGGCGGTCGGCTTTTCGACGGCTGCGCCGTTGACTGTCAGCGGGTCGCCGCCGTTATCGCCGGGTGCGCCGGCAGTGTCGCCTACGCGTGATGCGCGAGCTCCCTGGTGTCGCCGCGAAGAAGCGCCGGTTCTGAGTCCGGCAGCATGTAGGCGCCTGAAACCGCTGCCAGCATCGGTTGCTCGTTCTGCTGCAGCAAATGCCTTTCGTTCAGCCGGAACACTGCCACCGCGCGCTCCAGTGCCTCGGCCTGCTGCCGCATGCTGTCGGCCGCGGCGGCCGCCTGCTCGACCAGCGCCGCATTTTGCTGGGTCGCCGTGTCCATCTGCGCAATCGTCTGGTTCACCTGCGTGATGCCGGCGCTCTGCTCGTCGCTCGCGCTCAGGATTTCCGCCATGATCGAGGTCACGCGGTTGACGCTGCCGACCACTTCCTCCATCGTCGCACCTGCTTCCTCCACCAGCCGGCCGCCGGCATCGACCTTTTCCACCGAATTGCCGATCAGCTGCTTGATTTCCTTGGCCGCCGCCGCCGAACGCTGGGCGAGGCTGCGCACTTCGCCGGCCACCACGGCGAAGCCGCGGCCCTGCTCTCCGGCGCGGGCCGCTTCCACCGCCGCATTCAGCGCCAGGATGTTGGTCTGGAACGCGATGCCGTCGATCACGCCGATGATGTCGACCACCTGGCGCGAACTGGCGCGGATCTCGTCCATCGTCTGCACCACCTTGTCGACCGCTTCGCCGCCGCGTTCCGCCACGGCCGCCGCCGACACCACCAGCCGGTTCGCTTCGCGCGCGTGTTCGGCGTTCTGCTGCACGGTACCGGTCAACTCTTCCATCGCCGACGCGGTTTCTTCCAGCGCGCTGGCTTGCTGTTCGGTGCGCGACGATAGGTCGAGATTGCCGTCGGCGATTTCCTGCGTGGCAGTGGACAGCATTTCGGTGCCGCGACGGATATGCCAGACGACGTTTGCCAGTCCCTGGCCGATGCTGTTGATGGCGGCGATCAGCTGGCCGATTTCATCACGGCGCGTGGTGTCCAGACGCGTGGTCAGATCGCCCGACGCGAGTTGGCGCGCCACTTCCGTCGCCTGCTCCAGCGGACGCGTCAGCATCTTGCGAATGACGGCATACAACAGCACGGCAAGAACCACCAGTGCGGCCAGCGCAGCCAGTGCCGACCAGTTGCGCAAGGTCGTCGCTTCGTGCGAAAACTCGCTCGCGTCGGTTTCGCCGACGACGACCCAGTTGCGATCCGGGAA
>Ga0164242_10003677_pt1 | contig 17409 bp, 13 predicted proteins | sample OricomgcompostMG_FD_108783 | JGI IMG/M metagenome (GOLD analysis project Ga0164242, IMG submission 108783) | Miracle-Growth compost microbial communities from Emeryville, California, USA - Original compost - Miracle growth compost (MG) ...
GCGGAGTTTCTTTTGCAGATTCATGAAAATGTGTAGGCATCATAAAATAAAGACGTTGTTGCACATGTATTACGATTAGGTGTCATTTCGACCGGAAAAATTTGTTTAAACAATTTTTGGAGTGGAGAAATCTTGCCATAAAAGTACTTTTTGTAGCGAGATTTCTCCACTCCGCTCGTTCCTCGCTTCGGTCGAAATGACACTCTTGCGAAGATGTGGGTACACGGTAGTTTAAAAGGGGGACTGCGTAAGTCCTATTTATGCAACAATTCCCATTAGGAATATAAAACTTGAACTAATAATAATTATCGAGCCAATAAAATTATAAGGACACCCTATAATTATTGCACAGTGAAATCTGCCGTGACTTTTTCTCCGGTCAACGCCTCAACAACTTCAACCTTCCATGTCCCAGCTTCATCATTAGAGGCTATATCCAAATCAATGTCCACGCGCCCCTTAGCGGCGCCGTAGTAGCCACTTTTTTCAAATTTACGTCCGTCAGGATCGGTGATGGTGATCGTCATTGGTATCACGGCATTGATGTTTGCGCCGGAGTCGTCGTTCAGCTGCACCTTGAGTTGGGAAGTTTTACCCCGTTGTGCATCGCTAGGAGCTGTTATCCATAATTTGCCAATAGGACGGGGAGTAACCAGAAATACATTGCCCTGTCCTCCCTCCAAACTCACGGGGAATTGCACAGTGCCGGCCTCTTTTGTCGCGGTTACCTGTTTGTGGTTCATTAAGTCATAGACGGCACCGTCCGATAACGTATTGATACTAACTTCTGCTTTGGACGACAAGCCTTTTTCCATCACTTTGCCGTATTGCCCCAGGTAATCGCCGTAGGTGCGGTTATCGTTCACGGTGAAAACATAATAGCTATCGCCAAATTGACGTAAACGCGTTATGACATCGGGGTTACTGCTGTGTAATTGCTGACGATAGAATGGTTGCAATTCATCACTCAACTTTTGCGCTGATTGGATGAGCTGCTGCTTGGTGACGTCTGGCTTGCCGCGATTGATCCGGCTCAGCATGATATCAGGCAGAATTCCGGACGCTAAATTTTCATCGCCAATAACAAGGCCACCTTTCTTCTGGAATTGTTCGATGGCATCGGCCACGCTCTGGGGAAGCACATCGCAATCTGTCATGAAAAGTACTTTATATTGATCAAGGCCGCGCTGTAAGATCGTTTCTTCATAGACAATATCCGGTTGCAGCCCCGCATAACGAGCGAGCATAAATGAATCTGCACCCCAGCCACGCCCCCAGCCATAAGTTCCACGACCGGCAAATATCTGCGAGGTGAAGCTTTGCAAAAAGGCGACATCCGTTTTATAATCCGGCACCTGCATCATGGTGGGCGACAACGGTTTGATGACGTTGTGAAGCAGATAAGTCATGCGTTTTCGCGCTTCCACGTTAGTGGTGTCGTAACTGCCCTGGCGGTCTCCCAATTCTTTTCCCAGTGAACCCCAACCATGATTGGCGATGGCTTTAATGGGACGGGCGAATTCCAACCAAGTGCCTTCGCTGAGATGGTCAGGCGCAATCGAAATATATTTAGCCTTGGGCGATTTCTTTTCCCATTCTGTCTCTTGCATTCCTTTGGGCAGTTTATTGGGTTGCTCCGGTTTCCAGTTAGTGAGTTCAGTACGCTTCCAAATGGTCTGGATCATATTCATGACTTTCTGCCCCGGCTTACCTTCTGCCATGGCAAAGAGTTCATCCGCTGCTAAGCCCACTCTGAGGGGATTGGGATAGGAGTATGTCCATTGATTCAGAAAATCCACATCGCCCCCGCTGCCCCAGAGGCTGGGAGCGCGCACGGCAGGATCGAACCAGGTGAAGGTGTCCTGTTGTTCCGTGGATTTTATACCGTGATGAACAGCCGAAAAAAGCTGATTCCACCCATCGCCTTTTTTCCAAAACCACTTATAATACTGAAGGATAGGGTCGTCATCTGGGATGATGTGATTGACAGGAAATTGGGGAAGAGCTTTATAGTCGATACCGCGTGCTCCACCAACGGCCGCTGGAATTTCCTGTCCGCTAAATTTTTTATATGCTTCCACATCAATTTCGTTATAGCTGGGAATACTGCGGTCGCGCACTTCGCTATCGATGAGCGTTCCCGTCCATCCGGGTAAATCTCCAAACATCTTTGCGGTGGCAGCACCGGTATCATGAGCAAATTTTTGAACACGCGGATATAGTCCATCCACATTACCATCGTTTCCTTGCTTTTTGCCTGATTGGTTCTTGCGATTAAAATCGGGATGAGTTGCGCCTGCATATCTCCCCGGCTGAGGTTTAAGCATGCCATTCAATTGTAATGCCAACATTTCATCCAGTTCTTTACGATTGGCCACAGTGCGCGGATCGTTCAACAAATCTTCCCCAAGATCGCCGTCCCATATTTGTTCCCAAAATTTAGCGGATACCGGCATATAGACCAGTTGGGCCGTATACCCTATATCAGCCAGTTCTTGATAGTCCCCAGTGTGCCCCCACATAATGATGGGCATGTGGTTGGGCAACGGACGCGGCACCACCGTCATCGGAAATTGAAAATCATTACCAATGGTCTTCTGCTGCGCATCCTGCACGCTGATGTTGAGCTGATAGTTAGCGGGGCGCAAACTGGTATCAAGTGGAACATCAACAAAAGTACTTTTACCCGCATCTACATTCGGAATTTGAATCGCCTTTTGCATGTTATCCACGCCGACATTTAAAACAGCATTAGTCAGTGTTTCTTTTCTATCATTAAAAACACGCATTCGAATTTTGGCGTCTTTTTCCATGCGATAAAACGCGGTGCGTTGCCCTTCTGTGGATAAAAGTACTTTTCCCGACAGAAAATGTTTGGCAACGTTTAAGATGCGCACCTCATCAATATGCCCCAAAAACCGATGTCCCAAACTGCCTTCTCTATCACCAATAGTCAGACGGTATGTACTGGGAGCAATAGAACCGCGATCTTTGAGATGGCCATTCCCGATGTTGATGTTATTCAGGTAGAAATTATAGTCACCTTTACCGTCATAGGTAAACGCAATGTGATACCATTTGGCCGCTTCAAATGTCTGTGGCGCAGAATCGATAATCGCAGAATCATTGCCAAAGCCTAACTGAGCCTGCACCTTGAATTGATGATTATCTGCTGGAAGCAATAAAATCATGTACCCCTTATTAGCTTTCTCCGCTTTCGCTTGATAAGGGTAGTATTTTTTGTCGACGAGGAAGAGATATTTATGCTCCTCAGACAGTGCTTGCTCACTGGGAGAAAACCAGAGCTCAATGGTGAATGCGCCATCGAGATTCAAGTCTGCGGGATCTTTCAATCCCACACCTTGACGCGTGTCACCGGGAGCTGCTTTTGATTCCACTGTCAAGCCGCCACCCCATTTGCCGGCGTTCACAAAGCGGGTATCTTTGCCACGAACCTGAAGAGTATGTCCCTTACCGGAAGCATCTTTTGTGGGGTTCTCGGCATCAAATTGCCATAATGCCAATACATTTGCTCCAGTGGCGTCTTCGCCGGAGTAAGGCTTTTGCGAATCTGTAGTCTGGGCAAGAGCAGCGTATGCAGTCAGAGTAATTAAACAAAAAGCAAAAATGAAGGATAGTTTTTTCATAATGAAGGTAGTCTGTAAAAGTACTTTTGGAATGTGTTGTTGCATAAATACGATTTGTGTCATTCCGAGCGGAAAAATTTGTTTCAGCAAATTTTGTAGTCGAGGAATCTTGCCGTTTGCTTCAATATTAGCTTAAAAGCAAGATTTCTCCACTTCGCTCGTTCCTCGCTTCGGTCGAAATGACACAATTTGCTATTTGTGCAACAACGCCTTTTTGGAATGTGTTTTAAGGTTCAAGATATTACGTTTTAGCGCACTATTTTAGCACTTCCAAATATACTGGTTTCCAGATGCCACCGGCCTGTTTGCGATCGAGCACGCGAATGGTAATTTGATTTTCAGCGTTCCATTTAAGCGGATCTGTAGCGTCTATTGCAAATTGCTTGTCCCAACCGGAAGGACCAATATCATGATCGCCAATATATTCGCCATTAATCCATATCCAGGCACTTTCATCCACCCCATTAAAAACAATATCCGTGCCTTTCTGATCGAGCTTTTCGGGCAAAGTAAAAGACAGCCTATACCACGCGATGCCGTCATACTCTTCGCCGATTTGTGATTCCCAGGCTTCCTCAATTTTGATGTTTTGCCATTTGCTATCGTCAAAATCGGGTTTGAACCAATCGGCCTCATGCCCATTTTGATCGGGATCGAGGTGGAACTTCCAGCCTTCTTTGAGCAGCGGAATCGTTTGGGAAACAACGAGCTGTTGATCTTGATTCGCAGGAAGTTGCTGAAAAGAAACTCCTTGCTTATGAAAAGGCCATAATGCCTGAGCGGCAATACGGCTCACATTGGACGAGCTGTCTTGCTGCGCTTTTTTTAAAAGAGCGGTAATTTCTGCGGTAAAAGGCTTCATCCCGGTTAACGTTTGCACCGCTGTGGCGCGCACTAATTCATCGCTGTCTTGCAGCGCCGGAGAGATCACCTTCACCGTATCTTTTCCTGCCAACTCAACGAGTATCTGCAGTGCTGTGCGGCGTGTCAGAGCATCCGCATCGTTTTTTAGTGCATCTTCGAGTAGAGCTTGCGCGGGCTTGCCAATTTGCCCCAGTGAATGCACCGCCGTGCGGCGCGTTAAGGCATCCTTGTCTTCTTTCGAGATGCTTGCTAATAGAGCTTGCGCGGGTTCACCGATTTGCCCTAACGAACGTGCCGCCGCGCGACGAATGATGGGATTCGGATTTTTCAAAGCCTCCGTCAATAACGGTAATGCCGAAGTGCCTTTGCTACCAGCTTGCAATATCTCTACTCGCTGTTTCTGTAATGACAAAATAGAAGACGGGTTAGCTTTAAGAGGCGCGCAATAAAGAGAGGCGCCAAGCCCCGCAAGAGCAAATAGAAAACTAGAAGCAAATAAAAAACGATATGATCTCTGCATATGATCCTTCAAATGTGAGAAGAAATATCTTTCAAAAGTACTTTTGAAGGATATCTCCTTTTCCGTTGTTGCTTAAATATTACTATCATCTTCTTCAGAAGTGCGAAAGGTAAGGTCACCATGCTTGGTGCCATAGCAATCATTATGCACCGCTGTGCTTAAACCGTTATTTGCTCCGTCAACATAACTCTTGATCCATTTTACATGGCCATCAACGAAAGCAAAATTAGTCCCGTCGAGGTGCGCTTTATATCCAATGGCGGGAACGTGCGCTAAGGAGTTTGCATTGTTGGTGGAATTTGCACAGGCCCCATTATAACTGTGATCTACCATTCCCGTTGTGCTTGACCGGGCAGTGGTGGCCTCTCCTGTCGCACTACTTCCGCCGTAATCACCCAGTAACACCACCAAAGCAGGCGCATCTATAATCGCATCACTTTGGTTGGTAACATTCTTATTTATCCAGTAATCGGTATAACCTCGCATTTCAGGTCCCGGAGTTAAACCGCTGTCGGTGCCGGTGCCGGCCATATCGTGTTTTTCGCTGGGACACTGAAATAACTGAACGCTTTTCAGGTAGGGCTGAATCGCATCTGCCCAACCATAGGGGTTGGAAGGTGTAGTGTTGCTTGCAGTATTGATGATGATCTTGGGAAACTTTTCGTCATAATCCTGTCTGTACATAAGTACTCCCAGAGCAATTTGCTTGAGATTGCTCGCACAGCTGGCCCTGCGTGCACTTTCCCTCGCTCGCGCAAATACAGGAAATAGAATTGCCGCCAATATTGATATAATGGCAATTACGACCAATAATTCTATTAAGGTAAATCCCTGGGATGATCGTTTTGTTTCATCCTTCTTGTTTGAACGACTGTGTCTCATGTGACTCCTCCAATAAATATCCGATAAATAAACTGTACGCTTCCTCCAAAGTACTGTCATCTGCTATTGACTATCCCCCTTTGGTAATGTTATTTATCTACATAATAGATTATGCCCTATTTTAAACATTTGTAAACGGTATTATCGGCTATTAGTTTGTTATTTCCGATCAATTTTTATGTTGGCGGTATTCTACAGGAGAAAGTCCATGCTTTTTTTGAAAAAGTTTGCGCATTTGACTGTATTGCAAACCAATGCGCTGGCATATATGCAGCACCGTCAAATTGGTTGTTTCTAATAATCCTTCCGCTATTTCCATGCGACGTCTTTGCTGATAACTGCCGAATGTTTCGCCTGTTTCCTTTTTGAAATAACGTGTAAAGGTAGCCGGTGATACGGCAATGTGTTGAGCGACTTTTTCAATGGTGAGATGGCGGTCCAAATTTCCATCGATATAGGAGAGTGCTTCTGCAATGGGAGTAGATCGATCTCCTTGACTGTTGTAACACCATTCCATCGATTCATGAGAGACAGTTCCAGCGCTGGTTTCTGCGCGTAATATGTATAAAATCAGAGGGAGCAACCGACGCAAGACGCCGGGACGTCTGGCATTTTGTATCTCGTCGCAGAATCCATTAAATAGCTGCGCCAAAAAGTGGTCTTCGATCCGGCATCGAAAACCTTTAAGTTTCGAATGCTTCCAATCCTCCGAACGACAGGCCCAGAGCGAAAGCCCGTCCGAACGTGCCACTCCCGTTCTCATCCACAGTACATCTCCTGATCGCTTTTCCGAATCCCCCTCAAAATGAGGGTCATTGCCATCTTGTTTGGGCACACCCGGAGGAAACACCACCCAATCTCCCGCGTTGATCTTCAAAACATAATCCGCAATAGTAAAATCCACGGCGCCCCGTATGCAACATGCTACTAATGGCAAAGCACTTTCATCGAGCTTATCCTCAGGCCACAATGCCAGCACAGGCCGCGCTTCATTATAGTTCCGTCTGCCGCGTAACGCTTTGCGTTTTCCAATACGTTCCTTATAGATCACTTCCACATGATGGGGAAAATGCTGTGCTTTGAACTTCTCTATCGTGGGTTCAGCCACCATAATTCGCGATGTATCGTCGCGCTCCAACCAGGACTCAAGACGTTTTAGCGTCGATATTAAGGGCGCGTGAAAGATATCTGGGTGAGGATTTTTGGTGACCATATGAACCAACGTCTTAATAATTTTTGTATAACTTCTATGGTAAAGATTATCAAATACGTTGTAATGCAGGTAAAGAATAGGAGATCATCAGTCTATATGAGTACAAAAGTACTTTTACCGAAAGCATATCCGCGCGTAGTAGCACATCGTGGATTTAGCAAAGCCTGTCCCGAAAACACCTTGCCCGCTTTTGGCGCGGCGGTGGCGCTCGGCGCGGATGAAATGGAGCTGGATGTCTGGCCGTCCGCTGATGGCGAATTAGTTGTTATGCACGATTCTTCGCTCGACCGCACTACGGATCAAACTGGCGTCATCAAAGAAACGCAATGGGCAGAAATAGCCAAAGCTGACGCCGGCATTTGGCGTGGCGAACAATGGCGCGGCGTGCACGTTCCCCGTTTGGAAGAAGTGTGGGAGGTGTTCGCCGGGCAAATTGAATTTAATATTCACATCAAAGATCCTGGCGAAGATGGTCTGGTGATCCGCAAAATAAAAGCTCTGGCGGAGCAATATAATATTTCCGATCAAATTTATGTTGCTGGCAATAATGATGTAATGGAAAGCATGTTACAATACGCGCCGGAAATTGCGCGGTGTTGTCTCAACGGGCAGAACGATTGGAATCTGGTGGATAAAGGAATTGAATATAAATGCAGCCGAGTGCAATTTGCCAATAAATATTGCAACGAAGAACAGATCAACAAAGCGCACAACGCGGGCATCATTGGCAATTTATTCTATGCAGATGATCCTACCGAAGCGGCGCGTTATTATGAGATGGGTATTGACAATATTTTGACGAATGCGCTGGCGGAGATATTACCCGTGACGAAAAAATATCGGCAACGTAATATTGCGCCTTCGGCATAACATAATCAGGGCATCTCTAAAAGTACTTTTTAAAGACGCCTATTCGTTAGTAGAAAAACCATGCCCAAGTTAATCCTTCCAGCGGCGCGGCAGTTGGAGCAATTGTTGAAAAACAAATTAATTCCATTTGCCCAAAATGGCGCGCCGTTGATTTTGTTTGATGCGCCTCCGCGCAGCCGTGAGCCGTTAAATATTCGCGAGAAAAAAACAAAAAAGCTGCCGGCGCCGGCGCGGAAAAAATCGTATCCGGGATATATGTATTGGCCGCGTGAACGCGTTAATTCCATTGATGTTCCCGTGTTGGGTTGCGTTTTTGAAGGCGAGGCCGATTACGATGTGCGTAATACTCCGGGAAAGCCGGGACATAGTTGGCTGGTTCCGGTGCGTGCGGGAACGTTATTTGTGGTGAGTCCGGGAATTCCTTTTACCGCCGATAAATTGGCCTGGGAGCGTCCTTCGCCCAAGCTTGCTTATGCCCGCGGCGCGGTGATGCATTTGCGACATGACGGTATTATTTTCCATCCGTATACAATCGATAAAGGGACTTTGTGGAAACATCCTTCGCTATTTCTGCACGAGCCGCAGACGCATTTATTGGGCGAAAGATTATTGCAGGAATTGCGCCGCCCCAAAAGTACTTTTGATGTGATCAGCCATCATTATATTCTGTTGATCTTTTATTTGATGCAACGATGCCTTGCGGAAGAACGTTATGCGCAAGGTTACGCAGCCATGATGGCATTGCCGCAAAGCGAAGGGAGAACGGAAGAAATGCCGGTGGAATTGGAGGCGACATTTCCCGATCCCATAAGTCTTGCCAAAGAATATATTGCGGAGCATTTGGATGATGCGGAATTGTCTTCCCCCAAAATTGCGCTGCATGCCGGCCTGTCATCGCGTCATTTGAATCGCTTATTTAAAGAACAGGAGTCGGTTTCGCTTTTTGATTATCTACAAAATCAAAAGCTCGTCAAAGCGCGCCTGTTGCTGGAAAATCCAGCAATTTCCATTGAGCAGATCGCCATCTATTGCGGCTTTCGGCAGCGTTCTCATTTCAGCGCCTGGTTTACCAAGCAAAATCACACTTCGCCCAGCGTTTACCGCGCACAATTGAAAAATAGAAGTTAAAATTCATACAATATGTCCCAAATCAATACCATTTCAGGCATTATTCGTCGGTAAAAGTACTTTTATGCGCAGATGACTGCTGTATACTTTTATTATTAGTTGGAATGTTCCCGAAGCAAAATCAAAATTAAGAGAAGGTTTAATATGAACACTCAATCGTCATCAAAAAACGGCTTTACCTTGATTGAATTATTGGTCGTCATTGCCATTATTTCTATTCTCGCATCCATTTTATTTCCGGTTTTCGCAAGAGCGCGCGAAAACGCTCGGCGTTCGTCTTGCATGAGCAATCTCAAACAAATTGGCCTGGCCGTTATCCAATACACCCAGGATTATGATGAATATCTGCCGAAGGAAGCCGTTTACGGAGGACCGGTATTGGAAACGGGCGGCGCTGCGTCGGGAGGATTGCATTTGTGGATGCATTCCATTTGGCCATATATCAAAAATGCGCAAGTATTTAATTGCCCCAGCGCAAATTCCGATTATATTAATCCTTTCACGGGAGATTATACGAGTAATATCAGCTATGGATATAACCACGCTCTTAGCGGCAGTGATCCCATAGCAAGCATAGTTACTGCATCAAATGGACGAAATCTCGCCGCGGTGCAAAACGTTGCCGAAACGCCGATGGTGGCTGACAGCGCTTATTATATAATGGGGCCGGACACAACTTGCCAATCATCGATAAAGACGAAATTACAAAATGAATTCGGCAATTTAATCGATTGCAGCGGGGCGCGCGCAGGATCGCTATACAAATAATAACCCGCCAGTGCCGCGCCACTTGGAAACATTCAATATGGCTTTTGTGGACGGTCACGTGAAATCATTGAAGAGCGCCGGTTGGGTGACGTCGGGCGCAGCTTCCAAGCTTGATCCCCTATGGGTTAAATGGAATCCGGAGTATCAAAATTAATAGTTGTTTATTTATGGAGAGATTAATGAAAAAGTACTTTTATAGCTGGAATAAAATACTAACGTTGGTAATAATGACATTCGCCTTTGGGGTTATACTCGAGCCGCGGAAACAGCGGCCACTTTAACAGATGCGCCGTCGTTAACATTACAGTCTAAAGATTTAACGATTCGCATTGTTCCGTCCCGCGCCTGGACGTTCGATGAAATTAAATTCAAAGACAACGTATTAACAACTCAGGCCAGCCAGAGTGGATTGGTATTAAATTTTGGCGGCGCACAATTTTTAGGATCGGGCCATACACAGGCAGGAAAAGAAGCCGTGCAATCTATTGAGTTGAAGGTGGATGGAAAATCAACGGACGCACTAAATGGCGGCGTCATCAAAGGCGATTTAATTGAATTAACCAAAGAATCCACGCTTGCCACTACGCAACTAAAAAGCGTTATTCGTTTAGAAAATGGCACGCTGGAATGCGAACAATTTCTGACTGCCACGCAAGATGAACCTATCAACTTTCTCTATGCTTTTATGTTTCCCTGGAATACAACGACCTCGCAATGGATGGCGAAAACGACCGGCGGGACAATAAGAGAAGGCGATTTCACCAGCGCTGACCGTGCGTGGGAATTGCGCGATAATGTGCAATGGACTTCGCTTTATAATCCTATTGCCAAACTTGCAGCGATCACCATTTTTGATAAGGATTCACAAAACGGCGCAGGCGTGAAACATGGATACTGGAATGTTCATAAAGCGTACCATAAAGAATATTACCAACCGTTGGCCAAAACTACGCTTGTCAAAGATCAAACTTATCATTGGAAAGTAAAAGTACTTTTCGTGCCGGCGGAGGAAACTGATTGGAAAGAAACCGTTAAAAAGAGCCTGCACTAAAAACATCATGTCCCTATATAACTTTTTTACTCGCTACATCACTATATCCGGAATTCCCACAAAAGTACTTTTACTTGTTTTAGGAATTATTTCTTTGAATGCTAATAAAGTTAGCGCGGATACTTTCACATTGGCTTCCTCCATCCAACTAAATCCTTATAAAAAGTGGACGAGTGAAATACCGGCGAATATCTCTATCGGCAACTCTCAAAAAGTATATCTACAATTTAAAGCCAGAATAAACGCACCGTCCAACAGCACCGGTTCCGCGCCTGCTTTTCGGGTTTTTATAGATCACGTTCCTATTGAAGGCGAACGTTTAGCGAATAAAAAAGAAAGCTATAATATCAATGCCACATCTCAGCGCACCTGGTATTCAGGCGGCGGCATGTTCGATGCGATGTATGACGATTTCTCCAGAAAATCTCCGCCGCAATGGGGACGATTACATGAATTCGCATTTGATATTACTAATCTGATGAAACCGGAAACGGTGCATTCCGTGGTTACTGAATATCTTTTCAATGGTGTTCCGAATACCGTTCTGGACATCGAAGAATGTCAAGTTACGGTTGGCCCTCCTATTAAAAAATATCCCTATCCGTCAAATCCCATTCCCTATTATTTAAGCAATGGATTTGAATGGGCGCGGCAATTGGCCACCTCTCATCATCGGGGCGTGGATACCTCTTTGGATGTGGGAGTGGATTTAAAAACGCCGTTGGCAATTGTTAACCCACCCGCATTAAAACCTCTAAACGCGACATATACCGCTGATAAAAAAATGAACCTGGAAATTAATTTTCCCGGATGGGAAAGTATTCCTGTTCACACGATGATCGGCACTCCGCGCCAGGGCTGGCAAAAGGAAAACGATTTTACGCAATATGCGCGTTCGCCACAGACGTGGCAAACAAGTGATTATCGTTTGGAACGCACTGTTACCTCTGATAAAAACGGACTCGTTATTCAAGATCACGTGATCAATTTAACGCAACAGGATTTACCTTTTTGTATTCTCTATCAATTGAATGTGGGCGATTTATCGAAGCTAAAAGAGTTTCGGCTCAACGGAAAACAGCAGTCTTCCTTTTATGCAAACACGGTTCCTTCACGGGAAACGGCTTCCTATCCTGTTGGTTATCTTCGCGATGAAAAACGCGCTTACGCCTTCATAATGGAAGACGACGCCTTGCGCCCGGAAGGCTCTGTGATGGCGTGGGATTCTCTGGTTAATTTTGGCACCGATATGTTTTATCTGAAGCCGGGCGCCACGCATACTTTTCAATTCCGCATTATCGGCGCGCCCAGTCTGAATTATTTTGAAGTGCTCAATCGCTTGCGCAATGCCTGGAATAATTACCAAACCATACCGGGACTTTTCGGCTTCGTTTATCCCAACGGAATAGATGCGAAATTAACGACTCCAAAAGCGGTAAAAGGTTTTTTCGATAGCACCGGGATTACTGTTCCCGCGGTCGCTAATTCCATTCCGGTAAGTTCCGGCAAAGCGCTGGGCGAAAAAAGAATGGTTTATGGAAACGAGCCCACTTCCATGATCGAAGCGGCGTTGAAAAATTCCTCTGAGCCGTTAGCAGCGTTAATGAAAGAAGCAAAAATCGATTTGCCGCTATCTTTTTATATGGATATTCATCTGGTGCGAACCGATGAAGAATCGCATGTGCCGGAGGATCTTTCGGATGGAATAGTGAAGGATATTCACGACCAGCCGGTGGATTACCGGCCCGGTTGGTTGCACGTGGTTTTGCCGCTTGCCAATAACAGCATCGGTCAACGGCTGCGCGAAAATTTGAAGGCGTTTTTTGCAAAGCCATATATCGGCGGCGTGTTTTTGGATGAGTGGGATCACTCGCGGGCGCGATATGATTTTGGCAGAAGCGATGGCATGACGGCGCGCTTAAATACTGATTTAAGCATCAATTCCAAGATAGGATTTATTCCGCAAATGATTGAAGATTTTCAACGGGAAACGGTGGATTATCTTCAGCAGAAACAAGCGATTGTTTTTGTAAACCAGATGGATCAAACTGCTGCCGCACAAGCGTTGCCCGTGGTGCATTTTGCCGAGCCAACGCAATATGATAGTTATTTATTGCGCTCGGCTCAAGTTGCAAAAACCCCGCTTGCTCTCAATTTAAAACGCTCAGTGAATGTGTGGACGGATGTCTATGAATATTTAAAAGGCAGCGTTTTGCTGTGTTTTTATGCGAAGCGATTATATGGCGATCATCTCTTAAAATATGTCTATCCCATAAAAGTACTTTCTGCGGAAGCGGGTTGCGTGATGGGAGAAGATAAAATCGTTACGTTGCGAAATGGCAGCTACTCCTTTCAAGATAATTCGCCGCTGGAAGCATTGATTTTTTCCGCCCCAAATGGCACATTAGAACGCAGGATTTCAAGTCAAACAACGAAAGATGGAAAGAACTTTATTTCATTGCAATTGGATACCGATGAACAGGAAATTGCTTTGTTGCGAAAAGTAAATTGAAGGAGACCGAAAGTACTTTTAGGGATGGCTCGTCAAGAAACGTGCGATTCATTGACGGAGGAAAGTACTTTTGCAGCATCTATTCGGCTGGCTCGACCTAAAAGTACTTTCCATATCACGCCAATCGCGATCAGCATTAAAGCGGATGCAAATTGCGCCTGGCTGAGCCAGGGCACGCTGGGAAACATGACTTCTGCCGTTGCGCCTAAACGAAAAATTTCGATGAAAGAGCGTTCTAACAAATAGAGCACGATAAAAAGCAAACTGAGTTGACCGGCGAACTGAGTGAATCGCTTACTGACTTTGGCGCGTTGCATCAGGAAGAAAAGCCCCAATGCGATCAGCGCGGAATAGAGCTGCGTGGGATGCGACGGCGGCGTTAATACGGATGGATTTCCTTCCATAGGAAATTGCACCGCCCAAGGCAATGCGCAGGCGCGGCCATAACAACATCCATTGAGCAAGCAACCGATGCGGCCAAAAGCATAGCCCAAAAATACCGACGGCGTGACTAAATCGCTGAGCACCAATACAGAAATTTTGCGGCTCCAGGCAAAATAAGCAAAGACTAACGGCCCGCCGATGAATGCGCCATAAAACGATAATCCGCCATCCCAAACGCGCAGCATGTCGCCGAAAGAATGAAATTGATTGTGGGCGAGTATTACATACAAAACGCGGCAGGCAATCACCGTCACAATGAGCATCGGCAAAGCCATATCCAAAATGATATTGGGATCATAACCGCGCCGCTTGGCTTCTTTGGCGGCGCTCCAGGTGGCGGCGAAAAAGCCAATGACCAGCAGCAAACCATAGGAATGCAAACTCAAACTATGCCGCGTCCATAGCCATAAAAGTACTTCTACCGCCGCGCCAATTCCCAATGGCAATAACAGCGTATCAACGGCGTTTTGTTCACGACTGCGTGACATCAAAATGCCGGCAGCAATAAGCGCGACAATTGCCACGGCAACCGTGAGCGGCATGAACCAGCCTTGCGGCAAAGTGGGAATAATAAAAAGAATGGGACGCATAAATTCAACTCGTATTTTTAACTAAGAGAAAAGACACCGCCAACAAAACGGTGCCGACGGTGAGGCAGGAATCGGCAATATTAAAAATGGGAAATGTGGCCAGCCAGTGCCACGGCGTACCCAAATCAATAAAATCCGTGACGTGGCCGAAAAGCAACCGATCCACCAAATTGCCAAACGCGCCACCTAAAACCAATCCCAAACCAATGCGCGAGGCAAGACCATTTGATGCCAGTTCTTTGGCGGCTCCAAATAAAATGCCGATCACCGCCAACGTGATTAACACCAACACAATTCGCTGGCCGGATAAAACACTCCACGCTGCGCCGAAATTTTGCGCGCGAGTGAAATACAACCAGCCATCAATTACCACATGCGGTTCGCCAAATTCCAACGCGTGGCGCACTATTATTTTACTGCATTGGTCAATAACCACCGCAGCGATTGCCCAAACGGCGACAGTCCAAAGAGAGCGGCTTGGAAAGTTTTGCTCTTTGATTGGCAATGCTTTTTCTTGATCCATGACTAAAAAATCCGCCGATCTAAAACTCTGGATTCCTCGCGCCCAAAACCTTGAATATCAATTTTGTCCGCTTCTAATTTCACAATCGCAAAACAAGTTTCTTCTTTCGTCTCCACCATTCCTTTAAAAGCCAGACACGGCAAATCGATAAACACATCAAACATTCCCGCATGTTCATGACCGCAAAGATACGCCTGCACCTGCGGCGCTTTTTGCAGCACATCGCGCAGACGTTCATAGTTCAAACAATTGCCGCCGTAATCGGGAGAAATGGGATGATGGCCGAAAACGATGATTGGCTCATCGCTTTGCAATTCCTTCTCCAGCCAGGCAAATTGCGCCTCGCTCAATCCGCCGTTCCAGGGCCGCGCGTTATTGGCGCCGGCGTTTTTCATCTCTAAAAGTACTTTTGCGCCTTCCTCATATTCCGGCGTTCCGGGCATCCATTCAATGGTGCCGACTTCGTTGGTATCCAACACAATAAATTTCCAACCATCCTGCCGCCAACTGTAATAGGGACTGTTTAAACCTAAAGCCTGAAAAACATCCTCGCGCGGTCGCAAGCCATATTCGTGCCCCGCGCCGCAAAAATCGTGATTTCCCACCAGATGATAAACCGGCGCGCGCAAGTTCGAAAGTACTTTTAAGGGCTCCGGAAAATTCTCAAATCGCTGATCGATCAAATCTCCCACGTTGATCACAAAATCCAATTCATGCCGATTAAATTCATCAACAGCATCTTGCAATTTGCGAAGTGTGGTCACGCAATAACGATTGCCGGCGAGATTAGATTCATCGCACATGGCGTCATATTGGCAGTCGGCGATGACGCCGAAACGGAGGGGATTTTTATTAGTCATGATGATAATTTGTAGTGGCGCAAACTCACGCGAAGCCGCGAAGAACGCGAAGAATTAAAGGTTGATTAAGCCATTCCAACTAAAAGTACTTTTAACATACTTAACGCCTTCTACAAAGCTAAATCATTTCTCCTTACCTTCCTCTTCGCGTTCTTCGCGGCTTCGCATGAAATTAATTATTTTATTGATTTATCTGAAGTCGCGACGATGACAAATCCTGATGATTATCCACTACCCGCTTGCAGCCTTCCTTAAAAGTGGGCGCCCCAAAATTAATAAGCAATCCCAACGGCAAATGCAATAACCGCAGGTATGTCAAAAGTTGCTTTGGATGGACGGGCATAAGCTTTTCAACGGACTTTAATTCCACAATAAGCTGATTATTAACTAATAGATCGAGACGCAACCCATCGTCAAATACCATCCCGTCGTATTCAAACGTCACAATTTTTTGTCGTTCCGCTCTTAATCCCCGCTGCTCCAATGCCTTTGCCAACACTGCTTCATACACCGACTCAAGTAAACCCGGGCCCAGTTCGCAATGAATATGATACGCTGCATCCACAACTGTTGCTGATAGCTGCTCGATATTGTGTTTATTTTCATCAAAGTGTAGTTTCATAATTGCTTTAGCTCACGCGAAGCCGCGAAGAACGCGAAGATTTAAAAGCTGGATTAAAGATGCAGATAAAAGTACTTTTACTAGGCAGGAGTATAATGCTCCGTAATACAAAGCACTCTTCTTTCCCCTCTTCGCGTTCTTCGCGGCTTCGCGTGAGACATATCCCACACTTACGCCATTTTCTCTACATAAAATCTAATCGTCTCCGAGTATTCGTCACTACCAATATTGGCCTCACGCAATTCGGGATAATTCTCATCCACGATCCGCAACTCTTCCGCCAACGTTTCCTGCTGAATGTAATCGCCGAAATGCTCCAGCAGATCCGGCAGGCGCGATTCCTCTTTATCCACCAGCAAAATCGCGATATGATCGCTGACTTCAAAACCGGCATCCTTGCGGGCGCTTTGCACGGCGCGCACCAGATCGCGCGCTAGGCCTTCCACGATTAATTCATCCGATAGCGTGGTATCCAGCGCTACCGCCCAACCTTTATCCGTGGCGAATTGGTAGCCGCTTTGTTGGTGCGTGTCGATGAGAATTTCGTCAGGCGCGAGTTCGATTTGTTCGCCGTTCACGTCGATAAAAGTACTTTTATCCGCTTTAGCATTTTCGGCAATTTGCTTTGCCGTTTCGGGATCGGCGCTTTCTAATACTTTGCGAATCGCGCCGATTTGTTTGCCGTATTTCGGGCCGAGCTTGGGCAAATTGGCGCGCAGCGTATAACTGACCAAATCGCCAGTATCTTTCAGCAATTCGATTTCTTTGACATTTAATTCATCGAGAATCGTGTCGCGCCAATTCGTCACCGCTTGCCGTCCGTTTTGCGTGGGGGCGAAAATCAACGCGCGCGCCAGCGGCTGGCGCACTTTGATTTTGGAATCTTTGCGCGCCGCGTGGCCCAGCGAAACCGCC
>Ga0164242_10003678_pt1 | contig 17404 bp, 15 predicted proteins | sample OricomgcompostMG_FD_108783 | JGI IMG/M metagenome (GOLD analysis project Ga0164242, IMG submission 108783) | Miracle-Growth compost microbial communities from Emeryville, California, USA - Original compost - Miracle growth compost (MG) ...
ACGCGCGTCGCATCAGGTCCGCCATCGGCGGCACCACGGCAGCCGGGAAAGCCGTCGTTCGACGAAGGCTTTCGGCGGTGCCGGACCGGCGAAACCGGCTGTCGCGACGACTCGATGACCCGATTGTACGGACGCGACGAGCGCGGATAAATGGCCCGCGGACGAAGTCAGTTGTCGGGATGCGCGAACAATCGGAAGCCCGGCCGACCACGGACGAACCGCCCGCTGTGCGCCCTCGCGCCGCTATTCGAGCGGCGTCGCGACGAACGCCGGCAGCGCGTCGGCGCGCGCGCACAGCGCGGCCATGGCCGGATAGCGCGCCGCGTCGACGACGTCCGGCAGCATGTACTGCGTGAACCGCCACGCGACCGCGGCCGTAATGTCGGCCTGGGTGATGCGCCCGGCGCACAGCCAGTCGCCGCTCCGGTCAGCGACGACGCGTTCCAGCACACCGTACGCCGCGTGCATCTGCGCATGCACCCGCTCGAACCACGGCTCGTGCTGGCGTTCCGCCGGACGCAACTGGCGCTCGTACACCTGCTGCACGGTCTTCTCGGCCGCGGCGAGCGCGAAGCCGATCACGCCCAGCGCGAACCGCCGCGCGTCCGGCTCGTCGGGCAGCAACCGCTCCGAAGGCTCGACCTTGTGGTCGAGGTAGTCGAGGATCAGCGACGAATCGACCAGCAGCGTACCGTCGTCGTCGTCGACGAGCGTCGGCGCCTTGACGACCGGGTTGATCTGCGCGAACTCGTCGAACTGCCGGAAGACCGACACGCTGCGATGCTCGAACGGCATGCCGAGCAGATGAAGCGAAATCGCCACGCGGCGCACGTACGGGGAATCCATCATGCCGATCAATTGCATTGCGTCACCTCGCGAAAGGGCTGGGGAGCCGGACCGTCGATAGTGCCGGTTCGTTCAGGGGTCCGCAAGATCGCGCGACGCACCCCGAATCGTCCGACGAACGGTGCCGGCCGCGAGGGATCCGCGGGCGATGCGCCCGCGTCGGTGTGCCGCTCGCCGCGCGACGGCCGCGCGCAGCCACAGTCGTTTGCCAACGTTCTTTCGTGCGGCGGTGCCGCAATGTTGCGACGCAGCGCTGCGGTGCGAGCAAACGCGCTGCCGATGCGGTGCCGCGCGCTGCAACGCCGATCGACCGCATTCCGAACTATCGGCCGACGAAAATACTACGCACTGCGCATCGACCGTCGATTTTGCAGCGCCTGTCTGCTGCGCTGCATCGCCGGGAAACTCCTGGCTTCGGACGCCGCGCGGCTCGGATAGTCTGAGGGCAGAAGGAGATGAACCTATGACTATGAGACAGGCATTTAATATTGCGGTTGTCATCGTCCTCGGCCTTCTGCTGGCGAACCGGGTCATGACGCGCGTGCAGGCTCACGAATCCGGCTCGCTCACCTGTGCCCAAGGCTCGAAACTGGTCAAAGCCGAAGCGCTCGTTCGCGGCTTCACCGAGATCGGCGCTCGCAGCCAGGGAGAAAACTTCCTGTCCGCGTGCCTCGTGTCGGGCTCCGGCGCGGTCGGCGACCTGCTCGCGCACGACTGAGCGCTCGCGGGTCTTTCAGCGGTTCCTCGCAGCGGCTCGGTGTGCTGCGCTTCTGTGGCGCACGCAGCAGCACCGGCCGCCGCACGCGTGACATACGCGGCTGGCCGGCGCGCGCGTTGCCGCCGGACCGGCAGCGACGCGCGGTCGTGATCGATTCGTCGGCCGCGTCCGGCGTCCATCGCGTCGCGGCCCGACGCGATACGTCGACCGGCGACGCTTGCGTGCGCGCGTCCCGGCTATTCCCGGAAATCAACGCGACTGCGCGGCACGCTCCGCGTCGACGCCGCACTGGAAGCCGCTCGACGCGCGCCGATCGCGACCGGCCGGCCCCTTGCGACCGCGACACGGTCGCCTTCCCCCTATGACCGCTACGTTCGGCGCAGTCCGATGACCGTCAGAACCGGTCGCACGCCGATAGCGATGGCTTCCTCGACGCTCGTCGATCGCCCGTGACCACCGGATTCTTTCCGGTTGCCAGGTGTTCGCGTTGCCGTGACAATGCCTGCAACCGGGAGGGTGAATGAGACGACGTATCGTTTTGCTGCTGGCAGTCGGGTCGTTGGGCGCATGTACTTCGGTGACCGGAATCACGCCGACAGCGGACGGTCATCTGGCTGTCACCTGTTTCGCGCGCTGGGACCTCGTTTCGTGGAATCACGTGAGGAAGACCGGCGTAAGGCACGCGAACGCGTACTGCGGCAGGCACCACAAGGAAATGCACGAAATCGACGTCCACAGCAAGGGGTTGCGCGGCGTGACGCGGCAGTCGGTCGAGGTCGTGTTCGACTGCATCTGACGCGCGGCGGCGGCTGCCGCCTTCGAACCGCCTGCGCACCCTTCAAACCGGTAATAAAGTTAAATATTTTTTGACGTTTGCCCTGGTATTCAATTCGCATTCCTGGAGTACACTGCAGATACATTTCGTTACGTTCGTATCATGTTGACAGCATTTTTCATCGTCTGTCCGTTCGCGATTGCAGCGCTCTTCGGGTTTGCCCGGCTGGTCCATCCGCTGACCGGCAAGATTCGCAGCCCCGCCGCAGCCGACTGATCCCGACTCGACCCGACTCGACGTCCCGCTCGCCGGCACCGCGTCCGCGGCGCCCCGTTGCTGCATCGGCGCTCGCCGGTGCAGCCGCCTGACCGTTCCCCGCTTTTTCCGTTTTCCCCGCTTTCGCCGCCGTGCACGCGTCATGGCGCTGCCGATACGTCGCGCTCGACCCGGCCCGATTTGAACCCGGCTTACGACAACGCGGTCAACGGTCCGCGGGAGTGTAAACTCCTGCCTTTTTCATCGGTTCTCGTATGGTGCAAGCCCCGCAGCGCACCGCGCTCAGCGGCCCGACGCTGGTTCGCCTGCTCGCGCGCGTCGCGCAGGCCGAGGTCGCCGAGCCACGCCGGTCGCTGTCCGACCGGCTCTCCGACTGGCTCGGCTGGACCGACGCGATCACGCTGTCGAGCGCACTGAACGCCGCGCCCGTCGCGTCCGGCCCCGCGCGCGCGGCCGACGGCGACGCGCAGGCCGCGTACGAGCGCGTGCGCGCGTCGCTCACGCGCGCGATCGCCGCGACGACGCGCGTGCCGTCGCCGCGCGCCCGCGCGGACGCGCACGCGGCCGAGCCGCCGCCCGACTACGCCGACTGGCGTCAGCGCTACCAGTCGCTGCAGCAAACGATGGACAGCGACGTCGGCGATCTGCGGCAACGTCTGCGCGTGATGCTCGCGGCGACCACGCCCGCGATGGCGAAGCTCGCGACCGTCGACGCGGTGATGGAGCGCGCGCTCGGCGAGCGCGAACGGAGCCTGCTCGCGTCGGTGCCGACGTTGCTCGGCGCGCATTTCGGGCGCTTGCGCGACGCCGCACAGCAAACGAACGCCGGCGATCCGGCCGGCCCGGCCGCCGGCGCATGGCTGAGCGCGTTCGCCGACGACATGCGCAGCGTGCTGCTCGCTGAACTCGACGTGCGGTTTCAACCGGTCGACGGGCTGTTCGCGGCCCTCCGCACCCGCTAATCAAGGTCCCATGTCCCGCTTTCTTCGCATCGATCTTCCCGTGTTCATCGCCGGCCTCGCGGTCGCCGGCTGGATCGGCGTCGTCAACCTCGTCGCGAATCCGCTCGCGTCCGCGGTCACGCTGCTGATCGGCGCGTGCTACGTCGCCGGCGCGCTCGAATTGCGCCGCTACGGCGACGCCACGTCGACGCTCGCCGACGCGCTCGCGACTCTCTCGACGCCGCCCGCGCGGCTCGCCGACTGGCTCGACCGGTTGCATCCGGGCCTGCGCAGTCCGGTGCGCACGCGCATCGACGGCGTGCGCGCCGCGTTGCCGGGCCCGGCGCTGACGCCGTATCTCGTCGGCCTGCTGGTGCTGCTCGGCATGTTCGGCACGTTGCTCGGGATGGTCATCACGTTGCGCGGCACCGGCGCCGCGCTCGAAAACGCGGTCGATCCGGCGACGATCCGCACGTCGCTCGCCGCGCCGGTCAGGGGGCTCGGCTTCGCGTTCGGCACGTCGATCGCGGGCGTCGCGACGTCCGCCGCGCTCGGGCTGCTGTCCGCGCTGGCTCGCCGCGATCGCGCGCTGGCGGTGCAGCGGCTCGACGCGCAGATCGCGACGACGCTGCGGCCGTTCTCGCGCGCGCATCAGCGCGACGAGGCGTTCGCGCTGATGCGGCGGCAAGCCGACGCGATGCCGGTGCTGGTCGAACGGCTGCACACGATGATCGCCGCGCTCGAACAGCACGGCGCCGCCGCGAACGAACGGTTGCTCGCGAACCAGCAGGCGTTTTTCGCGCAGACGGAGACCGCGTATGCGCGGCTTGCGTCGTCGGTCGGGCTGTCGCTGAAGGACAGCGCCGCGCAGAGCGCGCGGCAGGCGGGCGCCGCCTTGCAGCCGGTCGTCGAAGCGACGATGGCGGCCATCGCGCGCGAGACGGCTACGCTCGGCGACACCGTCACGCAGGCGGTCGAGCGGCACCTGGCCGGACTGTCGAGCGGCTTCGCGGCGACCACGAAAACCGTCGCCGACACGTGGACCGACGCGCTCGCCGAGCATCGGCGCTCGGGCGACGCGCAGGCCGAGCGCCTGCGCGCATCGCTCGATCAATTTACCGACACGTTCGGGCAGCGCTCGGACGAACTCGTCACGCGCGTGTCGGCGCGCGTCGAAGCGTCGACCGGCAAGCTCTCCGACGCGTGGCGCGAAGCGCTGACACACCAGCAGCAGACCGGCGAAAAACTCGCCGACGATAACCGCGTCGCACTCGAAGCCGCCGCCGCGACGTTCGAACGGCACGCGTCGTCGCTGCTGCAAACGATCGACCGGTCGCATGCCGCGCTACAAACCGAACTCGCGTCGCGCGACCAGCAGCGGCTCGCCGCGTGGACCGACGCGCTCGCGTCGATGGCCAACGCGCTGCGCGACGACTGGGCGCGCACGAGCACCGACGCGGCCACGCACCAGCAGACGATCTGCGACACGCTCGCCGGCACCGCGCACGACCTCACGTCGCAAACCCGCGCGCACGCGAACGAGACGATCGCCGAAATTCACCGCCTCGTCGACGCGGCCGCGCAGGCGCCGAAGGCCGCGGCCGATGTGATCGCCGACGCGCGCGCGGCGCTGTCCGACAGCATGGTTCGCGACACCGCGATGCTCGACGAGCGCAAGCGCCTGCTCGACACGCTCGGCACGCTGCTCGACGCGGTCAATCATGCGTCGACCGGGCAGCGCGCCGCAGTCGACGCGCTCGTCGCGACGTCGGCGGATCTGCTCGAACGCGTCGGCAGCCGCTTCGGCGAGCGGATCGACGCGGGCGCCCGCACGCTCGACGCGGCCGCCGCGCAGATCACCGGCAGCGCAGTCGAAGTTGCGAGCCTCGGCGATGCGTTCGGCGCCGCGGTCCAGTCGTTCGGCGCGTCGAACGACAAGCTCGTCGCGCATCTCGAACGCATCGAGGCGGCGCTCGACCGGTCGCTCGCGCGCAGCGACGAGCAGCTTGCGTACTACGTCGCACAGGCGCGCGAAGTCGTCGATCTCAGCGTGCTGTCGCAGAAGCAGATCATCGAGGATCTGCAACGGGTCGCCGGACGGCGCGCGGACGTCGGGGGCGCATCGGCATGAGCGACGAAATCGACGGCGCGGACATCGAAGCGGCGGCACCCGTCTGGGCGGCGTTCGGCGACCTGATGTCGGTGCTGCTCGGCGTGTTCGTGCTGATTCTCGTCGGCGTGCTCGGCGTGCAGCTCGAACTGTCGTCGCGGCTCGACAACGAGACGAAGGCGCGGCAACTCGAAGCGCAGCGCCGCAAGACGCTCGAACAGGCGCTCGCCGGCCCGCTCGCGGCCGGGCGTGTGACGCTCGTGAACGGGCGGATCGGTATCAGCGGCAGCGTGCTGTTCGCGCTGAACTCGGACCGGTTGCAGCCGGCCGGCCGCGAATTGCTGAAGAGCCTCGCGGGCCCGCTGACCGCGTACCTGAAAACCCACGACGACATGCTGATGGTCAGCGGCTTCGCGGACGACCGTCAGGTGCGCGCCGGCAACCGCCGCTTCGCGGACAACTGGGAACTGTCGGCCGAGCGCGCGCTGACGGTCACGCGCGCGTTCGTCGACGAAGGCGTGCCGGCGTCGTCGGTGTTCGCCGCCGCGTTCGGGTCGGAGCAGCCGGTGAGTTCGAACGCGGACGACGAAGGCCGCGCGAAGAATCGCCGCGTGGAAATCGCGGCGGTGCCGAGGTCGTCGTCGGTCGGTCGGGGCAAGCGCGATGACCGCTGAGCCGCGCGATGCCCGCGCGTGGCTCGATGCGTGGCGGGCGAACGGCGCGGATCGCGTCGATCCGGTGCGCTTCCGGATGCTCGATGCGTTCGCACAGCGCGCGTCGACTCATCGAGGCGAAGCGCGGCGCGTGCTCGACGCGCGCGTCGCCGCGCTGCTTGCCGCGTACGCGGCGGATGTCGAACGCGCAAACACGCCACGCGACGACGCGGCGACGTCTCGGGCGGCACGGCCGCAACCGCACCCGCTGCGCGCGCTGAACGACCACCTCGCGCGCCAAGACCTGCCGCATCGCGCATCGTGGCCCGAACTCGACGCGCTCGACGACTTCCGAACCACGTGGTCGCGCATCAGCGCGGACGTCCAGTTCAGGCAGTCACGCGACCAGGTGCCGACCAACGCCGGCCCGCTGAATTCGAGCAGCCTCGTGCACCGCGCGCTGTCACTGATGCGCGAGCAGTCGCCCGCATATTTGCGGCATTTCCTGTCGTATGTCGATGCGCTCGCGTGGCTCGACCAGATGAGCACCGGCGACGCGTCCGCACAAAAGGAAGTTCGCCGCGCGGCCGGCGCGAAAAAGACCGAACGCAAAAGCGCGAAAACCCGGCCGCGTTAGTTCGCGCCGGCGCCAGAGCGAACCGCGCCGCGAGCCGCTTGCGCCGCCGTCACGCGACCTCGCCGACCACGCGCTCGCCGCGCGCCGCCAGCAGCGCGATCGCCGCAGCGAACGTGACCGCCGCCGCGCCGGCGATCGCGAGCGCCGCCGCGAAGCCGCCCGCGAAGCTCGCCGGCGCGACCGGTTCGACGATCGCGCGCAGCGCCGGCGCGAGCCGCCCGAGCGCATGCGCGCCGTCGCCAGACAACAGGTCGGACATGAAGCGCGCGTCAAGCCCGCCGGACGACATGCCGTGCGCGTCGAGCCCCGCATCGAGCGCTGCGCGCGTGCGCGACGCGAGCACCGCGCCGAGCACGCCGATCGACGTGACGATCGCGGTAAAACGCGTGGTCGTGCTGATCCCGGACGCCATGCCGGCGCGGTGCGGCGGCACGCACGACACGATCGCGCGCTGGGTGTCGCCATTCAGCACGCCCGCGCCGAGCCCGGTCACGATCATGCCGGCCGCGACGAGCCAGTAGTCGCGCTGCGCGGCGACCGCGGCCGTCAGCAGATTGCCGGCGCCGACCAGCAGCAGGCCGACCGACAGCATCGACAGCACCGGCAGACGCCGCCCGATCCGGGCGCCCAGATACGGGCCCGCGACCATCGCGACCGCGAACGGCAGCATGCCGCTGCCGGCGCGCAGCGCGGGCCAGTCGAACGCGTTCTGCAGATAGAGCGGCAGAAACGTCATCATCACCTGCGCGCACGCCGCGTAGCCGAACATGCCGAGCACCGCCGCGACGAAGCGCGGCTGCGAGAACAGCGCGAGGTCGACCATCGCGTGCGCGCGGCGCCGCTCGGTCCGCACGAACGCCGCGAGCAGCAGCACGCACAGCGCGACACGCAGCATGGTCGGCGCGCTTGTCCAGCCGTCGTCCTGCGCGCCGATCAGCGCCCAGATGCCGATCGCGAGGCCCGCACCGAACAGCGCACTGCCGGCGAAGTCGATGCGATGCACGGGCGCGCCGTGCGGTTTCGGCGGCACGCCGCCGGGCAGCGCGCGCCATGCGCAGCCGATCAGCGCCGCACAGACCGGCAGATTCAGCAGAAATACCCAACGCCAGCCGAGCCATTGCGTGATCACGCCGCCGACGAGCGGCGCGACGGTCGTCGCGATCCCCATCGTCATCCCCCAGATCGCCCACGCGCGCGCCCGCTCGCGCGGCCCCGGAAACGCGTGCGCGATCGACGCGAGCGCGGCGGTCAGCAGCATCGCCGCGCCGACGCCCTTCGCGGCCCGCGCGAGATTCAGGAACAGCACGCCCGGCGCGAGTCCGCAGCCGAGCGACGCGAGCGCGAACGCGACGAGCCCGCACAGCAGCATCCGCCGGCGGCCGTAGCGGTCGGCCAGCGCGCCCATCGGCAGCAGGCACGACGCGAAGCTCACCATGTACGCGCTGACGACCCATTCGACGTCTGCGAAGCCCGCATGAAACGAACGCGCGATCGACGGCAGCGACACCGCGACGACGTTCGTGTCGAGCACGATCAGCGCGCAGGTGGCCGACGCGGTCGCGAGCAGAAACCGCGCGGCGCGCGCGTCCTGCACCGGCGCTGCGCCGCCGGCTTCCTTCACTGCCTGCACCATGTCATGTTCCGTGAACGATCATTCACGCGATGGTAGAGTGCCGGCTATTTCCCGTCGATAACAGAAAGACGCATCTTTATTAACATCGCGATGAATACCGTGATCCCCGAACTGAGACACCTGCGCTGCGTGCTCGCGGTCGCGAAGCATCTGCACTTCGCGCGCGCCGCCGACGAACTGGAGATCGCGCCGCCATCGCTGACGCGGCAGGTCCAGGAAGCGGAGCGTCTGCTCGGCTTTCGCGTGTTCCATCGCACGAGGCGCTCGGTCGCGCTGACGGCCGCCGGCGACGTGTGGGTGCGCGAGGCCCGCGCCGCGCTCGCGTCGCTCGAACGCGCGCACGAACTCGGGCAGCTCGCGGAGCGCGGCGAACTCGGCCGCATCCAGGTCGGCTACGTCGCGTCGGCCGCGTTCACCGGCGTGATGCAGCGGACCGTGATCGCGTTTCGCGAGCAGCGTCCGCACGTCGACGTCCAGGTTGCCGAAATTCCGATGGAAGACATTCCGGCGATGCTCGCCGACGGCCGGCTCGACGTCGCGTACGTGCGGCCGCCGATGAGCTATCCGGACGGCGTGCAGGCGCTGACCGTGCATCAGGACGACTTCGTCGTCGCAATGCCGGAACGCTCGCCGCTCGCGGCCTGCGCGTCGATCCGCGCGTCGCAGCTGCGCCATGCGACGTTCGCGGTGCCGGAGCAGGAGTTCGGCACCTACGAAGTCGCGCGGCGCGGCCGCTTCCCGCCGCTGATCGGCGAGCGGCCCGGGCGGCTCGCGGCGGTGATCGCGTGCGTGTCGCTCGGCGACATGGTCGGCGTGGTGCCGCGCTCGGTGTGCGACTGCATCGCGATTCCCGGCGTCGTGTACCGGCCGCTCGCGGGCAAGCCGGTGCGCTCGGAGATCGCGCTGGCATTTCGCCGTCACGAGCGCTCGCAGGCGGTGCGCGCGTTTCTGCGCCACGCGCGCGGCTAGGGCCGCTCGGCACTCGGTGCTCGGCCACAACGAGCGTCACGCCGCGGCATTCACCGCGCGGTCGCGAGCCGCGTATTGACCCGCAACGGCGGAACGTCGTCGCGATAAGGCGGCTTCGGCACGAACGATTCGATCACGCCCGGCCGGAAGAACACGCAATAGGTACTGCCGCCGTACTGGAAATAGCCGAGTTCGTCGCCCTTCGCGACGCGCTGGCCGGGCAGCGCGTCGATCGTGCACGACGACACCTCCGCCATCCCGACGAACACGCACGCGACTTCGCCGATCGCCGGATCGTCGCAATCGATCACGATCACCGCGCGCGCAGCGACCGCCGTCGTGTAGCCCTGCGAATCGTTCAGCCCGCTCGGGTCGGCGCCCTCGGCTTCGAGGTCCGAGTAATAGGTGCCGTCCACGTTGTACGCCGCGCGGATGCGCCCGGCGACCGGCGCGTGCCAGCGGTGATAGTTGAAGGCGCTCAGATAGCCCTGGAACACGGTGCCGCCGACGAAGCGGCGCGCGAGCGCGTGCTGCCCTTCGGTCAGGATTTCCGCCAGCGAGTGCGGCTGCGACTTGATCCAGAACCTGTCGTGCAGTTGCAGGTTCTCGCGCACGTCGTAAGGCGACGCCTCGCACGCGCTGACGATCACCTTGTGGTTGTCCGGTTCGTCGACGGGCCGCATGCCGGGCCGGAACTGCCGCGTGAAGAACGCGTTCCACGACGCGAAGCCCCAGTACGGCGCGGACGGATCGCAGACGAACTCGTCGAGCGACATTTTCTGGCGCGCCTCGTCGCAGAACCAGCCGTCCGGCGCGTCGGCGTTCAGGTGCGCGCGCGAATGCGGACCGCTCAGAAAACCGCACCAGTAATCGAGCACGCGACGCAACTGCGCATTGAACGCCGGGTCACGAAACACCGCGTAGCCGGACGGCATGCACATCGGCCAGTCGAGCAGCAGGTTCAGCGGCGTCGCGACCGGCGCGGACGCGCTGAACGGCGGCGCGTAGCTCATCAGGTAATCGACGATCGCCATCAACTCGTCGATCGACGTATAGCCGAGGTCGTAGCCGGCCGCGCGCGCGTCGTCGATCGCGCGCGTCAGGTTCATCCGCAGCACCGCGTCGCCGTGCACGAGCTTCGCGAGGTCGCGCACCACGCTCGTCAGCGGCGCGCCGTCGCCGCCGTGGTCCGCGTGATACGCGCGGGCCTGCGCCGCGATCTCGCGGCGAAACGCGGCCGCCTTCTGCTCGCCGGACGGCATCCAGCCGCCGAGGCGGCGCTTTTCTTTCAACGGCGAATGTCGGTCGTTCATCGTCGTTCTCCTGTAGGGTGATGGCTGTGCGCAGCGCGGGGATGTCTGTCGGTGTGTCCGCGGGTGTGTGGATTGCTTGCCAGCGAACGGGCCCGGCGAGCCCTGTCCGTGTCGCGGTGGCAAGTTTCGTGCGCGGACCGGCGGCCGGGCGCCGCGCCCTCCCTCCCACCGACAGAGGAAACCCCGACATGACTGTCAGCCCGCTCAGCGCAACCGATCTGTCGAGAATTCAGTTCGCGTTCACGATCGCCGTCCACATCATCTTTCCGGCGACGAGCATCGGCCTCGCGTCGTTCATCGCGGTGCTCGAAGGCGCGTGGCTGAAAACCGGCAAACCGCATTACCGCGCGCTGTGCGTGTACTGGTCGAAGATTTTCGCGATGGCGTTCGGGATGGGCGTCGTGTCCGGCGTCGTGATGGCGTACGAGTTCGGCACCAACTGGGCCGGCTTCGCGCGCTTCGCCGGCTCGATCACCGGGCCGCTGCTCACCTACGAGGTGATGACCGCGTTCTTTCTCGAAGCGGGCTTTCTCGGCATCATGCTGTTCGGCTGGGACAAGGTCGGGCGCCGCGCGCACTTCGCGGCCACCGTGCTGGTCGCGCTCGGCACGCTGGTCTCGACGTTCTGGATTCTCGCGTCGAACAGCTGGATGCAGACGCCGCAAGGCTATGCGATCGTGAACGGCCGCGCGGTGCCGCAGGACTGGTTCGCGGTGATCTTCAACCCGTCGTTCCCGTACCGGCTCGTGCACATGACGCTCGCCGCGTTCCTCGTCGTCGCGCTGCTCGTGAGCGCGAGCGGCGCGTGGCATCTGCTGCGCGGCCGGCGCGATCCGGAGGTCAGGACGATGTTCTCGATGGCGCTGTGGATGGTGCTCGTGCTCGCGCCGATCCAGATCGTCGCCGGCGACCAGCACGGCCTGAACACGCTGCGCTATCAGCCGGCGAAGATCGCCGCGATCGAGGGGCTGTGGGAGACCGAGCACGGCGGCACGTCGCTGAATCTCGTCGGCCTGCCCGACATGAACGCCGAAGTCACGCGCGACGCGATCCGCATTCCGCACCTCGGCAGCCTGATCCTCACGCATACGTGGAACGGCGAGATTCGCGGGCTCAAGACCTTCCCGAAGGCGGACCGTCCGGACTCGACGATCGTGTTCTGGACTTTCCGGATCATGGTCGGACTCGGCCTGCTGATGCTGCTGCTCGGCGTGACCGGTGCCGCGCTGCGACGGCGCGGGCGGCTCTTCGAGTGCCGCGCGTTCCAGCGCTTCGCGCTGGCGATGGGTCCGGCCGGCTATCTCGCGCTGCTGATGGGCTGGGCGACGACCGAGGTCGGCCGCCAGCCGTGGGTCGTCTACGGGCTGCTGCGCACCGCCGACGCGGTATCGCCGATCACCGCGCAGAGCGTCGGCCTGTCGATGATGATCTTCGTCATTCTGTATTTCTCGGTGTTCGGCACCGGCGCCTGGTACATCTTCAAGCTGATCCGCAGCGGGCCGCCGGCCGGCGAACGGGCGCTGCGCACCGCGCCCGGCACGCCGCCCGGCGGCCCGAACGGCACGACGCCGGCCGCCGCCGCGCACGCGCCGCAGCCCGAAGCGCAGCGCGCCGCCGGCGCGGGCCGCCGACCGATGTCGGCCGCCGACTGACGCCTCACCCCGATCGCCCGCCTTTCACGGAGCCGCCAACATGGACCTCACGCTTATCTGGGCCGCGCTGATCGCGCTCGGCCTGTTCATCTACGTCGCGCTGGACGGCTTCGACCTCGGCGTCGGCATCATCTTCCCGTTCTTTCCGGACGACCGCGAGCGAGACCGCATGATGCACACGCTCGCGCCGGTATGGGACGGCAACGAAACCTGGCTCGTGTTCGGCGGCGCCGCGCTGTATGCGGCGTTTCCGGTCGTCTATGCGGCCGTGCTGCCCGCGCTCTATCTGCCGCTGATCCTGATGCTCGCGTGCCTGATCCTGCGCGGCGTATCGTTCGAAGTGCGCGGCAAGGCGACCCGCACGAAAAACGTGTGGAGTCTGGCGTTCACGCTCGGCTCGGCGGGCGCCGCGTTTTTCCAGGGGATCGCGCTCGGCGCGTATCTGCAGGGCATTCCGGTCGTCAACGGCAGCTTCGCCGGCGACACGTTCTTCTGGCTCACGCCTTTCAGTCTGCTGACCGGGCTCGGGCTGATGTCGACCTATGCGCTGCTCGGCGCGTGCTGGCTCGCGATGAAAACCGACGGCGACCTGCAACTGCGGCTGCACCAGTTCATCGGCCCGCTGACGATCGTGCTGCTGCTGTTCATGATCGCGGTGTCGGTGTGGACGCCGCTGTCGGACGCACAGGTCGCGCGGCGCTGGTTCGCGGCGCCGATGTTCTACCGGCTGCTGCCGGTGCCGTTCGCGGTCGCCGCGGTCGCCGCGCTGATGCTGGTGTCGACGCGGCGCCGCCACGAACGCGCGCCGTTCGCGCTCGCGCTGGTGCTGGTCGCGCTCGGCTACGTCGGGCTGCTCGTCAGCGTGTGGCCGTATGCGATTCCCGATTCCGTCACGCTGTGGGACGCGGCCGCGCCGGCCAGCACGCAGGCGTTCACGCTGGTCGGCGCGGTGATCGTCGTGCCGGTGATCCTCGTCTATACGGCGGCCGGCTACTGGGTGTTCCGTCACAAGACGCCGGCGGACGCAAACTACCACTGAAGCGCGCGACAGGAAATAAAAAACGGCGGCGCAGGCGCCGCCGTTTCCGAGCCGGCTACGGCCAGCTACTTCGCGTCGTTCTCCGGCAGCGCGTACGCGATCACGTAGTCGCCGAGCTTGGTGCCGAACGAGCCGTGGCCGCCGGCCGCGATCACCACATACTGCCGGCCGTTCACCTCGTAGGTCATCGGCGTCGCCTGGCCGCCTGCCGGCAGACGCGCGCGCCACAGTTCCTTGCCGGTGTCGGTGCTGTACGCGCGCAGGTAGTTGTCGGCGGTCGCGCCGATGAAGAACACGTGCCCCGCGGTCGTCATCGGACCGCCGAGCATCGGCATGCCGAGCCGGAACGGCAACGGAATCGGCGAACTGTCGCGCACCGTGCCGATGCGCTTTTTCCACACCACCTGGTTCGTCCGCAGGTCGAGCGCGGCGACGTAGCCCCACGCCGGCTGCTTGCACGGCAGCCCGAGCGGCGACATGAACGCGTTCAGCGTCACGCCGTACGGCACGCCGTACTGCGGCTGCACGCCGGCCTCGGTGCCGGTGCCGGCGGCGCCGCCCGCCGGCGGCTCGAGCGGATTGCCCGGCCCGCGCGGAATCAGCTTCGACACGAACGGCAGCGCCATCGGATTCGCGATCGCCAGTTGCCGGTCGGTGTCGACCGCGATGCCGCCCCACTCGAACATCCCGAGGTTGCCCGGAAACACCAGCGTGCCCTGCTCGGACGGCGGCGTGAACGGCCCGTCGTAGCGCAGCCGGTGGAACATCACGCGGCACATCAACTGGTCGTACATCGTCGCGCCCCACATGTCCGCGCCGGTCAGGTTCTTCTTCGGACGGAACGTAAGCTGCGAGAACGGCTGCGTCGGCGACAGGTGGTCGCCCTTCGCCGGACCCTGCGGCACCGGCGTCTCCGGGGCCGGCACGATCGGCTGGCCGGTGCGGCGGTCGAGCACGAAGATGTTGCCGGTCTTCGCCGGCGCGTAGATCGCGGGGATCACGTTGCCGTTGCGGTCGGTGATGTCGGCGATCGTCGGCTGCGCGGGCAGGTCCATGTCCCACAGATCGTGATGCACGGTCTGATAGAACCACGCGAGCTTGCCGGTCGACGCGTGCAGCGCGAGCAGGCCGCTCGCGTAGCGCTCCTGGTTCGGCGTGCGGTTGCCGCCCCAGATGTCCGGCGTGCTGACGCCCATCGGCAGGTACACGAGGTCGAGCTTCGGATCGTAGGCGGCCGGCGCCCACGAGTTCGGCGAGTTCGGCGTGAAGCTGTGCTGGTCGGCGGGAATCGCGTTCGGGTCGTTCGCGCCCGGGTCGAACACCCACAGCAGCTTGCCGGTCTCGACGTCGAAGCCGCGGATCGCGCCGGACGGTTCGTGCGTCGAATAGTTGTCGGTCACGGAGCCGGCGACCACGATCACATGGTCGGTAATGATCGGCGGCGACGTCGGTTCGTACTGGCCGGCGGTCGTGACCGGTTCCAGATGCTGAAGGTCGAGGTCGCCGTCGTTGCCGAAGTCGGCGCAGCGCTGGCCCGTCTTCGCGTCGAGCGCGTACAGGTGGCCGTCGTTCACCGGCAGGATCACGCGCCGCGCGCATTGCGGCAACGACGCCGCCTGCGCGCCCGGTCCCGCCGCTTTCGCGGCCTGGGTCTCGTGATACGACACGCCGCGACAGGTGACGTGCTGGAAGGTCGGATTCGCCTTCAGGCCCGGATCGAACTTCCACTTCAGCGCGCCGGTCGCCGCATCGACCGCGAACAGGATCTGGTGCGGCGAGCACAGATACAGCATGTCGCCGACCTTGATCGGCGTGACCTCGTCGGTGATTTCGACCGGGTCGTTCGGTCCTTTGGTGTCGCCGGTCCGGAACGTCCACGCGACCTTCAGATTCTTCACGTTGTGCACGTTGATCTGCGCGAGCGGCGAATAGCGCGTGCCGGCCTGGGTGCGGCCGTAAGCGGGCCAGTCGCCGGGCCGGTCGGCGGGCGCGCCGCCCGGCTGCGCCGCCGGCGTGCCGGGCGCGGCGGCGCTCGCGGTCACCGTGCCGTTGATCTGCTGCGGGTCGTTGAACGCCGCATAGACGAGCACCAGCGCGGTCGCGACGAGACCGGCGACCAGCACCAGCACGCCACTGCGGCCGGCCGTGTTGAACGAGCGCGATACGAACGGCAGCGCGAGCCAGATGCCGAAGATCACCAGCACGTCGGTGCGCGGCGTGAGCGCCCAGAAATCGAAGCCCGCTTCCCACACGGCCCATATGAGCGTACAGACGAGCAGCACCGCATACAGCACCAGCGCCGCGCCGCGGCGTCGATGGATCAGGAACGCGGTGATCAGCAGCACGATGCCGGCGATCACGTAATACACCGAACCGCCGATCGCCGACAGCCACACGCCGCCGACCAGCAGATACAGGCCCGAGAGCGCGGCGAACAGCACGGTGATCCACCGGATGACGCTGCGGGACGAAGAATCCGTCGACATGGCATTGACCTCTTGTTTCTGGTTTTCAGTTGACAGGTCTGAAAGCCGCCGGCAGCGTCGCCGCCTGCTTTCAGTTACCGAACCCGGCAATCGGAAGAGCGCCAGCAGATTGCGAGCCCGGCCCGCGACCGCGAGGCGATGCGCGCGCCGCTCATGCTGCCGTTATAGACGGTGCCGCGCGGCGGGCGTCGACAACGCGGCGAAACGATCGCGATGGGGACGCAGGCCGCGGCGACATTCGGCGACTCCCGGCGACCGGCGTGCGACGGACGGTTAGCCGGCGCCGTGCGCGAACAGATCGTCGACGAGCTGGCGCGCGGCCGAGTAGCCGCCCATCAGCGCGTCGACGTCGGACGCGAACGGACGGCCAGCGCTGTCGCCCAGACGCAGCGGCGCGCCGGCGGGCGCCGTGGCGTTGCCGGCCTCAGTGCCGACGCCGGTGTCGTGAAGAATATTCACGAGCGCGATATAGCCGATCGGCGCGGCCGGGTTGCCGGGCTTCGGCACCTTGAAGTCGGCCTCGACGCGCACGTCGAGGATGAAGCCCCGGTATTCGTAGGTTCGTTGCATGGACGGCGGCTCGCGTGGCGTCGGATGACTGACGGGTATAACACTACCCGAAGCGTGCGACGGACCCTGTGCCAGGTGGCGCGCGTCAGCGCGTCAGCCGGAACGGCCATTGCTCGCGTTGGCGACGGGATGCGCATATGGCGCATCGCGACTCACCGAAACGGAGGACGATCATGCCACTGAAGCGAGGAAAGTCGAAGGATACGGTCTCGGAGAACGTCAAGACCGAGATGAAGCACGGCAAGTCGCAAAAGCAGGCCGTCGCGATTTCGCTGAATCAGGCGCGCAAGTCGGGCGCGAAGATTCCGAAGAAGAACCACAAGTAGCGGTACAACGTGGAGTAGCAGGCGAGGCGCGCGGGCGCCGGCCGATGGCGCGCACCGCAAACGCGTGCGGCTGGTGTCGGGGACCGGACTCGAACCGGCAAGCCGTGAGGCGGCGGATTTTCGTCACACCACGTCTTTCGACGCCGCGTCCGCGGGCGATCCGCGTGCGTTCGTGCGCTGGACTATGCCTTCGCCGTGGCCGCGCGTCGTCGCATTGCTGCGCCGCGCGGCGTTAGGCGCCCCCCGTCTAGTCTCTACACCTTCCGTGCCGCGTTCGCGGCGGCCGGCTTGGCTCGGCGTTGCCTCGGCGCCGGCGGGCGCAGGAAGCGCCGCGCGGCCCAGGGGATTCGCCGAATTTGAGGGGTTCTGCACCGATCGTTTCCGGTCGGGCACTCAATCTCTCAAGTCCGCTATGTTTACCAATTTCATCACCCCGACAGCGCGGTGAAGCGGACGAGAT
>Ga0164242_10003679_pt1 | contig 17403 bp, 15 predicted proteins | sample OricomgcompostMG_FD_108783 | JGI IMG/M metagenome (GOLD analysis project Ga0164242, IMG submission 108783) | Miracle-Growth compost microbial communities from Emeryville, California, USA - Original compost - Miracle growth compost (MG) ...
GCGGCCGGGGTCCGCCCCGCTGCGGTCGAGCAACGCGAGCTTGAGCAGGAGCGCGGAGCGGGCGTCGCGTGCTCGCGTCACCGGCTCGTCGAGCCATTCGCGCAACCGCTCGCCGCCCGCAGGCGTGATCTCGACGATCATCCGATCCGGGCCGGGCCCACCACCCTCCACGCCGACCGCCCGGACCAGGTCCGCGGCGGTCAGCCGGCCCAGCTCCCGGTAGACGACCGGGCGGGGGATGCGCCATACCCGGCCCAGCTCGCCGTCCCCGGCGAACAGCGCCGCGATCGCGAATCCGTGCGTCGGTCCCTCGGCAACCACCCCGAGGACGCCGAAGGCTGCGGTGTTGACGGCCACCATGGCTCCCACTGTCGCACGGTACCGCGGCGGGGGACGCCGCGAGCGGCCACGCCGATGCACGCGCTCGGCGTCCACCGGCTGAGACTTGACGGGTGACTTGTCCGGTTCGCGAATTTCGTTCCGCCCCAACACCATCCGGAGCACCTGACAGTGGGAGCATTGACTGGTGACACAACCGCTGCGCAACCTCGCCAACAGTGCTGCCGACGACGACGTGCACGAAGGTCGCCGTCACGATCTGGCCGTTGCCGCTCTGCACACGTGGAGCGAGCACGGCTACTCGCAGGTGTCGGTCCGCAACGTCGCGAAACGAACTCGCTTCTCCCACGGCATGGTGCACTACTACTTCCACAGCAAGGACGCGCTGGTCGCCGAATGCGTGCGGCTGATCACCGACGCGCACATCTTCGCCTCGGACAGTGCCGATGTCACCGACGTCACCAACTACTCGCGCACGCTGGCCGCGGCGCTCAGCGACAGCTTCCGCAAGAACCGCCGGCTGCATCGGATCCGTTACGACCTGCGCAACCAGAGCCAGTTCGAGCCGAGCCTGCGCGACTACGCCGCCGAGGTCGAGGACGACCGCGAGAAATGGCAGCAGGAGGTGCAGGCGAGGTACGAGTCGCTGAACTGGCACTTCGCGCCGCCGTTCGACCTGCTGGCCGAGCAGATCGACGCGTTGATCGAGCGTGCAGTCCGCGACGAGTTGCTCGGCGCCGACCTGGAGGACACCGCCGAGCGACTTCGGCAGGACTTGGTGCAGGTCCTGCCGAAGGTGCACTGACTTCTCTGGCCCGACTCCTCGCGGCCCGGACGCCGACTGCAGCTCGCACGCTCGCTGCGCGTCGGCGCCCGTGCCGGTTGTCGTCGGGCCGCCGTTCTTCGGCGTTACCCGGGCGGGATGGTGCCGACCAGCTGGTCGCGGCCGATCTTGCCGTCCCGCGACTGCGCGATGACGTCGCGCGCCTTGCCCGTGGAGTCCCAGGTGTTCCACAGCAGCACCCCGCGGACCTTGTCGCCGTCCAGGTAATAGACGACCGCCGCGGTGTGGTCGTCGTTCCAGTCCTCGACCGTGTCCAGCCGCGCGTCGAGGTCGCCGACCGCTTCGTAACCGTTGTCGAAGAGGTCGGACCAGAAGATCGGCGTGTAGTCGTAGGCCTCGTCGGCGCCGGCCATGTTGCGGCCGGCCCTCTTGCCCATCGCCTCGGCGTTGTCGACGTGCTCCACGCGACGCCGTCCGAGCAGGGCATCGTCGTAGCGCGCGACGTCGCCGGCGGCATACACGTCAGCGGCCGAGGTGAGCAGCCTGTCGTCCACGACGATGCCGTTGTCGGCGGTGACCCCGGCCGCTTCGGCCAGCCGCGTGTTCGGCGTGACACCGACACCGACGACGACGGCGCCCGCCTCGATCAGCGACCCGTCGCCCACCCGGATGCCGACCCGGTCGTCGGCGAGCTCGCCGCCGGAGACCGTCTCGCCGGTGAGCAGCCGGACGCCGCGGTCGGTGAAGTCCTTGGTGATCAGCTCGGCGATCGACTTCGGGAACAGCCGCTGCTGGACCAGGTCCTCGTCGAAGATCATCGTGACCTTGGCGCCGTTCTGGGTGAGCGCCGCGGTGACCTCGGCACCGATGTAGCCGCCGCCGACCGTCGTCACCGGCGTGTCCTCACCGGTGAGGTCGCGCAGCCGCCGGTAGTCCTGCGCCGTGCGGTAGTAGATGATCCGGTCGGTCTCGGGCAGGTCGAGCCGCCGCGGGCTGGAACCGGTCGCGAGCAGCAACTTGCCGTAGGTGACCGTCGCGCCGTCCTCCAGCTGCACGGTGTGCGCGCCCGGGTCGATCGCCGCTGCGGGCGTGCTGGTCTCCAGATCGAGTCCCTCGCCGTCCAGCAGCCAGGCCTGCTCGAGGCTGGCGTCCTTGTCCAGCCAGAGCTTCTTGGACAGGTCCGGCCGATAGACCGGGCGGTCCGGTTCGGCGCCGAGGACCAGGATCGACCCGGTCTCGTCCAACTCGCGGATCCCGCCGACCGCGGCGGCTGCTGCCACACCGCCCCCGACGATCACGTAGTCGTAGTTCTTGCCGTCCAGCTGTGCCATGGGCTCTCCTGAAGATCGCTTGTGCCGGTGACGCTGCACCGTCATCCCGATCGTATGACGCCCGCGGCCGCACGATCACCCGGGATCCCTGTGGGAACCGCAGATCCTCCGCGCCGTCAGCTCACGTCCCTGCGCACCGAAGTGCGCAACGCGATCGCGGTGATGACGACCGCATAGCCGACCAGCAGCAGCGCTGCGAGCCACGGGTTGAGCAACTCGGCGCCGGTGGGAGATCCGAAGGCGCGATGGCCACTGAACGCCAGTGCCTGGACGGCACCGCCGGGCAGGTAGGGGTAGACAGGCCGAGTCAGCGAGATGCTGTTGATCGTCTGTTCGATCGCGAACAGGTAGATCAGCAGGGCACCTACCGCGACGATCTGGCTACGCAGCAGTGCGCCCACCGCGACCCCGACCGCGGTCATGACGGCGATCGCGGCCGTGCCACCGATCACTGCACGCGCCACCCCGGAGGCGCTCAACGTGCCGTTGAGCAGGTCCCGGGATGCCAGCCACGGCGCGGCGATCGCCGAGCAGATGCCGACCACGACGACTCCGACGACCAGCCCGTACCCCGCGAGGACGAGCAGCTTGGCCGTCAGCAGCCGGCCGCGGTGCGGGACCGCCAGGTAACTGGCGGTGGCCGTGCGGTGGCGATACTCGCCCGCCACCGAACTGATCCCGGCGATCGCCGTGAGCATGTAGGCGGTCTGCACGCCACCGATCAGCGCCCCGGTGAAGATGTCCAGCGGTGGATGCTCGCTGGCGTCGGAGCCGGCGACCGTCAGCACGGTGACGAGCACCGCCACCGCAACGGCCGCGAGGGCCAGCGCCCACCAGGTCCGGGTCGTCGTCAGCTTGCGCAGCTCGATGCGCAGCGCGGCCGTCATGCCGCCGGCTCGTTCTCGGCGGCGGTCAGGCTGAAGAAGAGCTGCTCCAGGTTGCTGGACTCGGTCACCAGTTGCGTGACCACGATCCCCGCGCGCAGTGCCAGCACGCCGATCGTGTCCGCCGAGACGCCGTGGACACGCAGCGTCGTGTCATCGACGGACTCGATCCGGGTCTGAGTGCCGCCTTCCGCCATGACGGCTGCCTGCAGAGCGGCCGCGTCGCGGCTGGTGACGCGCACCGACGACATGCCGATCGCGTTCACGGCCCCGTCGTAGACCAAGCGGCCGCGGTTGATGATGACCACCGAGTCGACGAGTTGCTGCATCTCGGCGAGCAGGTGGCTGGAGACCAGGACGGTGTGCCCGCGCGCTGCTCGCTCCCTCAACAGCCAGCGCAGCCACCGGATGCCTTCCGGGTCGAGGCCGTTGGTCGGTTCATCGCAGATGAGCACGGGCGGGTCGGTCAGCAGGGCGGATGCCACACCCAGTCGTTGCCGCATCCCGAGGGAGTAGCCGCGCACATGCTGTCGCGCGGCCTGGGTGAGGCCGACGGCCTCGAGGATCTCGTCGATGCGCCCGTCGGACACACCCGTTCCGGCGGCATAGGTGCGCAGGTGGTCCCGTCCGGAACGACCAGGGTGGAAGCCATTGGCCTCCAGGAGGGCTCCGACCATGTGGCTGGGCGCTTCCAGATCCTCATATCGGTAGCCGCCGATCAGCGCGGCGCCCGCGGTCGGCCGCACGAGTCCGAGCAGCATCCGCAGGGTGGTCGTCTTCCCGGCACCGTTCGGGCCGAGGAACCCGGTGATCTGCCCCGGGTCGACGGTGAAGGTCAGGTCGTCCACCGCGGGCCGGTGTCCGAACCTCTTGGTCAAGCCGTGGACACTGACTTCGCACGACGATGGTGATGATGGCATCCGACTCCTTCGCGGCGGCCGGACCTCATTCGGCCACCGGCTCCGTACAGGACGTGTCGTCAAATCATTGACGGTATGTCTGGCTACAATACACAGTGTCCAATTCAGGAAAGGCGGGCGGTTTCCGATGGACGACATGGCAGCCGATACGGGCGGCAGTTGGGACGAGACCGTCGCCGGCCACAAGCAGCGCCAACTGTTGCAGATCGGCCGGGTCGCAGCTGAGTTGGCGGCCCGGGACGGCCTGACGAAGGTGTCGATGAGTCAGCTCGCGCGAGCAGTCGGCGTGTCACGCGCGACGCTGTACAACTACGTTCCGGATGTCTCGTCCGCGATCCGTGGCTACCTCGCTGCGCAGTCCGAGGCGTTCGGTGACCTCGTGGCCTCGGCGGTCGCGGAGGAGATCGGACCGGAGGCCAAGCTGCGGCGCTACGTCCGCGAGCAGGTGTCGTATGTCGCGGGCGCCGACCACCGGGCAGCGGTTGCGCTCGCCGAAGCCGGTGTCGCGCTTCACGGCGCTGAGACGGACGCCGCGCACCGGCGGCGGGGCCGTGATGTTTTGGCGGAGATCCTCGACGACGGATCCGCCGACGGCGTGTTCCGGCCGGCGGGGCCGGCGCGGGCGATCCTCATCAGCCGGTTGCTCTACAGCGCACACGACCTGATCGACCAGCACGGCCTGTCATCGGACGACACCGTGACGGCGATCGTCGATCTCGTCCTGGACGGGATCCGCTCCGCGTGAGAACGTGGCGATCATTCCTCGTCGTCGTCGAGATCTTCCTGGTCGTCCGGCTGCCGGTCGCGCCCTCGGGTCAGCACGATCGCGGCACCGCCGCCCACCGCGACGACGAGGATGACCACGACCGCGACGATCGCGGCGGTGGGCGTGCCTGTGCCGGAGGACTTCTCGGCGCTCGGCGCGCTCACGGGGCATTCCCGCGGCGACGCGTGCCCGGAGGCACCGGACGGCTTGCCGTCGTAGGTGAAGGAGATGCTGTCGGACACCGGGTGACCGTCGGCGGAGACGATCCGCCAGGTCACCGTGTATTTCCCGGTCGGGCCGAGGTCGACCGGGACCGACACGACCCGGTCGGTCGCCGAGGCGCAACCGGTCTCGTAATAGTGGCCGTCCGGCCCCTTGACCGTGACCTGCGGCGGAGCCGGCTTGCTCAGCACGATGTCGTCGAAGGTCAGCGTGACGGCCTTGGGGGCCGCCGACACCGCGGTGTTCGCCTTCGGGTTGCTGCCCACCAGATAGTCGTGCGCCCAGGCGGTCGGTATGACGCCACACACCGCAACCACGAAGGCGACGGTGGCGAGGAGTGCACGACGCAGCGTCATACGGTCACCGGGTGCGCCGGGTGGCGGCATACAGGGCGACGAGCAGCGCGATCACGCCGACCGCGATGCCGCCGACGCCGAACCACACACCGCTGTTGGAGTCCCCGTCGTTCGTCGAGGACTGCGCGGCCGCGGCGACGGTCGGGGCGCTGCTCGACGCGGACGACGCGGGAGCGGCAGCGCCGATGGTCAGCACCGGTGCCGGGTGCTCCGGCTCGGGCTGACCCTCCTTGGTCGGCTGCACCCACTTGACGACCGAGCCGTCCGAATACGTCTGGATCGCCTTGAAACTCACCGACGGCACATCGGGCACCACACCGAGCGACACCGGGAACTGCTGGAACTGGCCCGGTTTGATCGCGGCCCCCGCGGAGGCGGTCCAGACGATCTTGGTGGGAGCCTCGGTGATCGTGCCGTCGTCGGTCTTGACCGGCTCGGCGAGCTTCGAGGTGGTGATCTTCGCCGTCCAGCCGGGCACCGGCTGATAGGACACGGCGGTGAACGGGTGGGCGGTGGGCAGGTCGACCTCGAGCTTGGTCGTCGAGGCGTCCGCCTTCTCCGTCGGCACCTTGAAGACCAGCGTCGCGTAGGAACCAGCCTCTGCTGTCTTGGGATTGACCGTCACATGGGCCTGGGCGGCCACCGGGACCGCCAGCAGCAGGCCGGTGACGGCGACGACGGAACTGACACGACGTGGATGCGATCGCCAAACTCTGGTCACGGGGCAACACTACGTTTCGTAGTAAGACGCTCTTCCCTCGGGGGTGGGCGGCCAGAGCCGGTCGGCTCAGCGGAAGGCCGACTCCCCGGTCAGGCTCTGGCCGATGATCAGCTGGTGCACCTCGCTGGTGCCCTCGTAGGTCAGCACCGACTCCAGGTTGTTGGCGTGCCGCATGACCGGGAATTCCAGCGTGATGCCGGCGGCGCCGAGGATCGTGCGGCACTCGCGCGCGATCGCGATCGCCTCGCGCACGTTGTTGAGCTTGCCGAGCGAAACCTGTTGCGGCTGCAGCGTCCCGGCGTCCTTCAGCGCGCCGAGCTGCAGCGCGAGCAGCATGCCTTTGCCGAGCTCGAGCGTCATGTCGGCGAGCTTGGCCTGGGTGAGTTGGTATGACGCGAGCGACCGGTCGAAGATCTGCCGGTCGCCGGCATACGCGATCGTCGTCTCCAGGCAGTCCCGGGCGGCACCCAGCGCACCGAAGACGATGCCGAAGCGCGCCTCGTCCAGGCAGGACAGCGGCCCGCGCAGCCCGCGGATCTCCGGGAAGGCGGCCGATCCGGGCAGCCGCACCTCGTCCAGCACCAGCTCACTGGTCACCGACGCACGCAGGGAGACCTTGTGCCGGATCTTCGGCGCGGAGAAGCCGGGCGTGTCGGTCGGCACCACGAATCCCTTGATTCCGCGGCCGTTCTCGCCCTCTTCCGTCTGCGCCCAGACGACGGCCACGTCGGCGATCGAGCCGTTGGTGATCCACATCTTGTTGCCGGTCAGCACCCAGTCGTCACCGTCGCGACGAGCACGAGTGCGCATACCCGCCGGGTTGGAGCCGAAGTCCGGCTCGGTCAGCCCGAAGCAGCCGATCGCCTCACCGGTCGCCATCCGCGGCAGCCACTCGTTCTTCTGCTCGTCCGATCCCCAGTGGTGGATCGCGAACATCGCGAGCGACCCCTGCACCGAGACCAGCGACCGCAGCCCGGAGTCCGCCGCCTCCAGCTCCATGCAGGCGAGCCCGTATGCCGTTGCCGAGGTCCCGGCGCACCCGTATCCGTCCAGGTGCATGCCGAGCACGCCGAGCTCGCCCAGCTGACGTGCCAGCTCCCGCCCGGGGATCTCCCCCGCTTCGTACCAGTCGGCGAGGTGCGGCTTGAGCTGCGCCTCGACGAAGGTGCGGACCGCGTCGCGCAGCTCGCGGTCCTCCTCGGCGATGAGTGTGTCGGTGGCGAAGAGTTCCAGTGGTGTCTGGGTCATGGCTTCCTCGATCTCGTCGTTACAGGAAAGGCTGACATGGTCCCCGCCCGCCGAGTGGCGCACTAACCGGCGAGCGGCTCAGCTGCAGGTGCGCTACTCGGTGTCACCTGCGCCGGTCGGCGCGCGTCCCGCCCACCGCCCGCGGGTCTGTGCGATGTGCCGCTTCATCAGCCGGGTCACCAGGCGCTTGTCCCGCTGCTCCAGGGCGTCGAGGATGGCGTGGTGCTCGGCCGCGCTCTCGACGAGCTGACCGTCGTCGATGATCGCCGTCAGGCCGTAAAGCCTTGTGTGTGCGCGCAGTTCGGAGATCAGTGCGGTCGCGCGCCGGTTGCCGGCATACTCCAGCAGGCGCAGGTGGAACATCCGGTCGCTCTCGGTGTAGTCGATCAGGTCACTGCGCTCCGCGCCGCGCACGATGGCATCGGCCATCCGCCGCAGCTCCGGGAAGTCGGCCTCGGGCACCTGGCCGGCCGCGCGGGCGACCAGCGGCGGCTCGACCAGCAGGCGCAGCTCGGTGATCTCGTCCAGCTGCTCGTCGCCGATCTCCGTCACGCGATAACCCTTGTTGCGCACCGTCGCGACCAGACCCTCCCGTGCCAGATCGAGCATCGCCTCACGCACCGGCGTCGCCGAGACACCGAAACGTTCGGCCAGCGACGGCGCCGAATAGAGCACGCCCGGCAGGAGCTCGCCGCTGATGATCGCAGCACGCAGTGCATTGGTGACGTCCTCGCGGAGCAGGCCCTTCTGCAACGGCTGCACGTGATCTGACATGTGACACATCGTAAGTGCGGATCGCACGGTTCCCCCGACAGCCAGCGGGACGATGCGGTGACATGTACCATTGCACCGAACACCTCGCCACCGATCCGATCCCGGGGAGCCAGCACATGAGCGACCAGACGACCGCCGTTCCGGACCTTCGCATGCGCGGCCTGCCGCGTCTTGCGCAGACGCGAGGATTCCTCGACGACATCCGCAGCGGGTGGGCGCACGAGGTCCGCCGACCACATCTGGTCGCGGGTGCGGCGACGGCTGCGGCCGCACACCGTGAGCGGCTGGCACAAGCCCTTCCGGGCAGGGTCGTCGTCATCGGGTCGGGGAGGTCGCCGGTGCGCAACGACGACTGCAACTACGAGTTCCGCGCCCACTCCGACTTCCTGTGGCTGCTGGAGGCGCCCATCGAGCGTGCCGTGATCGTGATCCGGACGAGCGGTGGCACGGCGGACGCCACGCTCTTCACACCGACTCCGGCCGGCCCGGGCGACGCCGGATTCTTCTCCGACGCCACCTACGGCGAGCTGTGGACCGGGCCCGTCCCGAGTCTCCAGGACTGGAGTGCGGCGCTCGGGCTCGAGGTGCAACCGCTCGACAAGCTGGCCGGGTCGCTGGCCGCCGAGTCGGAGGTGCTGGTCGGTGGGTATGTCGAGGACGGTGACCTCGGACCGGTGCGCCGTGACGACTCCGCGACTCTCGGCCAGACGCTGTCCCGCCTGCGAATGATCAAGGACGAGTGGGAGATTGCCCAACTGCGCGGTGCGGTCGACCTGACCGTCAGCGGTTTCCGCGCGGTTGCCGCCGAGATCCCGGCGGCGATGCGCGCGGGAGGCGAGCGATGGCTGCAGGGGACCTTCAACCGGCACGCGCGGACCTACGGCAACGATGTCGGCTACGGCACCATCGTCGCCACCGGACGCAATGCCGCGGTGCTGCACTGGACCCGCTGTGACAGCGCCCTCGGCGAGCAGGACGCGCTGCTGCTGGACATGGGCGTGGAGGAGAAGAGCTTCTACACCGCGGACGTCACCCGGACCGTCCCGGTCTCGGGCACCTTCACCCCCGAGCAACGGATGGTGCACGACCTGGTCGAGAAGTCACACCGCGCCGGCCTGGCCGCGGTGCGGCCCGGGCGGACCTTCCTGGACTTCCACCACCGCTGCATGGAGGTCATCGCGCAGGGCCTGGCCGACTGGGGCCTGCTGTCGGTGTCCGTCGAGGAAGCGCTCTCGCCGGAGGGACAGCAGCACCGCCGGTTCATCGTCTGCGGCATCGGACACCACCTCGGCCTCGACGTGCACGACTGCTCCAAGTCGACGGTCGCCGACTACCAGGAGGCGACCCTGCAGCCCGGTATGGCGCTCACGGTCGAGCCGGGTCTGTACTTCCACGCGAACGACGAGAAGGTGCCACCGGAGCTGCGTGGCATCGGCGTGCGGATCGAGGACGACCTGGTGGTCACCGAGTCGGGCATCGACATACTCTCCGAGGGGTTGCCGATCAGCGCGGCCGGCCTGGAGGAATGGACGCGCGCCCAACGCGGCTGAGAACGGCAGCCGAGCCACGGAGGTGCTGCCGGCGATGAGCCGCGAACTCGACCAGCACCTGCGCACACTCGGCATCGCCGAGCCGGCCGCCGAGGTCTACCGCAGCCTGCTGGAACACGGGCCACGTCCTGCCGCGCACATCGCGGAGGAGCTGGATCGATCCGCGTCGCAGGTGCGGGGCAGCTTCGAGGAGCTGGGTGAGCTCGGCCTGATCGCGCTGGACGAGTCGTCCGGTGTGGTGCACGCGATCCTCGACCCGACGGCGGCGCTGCGGTCGCGGCGTGCCGTGCTCGAGCTGGAGATCGCGATCAGCATCGACGCATCCGTTGCGGCATACGAACGCCATCGCCGCAACCACGCCGCACCCTCCCCGAACGTCGGCGTCGAGATCCTGCACGGCGGCGACATCGCCGATCGCGTCGCCGAGCTGGAGCGCAGCGCCCTGCACGAGCTGCGCGGCTTCGACACCGCGCCGTACGACGCATCGTCCTGGGAGAACCCCCGGGAGATCGCCAATCTGCAACGCGGCGTTGGTTATCGGATCGTCTACGCCAAGTCGTCGATCGAGACCCCGCGCTTCTACGAGCAGAACATCGTCCCCTGCATCAACGCCGGCGAAGTCGCACGCTGCGTCTCCAGGGTGCCGACGAAGATGTTCCTGGTGGACGACACGGTCGCCGTGGTCAGTCTCGCCGTCGACCGCGCCGACGTGCGGCACACCGCGATGGAGGTGCGGTCCGAGCAACTGCTCGCCGCACTCACGGCGCTCTTCGAGCTCACCTGGCAGACCGCCACCCCGTTGCTGCAGAAGCACGACCTGCGCTGCGACTTGCGTCCCATCGAGACGCTGCTGTTGCGTCAACTCGCGATCGGTGTGACGGACAAGGCGGCCGCCCGCAACCTGCGCATCAGCAGCCGCACGGTCGCGCGCTATGTGGAGCGACTGATGGAGCTCAGTGGCGCGACCTCACGCTTCCAGCTCGCGGTGTATGCCGCCAAGCACGGCTGGCTCGACTGACCCGGACGAACGTGCGGGTGACCGGCAGCCGACCGTGCCGCACCGTGGCACAGATCGGCCACTGGCAGCTGCCAGACGCCGATGCCACCCACGAAAGGTGTTGTGTCCATTAGACAAAGCCGGGTAGCAGGTCGCCCGGCAGACGAGCGGCGATCATCGCAGAGCCCCGAGTGATCGGGCCGACGAAGAGAGAACATTCCATGCGCTGGACCAAACTGATCGCGCTGACCGCCGCGGGTGCCACCGCGGTCTCGTTGGCCGCCTGCAGCAGCAGCGGCCCGTCGGGAGGCGGCAGCAACAGCGGCAGCAGCGAGCACGAGACCGCGGTGTCGCAGCAGACGAAGGCGGCCGTGGCAGCGACCGACGCCGGCCTGAGGGGTCCGGCACCGGAAGTGCCCGGTGCCACCAAGGGCGGCACGCTCTACATCGACGACGGGTCGAACCCGCCGACGATGGACCCGGCCGGCATCTACTACATCGATGCCAACGCCTACGCCACGCAGTACCTCTACCGGACGCTGACGCAGTACAAGATCGTCGACGGCAAGCCGGTGCTCGTCCCCGACCTGGCGCAGGGTGTCGGCAAGGAATCGGCCGACGGCCTGACCTGGACGTTCAAGATCAAGCCGGGGCTGAAGTACTCCGACGGGTCCCCGGTGAAGATCCAGGACTTCGTCTACGGCATGGAGCGGACGTTCGATGTCAAGGGTGTCGGCGCCAACGGCACCAATTACCAGATGGAGTTCCTCAAGGGCGGCGACACCTACCAGGGCCCCTACGCCCAGCCGAACGTGAAGTTCCCCGGCGTGACCACCGAAGGTGACGACACCTTGGTGTTCCACCTGACCAAACGGATGCCGTCGTTCAACTACTTCGCCTCGTTCCCGGAGTTCAGCCCGGTGCCCAGGGCCAAGGACACCAAGGGCAAGTATCAGAGTGACCCGGTCACCACGGGCCCCTACAAGATCAAGTCGTACACCAAGGGCCAGAAGCTGGTGCTGGTGCGCAACACCAATTGGGACCCTCGCACGGACCCGGTGCGGCACGCCTACCCGGACACGGTGCAGATCAATTTCTCGGTCGTCGATCTGCCGTCCCAGCAACGGATCCTGTCCAACAGCGGTGTCGGCGCCAACTCGCTGAACATCGACGCGATCGACTCCTCGCTCGCCGGCAAGGTCACCGGCCAGCAGAAGGACCAGTTCGCACTCGGTCCCTCGTCCTGCGTCTACATCCTCGAGTTGGACAGCCGCAAGATCCCCCTGGAGGTTCGCAAGGCGATCGGTTACGCCTACCCCTTCAACCAGATGCGCAAGGCGGCCGGCCTGTCCTCGCTGAGCTACCAGCCGGCCACGACCTTCGCGGCACAGAGTCTGCAGGGTTTCAAGAAGTATCCGGCGCTGCCCTACGCGACCGGCACCGGTGACGGTGACCCGGCCAAGGCCAAGGCCATCCTGAAGAAGGCGAACAAGCTGGGCTTCCAGTTGTCGTACTACTACCAGAGTGACAAACCCACGTCGGTCAATGCCAACAACGCCAAGAAGGCCGCGCTGCAGAAGGCCGGCTTCCGGGTCAAGGACATCCCCGTGTCGACCGCGGAGATCGAGAAGAAGATCTCCGACCCGAACGCCCCGGTGAACATGGGCCAGGGTGTCCCGGGCTGGTGCTACGACTGGCCGACCGGCGACTCGGTCTACCCGGTGCTGTTCAACGGCAAGGGCATCGCCAGCGGTCTGGCGGTCGGCCAGTTCAAGAACGCTGCCGTCAACAAGGAGATGGACGCCATCCTGAAGCTCACGCCGGAGCAGGCCGGCCCGAAGTGGGCGGCGCTGGACCAGGAGCTGATGACGAAATACGTCCCGTCGCTGCCGAACTACTACGCGATGAACTCCGCCACGTTCGGCAAGAACATCGAGAATGTGCACCTGAACCCGATGTTGAGCATGCCGACGCTGTCACAGCTGTGGGTGCAGAGCTGACGCTGCCGGCGAGGCACGGGAGTGGTGAGGGGGCGGTGCCGGTCGGCACCGCCCCCTCGTCGCTCGCCGGTGGCCGCTAGACGGCGTTGCGGCGCTGAGGCACGCCCCAGGGGTTGTCGTCGCGCAGCGGCTCGGGCAGCAGTTCCTGCGGCGCCGACTGGAACGCCACCGGTCGCAGCAGCCGGGTGATCGCAGCACTTCCGACGGAGGTGCCGGTGTCGTTCGTGGTCGCCGGCCACGGGCCACCGTGCTGCATCGCCGCAGTGACCGCAACGCCGGTCGGCCAGCCGCCGATCAGCACCCGGCCGGCGTGCTGGGCGAAGAGCTGCACCAGCGCCCCGACCTGCGGGTCGGAGATCTCGTCGGTCGCGCAGTGCACGGTCGCGGTCAGGTTGCCCGGGAACAACTGCGCCAACTGCGGAAGGAGACCACCGAGATCGTCATACTCCACCACCACGGAAAGTGGACCGAACGACTCGTCGAGCAGCCGGTCACGACCGGCGATCAGCTCGTCGAGCGTGACGCGCACGAGTGTCGGTGTGGCCCAAGCGTTCTGGTCCTCATCGACCCGCACCGCGCCCTCGGCGACGACGTCGACACCAGCGCCGAGCACATCGTCGCGGCGCTGCTGGTAGCCGTGCGAGACGGCCGGGTTCAGCAGGCGGTGCTCGGCGACCTGCTCCGCCGCAGCACGCAAGGCATCGCCCAGGCCGTGGCCGACCGGCACGAAGAGGAAGCCGGGCTTGGTGCACAGCTGGCCGGCCGATCCGCTCACGCTGGTCACATAGCCGCTGACGATCTCCTCGGCCCGCTCACGCAGTGCGCCGGCGGTGACCACGACCGGGTTGACGCTGCCCAGCTCGCCGAAGAACGGGATCGGGTCGGGGCGACTCGCGGCGACGTCCGCGAGCGCGCGGCCACCACGGACCGAGCCGGTGAACGTCGCGACCCGGATCACCGGGTGCCGCAACAGCTCGACACCCTCGTCCTGACCGTGCACGAGTTGGATTGTGGCTGCGGGCATTCCGGCGTCGGTGAGCGCCCGCGAAGCCAGCGACGCGCACCGGTCGGACAGCTGGGGGTGGCCCGGGTGCGCTTTGACCACGACCGCGCACCCGGCTGCCAGCGCAGCAGCGGTGTCGCCGCCGAGCACGGAGAACGCGAACGGGAAGTTGCTCGCCGCGAAGTTGAGCACCGGCCCGGCGGGCAGCAGGCAGCGTCGGACGTCCGGGCGCGGGCCGAGGGGGAAGTCCGGGTCGGCGGTGTCGATGCGCACGTCCAGATAGCCACCGTCGCGGACGGTTTCGGCGAACGCGCGGAGTTGGTATGCCGTGCGCTTGATCTCGCCGGCCAGGCGGGCCTCACTGAGCCCGGTCTCGGCCTGCGCGATGGTGACGACCTGGTCGTCGGCCTCCAGGGCCTCGGCGACGGCGGTCAGCGCGCGGGCGCGCGCCTCCGGTGCCGTGCGGGAGTAGGCGGCGTGTGCCTCCTGCGCCCGTCGTGCGATGTCCTCGATGTCCGTGGTGGTCACAGTGCTCCTTTCACGGAACGGATTGATGTCGCTCAGAATTCGAACCCTGCTGGGAACGGGTCGGTGGGATCGAGCAGGTATTGGCCGATGCCGGTCACCCATGCCCGCCCGGTGATGGTCGGTATGACGGCGCGGCGTCCGCCGATCTCGGTCTCGCGCACGAGGCGGCCGACGAAGCGGCTGCCGATGAACGACTCGTTGACGAAGTCGGTGTCCAGTGCCAGCTCGCCGCGCGTCCACAGCTCCGCCATCCGAGCCGACGTGCCGGTGCCGCACGGCGACCGGTCGAACCAGCCCGGATGGATCGCCATCGCATGGCGCGAGTGCTGCGCGGTGGAGCCGGGTGCGATGAATTCGACATGATGACAATGGTTCACGCCGTCGATCGTCGGATGCTGCGGCGGTGCTTCCGCATTGATCCGGGCCATGATCGCCAGGCCCGCCCGCAGGATGTCGTCCTTGCGGGCACGATCGAAGGGCAGTCCGACCGCGTCCAAGTCGACCATGGCATAGAAGTTACCGCCGAAGGCGAGGCTGTAGGGCACCTCGCCGAGTCCCGGGACGGTGATGGTCTGGTCGAGCCGGTCGGTGTAGCTGGGGACGTTCTCGATCGTCACCGAGTCGGCGTGTCCGTCGGTGACGGCGACCCGCGCGATCACCAGCCCGGCGGGCGTGTCCAGCCGGATGGTGGTCTCGGGTTCGGTCACCTCGACCATGCCGGTCTCGACGAGCACCGTCGCCACCCCGATGGTGCCGTGTCCGCACATCGGCAGGCAGCCGGACACCTCGATGTAGATGACTCCCCAGTCGGCGTCCGGCCGCGTCGGCGGCTGCAGGATGGCGCCGCTCATGGCGTTGTGACCTCGTGGCTCGGTCATCAGCAACCGGCGCAGGTCGTCGTGCTCCGCCATGAAGCGCAGCCGTTTGTCGTTCATCGTCGTGCCCGGGAAGACACCGAGCCCGCCGGTGACGACGCGGGTCGGCATGCCTTCGGTGTGCGAGTCGACCGCACTGATGACCTTGCTGGTGCGCATGGGCGGCGCCTCCTCGCGTCAGTTGCGCGACGCGCAGTAGTCCAGCGCGCGCTGGGTGTCGCGGCGCACGATCTCCGCCTGCTCGGCCGACAGCGGGCCGCGCGGCGGACGGGTGGGACCGCCGTAGCTCTCGCCGGCGACGTCGATCGAGTACTTGATGGCCTGGACGAACTCGGTGCGCGAGTCCCATCGGAAGATCGGCACCAGGTGCTGGTACAGCGTGCGAGCCTGGTCGACCTTGCCGCTCGTGATCAGGTCGTAGAGCTCGACGGCCTCGCGCGGGAAGGCGTTGGGGTAGCCGGCGAACCAGCCGACCGCGCCCGCGACCAGTGACTCGAAGAGCAGGTCGTCCGCGCCCGCGATGACGTCGATGTCGCACCGCTCCTTGATCTCCAGCACCCGCCGCACGTCGCCGGAGAACTCCTTGACGGCGACGACGTTGTCCAACTGCGCGAGCTCGGCGATGATGTGCGGGGTCAGGTCGACCTTGGTGTCCCACGGGTTGTTGTAGACCATGATGGGCAGCCCGACCTCGTCGACCGCCTTGTAGTGGTCGATGATCTCGCTCCGGTTCGCGCGGTAGACGATCGGCGGCAGCAGGAGCACGCCGTCGGCGCCGTCCTCCTTCGCGCACTGCGCCCAGTGGACCGCCTGGTGCGAGCCCACGCCGTGGACACCGGCGACGACGAGTCCTCGCCCGTCGACCGCCTGCACCGCCGTCCGGACGACCTCACGTCGTTCGTCGTCGGTCAGCGAGGAGTATTCGCCGAGCGAGCCGTTCGGGCCGACGCCGCGGCAGCCGTTGTCGATCAGCCACTTGCAGTGCGCGGCATACTTCTCGTGGTCGACCGCGAGGCCCGCCGGCGCCGACGGGTCCTCCGTGAAGGCGAGGGCGGTCGCGACGACGACTCCGCCGAGGTCGAACTTGTCCTGGGACATGGTGCTTTCCTTTCCGGGATGGTCTGCAGTGTGCTGGATGGCGTTCATTCGCGGGCGAATTCACCCAGTCGGACCGGTGCCGCGATCGGCCGCCGGTCGGTGGTCGTGGTGCCGAGCAGTCCTGGCTCGCGTCCCAGCAGGTCTTCGACGGTGCGCCCGCACGTGCGGCCTTGGCAGATGCCGAGGCCGGCGCGGGTGGCGAGTTTGACGGCGCGCAGCGACCTGCTCGCCGCCTCGCCGGGCACGAGCGCGCCGTAGGGGACGTCCTCGCAGCGGCATACCGTCGTGTCCTCGCGCAGCCAGTCGGTCCAGCCGGGCCGGATGCCGTGCGCCCGTTCGATGCGTATGGCGAAGGCGCGTTGCCGGGCACGTTCGCTCCGCAACTGCTCCGGTATGGCGGCACCCGCTGCCGCGAGCCCGGCAATGGCGCCCTCGGCGGCGGACAGCGCCATACCGCCGATGCCGGTGAGTTCGCCGGCGGCATACACGCCCGGGACGGTGGTGCCCTGGTCATCGTCGATGCCGACGAAGCGGTCCGTGGTGATCGCGCAACCGGCGGCGATCGCGAGCTCCAGACGCGGCGTGAAGCCGTGGCTCACGGCCAGCGCGTCGACCGCGATGTCGTGCTCGGTGCCGGCCACCGGGCGCCAGTCGGCGTCGAGGCGGGCCACCCGGACCGACTCGAGCCGGTCGTCTCCTTCGGCAGCGACGACCGCACTGCCAGCGACGTACGGGATGCGGTGCCGCAGGTGCAGCGCGGCATACTCGATCAGTTCCTTCAGCTTGCCGCTCGACTGGGCCAATTCCCAAGGGCGAGAGAGCCATCCGCGACCCAATGCTGCTGGACGCGCCGCCTCGTGCACACCGACGACGCGTGCCCCGGTCGCGGTCAGCGATGCCGCGGTCGCGAGCAGGAACGGCCCCGCACCGGCCACGAGCACCCGCTCACCGACGGCCACCCGCTCGCCCTTGGCGAGGGCCTGCGCGGCACCGGCGCTGAAGACGCC
>Ga0164242_10003680_pt1 | contig 17403 bp, 17 predicted proteins | sample OricomgcompostMG_FD_108783 | JGI IMG/M metagenome (GOLD analysis project Ga0164242, IMG submission 108783) | Miracle-Growth compost microbial communities from Emeryville, California, USA - Original compost - Miracle growth compost (MG) ...
CCCGAAGAGGCGGAACGCCGCTGCCGTCGTGCGCTACTCGAGGCCTGGACCGGGCGCGAAAGCGCAGCCTTCCGCCTTCCACCCTCGCGGCTGGCTCTCGATCCCGCCGACGTGATCCGGCTCGCCCATGACGGGCGGGAGATCGAGTTCCGTCTCGTCTCCGTCGCAGATGCCGAGGCGCGCAGAGTGGAGGCGATCCGCCAGGACCGCGCGACCTACGATCTGCCGCCGGGCGATCCGCGTGCCGCCTCGCTGACGCGCCCGGTCGTGTTCGGAGCGCCCGACGCGATATTGATGGACCTGCCGCAACTGAGTGAGGATCAGCCTGCGCATCGTCCCTTCGTCGCAGCCCATGCCGTTCCATGGCCCGGCGAGATGGCGGTGTTCCGCAGCGGCTCGTCCGATGGCTTCGAGCTGCTGACCACCTTCGGCGGTCGGGCACGGATCGGCGTCCTGGTTTCGGATTTCTGGCCGGGACCGACCTCACGCTTCGATCTCGGCAACGTGCTGGTGGTAGACCTGCTTTCGGGCACGCTGGAGAGCGTCACCGATCTGGCGCTGTTCGGCGGCGCCAATGCACTCGCCGTCGAGAGCGCACCAGGTATCTGGGAAATCGTGCAGGCGGGTGCGGCCGAGTTGCTAGCGCCCGGCCGGTATCGTCTGACCCGGCTCTTGCGCGGGCAGCGCGGAACGGAAGGCGCCATGGGCAATCCGGCGCCCGCTGGCGCGCGGGTGGTGGTGCTGGACGAGAGCCTCGCATCGCTGCCGATCGCCGAAGCCGATCTCGGGCTTCCCTGGAACTGGCGCATCGGCCCTGCAAGCCGTCCGGTCAGCGACGAGACCTATATTGCCACGAGCTTCACGCCCGAGGGCGTGGGGCTCCGGCCGTTCTCGGTCGCTCATGTCGAGCAGCCATGGCGAAAGCCCCAGACGCCGGGCGATCTCACGATCCACTGGACGCGCCGTTCGCGATCCCTCTCGGCCGACAACTGGGGCGCCGGCGAGGTGCCGCTCGCCGAGGAGGTCGAAGCCTATGAGGTCGAGATCCTCGACGGCCCGGCCGTCAAGCGAACCTTGGCCGCCGCCAGCACCAGCGTGGTCTACACCGCCGCCCAGCAGTCCGCAGACTGGGGCGCGCCGCTCGGGTCTGGCGACACGCTGACCGTCCGCATCTTCCAGCTCTCCGCCCTGATCGGGCGGGGCATGCCCAAGACCGTCACACTGACATTCTGAGAACGCCCATGTCCGATGCCACCACCCATCTGCTTCTGCCCTACATCCTGGCGGCGCAGGCACAGAAGCATGTCACCCACAACGAGGCATTGAGGATCCTCGACGGACTCGTCCAGCTCTCCGTCCTCGACCGGGATCTGACCGCCCCGCCGATGAGCCCCGCCGACGGCGACCGCTACATCGTCGCCTCGGGCGCGACCGGTGATTGGGCGGGGTGGGACCTGAACGTAGCGCTCTGGACCGATGGCGCCTGGCTCCGCCTGCCGCCCCGGACCGGCTGGCGGGCATGGGTCGAGGATGAGGGCCTGCTCTTGGTCTATGATGGCGCGGGCTGGATCGGGACCACACCGACGGCGCTGCAGAACATGGCGCTCCTCGGGGTCGGCACGACCGCGGATGCGTCGAATCCGTTCTCGGCCAGGCTCAACGCCGCGCTCTGGACGGCGAAGACCGCGGCCGAGGGCGGCACCGGCGATCTGTTCTTGCAGCTAAACAAGGAGGCCGCGGGCGACGATCTCGGCCTTACGCTGCAGACCGGCTTCGTGACCAAGGCGCTGGTCGGGCTCTTCGGGTCGGACCGCTTCCGCCTCGCGGTCTCCGCCGATGGCAGCACCTTCTTTGACGGGCTCAGCGTCGACAACGAGACCGGCATCGTCGATCAGCCGCGGCTGCCGCGCTTCAAGGGCTACACCAACTTCGACAATTACGTCGCCGTCGATACCTGGACGAAGATCGGCATCAACAACACCGAGTATAATGACCAGAACGCGTTCGACGCGGGCAACAATCGCTTCGTGGCGCCGGTCGCCGGCACCTACCTGTTCGGCGCCTCGCTCCTCTACAAGGTGAACTCCAGCACCTCGGCGCGCATGCGCGGCCGACTCGTCTTGAACGGCTCGGCCGAGATCAGGGGCTCCTTCGGCGAAATCTCCGGCGCGCACGTCTCGGAGACGACGGCGCTGTGGTTGCAGACGCTGGCTGTCCTCGCCCAAGGGGACACCGTCGAGCTGCAGGGCTATTTCCGCGCCCAGGACGGCTACTTCGCCGCCGACCATACGTCGTTCTGGGGCTGCAAGATCGGCTGAGCGGCGGAAGGAGGTTCCGATGACACCACCCCGATCCGAGGGCTTCGTGCGCATACCCGACGCCGAGTTCGAGGCGATCCTGACGCGGGCCGCAGAGGAAGGCGCGAAGCGCGCACTGGCCGATGTCGGCCTCGACGGCGACGAGGCCGCGCTCGACATCCGCGATCTGCGCTCCCTGGTCGACTGCATCCGCCTGGTGCGCCGCACCGCGATGCAGACCGCCGTCCGCATGATCACCACCGCCGTCATTCTGGCGCTGCTCGCGGGCATCGCCATCAAGCTCAAGATCTTCGGCGGCACCCCGTAGTCGCGCCCCATCCCATCCATGAGCCCAACCGCACCCGCCCCCGAGGCGGGTTTTTCGTTTTCGGAGGACCCCATGACGAAGACCTTCCACAGCCACTGGCGCGACGTGCCCGAGGGCACCTGGCGCTGGCCGAATTTCAGCCCGGCAGAGATCGCCTGCCGGGGCACCGGCAGGCTGCTGGTCAACGAAGCGGCGCTCGATATGCTGCAGGCGTTGCGTGACCGGCTGGGCAAGCCGCTGATCGTCCGTTCCGCCTATCGCAGCCCCGAGCACAACCGCGCCGTGGGCGGCGCGCCACGCTCGAAGCACATGGACGGCACGGCCTTTGACATCGCCATGGCGAACCACGATCCGGTGGCTTTCGAGGCCGCCGCCCGAGCCGTCGGCTTCCTCGGCTTCGGCTACTATCCGCGCTCGGGCTTCATGCACATCGATCTCGGCCCGGCTCGGCAATGGGGCGAGCGTTTCCCGGTGCGGGCGACGGCGTTCGCCGCGGAAACGGCGCCCGTGCGGGAGGTCCTGGCAGACAGCCGCACGATGAAGGGCAGCGGCGCAGCTGGCGTGGCCACGCTGGGCGCCGCGGGTGTCGAGGTGGCGCAGAGCGTTCTGGCGGAGACCCAGACCGCGATCCTGCCGCTCGTGCCCCACCTAGACACCCTGCGCTGGGTGTTCATCGCCGTGGCGCTCGCGGGCGTCGCCGTGACGATCTACGCCCGCATCGACGACTGGAAGCGGGGGCGTCGATGATCGCCGCGCTCATCACCGGGATCGCCGCCGGCCCGTGGATGCGGGCGGCGCTGCGCTACGGCGCCATCGCGCTCACAGTGCTCCTGTTCCTGCTTGCGCTTCGGCGGTCCGGCGAGCGAGCGGGACGCCTCGCCGAACGTCTCGAAACTTCGGAGAAGATCAATGACGTCCAACGCCGGATGCTGGAAGCGGCATCTCGCCGCCCTCGCGATCGCGACGAGCTTGCTGAGCGGCTGCGCGACGGTCGGTTCTGAGCCGGGCGGGCTTGCGGTGTGCCCTCCCGTCGTCGAGTACAGCCGCGAGCGCCAGGCGCGGGCGGCTGACGAGCTTATGCTGCTACCGGCGCCCTCGGCCGTCGCCGAGATGATGAGCGACTATGCGGTGATGCGTGAGCAGGCGAGAGCCTGCGGATGTCGTTGAGCACCAGCGGCGCATCACATAGGAGAACGGCAGTTCGCCAGCGCAAGCGCGGTCAGCACGCCAGGGTTGCGTCGGCAAGAGCATCCTTGATCCGGGGAACCAGCTCTCGCGCCGTGCGCCCTGCACCGATCAGCGTTGCAGACGCGGCACCCGTCCAGTTTCCGTAGCCCGCCAGCCACAGCCGTGGCTCCTCGACCGCACGCTGGTCGAGGACCTCGATACGCCCATCAGGTTCGACGACGCCGAGCGGCCGAAGGTGCTCGGTTGCAGCACGGAAGCCTGTGCACCACAGGACCGCGTCGATCTGCGTCTCGGTCCCGTCCCGCCAGACCACGCCGGTCGCGGTGAAGCGCTCGAAGGGACGGACGGAAGTGAGCACGCCCCGATCTCTCGCCTCCTTCACAGGCGGGACCATGACGATGTCGCCCAGCGTGGTGGTCGCGGCCTGATCGACGTCTCCGAGCACGCGCGCGCTGGCACGCTCGAAGAGGACCCGGCCGTCGACGTCATCAGGCAGAAAGACCGGCTCCTTGAGCGTGACCCAAATGGTCTCGGCGACCTCGCTCAGTTCGGCGAGAATCTGGGCCCCGGAATTGCCGCCGCCGACGATCAGCACCCGTTTGCCGGCGTATGGCTGCGGGTTTCGGTAGTGCGCCGAATGAAGCTGAAGACCTCCGAAGAGCTCCTGGCGAGCGTAATCCGGAACATAAGGCGCGCCCCACGTCCCGGTGGCGCTGACGACCGCGCGTGCCGTGAGGCTGCTCTGATCCTTCAGCCGGAGACGGAGCCGTTCGCCGTCGCGCTCCACGGCTTCTACTTCGCATGGGCGTTCAATCGGAAACCCATAGCGGCGCTCGTAGCGGGTCAGATAATCGATCACCTCGTTCCGTGTCGGAAAGCCTTTCGCCTGGCTTGGCGGCATCGGCCAGCCGGGAAGCGAGCTGTAACCCGCGGGCGAAAACAGGCGCAGCGAGTCCCATGTATGACGCCAGGCGCCGCCGGGGCGCTCCTCCGCATCCAGCACGACGAAATCGAGATCGGCGCGGCGGAGGTAGTAGGCGACGGCCAAGCCGGCTTGTCCGCCCCCGATCACCACGACATCATGATCAGGGCCGCTCATGCCGAACGCTTCTGCGGCGCGATGGCCATCGACGGGAGGTCCGCCGCCGGGTCCACGGCTTTTCCTGCAGCCTTTCTCTCCGAGTAGCGGTCGACGAGATGCGCCGCATGGGGGCGGGTGAGGATGGTGAAGCGGACCAGTTCCTCCATCACGTCAACGATGCGGTCATAATAGCTCGAGGGTTTCATCCGGCCGGCCTCGTCGAACTCCTGATATGCCTTGGCGACGCTCGACTGGTTTGGGATCGTGATCATCCGCATCCAGCGCCCCAGAAGGCGCAGCGTGTTGACCGCGTTGAAGCTCTGCGAGCCGCCCGACACCTGCATCACTGCGAGCGTGCGCCCCTGCGTCGGGCGCATCCCGCCCATATTGAGCGGCAGGTTGTCGATCTGCGCCTTCATCAGGCCGGTGATCTGGCCGTGCCGCTCGGGGCTGCACCAGACCATGCCTTCGGACCACATCGCGTGCTCGCGCAGTTCGTGAATCGCCGGATGGTCATCGCCGGCGATCTGATCCGGGAACGGCATGTCCGAGGGATCGAAGAGGCGCACGTCGGCGCCGAAGAAACGCAGCAGCCGCGCCGCCTCCTCGGTCGCCAGCCGGGAGTAGGAGCGTGGCCGCAGCGACCCGTAGAGCATCAGAATCCGCGGCTTGTGGTCCTCAGGCCCCAGTCCGACCGCCGGGTGCTCCTGGACGAAGCGCCAGTCCAGGGCCGGCAGATGGTCAGGGTCGGGTAGTGTACGCAAACGCATGACTGCCCTCCTACTGCCGACCGGCCGCAACTGCGGGGACGGCGGGCGCGGAGTCGCTAAACCAGCGGCCGCCGAGCCGAAGCGCGACATGCACCAGCAGGATCAGCACCGGAACCTCCACGAGCGGCCCGATCACGGCGGCGAAGGCCACCGGGGAAGCGAGACCGAAGGCGGCGATCGCGACGGCGATGGCCAGTTCGAAGTTGTTGCCAGCAGCGGTGAAGGCGATCGCCGTCGTGCGCGGATAGTCGCCCGCGATCAGCTTCCCCATGAAAAAGCTGATCACGAATTGCACGACGAAGTAGATGACAAGCGGCACCGCGATCAGGAGCGCATCGAACGGCAGCCGCAGCACGTCGCCGCCCTTCAGGCTGAACATCGCGACGATGGTGAAGAGCAGCGCGATGAGGGTGATCGGGCTGATCTTCGGCAGGAAGACATCCTGGAACCACTCGGGACCCCTTCGCGCAATCAGGATGCGGCGGGTCAGATATCCGGCCGCAAAGGGAATGCCGAGATAGATCAGGACCGCCTCGGTGATGGTCCAGAACCCGACATCGACGACGCTGCCCTCCAGCCCGAAGAGCGGCGGCAGGACGGACAGGAAGAACCAGGCGTAGGTGGAGAAGAACAGGATCTGGAAGATCGAGTTGAAGGCGACGAGGCCCGCGACATACTGGTTGTCGCCGTTGGCCAACTGGTTCCAGACCAGAACCATCGCGATGCAGCGCGCCAGCCCGATCAGAATCACGCCGGTCATGTATTCGGGGTAGTCGCGCAGAAAGATCACGGCGAGCGCGAACATCAGCGTCGGTCCGACGATCCAGTTCTGAACCAGAGAGAGCACCAGCACGCGCTTGTCGGCGAAGACGCGATGCAACTCCTCGTACCTGACCTTGGCGAGCGGCGGGTACATCATCAGGATGAGGCCGATCGCAATCGGGATGTTCGTCGTCCCGACTGACATCGCGTCGAGCGCGGCGGGAAGGCTCGTGAAGGCGGTCCCGAGGAACACGCCGAGCGCCATCGCCGCGAAAATCCAGACGGTCAAATAGCGGTCAAGGAAGGACAGCCGGCGTGCCGGCGGTGTTGCACTGGTCATGGGAAATTTCCTGTCGTCTCAGGCGAGTCTGTTACCCGCAGCATCGGTGACCTGCTCGCCATCCTCCTTGGTAAAGGCTCCCTTTTGAGGCGGCAGGAGGTCGAGGACGGTCTCGGAGGGGCGGCACAGCTTGACGCCCTTCGGGGTGACTACGATGGGTCGGTTGATCAGGATCGGGTGAGCCTCGATCGCATCCAGCAGCTGCTCGTCGGTCAGGTCGGGGTCGTGGAGACCAAGCTCGCCGTAGGGCGTGCCCTTCTCGCGCAGGATGTCCCGAACCGAGACGCCCATCCGTTCGACGAGCTGCTGCAGCAGCGTGCGCGTGGGCGGAGTCTTGAGATACTCGATGACGTGCGGCTCGATCCCGGAGTTGCGGATCATGGCTAGTGTGTTGCGCGAAGTTCCGCACTCTGGATTGTGGTAGATTATGATGTCGGTGTAGTTCGCGCTCATACGTCGGTGCCCTCTTTGATCCTGGTGTTGCTGAACGGATCGCAGGCAGCGGCGCTGACGGCGCAATCACTGGCATCGCCCCCACAGCAGTTCTCCGTGAGATAGGCCATCAGCCCGTTCATCGCTTCGAAGTTGGCAGTGTAGATCAAAGACCGCCCCTCACGGCGGAATGTCACCAGGCTGGCATGCTTTAGCTGGGTCAGGTGAAACGAGAGCGTGGCCGAGGGCAGGCCGAGCTTCTCGCCGAGATGCCCGACCGGACGTCCTTCGCTCCCGGCCTGCACCAGCAGCCGAAAGATATCGAGCCGGGTGTCCTGCGCGAGCGCGGACAAGGCAGAGATGGCATCCGTCTTTTCCATATCTCCAGAATAATGGAGATGTAGCTGGTGTCAATGCCAGGATTGCCCTGCCGATCAGCTTTAGCAGTGGCCATGGAAACGGCGCCGGAACTGCCTCCGGCGCCATTCACTTCCTACCGGCTCGATCCGCCGTAGACGATGCCGTTCGGGCGATCGCCGACCGGTACGGTCTTGACCACTTCCTGGCTCCCCACGTCGATGATCGACACGGTATCGTCGGCAATGTTGGTCACGAACACGAATGCCCCGTCAATCGATGCCGAGACGCCATGGGCGCCGCCGCCGGTGGTGAGGGTCTTCACGACCTGGCCGGTCGCGGTGTCGATCACGGACACGGTGTTGTTAGGCTCCGCGTCGGTGCCCTGGTTGGCCACATAGACGAAGGCTCCGTCCGGGGTCGCGAACATCTGGATCGGGTTCGGCCCCACCTCGATCCTGTTCGTCACCTCGCGGGTTGAGGTGTCGATGACCGCCACGCGGTTTTCGTCGCGAAGCGAGACATAGACCTGATCGCCGGAGGGCGTGAACCCGACCTGGACCGGTGCGGTTCCGACCGGAATGCGCGCCACCTGGGACAGCGCCTGCGTGTCGATGACGGACACGGACCCATCCTCGACATTGGCCACGTAGAGCTGGGTCTCGTCCGGGCTGAGCCGCAGGCCGTGCGGATAGTCCCCCGTCGCGATGCGCCCGATGACCTCGGCCTTTGCGAGATCGACCACGGCGATCTCGTCGCCGCCGGCCAGCGAGACAAAAGCGCGCCCCTGCCGGTCGGCGACCACATGGGCCGGGTGCGAGCCTACCGCGACGGTCGCCTTGGGCGCCGAGAGGTTCTGCGGATCGAGAATGACCAGCAGACCCTCGGCCGCGCCTTCCGCGCCGTGCCCGTGCCCGTCCGACCCGTGATCCCCCTCGGTGGCAGGATCTCCGACCGTCAGCAGCAGCTTGCCATCGGGCGTCAGATCGACGTTGTGGGGCGCAACCGGGATCAAAACCGTGTCGACCGCCCCCGTGCCGAGATCGATGGCGCTGATGGAATTGCCGCCCTCATTGGCGGAGTAGACGGCCCCGCCGGTCTGAGCAAAGGGCGCCGGCGCGTCGCCGGCCTTCTCCTCCAGCCATGCCTGCATTTCGGCGATCTCGCCTTCCTGCGCCGCGATGATCTGGTCCGCCCATGCCCTGGTCTGCGGGTCGTTCCCGTATTGCTGGACGATCCTCGCCATGTCGATCGCACCCTGATGATGCGGGATCATGCCCCGGACGAAGGCGACATCCGGATCGTCGGCCATGACGCCGTCCATCATCGGTCCGTGCATTTCATTCATCGACTCGACGTAGGCCCGGGTGAAATCCGGAAGGCTTTCGTTAGCCGGGGCCGCCCCGGCGTTTGGCGCGCCCATCATCCCCTGCATTATCCCACCCTGCATCATCTGGCGCATCGCGCCCATGCATTCCGGGGTCATGGCCTGCATCATGGCCCGGCACTGCTCGGGCATCATCCCTTGCATGCCGGTCATCTGGCCCGAGGGAGGCGTCGGCGCGGGAGCCTGCTGCACTTGCGCGGGCGGGGTCCCCGGGTGGTGGGCGTCATGCCCGGCCTGCGCGAGGGCAGCGCCTGGCGGGCCCGTCAGCAAGCTGACAGTAAGGGCGATTGCGATTGCTGTTCGGTTCATTGGATTTCATCCTCTGGTTCCGGAGCGCTGGCCCGGGTTCCGGGTCGCGGTTCTCCGTTCTGTTCGCTGGTCTTTCGGGTTTGCGCCGGAGCGGCCGGAGACATCTCTCGTTCTCGCGGCGATCCCTGCGCATCACGCAGCGATGAGACGTGGCGGCTTCAGGATGCCTTCCGGTGATCGGTCGTGCGGATCGGGGCGCACAACCGTGAAAACCTCACCGCTCACGGGCGGGCCGACCGTCGGCGGCGCGACGAGAACCGCGGCGGCCAGACAGGTCTGGCAGCAATCCGCAAGATTTGGGCTGCCGTCCGCATTCGCGCAGCCTGCCGATTGATCGGCGCCATGGTCGTCCGCCATGTGATGATTGGCGCAGTGGCTTGCCGTGCCGGCGGCCTGTTGCTGGTGGATGGCGTGTCCGCCGGGGCCGGCATGTACCGGGACCTGCAGAACCAGGGCGCCGATGGCAAACAGCAGGATGTAGACCGCAAACTGGCGCAATCGACAGCATTTCGCCCCGAAGGCAGCTCGCGCCCGCCCGGTCATGCGCCACCTTCCTTCCCGGCGGCACGCCGGGTCCGTGCGATGTCACGTTCACGTCGCGCGCCACCCGACGCCGCGAGACAGCCCCGCTGACGGAGGCAAGCCGCCTCGGCGAAGTGCTGTTTCGGATCATTCGCAAGCCGGGCGGTCATGTCGTCAGCCCCGTGTCAGATTTCCCGCGGACCGAGGAATCGCCCGAAGCTCCGGGTGGTCGGGCCGAACAGGAACGCTTCATAGGGCTCGGGATCGACGCCCGGAAAATCCATGCCGGGCGAGCCGGCGGGCATTCCAGGAACGGCCAGCCCTGTCGCGTCAGGCCGCTCGGCCAGAAGGCGACGGATCGCCGCGGCAGGCACATGGCCCTCGACCACATAGCCGCCCACCTCGGCGGTGTGGCACGATGCCAGTTCGACCGGCACGCCGAGCCGCTGCTTGAGGCTGTCCATGTCGGTGGTTTCCACCACCCGCACCGGGAAGCCTGCGGCCTCGATATGCGCGACCCAGCTATCGCAGCAGCCGCAGGACGGATCCTTTGTGACGCTCACCAGAGGCAGCGCTTCAGCATGCCCCCGGCCGATTGTAGACAGCAGCAGGGGAAGTGCGCCGGCAGCGGCCAGAATGGCGCGCCGGCTGATGCGGTGATCGTTTCTCATCGTCAAACCTCGCTTCATGGATTCATTGTCTCCCCGTCACGGTCCATGTGCGGCGCACAATGAGGTGAGCAGCGAATCGAAGGCCCGGCACCGCCATCACAGCTTCACCTTCCGCAAACGCGCGGCATTGGCGATGACACTGACCGAGGACAGCGCCATGGCGGCGGCGGCGATGATCGGCGACAGCAGGATGCCGAAGAACGGGTAGAGCACCCCGGCCGCGACAGGCACGCCGAGCGCGTTGTAGATGAAGGCGAAGAACAGGTTCTGGCGGATGTTGCCCATGACCGCTTCCGACAGCCGGCGGGCGCGGACGATGCCGGTGAGATCGCCCTTGAGCAGTGTGACGCCCGCGCTTTCCATCGCCACGTCGGTGCCGGTGCCCATCGCGATGCCAACGTCCGCAGCGGCCAGCGCCGGCGCGTCGTTCACCCCGTCGCCGGCCATCGCCACCACCTCGCCAGCAGCCTTGTGCCGCTGCACGACCGCGCTCTTCTGATCGGGCAGAACCTCGGCCTCGACCTCGTCGATGCCGAGCTGGCGCGCGACCGCCTTGGCCGTCGTCCAGTTGTCGCCGGTCAGCATGACCACGCGGATGCCTTGCTCCTTGAGGGCGGCCAGCGCCTCGGGCGTCGAGGGCTTGACCGGATCGGCGATAGCGAAGATGGCAGCGACGCGGCCATCCACCCCCATGAAGATCGCGGTTGCGCCGTCCTCGCGCAGCCGGTCGGCCTCATCGGCCAGCGGCGCGACATCGACGCCCTGCTCGGCGAGGAACTTGGCATTGCCAAGGGGAATGCGCATGCCTTCGACCACCCCCAGCGCGCCCTTTCCGGTCGGCGAGTCGAAATCCGCGACCGGCGCCATCGCGATCCCGCGTTCCTCGGCGGCGCGCACGATGGCGAGTGCCAGCGGATGCTCGCTCGCCCGCTCGACGCTGGCGGCAAGCCGCAGCGCCTCGTCCTCGGTGAAACCCGCGGCCGGAACAATGGCGGTGACGGCGGGCCGGCCCTCGGTCAGCGTGCCGGTCTTGTCGACGATGATGGTGTCGACTTTCTCCATGTGCTCCAGCGCCTCGGCGTTCTTGATCAGCACGCCGGCCTGCGCCCCGCGCCCGACGCCGACCATGATCGACATCGGCGTCGCCAGCCCCAGCGCGCAGGGACAGGCGATGATGAGAACCGAAACCGCCGCGATGAGACCGAAAGAGAAGCGCGGCTCCGGACCCCAGATCGACCAGGCGATGAAGGCAAGCACCGCGACCACGATCACCGCCGGCACGAACCAGCCCGACACTTGGTCGGCGAGGCGCTGGATCGGCGCGCGGCTGCGCTGCGCCTCGGCGACAAGCTGGACGATCTGCGACAACATGGTGTCGCGGCCAACTTTCCGCGCCTCGATCACCAGCGCGCCGGACTGGTTCATGGTGCCGCCGATGGCCGATGCACCGGCCTCCTTGGTCACAGGCATCGATTCACCCGTCACCATCGATTCATCGACGGCGCTGCGGCCTTCCAGCACTTCGCCATCGACCGGCACCTTCTCGCCGGGACGCACCCGCAGGCGGTCGCCGACATGCACGCTGTCGAGCGGAACCTCCTCCTCCATGCCATCGTCGCGAATGATCCGGGCGGTCTTGGGGGCGAGGTCGAGCAGCGCGCGGATGGCGCCGCTGGTGCTCTCTCGCGCCCGCAGTTCCAACACCTGCCCGAGCAGCACCAGCACGGTGATGACCGCCGCCGCCTCGAAATAGACCGCGACGGAACCGTCATGCTGGCGAAACGCATCGGGAAAGATACCGGGCGCAACTGTGGCGACGACGCTGTAGATCCAGGCGGTCCCGGTGCCCATGGCGATCAGGGTGAACATGTTGAGGCTGCGGTTGACCAGCGACTGCCAGCCGCGCTGAAAGAATGGCCAGCCGGCCCAGAGAACGACCGGCGTTGCGAGGATCAGTTGCAGCCAGTTCGAGGTCAGCTGGCCGACATAATGGCTCAAGCCAAGAAAATGGCCGCCCATTTCGAGGACGACCACTGGTATCGTCAGCGCCAGTCCGATCCAGAACCGACGTGTCATGTCGATCAGTTCCTCGTTGGGTCCGGCCTCGAGACTGACCAGCACCGGCTCCAGCGCCATGCCGCAGATCGGGCAGGAGCCGGGGCCGACCTGCCGGATCTCCGGGTGCATCGGGCAGGTATAGATCGTCCCCTCGGGCACCGGCTCTGCCGTGGCCGCCGCGGTCGCCGGATCGAGGTAACGTTCCGGCTCTGCCAGGAACTTGGCCCGGCAGCCGGCGGAGCAGAAGTAATACGGCCGGCCGGCATGCTCGGCCTTGTGCTCGGTCGTGTGCGGGTCGACCGTCATGCCGCAGACAGGGTCCTTGACCTTGTGCGTGTCGTCCCGCGCGACGGCGGCGTGGTCATGCGCGTGATCGTGCACATGGCCGTGGTTGTGGTGATGGTGATCTGTCTTGCTGGCCATTTCTCACGCCTCCTTGGCGGTTTGCCCGATCATGCGTTGACTGCGAATTCGGTCATCATGCCGGTCTCGAGATGCGGCATGTGGTGGCAATGCAGCATCCAGCGCGCGACCTCGCCGGCGTCGAGCGCGATATCGACCATCGACATCGGCGGCACGTATACCGTGTCGCGCAGCGCGCCTCGGACCGCACGTCCGTTCAACCCGACGACTTGGAACACATGTCCGTGCAGATGCATCGGGTGGCCCATCATCGACATGTTGTGGAAGGACAGCACGACCCGCTCGCCGCTCTGTGCGGCAAGCGGGTGATGCTGGCCCCAGACGGCCCCGTTGATCGTCCACACATAGGGCTGCATCGAGCCGCCCAGCATCACCATGTGGCTGCGGTCCACCGGCCGATCCGGCAAAGCGCCCGCGGCGATCAGACGCGTCTCCTGCGCAAGGTCGCTGTCGAAGGGAGGCGCTTCGGCCTCCGCCATGGTGTCGATGCGCCGTATTTCGGCGCCCTGCGTGGCAAGGATCAGCCCGGTCCGCTCTCGCGCGCCTTCCCGCAGCGCGAGGATCGGCCAGGCGCCGCCCTCCTGCGGCAGGTCGATCTCGAGGTCGAGCCGTTGGCCCATGGCCAAGCCGAACCGCGTGCCGGGGACGGGCTGAACGGCATGGCCATCGACCGCGACGAGCCGGGCCTGCGCTTCGCCAGTCTCGATCCAGAACACCGTTGCCGCGGCGGCGTTGATCACCCGCAGGCGGATGCGCCCGCCGCGCTCGACCTGCACCACCTCGGGATCCGAAAGCGTGCGGTCGTTGGCGAGATAGGCGTCCCAGTCGTAGTCGTTGAGGTCCATCGCCATGCCGTCCATGGCGCCCATTCCCGTCATGCCACCCATGGCGCCGTGATCCATGCCACCCATCGGCATGTTCCCCATCGCGCCGTGGTCCATGGCCGCCATGCCGCCCATGACCGCGCCGTGGCCGCCTCCATGACCGCCGGCGGTCCCGTGGCCGCCAAGGATCTCGGCCATCACCTCCTCGGGTGCCTTGAACGAGAAATCATGCAGGAACAGCACCACCTCCTGCCGGTCGGCGGCGACATCCTCGGCGCTGCGCACGATCAGCGGCGCGGCCAGAAGGCGCATCTCGTGCAGCGGCACATGCGCGTGCATCCAGTAGGTGCCGGGCAGCGGCGCGAAGTCATAGGCGCGAGTCTCGCCGGGGGCGAGCATCGGCAAAGGCATGTCGGGCACGCCATCCTGTGCGTTGGGCGGGATCTGGCCGTGCCAGTGGATCAGCGTGTCAGTATCGAGATCGTTGCGCAGATCCACCCGGAACCGCGCGCCGGGATCGAGTGTCAGCCCCTGTCCGGCTGGCCCGGCAAGACCCCAGACGGTGGCGGCGCGACCGTCGATGTCGAGCGTCCGGGTGGCGGCGTGCAGCGACAGCGGGGCGGCGCCCTGCGCTGCCGCGATCCGGGGCAGATGCGCATAGGCCAGCATGGCGGCGCCAGCGGCAAGAAAGCCGCGTCGTGAAAGGGTATTCATGGTCGTCTCCTCGGGACAGCTCGTCCCGTTCATCAAAACCGACAGGACGCCGCGGGCCTCGGCCCGGACGCGCGATCAGAGGAGACGGTGCTTGGGAGGTCGTTCGTTCAGTCCAGGTGCCCGACCGGCAAGCACTGCACCGGTGGGCAGGTCATGGCTGGCAGGCGCGTAAACGCTGGGCGAGTCTTCCCTCGGAAATGTCAGAAAGACCAAAAGACCTGAACAAAGCAACTCACAGCTTCCAGCATCCATCGATCCGCAGTGCTGTTCGCCGTCACAGGAACGGTCGCTGCCGGCCGCAACCTGCATCATCTCGCCGACATGCACCGAGTGATCCGGCTCTGCGCTCAAGCGCGCCGCATGCGCGGAGGTCACCGTCGTCATGACGGCGATCGCGAGTACGGCAAGCATGGTGACGAGGCGCGAGAACATGCCGGAAAGATAGGCGCTGGTCACGGGAATGTCCATTGCCTCCGGCGTCGCGCCTCTGGCAGAAATTCATCCTCGGCATGTAGCCAATAGAAATTCCTCGCCACCAATCATGCAACTCATGCGAAAAGAACTCCGTAATATCTTGTGGCCCGGGTTGCTCGTCGGAGGCCTGGTCATGGCGGTCTTCGCTGGCAGGCACTATGCCCAGACCGCATCCAACGCCGCGTCATCTGCAGAAGTCATCGAACAGGGCCGGCAGATCTATGCGGACCAATGTGCGTCCTGCCACGGTGCGCAGCTCGAGGGGCAGCCGGACTGGAAGACGCCCCTTCCGTCCGGGCGTCTCCCGGCGCCACCACACGATGCCGACGGCCACACGTGGCACCATCCCGATGACATCCTGTTCCGGATCGTCAAGGAGGGCACGGCCGCCATCGTCGGGGGCGGCTATAAGAGCGACATGCCGGGCTTTGCCGTCCTCAGCGACGCAGAGATCCAGGCTGCGCTCGCCTATATCAAGAGCACCTGGCCGGAGCGCGAGCGGACCTACCAGGAGAATGTGTCGCAAGCACGCTGAGCGCTGATGGCACCTTCGGGATGGAGCTTGGCTGCAGGCCGGAGCTGCCCGTGCGACCGGCTGCTCAGTTTTCCGAGGCCCACCCGGTGACAGTTGTGGCTGCCGGACAGAAGCGGCATATTTGGATCAACCCGATGGCGACACCTTTGGGAGCGATGTTCGTGGGATTATTCATGGATTACTTGGCCTTTGAAGCGCGCCCGATCATGGCGCAGCGTCGGGTTTTCCCTCAATGAACAATCCCGGCTCCAGTTCATCGAAGCGGGTTCAAGACCGCACGGAGCGGCTCAACAAGAACTGCTTCTGCGTTACACTGGACCTTCCATCGCTGCGCGAGGCGCTGGAGCAGGAGGCAGGTGAGCCGGCGTTCTTCGAGACGTTCATCGGCCCCAAGACCCACCTGTTCTCGCACGTGCCGGTGTTCCTTTCGGCCACCACCGTCAATGAGATGCGCGCGATCGCAGTGGCTGTGGAGACCACCGCCCAACTCGAGGCATACAAGACCGCGGTCCTCTCCTGGGCGCCGGAAATCGCGTGGGGGGATCACGGCCCGCTCGGGGCATTGATGGGCTACGACTTTCATCTCGGCGAAGACGGCCCCCGGTTGATCGAAATCAACACCAACGCCGGCGGCGCGTTTCTCAATGCCTTTCTTGCACGAGCGCAGCGCGCGTGCTGCGCCGAAATGGATATCCCCCCGGCGCTGCCATCGTTCGAGGACGCGGCGTTTCGCATGTTCCAGAACGAATGGATTCGGCAGCGGGGAACGGGCACGCCACAACGCATCGCCATCATCGATGACAATCCGCCGGAACAGTACCTTTATCCCGAGTTCGTGCTCGCGCGGCAAGTTTTGGCGGCACGAGGGGTAGACGCGGTCATCGCCGACGCCGGTCACCTTAGCTACGACGATGGTCAGCTCAGCGTCGACGGAAAGACGATCGATCTCGTTTACAACCGGGTCACCGATTTCGCCTTTGATCAGCCCGAGCACAAGGCATTGCAGGAATCCTACCGTGATGGCGCGGTTGTCGTAACGCCGAATCCGCACAACCACGCGCTCCTTGCCGACAAGCGCAACCTTTCGCTTCTTTCGAATTCCGCGACACTTGAGGCATGGGGAGTCGACCCGGGGATTCGGGCCGGGCTTGCTGCCGTTCCACGCACCGTTCTGGTCAATCCCGACAACGCTGATGCACTTTGGAAATCCCGCAAGGACCTGTTCTTCAAGCCGACAGGAGGACATGGTGGCAAGGCGGTATATCGTGGCGACAAGCTGACGAAAGGAGTCTGGGCGGAGATCGCGGGAGGCGGATACGTTGCCCAGACGCTGGTCCGCCCCAGCGAGCGCATGATCAAGATCGACGAGACACCCCAGAGGCGCAAAATGGACGTGCGACTGTATACCTATGATGGGCAGGTGCTTCTGGTGGCCGCGCGCCTTTATCAAGGCCAGACCACAAATTTCAGGACGCTAGGGGGTGGGTTCGCGCCGGTGTTCGTGATCTGAAGCGAGAGCTGTTGGGATCTTGTATAATGAAATCAATCCCTTAAGGTGGAGAAGGTTGGACGTCAGACCCATCCCCTCCGCCACTCGCCCCTAAGCCATTTGAGTTTTCCGGCTGCGAGTCCCAGGTAGACTGCCTCCGATCAGCGGCAAGCGCCCAATGCATCGGCGGTAGCGTTCGATTTTGGAGGAGACGATGCCTACTGATCACAAGCACCTGGCCGAAGCGGTTCGATCTCGAATCGGCGGAGCATCGGGCGTTGCAGACCCGGTCCTCCGCAAAGAGGCGGCGGCAGCGGGAGCTGGAGCGGCTTCAACGAATGAACCCTATGCCGCGCTGGCTCAACAAATTGCCGAAGCATCATATCGCGTAACCGATGCGCAAGTGTCGGCTGTGCGCGCAGCGACCGGCAGCGACAAAGCG
>Ga0164242_10003681_pt1 | contig 17400 bp, 15 predicted proteins | sample OricomgcompostMG_FD_108783 | JGI IMG/M metagenome (GOLD analysis project Ga0164242, IMG submission 108783) | Miracle-Growth compost microbial communities from Emeryville, California, USA - Original compost - Miracle growth compost (MG) ...
AGTTCGTCTTCAACACCTCGCACGACTTCCTCGGTCGCTTCAACGGTGAGCCGGACTACTTCGCGGACAAGGACGACCGCGACGGCCTGCTCCTCAAGACGAACTTCGTGTACGACGCTGTCAACCTCAAGCTCAACGAGGCCAAGGAGCGTGGCGCCGGTGGCGGCCACATCCGTTTCATGATGGCCAAGGGCTCGATGAACAGCCACATCTCGCAGTTCCCGATCGCCACATACAAGAAGGGCCACCGTCACGGCCCGGGTGCGCACGTGATCATCATGAGTGGCGAGGGCTACTCCCTGATGTGGCCGGAGGGCGAGGAGCCCAAGCGCTACGAGTGGAAGGCCGGCTCGATGATCGTGCCGCCGAACATGTGGTATCACCAGCACTTCAACACCGGTGACGCCCCGGCCCGCTACCTCGCCTTCAAGCACGAGGTCGTCTCGATCCGCAACGCCCAGGGCGTGCCGAAGGCCTGGATCAGCCAGCGCATCGGTGGTGACCAGATCGATTACGCCGACGAGTCGCCGGTGGTGCGTGACACCTTCGCCAAGGCCCTGGCCGAGAAGGGTCTGAGCCCGCAGATGGACAAGGCGTACGAGCAGGAGCTCGAGGACCTCCCGCCGCTGCCGACCGCATGACCTCCCACGACCACCACTCCCATGGCCATGACCACGGTCATGGCCATGGGCACGGCCACAGCCAGGGCGACGGCCACGGCGTCGACGACGAGCACGACGACGGCGTCGAGATCCCGCTCGAGGAGAACCCGATCTGGTTGCAGGACAACGTCGTCCTGCACAGCGTCGGGGTCGACATCGGCTCGTCGGGCACGCAGGTCGCATTCTCGCGGCTTCACCTGCGTCGCCTGAGCGAGGACCTCACCAGCCGCTACGTCGTCGTACGCCGGGAGACGCACTATGAGTCGCCGGTGCACCTGACGCCGTTCGCCGAGGCCGGGGACGAGCTCTATATCGACTCCGTCGCCCTCGGGCAGCTCCTCGACGCGGCGTACGGCGAGGCCCGGGTCGCACCCGAGCAGATCGACACCGGCGTGGTGATCCTGACCGGCGAGGCGCTGCGTCGACGCAACGCCGAGCTGATCGCGTCAGTCGTCAGCGAGCGCGCCGGCGACCTGGTCTGCGCCACTGCCGGCCACCACATGGAGGCGATGCTGGCGGCGTACGGCTCGGGCGCGGTCCGTGCCTCGCACGAGCAGGGCATCCGCGTTCTGAACATCGACATCGGCGGCGGTACGACGAAGCTGACGCTGATCGATCGCGGGCGCATCGAGGCGACCGCGGCGTTCCATGTCGGTGGCCGCCTGGTCGCGGCGGACGGCAACGGCACCATCATCCGGCTCGAGCCGGGCGGTGCACGGCACGCGGCCCGGGCCGGCATCGCTGCCCGGCTTGGAGACCGCATCGAGGAGGACGACCTCGGTGCCATCGCCGAGGCCATGGCCGAGGAGCTGCTCCGGGTCCTGGCTGGCGGCGAGGCCGCCGAGCCGGGACTGTGGCTCACCGATCCGCTGCCGACACCGGCACGGGTCGACGCCGTGATGTTCTCCGGCGGCGTCGCCGAATACGTCTATGGCACCGAGACGCGCACGTTCGGCGACCTCGGGCCCCGGCTCGGCACCGCGCTGTCGGCGGCAGCCGCGGCCGGTCGACTGCCCGGCCCGATGGTGCCGGCGGACGCGCGCATCCGGGCGACCGTGCTCGGGGCGTCGGAGTACACCGTGCAGCTCAGCGGCATCACCAGCTACATCGGTGGGCCGGAGCGGACCTTGCCGCGGCGCAATCTTCCGGTGGCGCGTCCGCACTATGAGCTCGGCGAGGTCGTCGACGCGACGGTCGTGGCGGAGGAGATCCGCCGCCATGTCGAGCGCTTCGGCGTCGGTGCCGAGGGTGACCTCGCTGTGGCGTTGCCGTGGTCCGGTGACCCGGAGTACCGGCGCATCCGGGCGCTCGCGGAAGCGGTGGTCGATGGACTCGCCCCGAGGATCGAGGCGGGCACGCCGCTCTACCTCGTGCTCGACGCTGACATCGCCCGCACGCTCGGCCTGATGCTGGTCGACGAGCTCGGCCTGTCCAACGACCTCGTCGTGCTCGACGGTGTGCTGCTGCGAGACTTCGACTATGTCGACCTCGGCCGTGTTCGCGAGCCCTCGGGAACGGTGCCGGTGACGATCAAGTCGCTGGTCTTCAGCGAGATCGACCTGAGTCTCGGTGACGCGCCCGACCCGACACCGGTGGACCGAGAACTGATCGGGTGAGATGAAGACGAGCTACGAGGCCAGGCCGGCCGACGCGGCCCTGGTGAGCACCGACGCCGGGCTGGCCTCGGTGTTGCGCATCGCGGTGGCGAAGCTGCGCCGGCGCCTGGCCGTCGAGCGGGATCTCAGCAATCCCGTGCCCCTGGGTGCGATGGCGGTGCTGGCCGCGCTCCACGCCAAGGGCGAGGCGACCATCGGCGAACTGGCCGCGCGCGAGCGGGTACAGCCGCCGAGCATGACCCGCACCGTCAACTTCCTCGAGGAGGGCGGGTACGTCGTTCGTCGGCCTGTGGACACTGATCGTCGGATGGTCCGGGTCGCGCTGACGGAGCGCGGCGTCGACATGGTGCACGCCGATCGGATGCGCCGCGACGAGTGGCTGACGGCACGGCTTGCTCAGCTGACCCCGGCGGAGATCGACGTCCTGCGCAAGGCCGTGCCGCTGTTCGATCGGCTCCGGCCGGCCTGACCGCTCCGGCGCCGCTGCCGTCAGTCCGCCTCGACCGTGCCGGTCATCTCCTGCGCCCTGATGGCGGCGTGGTAGCCGTGGTGGAGCTGCGGCGCGGCGCGGAGGAGCACGAGTGCGCCGATGCCCGCCGCGAGCGCGGTGATCCCGCCGACGAGCACCGCGGAGCGTGCACCCAAGGCGCTGCCCATCCACCCGACCAGGGGAGCGCCGATCGGCGTCGTGCCCTGTCGCACGGCCACGTACAGAGCGAGCACGCGGCTCCGCATGTGCGGCAGCGTCGACATCTGCACCGAGCCGTTGGCGCTGTTCAGGAACGTGATCGAGGCGAATCCGGTCGGCACCAACAGGATCGCGAAGAGCGAGTACGACGGCGCGGCGGCGGAGAAGGTCACGATCGACCCGAACGCCAGTGTGGCGCCGATGAGGAGCGTGAGACGGGGCCGTTCCCGGCTGGCGCCGGTGAGCGCCCCGCTCAGCGACCCGACGGCGATCATCGAGCCGAGCAGGCCATAGGCCTCGGGGCCCTGATGGAAGGCGCCGGTGGTCATCAAGGCGTTGGTCAGCTGGTAGTTGAGGCCGAAGGTGGCGACCACCGCGGTGAGGGCGAAGACCAGGAGTAGGTCGGGTCGCCGGGCGACGTACAGCAGGCCTGCGCGGACCTGGCCGCGTGCCGCCGGCGGCCGTGGCACAGTCTGGATCAGGGCGCCGTTCATCAGCGCGAGTGCGAGCAGTGCCGCCAGGAAGCTGCCGGCATTGCTGAGGAAGGCCGGGCCGGTGCCCCAGCGGGCGATCACGAGTCCGGCCAGGCCAGGGCCGACGAGGCGGGTGAGATTGGCGGTGGTGCTGTTCATCCCGATGGCGCTCAACACGTCCGAGCGGGGGACCAGCTCGCTGATCAGCGCCTGGCGCGTGGGGTTGTCGAAGGCGGCGCCGAGACCGAGCAGTGCGGCACAGCCGAAGACCGACCACAGCCGGGCGGTATGGGTGACCACGAGAAGACCGAGCATCAGCGCGGCGACACCCATCGTCGACTGGGTGAGGGCGAGCACGCGCCGCTTCGGCCAGCGGTCGGCCAGGACGCCGGCATGTGCCGAGAGCAGCAGCATCGGCAGGAACTGCAGCGCACTCGTGATGCCGACGGCCAGCCCGGAACGGTGGGTCAGGACGACGAGGACCAGCCAGTCCTGGGCGGTGCGCTGCATCCAGGTGCCGAGGTCGGAGATGAGCTTGCCCAGCATCCATAGCCGGAAGTTGCGATGGCGGAGTGCTCGGAACCGCGAGGGGGAGCGGGAAGGCGAAGACATCGGTGGCTCCGTTTCAAACCATTGACAAATGGTCTGACCATCGTGCCATACTCGAGATCTGAAACGTGATCAGCGCCACACGGCGCCGTTTCGGTGGCTTCGACCGTCGAAGCCTGGTGATGAAGGGAAGACGGAATGAGGACGAGGCGCACCCTCCGGCGGGCGGCCGCTCCGCTTGCTGCCCTGGCTCTGGCTGGGAGTCTTGCAGCCTGTGGCTCGAGCTCCTCCGCCGGGACCAGCTCGTCGGCGACGCAGTACGACAAGATGTCCCTGGCCCAGTTGGAGAAGCCCGCGAACGCCGAGGGCAAGGTGACCTGGTACACGACGTTCAGCTCGGATGACGTCGACCCGATGCTCAAGGCGTTCAACAAGATCTATCCGAAGATCAAGATCGATGCGCTGCGTCTGAGCGCCGATCAGATCCCGCCGAAGATCATCACGGAGCAGAAGGGTCACCAGTACACCGCTGACGTCGTGTCCGGTGACTCGCCGCAGATCGCTCAGCTGATCCAGGCCAAGACGCTGCAGCCCTACACGCCGCCGGACCAGACCGCCCTGCCCTCCGGACTGTCGCTGCCGAAGGGCTACGAGGGCGTCGTCTACGCCAACACCACGCCGATCGCCTGGAACCCGACGATCGTGGCGCAGAAGCACCTCCCGGTGCCCACCGGCATCGAGACGTTCACCGACCCGAAGTGGAAGGGGCAGTTCTCGATCGACCCGTCCGCGATCAACTGGTACGACTCGCTGATCAAGTCGATGGGCCACGACAAGGCCCTCGCGCTGGTGAAGAAGCTCGGCGACAACGACCCGGTCTTCGTGGAGAGCCACACCGAGGCGCTCACCGACGTCCAGTCCGGTGAGCCGGCCGGTGCGGCGACGATCTACGGCTACAAGGCCGCATCGATGAAGAAGGACACCCCCAAGCAGGTGGAGTTCCTCAACTACACCCCGCTGCCCTCCTCCCTCAACCTGACCGACGTCGTGGCGAACGCACCGCACCCGGCGGCCGCTCGTCTCTTCGACGACTGGCTGGTCTCGCAGCAGGGCCAGCAGGCCATCGTCGACGAGACGAACCACACCTCCATCCGCGCGGACGTGAAGAACGACCCGACCGTGTGGGACGAGAAGAAGTGGCCCGCTGCCTGGGGCGACCCGATGCTCGCCTCGTCGGCCTACAACTCCGAGCTCGCGGAGTACCAGCAGGCGCTGCACGCGCCTCAGTGATGTCGGTCGCGGGGTCAGGTGATGCCTCGGCTCTCCTGGCCCCGCGGTCCGCATCTGTTTGACCGGTGGGCGCTCACCTCTGGACACCTCGACCGCCTGCCCCATCTCTTCGGCCCGAAGGAACAGCTTTAGTCATGTCAATGCTGCTGGATACCCCGCCCCGTACCGATGCTGCTCCGCCGACCCCGAGCCGGCGCATGGGATGGCGTCGCCTGGTCAACGGCCGCTACATCACCCTGACCGTGGCCTCGATCCTGGTGGCCTACCTGGCACTCGTGCCGGTCTGCACCATGGTGTACGCGAGTCTGCAATCGAACTTCCTCGGCGTCGGCGGTAGCCATTGGACCCTGGGCAACTACAGCAGGACGTTCACCCAGCCGGGCTTCTGGCCGCTGGTCGCGAACTCCTTCGGGTACGCCGTCTCGACCTCGGTCGTCTGCATCGTCGTCGGCTTCGGTCTGGCCTGGCTCGTCACCCGCACGAACGCGCCGTTCAAGGCCTTCGCGCGTGCGGCAGCGCTGGTGCCGATGATCATCCCCGGCGTGCTGAACACGATCGCCTGGAGCCTGCTGCTCTCACCTGAGCAGGGACCCGTCAACCAGGCTCTGCGCAAGATCGGGTTGCCGGCCTTCGACGTCTACTCCCTGCACGGCATGATCTTCGTGCAGGCCATGCACGTCGTCCCGATCGCGTTCCTCATGGGTACGGCGGCGTTCTCGGCGATGGACTCCTCCCTGGAGGAGGCGGCGATGGCCTCGGGGGCCTCGCCGCTCCGCACGTTCTTCAGCATCACGGTGCGCATGGTGCGGCCTGCGATCCTGTCGGCCGCGCTGCTGATGTTCATCCAGTCGATCTCGACCTTCGACGTACCGCAGCTGATCGGCGTTCCCGGACACACCTACGTGTTCGTCAGCAAGATCTACGCGGCGCTCCAGGCCTTCCCGGCCGACTACGGCACCGTCGGCACGATCGGTGTGTTCGTGCTGGTGATCGCGGTGATCGGGCTGATGCTCTCGCGCCGGGCCAGCCGCGGCGCGGCGGTCCAGACGATCACCGGCAAGGGGTTCAAGGCCACGGTGCAGGACATCGGCAAGTGGCGCTGGGTCGGCTTCGCCTGCTTCGTGATCTTCTTCTTCATCGCCGTCGTCATGCCGTTGGCGATGCTGCTGTGGTCCTCGATGCTGCCCGGCTACGAGCCGCCGAGTATGTCCGCGTTCAAGGACATGTCCTTCCACAACTACTCCGAGGTCTTCCACCGTCCGGTGCTGATGAAGTCGCTGAAGAACAGCATCATCATCTCGTTCAGCGCCGCCCTCATCGTGACGGTCCTGAGCGCCGTGGTCGCGTACATCACCGTCAAGACCAAGATCTTCGGTCGCGGTCTCCTCGATGCCCTGGCCACCATCCCGATCGCGGTTCCGAGCATCGTGATGGGCGTCGGCATCCTCTACTTCTATCTGTCGGCACCGCTGCCGGTGCACCTCTACGGCACGTTCACGATCATGATCATCGCCTTCGTCACGATCACCATGCCCTATGGCATGCGGTACGTCGTGCCGGGCATGGCGGCGATCAAGGACGAGCTCGAAGAGGCCGCCACGAGCAGCGGCGCTTCCTGGCTGCAGGCTTTCGGCCGGGTCTTCGTCCCGCTGCTGATGCCATCCCTGCTTGCCTCCTTCCTCTACGCGATGATCGTCTCCTTCCGCGAGATCTCGGCGGCGATCTTCCTCTACACGTCCGGCACGGAGGTCGTGTCGGTCCAGATCTACGACCTCTTCCGCAACGGCACTTATCCCGTGGTGGCTGCGCTCGGCATCGTGATGGTGCTCTTCCTGGTCGTCCTCGTCGTCGTCATGCAGGGGCTGTCCCGACTGTTCGGCATCAAGAGCCGGCACTGACCCTCGCCCTACCCCCGAACCACGATCTGCAAGCGAAGGAACATCACGATGATCAAGCTGACCGGTCTGATCAAGCGCTATCCGGGACGCACTGTCACCGCGAACGCTGTCGACGGCCTCGACCTGGAGATCCCTGAAGGCAAGCTGGTCTCCCTCCTCGGCCCGAGTGGCTGCGGCAAGACCACCACGCTGCGGATGATCGCGGGCCTCGAGCGCAACGACGGCGGCATCATCGAGATCGACGGCACCGTGGTGTCCGATCCGTCCCGGCGTGTCTTCCACGGCCCCGACCGGCGCCCGATCGGCATCGTCTTCCAGTCCTACGCCATCTGGCCGCACATGACGGTCGAGCAGAACGTCATGTTCCCGCTGCGCGTGGGCAAGTCGAAGGTCGCCCGCGAGAAGGCCCGCCGGCGGGCGCTGGAGGCGCTCGACATGGTCGGTCTCGCCGACTTCGCGACCCGGCCGGCGCCCGATCTCTCGGGCGGTCAGCAGCAGCGCGTGGCGCTCGCCCGCGCACTGGTCCGCGAGCCGAAGGTGCTCTTGCTCGACGAGCCGCTGTCCAACCTCGACAAGGGCCTGCGCGATCGCATGCGCGACCAGATCCGCGAGGTGCAGCTGCAACTCGGGATCACGACGGTCTTCGTGACCCACGACCAGGACGAGGCGCTCGCCATCTCCGACGAGGTCGTCCTGATGAACCGGGGCCATATCGTCGAGCACGGCAAGCCGCAGGAGATCTACACCTTCCCGCGCAGCGAGTTCACTGCTCGCTTCCTCGGCGTCAGCAACAGCATCGACGGCGTGGCGACCGACGTGACCGAGGGGCACGCCGTCGTACGTGTCGGTGAGTCAGAGCTCAAGTGCACCCAGTCAGAGGGCGTCGTCGCCGGCGACGACGTCAGCGTCTTCATGCGGCCGGAGAGCTTCCGGCTCTCCCGTCGCGAGGGCATGTGGAAGGGCGTCGTCGAGTTCAGCATCTACGGCGGCGACTGTTGGGACTACCACGTGCGTGTCGGCGACCACCTGCATCGCGTGCGCGTCTACCAGGAGAAGGTCGGCCTGAACAAGGGCGACGCCGTCTTCCTGACGCCCGACCAAGACGCTGCGATCGTGGTGCCCAGGCAGCGTCTCGCGGCGCCCCAGTGAGGCCAGTGGCTTCCTGATCGCACTCATCCAGGTCGCCGACTGGCACCGCTCTCCGCGGCGCCAGTCGGCGACTTCGTCGTCCCCTCGAAGGAGACCTTCGACCCGTTCGCGCACGGGCGGACGCGGGTTCCCAGGCCGGGGTGGGTGATGGCGGCCACAGGAATTTCGCTCAAACCCTTGCTTTGGACTGACCTTTAGTCCTATGTTTCTTCGCATGTCGAGTGATTCTCCACACGCCGTGACCGGCGAGCGCCCCGTCGCGCACCTGGTCGCCAAGGACGTCCTCATCGAGTATCCGACACCCGGATCGGATCTGATCACCACCGCGGTGCGTGACTGCGACCTCGTGCTGGACCGGGGAGACTTCGTGTGCCTGGTCGGGCCGTCCGGGTGCGGCAAGACCACGCTCCTCAACGCTGTCGCAGGCTTCGTCCCCCTCTCCGGCGGGACGCTCGAGCTCGATGGCCGACCGATCCCAGGGCCGGGCCCGGATCGCGCGATGGTCTTCCAGCAGCCCAACCTGCTGCCGTGGCGCTCGGTCCTGGCCAACGTGACCTATGGCCTCGAGCTCTCCAAGAAGGTCAACAAGGCCGAGGCCCGCAGCCAGGCCGCCGACCTCCTGGAGCTTGTCGGCCTCGCGGACGTGGCGCAGAAGTATCCGGCTCAGCTCTCCGGAGGAATGCAGGCACGGGTCAACCTGGCCCGCGCACTGGCGGTCGAGCCGGAGATCCTGCTGCTCGACGAGCCGTTCGCCGCCATCGACGCCCAGACGCGCGAGCTGATGCAGGCGGAGCTCCTCCGCATCTGTGCGGCTCGCGATGTGACGGCGCTCTTCGTGACGCACGACATCACCGAGGCAACGTTCCTCGCCGACCGGGTGTGCGTCTTCGGGCCGCGGCCGGGTCGGATCGTCAAGGAGATCCAGGTGCCGTGGGGTCGTCCTCGTTCCCACGACATCCGCCGTACCCCTGAGTTCACGGCACTCAGCGAAGAGATCGGCGACGTCCTCTACAGCGCGATTGCCGAAGCGCGCGCAGCCCAGCTGGAAGGTGCAGCCCGATGACAACGACATCCGAGGCACAGGTGCGCCGCGCCTCGACCTCCAAGCCCGCCCGTACGCCTACGCGTCGCCCCGGCGGCCGGTCCCGCCGGCGAACCTCTTCGTGGCTCACCGAACAGCGGGTGATCGGCACCAGCGCCGTCATCGTCGCGCTGGTGGTGTGGGAGTTGGTCGCGCTCGCCAGGGTGAAGCCCGCTTTGATCCTGCCCGGCCCCATCGACGTGCTGCGCGCGTTCCGTGACCTCTTCAGCACCAGCGCCATCTGGACCGACCTGTGGGTGAGCGCCGAGGAGCTGCTGATCGGTCTGCTGATCGCTACCCTCGTCGGGCTGCCGGTCGGATTGCTGATCGGTTGGTACAAGCGGGTCGCCTACGCGCTGAACCCCTTCGTCAACTTCCTCTATGCGACCCCGCGCATCGCGCTGACGCCGCTGCTGATCATCTGGCTCGGCATCGGCAGCTCGTCCAAGATCGCGATCGTCTTCCTGATGGCGCTCTTTCCGATCCTGATCAACACGGCGCAGGGCATGCAGTCCCTCGACCAGGGGTCGGTCCGGGTGGCTCGGTGCTTCGGCGCCAGCGATCTGCAGCTGTTCCGCACCGTCGCGCTCCCGGGGACGGTTCCCTTCGTGGCGAGCGGTCTGAGGCTGGCGGTGGGCCAGGCGCTCATCGGTGTTTTCGTCGCCGAGCTCAGCGGGGCGACGCACGGCGTCGGTCTGATGATGAGTACCGCCGGCCAGCAGTTCCAGACCTCGAAGGTGTTCGCCGGACTCTTCATCTTCGCCTTCGCCGGCGTGACGCTCACTGCCGTTCTGCGGCGGGTCGAGCAGCACTTCGCGGCCTGGCGCCTCGGCTCCTAGTGACCGATTTTCGTTTCATCCCGAGAGAAAGCAGTGTCATGAAGCCACGTGGTTTCACCAAGATCGCCAGTGCTGCAGCAGCAGCGGCGCTCGCCCTCTCCCTCGCAGCCTGCGGTAGCGGTAGTAGCGGAAGCGCCAGCGGCACCAGCATCACCGTCAGTTACAGCGAGGAGGTTGCCGACGAGCTGCCGCTGTGGATCGCCGATCAGGCCGGTTACTTCAAGCAGCAGGGCCTCAACGTGAAGCTCGTCAGCCTGTCGAGCGATCAGGGGTTCCCTGCCCTCCTCGCCGGCCAGACCCAGCTCGGCTCCATGGGCGGATCGCAGATTCTCTCGGGCGCGGCGGCCGGATCGGACGTCAAGGTCCTGGCAGCGCTCACGCCGGTGTACCCCTACGAGCTGTGGACCAAGAGCGGATCCGATCTGAAGGGCAAGAAGATCGGGATCACCTCCAAGAGCGGGTCCGTCTACATCGCCACGCTCGCAGCGCTGCAGCAGCTCGGGCTGAAGCCATCCGACGTCAACCTCGTGCCGCTCGGCTCGACGACGAACGTCAACAACGCACTCCTGGCCGGGACCATCGATGCTGCGGTCTCCCATCCGCCGGCGTCCTCGCAGTTCGCGGCGGCAGGGTTCAAGAGCATCCTCAACCTCGCGCAGCAGAAGTCGCCGAACATCAACGTCGGCATCTCGGGCAAGGCGAGCTGGATCGACTCGCACAAGGACACCGTCTCGAAGTTCATGGCGGCGCTGAAGCAGGCGTTCGCCAAGGAGAAGTCCGATGAGCAGTACTGCGTCGGGATCCTCCAGAAGCACCTGGGCGTCAGTGACCAGAAGGCGCTCCAGGACACCTGGCAGTACTACGCCAAGCAGGTGCTCCCGGCGAATCCCGCTCCGACGGTCGACGAGCTCAAGTCGGCCCAGGCCGCGCTCGCCGGATCAGTGTCGGGCGTCGACAAGCTGGACCTGAGCAAGCTGATCGACACCAGCTTCGTCGACAAGGCATGGGGGACTTCCTCCGGCAGCTGACGCAGCACGGACAAGCACGAAGGGTGGGCGGCCAATGGCCGCCCACCCTTTCGTCTTGCAGCGGATGCGCGAATTGGGCGACGGCCGGACAGGCCGTCGCCCAAAACCCGCTTCAGGCTGCGGGAGAGGTTCCCTTGCGACCCAGCGCAGCCGTGGTCGGGAACACCAGCGACTTGATCACGACCGGTACTGCGCCGGAAGCGGCGAGCAGCTCGCCGATGTCGATGAAGTCGAAGGCCTGGAGCGTGAGCCCATCGACGGAGATCACCGGGATGGAGAGGCTCAGCTCCTCGTTGACATGGATGCCGACCAGTCCGCCCACATCGCCATCGCCGACCAGCACCAGCGGAAGGCCGGCATCGGTGTATTCGGCCATTCCTGCGGCGACGCCGCGACAGAACGCGTCGAGCCGACGGAACGTGGCCGACCCTTCCCAGCGGTAGCACACGGCGACCGGCTGGTCCTTCGGCATCGAGTCGAAGTGCCGCAACCCGGCGCGCACAGCTGCCGCGATCTCGTCCGCGTCGAGGTCGTCGCGGTGCAGCGGAAGCTGCGGCATGAGCACAGGAACGTTCCGCAGCGGCAGCAGCGAAGTCGGCTCCACGAAGATGGTGGTGCCGCTCACCTGCACCGTGTACTGGGAGGCGCCGACGACGGTGGCGCGGATGCCCTGCTCGGCGACCTCCAGCTCAGGGCCCCAGCCGTCCGCCCGGCGAAGGATGGCCTCCGCCAGCCGCGGGCCGAGGTCGCCATGGTCGTGCTGATCGCGACCGTAGACGTACTCGGCGACGCCGCCGGAGAACGAGATCGCGTCCGGGGTCGGACCCGCGGGCAGGGGCTCGAGGCGCAGCAGCTCCGCCGTCGTACTCGCCGGCTCACCGGTCTGCATGGCGGCGAACAGGTGGTCCGCCATCAGGTCGACGAGCCGGACCAGTCCGGCCTCGTCCGGCACCTCGCCGATCGCCAGCGCGAGCCTGGCGTCGTCCGCGAGCCGACGGGCCGCCTCCTCGATGCGGGTGACACGGCCCTCCGCATCGAAGGCGAGGATGCGCGCGCCGACGTCGATCGCGGTCACGGCCTGCACCTCGCCGTCCTGGCACACGGCGATCTTGGAGGTGCCGCCGCCGATGTCGATGTTCATCGTGCGGTTGCCGTTGCGCTCGGAGCGCGCCACGGCGCCCGAGCCGAATGCCGAGAGCTGGGTCTCCAGCGCGTCTCCGGCACTGACCGACACGAAGCGGCCGGCGATCTGGGAGAACACGTCCGCGATGATCCGCGAGTTGCGTCGACGGACGGCCACGCCGGTCATGATCAGCGCGCCGGTGTCGATCTGCTCCGGGTGCACGTCCGCCTCGGCGTACTGCCGGTCGAAGAACTCGCGCAGCGCGTCACCATCGAGCGTCTCAGCGTCGCTGTACGGCGTGAGCAGCACCTCCGACTCGTGCGTCACCTCGCGCTCGGTGACCACGTAGCGGTTGTCCCGGCGCTCCAGCACGATCCGCGACAGCACCATGTGCGTCGTGGACGAGCCGATGTCGACGCCGACGCTGAGGAGCCGGATCTCGTCGTCATCCAGGATCAGGCTGCGCCCGCCACTGGTGAAGATGCGGCCGCCGACATGCTCGATCGGCGTGACCGCAGCCGGCTCACTGAATCCCATCAGCCATCTGCTGCTGGTTGCGGTCCCAGTCGATGCCTGCGGGCCGCTCGAACCACGCGGGGTCCATGCGGAGCTCGACGCCGTTGGCCTTCAGGGTCTCCGTGTACTCCTTGAGGATGTGCGGATCCTCCTGCCAGTAGGCAATGGCGGTGCCACCCTCGTGGAGCTCGCGAGCCGTGTAGTCGGTGTGCTTGGTGCCCGGGGCGCCGGGGTCACGGCCCGGGTTGTGCGGGCCGAACCAGGCGCTCAGGCGGAACGGCTCCTTCGAGACGCTGAAGTGCTGGTGATACCAGCGGGCGCCACCAGGCGCGGCCGTGATGAAGCCGAACGGCTCGTAGTCGAGGCGCTGGACCTGGTCGCCGTTGCCGTCCGCCCACGGCGTCGGGCCGAGGTGCTCGGGCCAGGTGTAGGTGTAGCCCTTGCCCTTCAGGCAGATCAGGATCGCGGCCGAGGTGTGCGCGTGCGCCTTCGAGTAGCGGCCGTTCTCGTGCTGACCGATCCAGTAGTAGAACTGGTTGTCGGTCATGTACGGCTCGACGCGCCGGTAGCCCGGGGAGCGACGGTTGTCCAGCGGCAGGTCGCAGTCGATGACGTCGGGGATGAAGTTCGTCCGGCGCATGGCGAGGCCGCGCACCGGGTCGGGCTCGATGTCGTCGCGGTACTTGAAGAAGTCGTCGGCACCGCTGAAGCGGTCGCGGAAGATGAACGGGTTGTTGAACACCGCCTCCACGTTGTTGAGATGGTTCAACACGTTGGGCGCGGTGTTGCCCGCCATCAGGACGGCGGGCCGGGACGTCGCGTTGACGATGCGGAACCAGGCATTCATCGGGATCGAGAACATCGAGCCCTTCTGCCACTCGAAGACGTGCTTGTTGACGTCCCCCTCCTGCCAGACCTCACAGGTACCGCGGCCCTCGACGACGAGGTAGATCTCCTCGAACATGTGCTTCTCGGGGTTCAGCGCCTCGCCGGCTGGGACCTCGACGACGAAGTGGCCCCACTTCGTCTCGGTGCCGAGGGTCTGGATGTAGCTCCCACGGCCGCCCTTGCGCTCCCAGTCCTGCATCGGCAGATCGGTCACCGTCCGCACGCCGAGTCCGCGGAAGACCGGAATGCCCTCCGACTCCATGAACGTGTCGTACGGCGTCGGCTGCTTCTGGAAGTCGCCGAAGCCGGCGCGCTGGTGAGCCGTAGGCTCCTGCCAGACGGTCTCGGTCGTGTCGTCCTTGGGCATCGGTGAGCCTCCAGTGGGTCGAAGACGAGCAGAACCCTGTCGCTTCCGCGGTCCAGGGTCGGTGGGGTGTGCAGGATGGGTCATAGGTTAGACCAATATGCCGCTTCCGCCAAGCAACTCGCGCCGCCCCTGCGGCCGTGCCTCGTCCGCAGCCCCAGGTGGACGGTGCACCGGGAGGGGTGGGCAGGACGGTCCTGGACGGTCATGCTGAAGGTACGAGATCCGGCAGCTTCAGGTTCGATGCGCACCGCGTCGGCTGAACCGGTCGCGGTCCGGTCTCGTATCACCGGTGGAGGTGAGCGATGGCCGGCGATCCCGAGGCGCTGCGGGCGCTTCACCGTGCGCACGCGGCGCCGTTGTGGGCCTATGTCGTACGCCTGACCGGTGATCGCGCCCGTGCGGAGGATGTCGTGCAGGAGACCATGCTGCGGGCCTGGAGACGGGGTATCGCCGACGGGGACTCCGCCCGCGCCTGGCTGTTCACCGTCGCCCGCCATCTCGTCATCGACGACGTCCGGAGTGCCCGGGCGCGGCACGAGGCCACCACCGATCGACCGCCGGAGGGCTCGGTCGGCGACCAGGTGGACGCGCTGTTCGAGTCGCTGCTGGTCGCCGATGCGCTCCGGGCGCTCTCACCTGATCATCGCGCCGTCGTGCTGCGCGCTTACTACGGTCGGCTCACCGTCGCCGAGATCGCGACCGAGCTGGCCATCCCGGCGGGCACGGTGAAGTCGCGGCTGCACTACGGACTGCGGGCGCTGCGCCTCGCGCTCCAGGAGAGGGGAGTGACGCGATGAGCGAGCACGACCGGTACGCCGAGTGGGACGGCGCCTACCTCCTGGGGGCGCTGACCCCGGTGGAGCGCGCCGACTACGAGCGGCACCTGGCGCACTGCCTGACCTGCCAGGATGCCGTCGCCGAGCTGGCCCCGCTGCCCGGCCTGCTCGCTCGCGTCGACCCGGACGCGCTCGACTCGGTCGATGAGCTCCCGCCGGCGGACCTCGAACAGCGGTTGATGGCGGCCGCACGGCCTCCGTGGTGGCGGCGTACGTCGACCCGGGTCGGGCTCGCCGTCGCCGCGGCCGCCGCTGTGGCTGCAGCGGTGCTCGTGCCGATCACGGTCGGCCACGACGCCTCCGGTCCGCTGGTGCGTGCGGAGCTGCACAGCGCCGGCAGCGCGTCGTCGCCACTGAGCGCCTCCGTAGCACTCGCCCCCGAGGACTGGGGAACCAGGATCGACATGGTGTGCCGCTACCGCGCGACGGCGGGCAGCTACGGCAGCCACGCCTACGCGCTCTATGTCGTCGACGGCGACGGTCATCCTCAGCGGGTCTCGACCTGGCACAGCGGGCCCGGCGACATCGCCCGCACCACCGGCTCCACCTCGCTGGCGGTCGGTGACATCGCCCGGATCGAACTGCGGGACGCGACGTCCGGCGACGTACTGCTGTCCACGTCGCCGTGAGCTCGCCACTGAACCAGCCTCGCTCCCGTCTCGTGTCGAGGGTATGAAGAAGATCCTCCTCACAGCAGCCGCGACCCTGGCCCTCGCCGGGTGCGGATCCAACAACGCCGCGACGTCGGCGGGCACCTCGTCCGACACCTCGGCAGCGTCCGACGCGGCGGCACCGAGCGCGGGCCTGAGCACGAGCGCCACCTCCCTCGGCACGATCCTCGTCGACCCGGCCGGCCGCACGATCTACCGGTACGACGCCGACACGCAGGGCGCCAGCAGCAGTGCCTGCACGGGAGGGTGCGCGAGCGCCTGGCCCGCCGTGCCGGCCGGCTCGGCGGTCAGCGGGGCCGGCGTCACCGGCAAGGTCGGGTCGATCACCGGCGTCGACGGCAAGGCCCAGGCCACGCTCGACGGCTGGCCGCTGTACTACTACGCCGACGACTCCGCACCGGGCGACGTCACCGGCCAGGGCGTCGGTGGGACCTGGTGGGTGGTCACGCCGACCGGCGCCGAGATCACGAGCGCACCGAGCGCCTCGTCAGCGTCGGGCGGCCACGGCTACTGACTGCCACGAGGCGCGGGTACCTGGGCTCATGAGCACCCTGCTGGACCTCCACGACGTACCTGGGCTTCCGCCTGCGCCCGCCCAACCCGCTGACCATGCCGTGCACGACGAGGGCGGTGACGGCTTCGTCGACTGCCGTGGCGTCCTCCACCGCTGGGACGAGGAGGACTGATGCCGCAGGTCGGAGCGGTGCTGCCCAAGCCGCGCGGGCCGCTGAGCGAGACGCTGGTCGCTGCATTGGTCGCCGGGGGCGAGATCACGCCCTTCAGCGCTCGGGAAGGGAGCGCGGAGGATGCTGCGCTGAGCCTGTGGATCCTCTACGAGCTCTCCTATCGCGGGTACGCCGACGTCGACGACCGGCTGGAGTTCGACCCGGAGTTGATCCGGCTGCGCCGGCGGCTGGAGGACGACCTCGAGCGCCGGCTGCGCGAGCGGTGGCCGGGACGTCCCACCGAGGCCGCCGCGCTGGGCTTCGCGGAGGCGCTGTTCGCGATGGTCGCGGCCGACGACAGCCCCTCGCTGGCCCGCTTCGTGCAGAGGGAGGCGACCACGGACCAGGTGATCGAGCTGTTGCAATGCCGCTCGCTCTACCACCTCAAGGAGTCCGACCCGGTCTCGTTCACGCTGCCGCGGTTGCCGGTCGCGGCCCGGGCGGCGCTGGCCGAGCTGCAGTACGACGAATACGGCGACGGCCGCCCCGAGCGGCTGCATGCCCACCTCTTCGCCGAGGGACTCGCCGCCCTCGGACTCGAGCCGCAAGAGGGCGGGTACGTCGACCAGGCGCCCCTCGAAGTGCTCGAGCAGAACAACGCGATGAGCCTCTTCGGCCTCAATCGCCGCCTGCGCGGCGCCTCGGTGGGGCATCTGGCCGCCTTCGAGGCCACCAGCTCGCTGCCCTGCCGCAAGATGTCGCAGGGGCTGGAACGGCTCGGCCTGCCCGAGGCGATCCGGGCCTACTACGACGAGCACGTCGAGGCGGACGCCGTACACGAGCAGCTCGCGGCTCGCCTGATCTGCGAACCCCTCATCCAGGCTGAGCCCGAGACCGAGGACGACGTCTGGTTCGGGGCGTGGACCTGCCTCGACCTGGAGGCTCGGATCGCGCGGCACCTGCTTGAGCGGTGGGGTGCGGCATGAGCGACGCCCGCACGCCCGACGTCGTCATCTGCCCCGGTGGCCCACTGCTCCTGCGCGGCGAGCACGTGATCGCCG
>Ga0164242_10003682_pt1 | contig 17397 bp, 13 predicted proteins | sample OricomgcompostMG_FD_108783 | JGI IMG/M metagenome (GOLD analysis project Ga0164242, IMG submission 108783) | Miracle-Growth compost microbial communities from Emeryville, California, USA - Original compost - Miracle growth compost (MG) ...
AGCGTGTCGATCGCGCGCTTCACGTCCTCGCCGTGTGCGATCACGACCTTCACGGCCGCGTTACCGATGCCGCGATTCGTGTTGTTGACCGTCGTGACCGAGCTGAACGGCACCGTGTACAGAGAGCCGTCGCCGCCGCGCAGCCGGACCGTGCGGATCGACAGGAATTCGACGGTGCCCGATACGCCGGCGACCGTCACCCAGTCGCCGACCTGCATCGCGTTCTCGGTCAACAGGAAGATGCCGGTGATGAAGTCCTGCACGAGCTTCTGCGAGCCGAAGCCCAGCGCGACCCCGAAGATGCTCGCGCCCGCGACGAGCGGCCCGGTGTTCACGCCGAGCTGGGAGAGCGCGGTGAGCCCGACGATGACGAGAATCGCGACGAGGAGCGACGTGCGCAGCATCGGCAGCAGGGTGCGCAGCCGCGCGGCGCGCACGTAGTCGCCGGCCTCGGTCCAGTTCTCGAGGCGCCGTTCGGCGGCGACGTTCGCGGCCTCCCAGATCACGATCGCGACGACGATCGCAATCGCGATGGTGATCAGCGCGGAACCGAGCAGGTGGCCGGCCTGCGCGCTGATGAAGAAACGCCCGATCGAGATGCCCCAGATGTGCAGCAGCACGTCGATCGTGATGATCCCGATCGCGATCGTCACGATGCGGCGCACGATCGGATAGTAGCGGTACACGCGGCGCTGACCGATTGTCATGTTCTCGCGGTTGCCGAGCGGATCGAACACGCGGCCGATGGCGCCGAGCGCGACGATCGCGACAACCCGCGCGCCGAGCAACGTCGCGATCGACAGGGCGCCCGCGCGCATCAACGCCGGATAGCCGCCGCGCACGTCGAGCGCCCACACGAACCACAGTGCCATCACGATGAACACCGCGACGCCGGCCCAGACGTCGGCGAACCAGTGAGCGAGATATTCGAGCGAGCGGCTGCGGAACTTCGTCTGGCGGATCGTGGCCGCGACCGGCCGGCGGCACTGCAGGATCGCGACGGCGAGCAGGATGTGGCCGACGAGCGCGATCACTTTCACGAGCGCGAGGTGCGCGTCCTCGGTCATGCCGAGCCGCACCGCGGCGTTGAGCGCGCCGCCGAGACCTCCGACGACCACGAGCCACGTCGCCCAGCGCTGCGCGAAACTCGCCGAATGATCGGACAGCGGCATCAGGCGCAGCGACGATGCATTCGGTGCGAACAGCAGCGCGCATACGACCAGTACGACCCGGCAGGTCACATAGGTATCGATCAGCTGGCCGATCGCGGCCGCCGGCGCGGAGTAGCCCGCGCCGCTCATCAGCGACAGGATGCCGGCCGCGCACAGGCCGAACGCGATGACCGGCACGAGCGTGAGCAGGCCGGCGAGCAGCGCGGCGGGCAGGCGTTGCAGCAGCGTCCAGTGGCGCGCGCCGAGCACACGATGGCGCTCGCGGCGGGCGCGCGATTCGGCGCTCTCGCGGTCCTCCCCGGTTGCGGCGGCGGCGGCGGGGGCGATTGCGTCGGCGGCGGCTTGCGTCTCGTCGGCATGCGGTCCGGCGGCGGCCGGTGCGGCGGGGGTGGTGGTTCCGGCGGTCGCGGCGGGTGTGTCCGTCGTCGTGTCGTCGTCGCGGGCGGGGTTGCCGGCGCGGTCGCTTGCCTCGTGCGCGCGCGCGACCGCCTGCGCATGCTGCTCCGCGGCATCCGCTTCGGCCTGCGCGTGGCGTCGCGCAGCCTTGCGCCGGTCGTCGGCCGAGCGCGCGGCCGTCGACGCGATGCCGCGCAGCGGCTTGCGCACGAGCCGGCGGATCGCCCATTCGACGGCCAGCGCGGGCACGAGCGTGGCGAGCAGCACGCGCACCAGGCCCATCAGCAGCGAGCGGCCCTGGGGCGTGCGCAGTTCGCTGTTCCACCACGCACGCGCGGATGCGAAGTCCAACAGCGCGCTGCGCGAGTGCAGCAGGCGCTGGCCGATCATCCGCGCGCTATGCGCCGCGTGCGCGGCCAGTTGCAGCACGAGGCCGTTCGAGCGAAGCGCCTGGACGAGCGGCGTCGACGCGCCGGCGGGCGCCGATGCCCCCGCGGCCGGACTCGCGGCCGTGGGCGCCGACGCGGGCGTCGCGAGCGCGCCGGCTGCCGCGATCGCGCGCAGCGTATCCTCTAGTCGCGAACGTTGCGCGGGGTTCTCGAGCGTCTGCAATGCGGCGTGCGCCTGCGCGGGCGTCAATACGACCGGTGCGGGGTTCTTGGGCGCGGGGGCAGCGGCGGCCGGCGCTGCGGCGGCGGAGGTACTGAACGCGCCGGCCAGCAGCGTCACGATCAGCGCGAGAAGCAGCTGAAGAAAAGATAGGGGGGGGTTAGGGGAGGGAGTCCTTGGCATGAATGGTCGGGTCTTGCGTCGTAACGGTTTGCCGGGATTGCCCGGCCACAGCAGGGCCGTGGCGAACATTCGATGCGGCGTCGCAATTTTCATGCCGCTTTGGCAGCGGGCGTTGCGACGCGCGTGGGAAGGACAAGTATGCCTCGTAATGCTTTCGGCAACGTTATGGGCGCGGTGGCCGGCTGCGTCGCGCGATTCGACGGCGCGGGAAAACCGTTGCGCTCAGATACGGCTCAGGTCGTTGTGTGCGCAACTATCTGAGCCCGCCCGTACCCCTGGCGGGAGGCAACGCATGCATATTGGTGAGCTTTTTCGGGAGCCGGACGGCATGCGCGCTACGGCGCCTTTTGGCCGAGCGCGGCGAAGGCCTGACCGAGCTCGTCGGCCTTCGTCGGCCGCACGACGCGCGCGACCTCCGCGCCGTCGCGCAGGAACACGAGCGTCGGCCATAACTTCACGCGGAACGACCGACCGAGCGCACGGCCCGGGCCATCCTCGACCTTGATGTGACGTACGCCGGCGTGCTGCGCGAACGCATCGGCGATCAACGGCTGCGCGCCGCGGCAGTATCCGCACCAGTCGGTACCGAATTCCAGCACCGCGGCGCCGCTGAGCGAATCGATCTCGGCGCGCGTCGGCGCGGTCGTGGCATAAGGGGCGGTGGCGCTCATTGCGATTCCTTTCGTGGAGACGGTTCCTACGATACCGCATCGTTTCGAAGTGTTCAGCGCGTGCATCGATCGGTACGGGAGCGCGGCATGATCGCACATCGAAGGCGAAAGGTGAGCTTGTTCGGGAGTAGCCCAGGCGGGGCGGATTCGCAGCGGGATCGCCGCTTGAACCGGGCCCGTCGTTGCATCGACGGAATCAAAAAAGTCCCTGAAAACAAGGGCTGAACGTAGTTATTGGCTGTGTGGGCCGGCCAGCCGTCGATCGCGTCGGAACGCGAAACAATGCACCGCTAAAAATCAGAGGTGAGCCTTTTCGGGAGCAGTGGATTCCATGCATTTTCGACCATGGTTGGCCGCCGCGCCGATGCACGGCTGCATCGTGAATTTTCTGCTGATGCCTTGTTTTTAAGGACTTTTCCGGCAAGAAGCCAAGCTGCACCCATACCTCGCCGCGACCCGCGAGCGCGCGTCCGCCGGTAAAGGTGAGCTTTTACGGGGTATGGCACGGGCGGCCCGATAGACGGCTGCACGCGATCGGTATATAACTTCATGAGCGGATTCATCCGCATACGCGTCACAACGGAGAGACAGTTCATCATGACGAGCGATGGTTCGCAAAAGCCGGAAACCGGGCCGCAGGCGCGCCCGGACCTCGAGAATCTCAACGCGGCATTCACCCACGTCGATGAGGGCGTGCAGTCGGGCAACATCGCGGCGGGTGCGGCTAAGGGCATCGTGTACAGCCTGATCGAAACGCTGGGCGCGCTGGTCGGCGATCCGGACCTGCCGGAGCACGCGCGCGCCGGCTACGAGGGGCTGCTGGAAGCGGCGCGCGAGCTGCGCGTGAAGCTCGAGCATTGAGCGCCGGCGGACGCCGTCCGTCGCAGGACGGTGGCGTCACGCGCCGCTCAACGCGGCCTTGAGTTCGGCGCTCGCCGCGCCGATTTCGATTTGCGGCGTGCCGTGCCAGTCGGCGCAACGCTGCAACGCGCGTCGCAGGTCGCCCGCCAGACGGGCGCTCACGCGTACGCCATCCTCGAGATGCAGCGACTTCAGTTCGAAGATCCCTTGCGCACGATGCGCTTTCGCATCGACGCGTCCGACGAGCCGCCCCCGGCTCAGAGCCGGCAACACAAAATAGCCGTACCGGCGTTTCGCAGCGGGCACATAGCATTCGATCGCATAGTCGAAACCGAATAGCGCGTTAGCCCTTCGGCGATCCCATACGACCGGATCGAACGGCGAGAGCAGCGTCGTCACGGTCGACACGAGCCTGCCGTTCGCCGCGTCGTCGATGAGCGCAACGAAGTCGCGATGGATGAACGCATCCTGTTTCCAGCCTTCGACGCGCACCGGCTGCAACTCGCCCGCGTCGGCGAGCGCGCGCAGCGCGTCGGCATAAGGCCGGCGCGGCAGCCGGTAGTAGTCCGCGACCCAGTCCGCGCGCACGATGCCGAGCGCGCGGCAGGTACGGCGCAGCAGTTCGCGCTCGGCGTCGGCGCGCGTCGGCAGATCGCGCGCGTCGTTCCAGTCCGGCAGCACGCGTTCGGCGACGTCGTACACGCGCTGAAAATTGCGGCGCTCGGCGACCATCAGTTCGCCGGTCGTGAACAACACTTCGAGGTGCCGCTTCTCGGGCTTCCAGTCCCACCAGCCATTGCCCTTTTCGCCGTCCGCGCGGGCGAAATCGGCGGACCGCACCGGGCCGCTCTCGCGGATGCGCGCGAGTAGCGCGTCGATTTCGCGGCCGTGCTTCGCGTGCCATTCGGCCGCGTATTTCCAACCCATTCCGACCGGGTCGAGCATCCGGTGGCGCAGCAGCCGATAGTCGTCGATCGGCACGAAGCACGCCTCGTGCGACCAGTATTCGAACAGACGCCGCCCGGCGAGGTGCTGGTCGAGCCACAGCGGATCGTAAGCGCCGATGCGGCTGAACAGCACGAAGTACGGACTGCGCGCGACCACGTGGATCGTGTCGATCTGCAGTTGCCCCATGCGCCGGATCGCATCGAGCACGTCGTCCTTCGTCGCCTTGCGGCGCGGTGGCGCGACGAGTCCTTGCGCGGCGAGGTGCAGCGTGCGCGCGGCCGCGACCGGCAGCGTCACGTGTGCAGGCGCATGGTTCGCCGAAGTCGGCGAGCCGGACGCGAGCGGGTCCGCGACTTCACGCATGCGCGGCGGCCGCGGGCATCGCCGTCGCGGCAAGACGTTGATGAATCTGCGCGACGACCGCCGCGCCTTCGCCGACCGCCGCCGCGACGCGCTTCGTCGAGCCGGAGCGCGCGTCGCCGATCGCATACACGCCTTCGACCGACGTCGCGAGGTCGCACGACGATTCCTCGGGGCCCTTGCCGGTCATGACGAAGCCGTTCGCATCGAATACGACGCCACAGTTGCGCAGCCAGCCGGTGTTTGGATCGGCGCCCGTGAACAGGAACAGATGGCGCACGTCGAAGTGCCCGGTGCCGTCCGTGCCTCGCGCCTTCAGGCGCACCGACGACAGGCCCGCGTCGTCCTCGTCGAGCGCTTCGATCTCGGCGTGCGGATGGACGGTCACGTTCGGCAGCGAGGCTATCCGGTCGATCAGGTAGCGCGACATCGTCGAGTGGAAGCCGCTCTTGCGGATCAGCACGTCGAGATGGCGCACGTGCGACGACAGATAGACGATCGCCTGCCCGGCGGAATTGCCGCCACCGACCAGCACGACGTTTTCGTGTTTGCAAAGCTTCGCCTCGACCGGCGACGCCCAGTAATAGACGCCGCGGCCTTCGAGCCGGTCGAGGCCGCCGATCGCCGGCCGTCGATAAACGGCGCCGCTCGCGATTACGACGGTCCGCGCGCACACGTCGCCGTTGGAGGTCTCGAGCCGTCGGGGGGACGCGTCGCAGCGCAGCGTGCCGACCTTCACGGGGATCGCGATATGTGCGCCGAACTTCTGCGCCTGCACGAACGCGCGGCCGGCGAGCGCCTGGCCGGAGATGCCGGTCGGAAAGCCGAGGTAGTTTTCGATGCGCGAGCTCGCGCCGGCCTGGCCGCCGGGTGCGCGTGCGTCGAGCACGATCACGGAAAGTCCTTCGGACGCCGCGTAGACGGCGGTGGCGAGCCCCGCGGGGCCGGCGCCGACGACCGCGACGTCGTACACGCGGTCGCCGTCCAGCTCGGGCAGCAGGCCGAGGCAGGTCGCCATCTCCGGCGCCCCGGGGTGATGCAGCACCGTGCCGTCGGGGCAGATCACGAGCGGCAGGTCTTCGGCGCGCGCGGCGAAGCGCTCGATCACGCAGCGCATGCTGTCGTCGCGCTCGTCGAGCACCGAATACGGATGCCCGTTGCGCGCGAGGAAGCCCTGCAGGCCGAGCAGCGCCGGATCGTCGTGTCTGCCGACGAGTATCGGGCCGCCCGCGCCTTTCTCGATCAGCGACACGCGGCGCAGAATCAGCGCGCGCACGATGCGCTCGCCGAGTTCGGCCTCCGCGATGATCGCCGCGCGCAGTCGTTCGGGGCGGATCAGCAGCGCATCGACCGGTTCCAGCGCGAGACCGTCGACGAGCGCGGGGCCGCCGGACAGCTGCCCCACTTCCGCGAGAAACACGCCGCGTCCGTGCGCGCCGATCAGCTGTTCGCGCCCGAGCCCGTCGCGCTGGAAGATCTTCACCATGCCGGACAACAGCACGAACATGCCCGGACCCGTCTCGCCGGTGCTGAACAGCAGGTCGCCTTCGTTCCAGTGACCGATCTCGCCGAAGCGGGCGAGCCGCTCGATTTCCTCGCCGGTGAGCACCGGAAACATCTGGTGGCGGCGCGTCGCGAGCGTCGAAAACGGCGCGTCGGCCGGCGGCGGCTGCGTGTCCGCATGGCGGGTATCGGCGTCGACGATCGTGTCCATCTGACGGCCCTCCTTGGGCTGGCGTTGCGCGGCTGGCGGTGTGCGCGGTTGCGCAATGGCGGTCTGGCCCGGCTTCTCGCGGGCTACGCGGTCTTCGGCGCGACTTCGACCACGACGCCGGCGGCCGGCTGCGCGATCAACGGCTCCAGCGCGCGGCCCGCATCGCGCCACGCGTCGAGGCCGCCGAGCAGCGGCAGCACGGCGAGGAAGCCCGCTTCGGTGAGCTGCTTCGCCATCCACGCGGCCGATATCTCGTTCGGGCACGAACAGTAGATCACGAGCTTCTGGTCGCGCGCATACTTCGACGCGATCTCGTCTAGCTGCCGCTCGTCGGCGAAGATCGCGCCCGGGATGATGTAGGGATCGAGCTTGCGCTTTTCGTGCGAGCGGATGTCGAACACGACGGGCGGCGGCGTCTCGTCCTGCATCGCGTTGAAAAGGTCGTCGACGGTAATCCGTGCGTTCGCGAGCTTGCGGATCAGCTGGCGGCGACGCTGCCAGCGCCACGCCGCGTAGAGCAGCAGCAGCGCGACGACGACGATCGCGCTCAGGCGGCCGAGGTGGCTCGCGCCGGCGAGCAGCATGTCGATCTGCGGGGCGAACAGCACGCCGATGACGAGGCCGGTGCCGGCCCACAGCGCGCCGCCGATGCCGTCGAACGCGAGGAACTGGCGATACGGCGCGTGCATCGCGCCGGCCATCGGCACGGAGACGATCGACAGGCCGGGGATGAACTTCGCGAGCACGAGCACGCGCACGCCCCAGCGTCCGAAGAAGCGTTCGGTTTTCTTCACGCAGGTGTCGCGCGACAGCGACAGCCTGCAGAGCGTCTTCAGCGTATTGCCGCCGTATAGCCGACCGGCGAGGAACCAGACGCTGTCGCCGATCAGCGTGGCGGCGATCGACAGCACGAGCACCGAGGCGACCTGCGAGCCGATCGTCGCCGGATGCAGGGTCGCCATCGCGCCGAACAGCACGAGCGCGGGCAACGCCGGCACGGGCAGTCCGAGCGAGGCGGCCAGCACGTTCGCGAACACGAGCGCCGGCCCATATTGCGCGATCATGTCATGTAGCATCGGCTTCGTTACGACTTGATTACGGCGTTGTCAGCGGGACGGACGTAAGGCAGGGTAACGCAACGATTATGGACGCATTCGCCACGCGTGCAACGGGATCGTTCGGGCGACGGGCGGTGGTGCCGTCGCGCAGAATGGGGTCGCAATGGGGCGCAATCCGGCATCCGCCACAATGGCCGCAATGGCCGCAATGACGGCGAGCGAGCGCGATGCGCAAGGCCGGAATGGAAGGCGCCGCCGGACTCCGGCGGCGCAGGCAAGCGCGGCGCGCATCGCGCGCCGCGCGTTGGGAAATGACGTCGACGCCCGCCGGCGTTTGCAAACTAACGGTTGTGCGATTCCCCCGGCAGCTCCGCGCCTTGCGCGCGGATGGCGGCGATCAGCTCGGCCGGCGTGATTTCGTAACGCACTTCCCGGTGTATGCCCGGCTTGCGCTCGTCGATCTCGATCAACAGGATGCTTTTGCCATCGTGCGTCGATTCGAGCCGCAGCAAGCGCAGTTCGCGCCCGGTCGCGTCGTCATGCTCAGTGAGCAGGGTCATGGTTCCAGAAGACCCGGTCGTGCGCATTTGATGTTGTCCTCGTGCGTAGATATGGTCGGCTCATTGTACGGGGTCGGCCGCGCGTCGTCTGTCGATCAATGCGCGAAGACGCACGCTGGCCGGCGGGCGAGGCCGGAAGGGCAGTGTAACGCGAGTCCCGGGTTTGTCGGGCGTTTTGCAGCCCTGCAAGAGCGACCGGCGCGTGCAGCTTGCAAAAAGCTTTTCGGATCAAGGCGATGTCGGCAAATCAATGCGGCTATGCACAGGCTTCTCCACCGTTGCTGTGGACAAGTCAGGCAGCCGCCGACGCCTGCCTGCGCTGCATCGTCGCGGCGCGATCCGTTATCCGTCAATGGGATGCATGGGTTATCAAGGTGTTACTCACAGGCCTGTCCAGAATTTCTGGGGATAACTGCGCCCGACCGCGTCAAACTGACTCGTCGAGCCGATTGAATGAAATCGAAATGTATGGAATGATATCGATTCTCATTTGGAGCGTCCCCGCGCGCGGCCTGCGCGTCGGCTTTCATCGAAATCTGTCGCGCAACCGGAGTGAAACTTGAGTAGTCCTGAGATTCTCGATCCCGTCGTCGCCACGCACGAAGAACGCAGGAAGCGTTCACGCCGCGCGACCTTCATCAAATGGCTGCGCAAGGTTCACGGCTGGGTCGGTCTGTGGGGCGCGGCGCTCGGCCTGCTGTTCGGTACCACGGGCTTCGTGCTGAACCATCGTGGCCAGCCGCTACACGTGTCGTCCGGTGCGCCGCAGGTCGAGACGATGCAGTTGAAGATGCCCAACCCTGCGCCGCGAACGCCGCGCGAATTCACGCAGTGGCTGCGCACGCAGAGCGGGCTGGATCTGCCGGGGAAGATGGGCCGCGCGCAGACGGAGCCCGCGCGTCCGGTTGCATGGGGCGACCATGAGACGATGCAGCCGGCACACTGGCAACTGAGGTTCGTGTCGCCCCACGAAAACGTGGCGGCGGAATACTGGGTTGGCAACGACTATGCGACGCTCAGGCGGACCAGCAATTCGCTGCTCACGACGGTGATGAACCTGCACAAGGGCGTCGGCATGAGTATCGGCTGGGTGCTGTTCATCGATACGTTCGCGGGCGCGCTCATTCTGCTGTCGCTGACCGGCGTGTTGCTGTGGACCGAGCTCAACAGGCGCAAGACCGTTGGTGCGCTGCTGCTGATCGGCTCGATCGTCGTCGCGGTGTGTGTCGGACTGGCGTGAACGGCGCAACGCCGAGCGCAAACGTTTGCGCATGATCCATTTGGCGGGTGACGTTCGAAAAACCCCTGAAAACACGGCAAATTCGTGCTGAATGAACGATTGTGACACCCACGTTCGTTCATCAGCCGGTCATATCCCCGGCGCATACTCGGCGCTCGATAATGAGCTATTCCGCTGAATGCGCGCACCAACCGGGCGGTTGAGAAAAGCGTGCGTGGCGGACTGGCACGGGGAATTGCAACATGACCATCCGTCATCGCATCACGCTACTGATCGTCCTGATGTTCGTCGCCCTGATGGCCATCGGGGGCTACGCGGTCTACCAGACCCGCCGCAGCGCAACGGAAGTGCGCTCGGTCACGCAGGGGGTCGTGCCGAGCGCACTGGCTTCCGCCGATCTTGTCTCCCAGGTGAAGGACGTCCAGCTCGCGACGATGACGCTCGTCTACGCGCCCGACGCGAACACGGTCGGCGAAGCGCAGGACGAGCTGAAGGCGAAGGAAAAGACGCTGACCGAAGCCCTCGACGTGCAAGGCAAGGCCGCCGCGAGCCACGCGCAGGTGGGCCTCGTCGCGCAGGCGCGCGAGAGTCTCGCGAACTACTTCTCCGCGATCGCCGAAACGGCGAAGATGAAGGCCCAGGGCAAGGACGCGCTGGCGCAGGCGTATCTGTTCGCGGATGTCGCGCAGTACCGCGATGAACTGGAAGGCATCGTCACGACGCTGCGCGTCGAGAAAAATCGCCAGAAAGACGATGCGATCAGCGCACTGAACGACACCCTCGCGACCACGACGACCGCGATCGCGGGCGTGACCGGCGGCGCGGTGCTGCTGCTGACGCTGATCGGCCTGCTGCTCTATCGGCAGATCACGCGCCCGCTCACGCGGATGCAGCTGATGATGAGCGAGATCGCGTCGAGCCAGGACTTCACGCGCCGCGTGCCGGTGGGCCGGATGGACGAAATCGGCCATTCGATCGTCGCGTTCAACGGGATGATCGAAAAGATCGAGCAAAGCTCGGTGCAACTGCAGCGCAAGACCGCGGACATCCAGGCGATGCTGCAGAACATGCAGCAGGGCATTCTGACGATCGTCGACGGCGCGCAGATTCACGCGGAGTATTCGGCGTATCTCGAAGCGATCTTCGAGACCCAGGACATCGCCGGCCGGCCGATGATGGACCTCGTGTTCTCGAACACCGACCTCGATGCCGACGCGCTTTCGCAGATCGATGCCGCGGTTCACGCGTGCCTCGGCGAAGAGAGCATCAACTTCGCGTTCAACCAGCACCTGCTCGTGAACGAGGTCACGCGCACGATGCCGGACGGACGCCGCAAGATCCTCGACCTGAGCTGGTCCGCGATCACCGACGAGACCGACACCGTCGTGCGCCTGATGCTGTGCGTGCGCGACGTGACCGAGCTGCGCGAACTCGCCGCCGAGGCGGGCGAGCAGAAGCGTCAGCTGGAGATCATCGGCGAGATTCTCTCGGTCAGCGAAGAGAAGTTCCATCACTTCGTCGAAAGCTCGGCGGGCTTCATCCAGACGAACGAGCGGATCATCAGCCAGCACGCGTGCCCGGACAGCGCGGCCATCGCCGAGCTGTTCCGCAACATGCACACGATCAAGGGCAACGCGCGTACCTATCGCTTCCAGCATCTGACCGGCGTCGCGCACGAAGCCGAGCAGCGCTACGACGCGCTGCGTCGCGGCGAACAGGACACCGGCTGGGATCCGCAGATGCTGATCGACGACCTCGCACGCGTGAAGGAAGCGCTCACGCACTACGCGACGATCAACGAGGTGAGCCTCGGCCGCCGTTCCGGCGAGCAGCGCGGCGGCGATACGAGCCGTTACGTGTCGGTCGAACGCGAGTATCTCGACGAGAGCCTGCGCCAGCTCGATCACGCCGACGCGGGCGACCTGAAGTCGCTGCAGGCGATGCGCGACGCGGTGCGGGGGACGCTGCTCATGGTCGGCACCCAGCGCGTGGACGACATGCTGTCCGGCGTGCTCGATTCGCTGCCGTCGCTCGCGAAGGAGCTGGGCAAGGCCGAGCCGATCGTGCGTATCGACGACCATGGCTACCGGCTGCGCCACGAAGCGCGTCCGACGCTCAATAACGTGTTCATGCACCTCCTGCGCAACTCGCTCGATCACGGCATCGAGACGCCCGACGAGCGCGCCGTGCAACAGAAGCCGGCCGCCGGCACGATCCGCATCGACGTCAATACCGCGGTGGGCGACGGCACGCTGCAGGTCACGCTGTCCGACGACGGCCGCGGCCTCGCGCTCGCGCACATTCGCAGGATCGCGGTCGAGCGCGGCTGGATCGACGCGGGCGCCGAGGTCGACGACGACACGATCGCCGGCTTCATCTTCCGGCCCGGCTTTTCGACGGCCAGCGCGGTGACGGACATCTCGGGCCGCGGCGTCGGCATGGACGCGGTGCGCGACTTCCTCGCGCGCGAAGGCGGCCGCATCGCGCTGCACTTCGTCGACGGCAAACGCGGCGCGCCGTACCGCCGTTTCGAAACGATCGTGACGCTGCCCGGCCGGTGGGCGGTCGGCGCGACGCTCGCCGCGTCCAACGCGGCGAACGCGCAGGCCCTGGCCGAGCAGTAATCCGGAGAGTTCGAGTGGCAGCACAACAGTACTGGGTGATTGCAGCGGCGGCCGGCGCGCTGCTGGTCGTTGTCGGGCTTGTCGCGGCGGGATGGTATGCGCGCGCGCAGATGCGCATCGCGCGCCGCGGGCAGAGCGAAGCGCAGCAGCAGCGCGACGCGCTCGCACAGTCGGAGGCGGAGCTTCGCGCGCAACTCGACGCGATCGGGCACGAACGCGACGCGCTCGCGGCCGAAGCGGCGCGTCTGTCCGACGATTGCGCTCGGCAGGACGCGCAACTCGCCGCGCTGCGCGATGAACTCGACCGCACGCGCGCGCACGGCGACGACGCTTTGCGGCGCGCCTCGCACATCGCTGGCGAGGCCGCGCGTCTCAAGCGTTTCGCGGATACGTTCGAGCGCTGGCACGAGCAGATGACGTCGCTGATGGCGCAGAACCACGACATGCATCAAAAGAACCAGGAGCTGTCGTCGATCGTCAGCCACGTGCTGATCGTGTCGCTGAACGCATCGATCGAGGCGGCGCGCGCGGGGGCGGCCGGCCGTGGCTTCTCGATCGTCGCGGGCGAGGTTCGCGCGCTGGCGTCGCGCTCGCAGGAGCTCTCGAAGAGCTATCGCGAGAGTCTGGACCGCAACGACCTCGTGACGGCCGCGACGTTTCAGGACATTCAGGCGGGCGGCAAGATGATGGCCGCGTCGCTGGCGAGCGTCGAGTCGCTCGCGAACCAGCTGCATGCCGCGTTCGAACAGGCCGCCGCATGATCAGCGAGCGTGCGAAGGATAGTTTCGGCCGCATTTTCATGGGCGCCGCGCGCTCGCGGCTGCCGGCCTCGGAGAGCCACTCGTGCGAGATCGTCGAGCTGCCCGCTGGTGCGAGCCAGCCGCAGGCGCAGATTGTCGTGCTGACGATCTCTTCGATGCAGTTCCGCCTGCTGCTGCTACTGCATTTCGACGACGACGCGAGCATGCGCGATTACTACGCCGCCGATGCGTCGCGTCCGCTGACCGAAGCGTTCATGGAAGTCGCGAACCTGTGCTGCGGCGCGATCAACCAGCAACTGGTCGAGCATTTCCCGGACCTCGGCATGTCGACGCCCTATGCGCTCGGCAGCGCCTGCGTGCCGCATCTCACGGAGTTGAAGCCGGACCACGTCGTGTCGTATGACCTGTCGATCAACGGCTCGGTGCGGATCGGCGCGACGTTGTGTCTGTGCACGAAAGCGGCGCTCGATTTCGTCGCCGATGAAGCCGTCGCCGCGGAAAGCGGCGGCGAGCTCGAGCTGTTTTGATGGAACACGAAGTACGTAGGAAGGTGAGGGATGGGTATGACGAACCGGCTGGTGAGCAAGATACTGGTGCTCGACGCTCGGGACGAGCAGTTGCAGTCGCTGTCGCGGGTATGTGAAGAGCAGAACGTCATCGGCATCGCGGTGCGCAAGGAGGACCTTGCGGCCGCGCTCGCCGAGCACACCGATCTCGGCGCGGTGCTGCTGGCGGGGGACTACGACGGCTCGCCGTCGGCGAACGCGGCGATCGCCGCGCAACTCGATGCGCTGCGGCCCGAATTGCCGGTGATCGTGCAGCTGCGCGAGCCGAGCGAGTTGCCGGCCGCACTGGGGCAGCTGCGCGCGCGCTGTGCGGCGGACGATCCACAGAGTCTGCGCTCGGCGCTCGACGAACATGTGTTCGGCGTCGCGTTTCCGGACGCGCTCGTCGACGGCATCATCGAGATCACGACCGGGCGGCTGCGCAGCCTGTTCCCGTCACTCGACGTGGTGGCGGAGCCGCCGTCGATCGTGCGCGACCGGATCATCTTCGGCGAGGCGTTCAGCCTGATTCCGCTCGAAGGCAACTGGTGCCGCGGCTACATGCTGATGCAGGCCGAGGAGGAACCGCTTCTGGCGATGCTCGGCGGCGTCGAGGCGAGCGAAGGCGACGGGCGCCGCGACGGCGAGCCCCTCAATTTCCGCGAACTCAACAGCGTCCTTGGCGAACTGACGAACCTCGTGTGGGGCGCGTTCAAGAACCGCTTTCTGAGCGAGCCGGCCGCGGGCCCGCAGCCGCTCGTGCAGGTGCCGCTCCTGATCAACCATCGGCATCGCTATATTTCGTTCGGGTCCGACAATCCGCAGCTGTGTTTCCGTTACCGGCTGTCGGCGGTCGGCGCGGGCACGGATCGCGACGTCGTGATCGACCAGCGGTTCGTGTTCAGCCTCAACTGGTCGCCGGAACACTTCGGCGACAACGGCGACGATGCCGGATCGCACGCGTGCGGCGAGATCGATCTCTTTTGAAGCAGGCGTCGCTTTTCGACGCAAAAAAGGACAGATGCAAATGGCAAAGATTCTGGTGGTGGACGATTCGAGCACCGTACGCGACGAAGTCGCCGGCTTTCTGCGACGCAACGGCCTCGACGTGGACACCGCGGTGGACGGCAAGGACGGCCTCGCGAAGCTGCGCGCGAATCCGGGCGTCAAGCTCGTGGTCAGCGACGTGAACATGCCGAACATGGACGGCCTCACGATGGTCGAGAAGATTCGCAGCGAACTGGGTAATGCCTCGGTCAACGTGATCATGCTGACGACCGAGAGCAGCCCGGCGATGAAGGAGCGCGGCAAGGCGGCTGGCGTGAAGGGCTGGATCGTGAAGCCGTTCCGCGGCGATGCGGTGCTGGAAACGTTCCGCAAGCTCGCGGGCTGAAACGGCACGGCGGCCGGCGGGCTGCCGTCGTGAATTCTGCGCGAGTCCCTTCGACGTCGACTGCGCAGCCCTCGCACGACTCACCGGCACCGCGGTGCGTCGTGCGTCGTCGGTCGGGACGTGTCACCAGGGCGTCATGCGCTGGACGACGCGATCGCGAAACACGAACGCATGCAAGAGCGCGCCCGCGACATGCAGGCAGATCAGCGCGAACAGGACCCATGCGAGCACGCCGTGCACGTCGCCCATCTGATGCCCGAACGGGGACCCGGTCGGTGAGAGTGCCGGCAACGGGATGGCGGAGAACAGCGTGACGTGCCAGCCGCGCGACGATGCATTGATCCAGCCGAGCAGCGGCACGACGATCAGCAGCGCATAAAGCGCAAACTGCGTGAGCGAGGAGACGACGCGCAGCGGCCATGCGATCTCGTTGGGGGGCGGCCGATGCGTGAGGCGCCAGACGACCCGGCACAGCATCGCGGCGAGGAGCGCGGTGCCGACCAGCAGATGCCACGCGATCAGTCCGACCGGCTTCGTGTCGCGATGAACGTCCGGCATCGTCCAGCCGAGGACGAACTGGCCGGCAACGAGGACGACGATCAACCAGTGAAGAAACTGCGCGATGCCGTCGTAACGTGCGGTGGTCGACATGATCGCCTCTGGAATCGAACGGGAAGGGACCGCCGATTCTACGACAGCTGCGTTATCGAATTCTTAAGGCGGCTACGGCCGGCGACAAAAAAAACCGGCACCCGCAGCGAGCGCCGCGAGTGCCGGACAGCGGAGAACAGGCAGCGCGACGCGCCGTTCAGGCCGCGACGGTTTCGGCGTCGGCGGTCCGACGGGCGCTCAGCAAGACCGGAATCGACTTCGACGTAGGCGTGCCCGCGCCATCGGCAACCGACGACAGCGGCACGAGCGGATTCGTCTCCGGGTAATACGCGCCGAGGCAGCCGCGCGGAATGTCGTACTCGACGAGCAGAAAGTCCTCGACGCGCCGCTCGACGCCGTCGTCCCACACGCTGGTGATATCGACTCGCTGTCCCGCCGCGAGCCCGAGCATCGCGAGGTCGTCGCGATGGGCGAACAGCACGCGCCGCTGGCCGTACACGCCGCGATAGCGGTCGTCGAGGCCGTAGATCGTCGTGTTGTACTGGTCGTGCGAGCGCGTCGTCATCAGCGTGAGGAGCCGCTCGCCGTGCCGCGCGCGGGCGCGGTGGATCGGCGTGTCGAGCGCGATGCCGTGCACGACGAACTGCGCCTTGCCGCTCGGCGTCTTCCACACGCGTTCGCGCGACGCGACGCCGAGGTGGAACCCGCCCGGCTTCTTCAGCCGCTCGTTGTAGTTCTCGAAGCCGTCGAACACCCGCTCGATGCCGTCGCGAATCAGCGCGTAGTCGGCCGCGAGCGCGAGCCAGTCCACCTTCCCGCTGCCCAGCGTCGCGTGAGCCATACGCGCGACGATCGCGATCTCCGACAGCAGGTTCGGCGATGCGGGCCGGTTCATCCCGTACGAGATGTGGACCATGCTCATCGAGTCCTCGACGGTGACGCCCTGCGCCACGCCGTTCTGCACGTCGATCTCGGTGCGGCCGAGCGTCGGCAGGATCAGCGCGTCGCGGCCGTGCACGAGGTGGCTGCGGTTGAGCTTCGTCGTCACGTGCACGGTGAGGTCGCACGAGCGCATCGCTTCCCAGGTGCGCGGCGTGTCCGGCGTCGCGATCGAGAAGTTGCCACCGAGGCCGATGAATACCTTCACCCGGCGTTCGAGCATCGCCTCGATCGTCTCGACGACGTCGTAGCCATGTTCGCGCGGCGGCTCGAAGTCGTACGCCTCGCCGAGCCGGTCGAGGAACGCCTCAGTCGGCTTTTCCTCGATGCCGACCGTGCGGTCGCCCTGCACGTTCGAGTGGCCACGCACCGGGCACAGCCCCGCGCCGCGCCGGCCGATGTTCCCGCGCATCATCATCAGGTTCGACAGCAACTGGATGGTCGGCACCGAGTTCTTGTGCTGCGTGAGGCCCATGCCCCACGTCGCGATCACCGCGCGGCCGTTCACGTAGATGTCCGCGAGCTTCAGGATTTCTTCGCGCGGCGTGCCCGCTTCGGCGACGATCGTGTCCCAGCTTTCCGCGCGCAGGTCGGCCGCGAACGCGTCGAAGCCGACTGTGTGCTCCGCGATGAACGCGACGTCGAGCACGCGCTCGTCGTCCGCCGCGAGCGCCGCGTCGTCGAGTTCGATCACGCGTTTCGCGACGCCCTTGATCAGCGCGAAGTCGCCGCCGACCTTCGGGCGGATGAA